>WUUC01110132.1_pt1 | contig 10772 bp, 12 predicted proteins | sample 6278441 | NCBI WGS metagenome assembly WUUC01 (sample SAMN13675441, study PRJNA597444) | soil metagenome | isolation source: soil | place: USA: Washington | collected 2017-10 | reverse complement strand
GGCGCGCCTTGGCGCTGTGCGACGACGAGCGCATCGACGAGCACGATCTACCCGGTGCGCCGGCGCTGGCCGCGGCGCACGATCCTGCGCGCGAGCTCGACCTGCACGCGCAAGTGGATGCTTTGACCGAGCGCCTCGTGGAGCAGGCGCTGACGCGCGCGGGGGGAAACGTGACGCGAGCGGCGGAGTTGCTGGGCATCTCGCGCTTCGGGCTGCAGAAGATGTTGAAGCGGCGCAGGCCGACCGATCAGCGGAAGTGATCGAAGCCCTGCACCGGCGAGAGCTCGCTGCCAGCTTCGGAGAGCACGCGCACGCACGCGGCGCCCGCCTCGATCCGGCCGATCTGGTTGGCGAGTGCGGGCGGCACGTCCGCCGGGAGCGCCGTGAACAGCAGCTCGTAGTCTTCACCGCCGCCCAGCAGGAGCTGCGTCGGGTCCTGTCCCAGCGCGCGCGCCAGCTGCTCGAAGTCGCAGAGCCGCGGCAGGCGCGAAAGCTCCACCACGGCAGAGACCTGCGATGCCTGGCAGATGTGCGTGAGATCCTGAAACAGGCCGTCGCTGATGTCGATGGCCGCCGACGCGATGGCTGCCAGTGCGGGAGCGAGATCGAGCCGCGCCCTGGGCCGAAGAAAGCGCGTGACCGCCGGCTCCAAGCGCTGCCGTCGAGGATGGCCCGCTCGAGCTTGGCGCAGCGCTGCGAGCCCCAGCGCCGCACCGCCCACGGGGCCCGTCACGAACACCCCATCGCCGGGGCGCGCCATGCTGCGTGTGAGCAGCTTGCCACGGCACTCCCCGAGCACCGTGCTGGTGAGCGAGAGCTCGCGGGCTCGCGCCAGGTTGCCGCCCACGATCGGGAAGCCCAGCTCGTCGGCGGCGGCCGCGAATCCGCCCAGCAACGCATCGAACGCGTGTTCGTCGAAGCCGGCCGGCAAAGCCAGTGCACACAACGCGGCGCGTGCCGTGCCCCCCATGGCCGCGATATCGCTGGCAGCGGCCATCAGTGCGCGGTAGGCGATCTCGTCCTCACGCATGAAGGTGCGGGAGAAGTGCACCCCTTCGACGGCAGCGTCCACCGTCCACAGCTGCGGAAGCGGGCTGGCTGCCAGCACCGCGCAATCATCGCCGATGCCCAGCACGACCGCGTCGCTGGGGCGCGTGAAGATCTGGCGGATGCGCGCGACACGCTCGTGCTCGGTGCTCACTTTGACCAGCGTAGCAGGCGCGCGGCGCGTCAAAAACTTGTGGCCTCGTGGCGGGCTCTGCTAACGCCAGAAGGACACCAGCGAAGGAGGACGATCATGGCAAAGCAGACAGCCTCTCGAGCGAGCTCGACTTCGAGCAAAGCTCGCAAGAAGACCGCGGACGTGATGCTCGTGGCACAGGTTCGCGAGCCATCTCATCAGGAGATAGCCGAACGCGCCTATGCGTTCTATCTGGCGCGCGGCGCGCACGATGGAAGCGCCGTCCACGACTGGATGCGCGCCGAAAACGAGCTGCGTAGGGCGTAGACACGCTTTCGTCGACAGCGAAAGCAAGGCATGCTGCGCCGCATATGCATCGTGAACGACTTGCCTCGAGCGCCGTCGTCTCCGCCGGCTACGATCCCGCCACGCAACAACTCGAGATCGAGTTTCGCGGCGGACGTGTGTACCGCTATCGCGACGTTCCGCGCGGCGTCTATGACTTTCTCGTGCGCGCCAGCAGCAAGGGCGGCTACGTGAATCGCATGATCGAGGGCCGCTACAGCTACGAAGAGATCTCTGCTTCGCTCCCTGAGCAGGACATCCTCGGCGCGCTGCGCGCTTCCCTGAAGGCCCGCGAGGAGCCTTAGTACAGGTCCCCAGAAGTTGGCGATCAGCCGGAAACCCCTCCTCGACGTTCCCTCTGCGGTGGCGCTGGGTCATGCGCTGCTCTCGGCGGCGCCGGCGCCCGCGCCGCAGGCGGTGAAGTCCACTGCCGACATCATGCGCCGAGATCGTCAGTCGCAGACTGCTGGCGCCTGCACGACCACGCGCCGCACGCCCTGCGCTGGGCCGCTCCGCACGACCCCTGAGAAGCTGCGGACAGCACAGCCGCCCCAGCGCGGCGCTGTGGACGATGGTCGCTATCGTCAGCACGCTCAGCCAGAACGCCGGGGTGCGTCGCTGACATCGCGGCGATCGACCTGCCCGGGTTCGGGAGAAGTCGCCGCACCGGTGCGGGTCTCAGTTAGATTGGGGTGTATTGAGTCGCATTGAAATAGGAGGCGACAATGGTTCCCCCCGAGGGCCGGCAAAGCCCGATATCGAGCTAGTCCGATGAACGAAACGATTTCTAGACGGTCTTTCCTGGGCAAAGGGTTCGCCGCAACCGCTTCCGCCCTGCCAGTCATCGGCGCCGGCGCCGGCGGCTGTGGCGCGGGTCAGTCTGCGCCTTCGTCATGGGTGGTTCCGGATCGGCCTGCCGAGCCCGTGCCGTGGGCCGCGCTGCGCTGTGGTGTCCTGGCACCCAACGCCCACAACACCCAGCCGTGGCTGCTTCAGGTCCGCCGCGATGGGGCCTTCGACCTGTTCGTCGATTCGAAGCGACTGCTGCCCTTCACCGACCCGTCGTACCGGCAGACTCACGTCAGTCAGGGGACGTTCCTCGAGGTCGCTTCGATCGCGGCGCGCCAATGGGGGCACGAGCTCGATGTTGAGTACTTCCCCGAGGGAGGCTACAGCCTGCGGACCTTGCGCGACGCGCCGGTAGCGCGGCTGCGATTCGTTGCGCGCCCCGCGGTGGCGAAGCCTCCGCTCTTCTCCGAGCTCACCAAGCGCCAGTGCAACAAGCGGAACTACGATCCCGTCGTCATTGATGGCGCGATCCGGAGAGTTCTGGAATCCACCGGTCGCCCTTTCGGGGTGCGTGTGCAGGTCATATCGGAACCGGCGAGTCGCGGTCGTCTGGCGGACATTGCCAGCGAGGCCATGCGTGTGGAGATGACCGACCAGCGGCGTGCCGCCGAGACCGTGAAGTGGTTCCGGTTCTCCGAGCAGGAGCTGCGCCGAAAGGCCGACGGCTTCGGGCTCGGCCAAAACGGAGTGTCCGGCCTGAAGCGCTGGATAGCGGAAAATGTCGTGCTCGAGCGGCATGACGCCGACAGGTGGGAAGGCGCTTTTGTCGAGGGGGCTGTCGAGGGTGCGCGGGAACAAGCGCACAGTGCCTCGGCCTTCATTGTCATGTCCACCCGAGGTGGCACGCGAACGGACGAGCTACTTGCCGGCCGGGCGTTCGCCCGGCTTGCCCTCACGGTGAGTCAGGTCGGCCTCGCTCTGCACCCCATGAGCCAGGCAGCAGAGGAGTTCACGGACATGGCGCCCGTCCGGGCCGACCTGAAGAGCGCAGCGAGCGTGGAGACGGACGAAACCGTGCAAATGTTCCTGCGCGTCGGGGAGGCGAACACGGTTCTCCACACGCCGCGGCGGAAGCTCGAGCAGATGCTTCGCAGAACCCGGCACGCCTGAGGCCAGGAGCGCGCCGATGCGCGGTCGGAGCTCGTGGTCAGCTCGCGTTTGCGAGCTGATGCAGGCAGTAGCCCACCGAGGAGCAGTCTTTGCTTCTGCGAACAGGACGATCGCGACCTGGCGTCAGGCGCGAAGCGGGAGCAGGTGTTCGCTGCGGCTTTTGGACCAATGCGTGGGGGCCACGTCTGGCGTAACGTTGGCTGCAAGGAGCCACCCGCTATGACGAACCCGCCTTCCACCCCGCCCCACGCGCCGAGGCGATCGCCGTTTCTCTTGCGTATGGGTTTGCTGGGGGCGTGCGCATTCGCGCTCGGATGCGAGCCCGAGACGGGCACAGATGCGTCGGTCAACGCGGACGCTGGCAGTGGCACGGATGCCTCCATCGCAGACGCCGCTCAGCCTGGGCATAGCCGCAGCGGCGAAGTCCGCTGGAACGTCAACGAAGGCGAGGTTAGCGATTACTGCCCACATCAATCGATCGCCCTTTGGAAGGACGAGACGATCACGCTTCACGATTCAGCTTCGCCTGGCTTTCAGTGCTACGACTCGCCCGGGAGCTGCCGTCCGCCGCCCGACTTCGACGCAAGGTTCCTCTTAGTCACCGACGAGATAGAGCTCTTCCTCATATTCCGCGCGCGCGTCCTGCTCGGGTACTCCGTGGAGAGCTTCCGTGAGAATCTGCTGCGGGCCCAGCTGCACTGGAGGACCACAAGCAAGACCAGCATCGGCTCGGGCGTTGTGGAGCTCTCAACCTTTGAACCGCCGACGCTGGAGATCGTCTCTTACCAGGCGCCCATTCTGCACGTGCGTATGCAAGCGCTGTCTGTCTGGATGACGAACTCGTTCGACGAGCAGGCGACCGTGCCGTACCCCTGCATCTCGCAGGGACCCACCGGCCCCATCCCGTACCTATGCACCCACGTGGATTGCCGGTATTCGACCGAGGCCACCGCAAACGGCGTGCATCTGACGCTCGATCTGAAGCTTCCGATCGAGCAGCCTGCCCCGTAGTGCCCCCCTAATGCACCGTACTCGGTGTCCGCGGCACGTCGGAGCTGAATGACAGACTGCCTCCTAAGCGTCACGTCATCTTGAGTCTGTGCATCGGTCGGTAGCGCTCGTCGTGCGTGGCGTACTCCGCGTGGCCATAGCGCTGGAGCTGCTTTCGCAGCTTCCGCACCAGGCGCGCGTCCGCGATGTCGCGCACGATTGGGATGCGCTCGGCCAACCCGTAGGCCTGCACGTGAGCCGCTATCCACCCCATGGTCGCGGCCGCCAAGACGTAATCCACAGGCGTGACGTCGACGCCGACGCGCGCGGCGGCGTGCCGGTCCCCGTCGACGAAGTTCCGGAGGAAGAACCACTTGGCGAAGCTGCGCTCCATGAGCGCATCGAGACGGGCCGCGAGCGTGTTCTCGTGCGACAAGTCCGCGGCCATCGTCGCTCGTACCAGCGCGCCGCAGGTCGCGTCTTCGTAGCCCGCTCGCAGCGTTGCCGCGCGCGTCAGCATCAGGTCGGAGATCTCACGCGGCGTGTCAGCCAGGAGCTCCTCGGGCAGGCCGAGCAGATAACAGCGATAGCGGCTCAGCTCCAGCTGCGCGCGCTCGTCGTGTGTGAACGTGTCACGACCTTCGCGCAGCACCTGCTGTGCCAGCAGAAACGCGCCGATCAAGCCCGCCGGCATCTGATCGACTTGCGGGATCGGGATGCCGTGCGTGCGCACGTCCCAATCGGTGCGGCGCACGAGCACGTTGAAGCGCACCAGCGAATGCATCAGCCGTACCATCGCGGCCGCGCGAAAGCCCTCGCCATCGCGGGCGAGCGCCCGCGGCATCACGCTGGTCGTGAAAAATGCCGCGGTCTCCTTCACGCGCCGCGCGGCGGACTCGCTCGTGAGCGCGCCCGTGATGGCCATCGGCAGTGCGGAGTACTTGTTCATGAAAGTCGCGAAGAACGCGCCGCGGATCGCGTAGGGCACGACGTGCGCATAGGCGCTGCGCGCTTTACGCGCACCATGTTCGATCAGCGTCTTGTCCAGCCACGACGGCATGCGCTCCATCTCGGCGATGAACGCGACCAGCTCGGGCGGCGCGTTCGGCACCTGCTCGATGCCCTTTGCACACGCGTCCTGCAGCATCCCTATGAGCCGCTGGCCGCCATACTGCGGAAGCAATGCCGCGTACGCATCCGCGACCGCGTCACCGACCATCGTGTACGCGCGCATCAGCGCCACGCGCTCGTGGTTCGCGAGCAGCGCCGGTCGCTCGCCTGAGAACCGCGCCGGCAGCGTGCTTCGGTCCGCGAGCGCATCCGTGAAGCGCTCCGGCTCGCGTGTGAAATCGATCAGCCCGTACATCGCCGGCACGCGCTCGCGCTGCTCATCTGCTTTGCGCTCCAAAAGTATGTTGCTCACCGCCATCCTCACCCGCTCTGACAGCCCAATGTGAGCACCTGCAAGGCAGCCTAGCCCGAGTGAATGCTGACGTCGCGCTCGAGGCGCTCAAGAGCCGTCCGAAGGGCGGCGGCGACGTGGCTGGGAGGCAGTCGGAGATCAAGCCTGGTTTGCCGTTGGAGCAGACCGTCGCCCGAACTTCATGAGCCGGTCATTGGTCACCAACTTCTGGGACGGCGTACTTAGAGCGGTTCGGCCTCCGGCAAGCGCACGTAGAACGTGGTGCCCTGGCCGAGGGCGCTCTCGAGCACCACCGTGCCGTGGTGCGCCTCGACCAAGCGCCGCACGATGGAGAGGCCGAGGCCCGTGCCGCCGTGTTCGCGTGTGGCGCTCGAGTCTACCTGGTAGAAAGCGTCGAACACACGCTCGTGCTCGGACGTGGCGATGCCGATGCCGGTGTCGCGTACCGCGAACTGGACGTAGCGCTGCGGCGCCATCATCAAGACCAGCCCGGCGTCGTCTTCGAAGGCACCGCGTCCGTTTTCGCTCTGCACGTCGACCTCGGCCACCTCCAGCGTGACGCGCCCGCCGCTGGGCGTGAACTTGAGGGCGTTGTCGGTCAGGTTTTGCAGCACCTGTCTCATGCGCCCCGCGTCTCCTATCAAGTTCGGTAGCTGCGGCGCGATGTGCTGCTCCAGCAGCACGCCCTTCTTCTTGGCGGCCGGTGTCACCGTGCGCATCACGTCTTCCACCAGGCGCGCTGGGTCGATCACCTCTTTGCGCAGGTGCAGGGTGCCCTGCTCGAACTTCGACATATCGAGCAGGCTGGTGATCAACTCGAGCAGATGGTCGCCTTTGTTGCGGATCGTGCCCACGAAGTCTTGCTGCTCCGGGTTGAGCTCGCCGCCGATGCCGCTCGCCAACATTTCCGAATAGCCGATGATCGAAGTGAGCGGCGTGCGCAGCTCGTGACTCATGGTGGCCAGGAAATCGGACTTCAGGCGATCGAGCTCCTTCAGCTTGTCGTAGGCGTGCTGCAGCCGCTGGTTCTTCTCGTTCAGCTCGCGGAAATTTGCGCGCACACTCGCCAGGTGCATGTTGCTGGTCAAATAGGCGCGATGGCCGCTGAACAGGATCAGGTCGAGCACGCGCGAGAGGTGCGCCGTGATCTTCTCGGCGGTCTCGCGCCGCACCCGCGGCATCTCGTCGAGATAGTCTTTGGCAAGCCCGGGGTCCACGCTGCCGTCGACGCGGAGCAGGCTCTGCGGCACCTCACGCACCTCGGCAGGCAGGTACGGGCCGACCACGAAACGTCCGAGCCGCCGCCCGTCGTACATGATGGGCACGATGCGATAGACGGCACCCGTAAAGCAGGGATGCACCACCTCTCCCGAGTCCGGGATGTGGGCGCGCACGTCGCCCACGGTCCTGGCGCAGGCCGCGCGTCCTTCGGGCAGCCCGTTCAGATAGCTACAGATGGCGCGCTGCTGGTGCACATCGGCCAGCAGACTGCCCTCGGCGGAAAACAGCCGAATCGGCAGCCCGAACAGATCGAAGAACGAGCGACATACTTCACCCAGCGCTTCACGGTCCACCAGGTCGTCGATGCGTTGCGCATCGGCCATCTGCAGCTCGACCGCGTGCATGTCGCTCACGACGAGGCGCCTCCTCGCGCGCGCTCCTCGCCGACGCCCAGCCGGTTTTGAAGGCTGCGCATGACCTCGTCGGGGTTGAGTTGAAACTTCTGCTTGAGCTGATGCTCGCGCTCCAGATGCTCCCAGGTGACGCGCACGAGGCCGAGAAACGTCTCCATCACGCCGCCGCCGCGCGTGGCCACGGCCTTGAACACCGGCTCTTTGCCCTTTTGCGCCAGGCCGTCGATCTCTTCGTCGGAGCGCACATCGGGCAGGTCGCGCTTGTTGAACTGGATTACGGTGGGGATCCTGGCGGAGTCGAGGCCGTTGTCCTTGAGGTTCTGCTTCAGATTCACGAAGGCCGCGGCGTTCGCCTTGGTCTCGGCCTTCTGCGAGTCCGCGATGAACGCTACGCCGTCGGCTCCCTGCAGCACCAGCCTACGCGTGGCGTTGTGGATCACCTGTCCGGGCACCGTGAACAGCTTGAGGCGCACGGTGAGGCCTGAGCCGGCCACGAAGTTGAGCGGCAGTAGATCGAAGAAGAGCGTGCGATCGTCGCGCGTATCGAGCGTCATCAGGCGACCGCGGCCTTCGGTCGATACGAGCTGGTGAATCGCCTGCAGGTTGGTGGTTTTGCCGCTGAGCGCGGGCCCGTAATAGACGAGCTTGATGGTCAGCTCGCGAGCAGCGAAGTCGAGCTGCAAGACAATCCCCCAGTCACGGCAAAAGACTGGAGCAGCGTATCGCTACTGCGATCGCAGGCGCAATAGCGTGAGGACCGCCCGAACCACGAAGAACCCGCATATACCTACCATCAGCCACATCATGCGGCGTCCGCGCGCGGGCCGCGCCGCGCGCGCGAGCGAAAGCTGTTCGATCGCTGCCGCCGTCACGTCGTTCAGTCGTCGCGCGGCCTCTTCGCGACGCGTCGGGTCGCTGTCGCGCACGCTGCGGTAGTTTCGGCCGGCGGCGTCCAGCGCGTTTTGCGCGGCGCACAGGCCGATGAAGCGACGGTGAGCGGCGTCGCTCGCCCAGTCCCGCTCGAGTTCACGCCAAGCCGCTTCCCGCAGGCCGTGATCGCCCTCCGCCTCGCTCACGCGCGTCAGCTTAGACGATTTTGGGTTAGCGGCGCTCTTGCTGAACCCCTTTACAGGTTCATCGCAGAGCCAATTCACCCGCGCTTTCAGCGATTTATCGCGTCGCAGGAAGTTGACGACCGATCTTCTGTCTTTGATAGTGGGAAGAAGTGGTAAGTTGCGGATCGCCAGAGGGGCAAAGTGGATCGGCAAGGGCAACGCAGTGTTCAGGGGCAGACACGAGCACAGCATCGACGCCAAGGGCCGGACGTCCTTGCCGGCCCGCTTTCGCGACGTGCTGGCGCGCCGCGGCGAGACCCACATCGTGGTGACCACCGCGTTCGACAAGTGTCTGGACGCGTATTCGCTGCGCGAGTGGGAGGCCTTCGAGGAAAAGCTAGCCCAACAGCCGCAATTCGACGACAAATTGAAGCAGCTGCGCCGCCACTACGTGGGCGGCGCCATCGAGTGCGAGCTGGACAAGCTGGGGCGGCTGCTGCTGCCGAGCGAGCTGCGCGAGTGGGCGGGTCTCGAGAGCCGGGTGTTCTGGGTGGGGGTAGGGCGCCGCATCGAGATCTGGAATCCGCCCTTCTTCTTCGCCGAGACCACCGCCGACCCGACCAAGCCCGAGAGCTTCGCGGAGATGAAGGCGCGCATGACGGAGCTCGGGCTGTGAGTGACTTCGTCCACGCGACGGTGATGCTGCACGAGACGCTGCAGGCCGTGCTCTCGGCAGAGGGGCGTGTCTACGTGGACGCGACCCTGGGCGGCGGCGGCCACACCGAGGCGCTGCTCGAGGCCAGTGCGCCGGGCGGCGTCGTGTACGCGCTCGACCGTGATCCCGCCGCGCTCGAAGCGGCCGGCGCGCGGCTCGCGCGCTTTGGAGAGCGCGCGGTGCTCATTCACGCGCCCTTCAGTCAGCTGCGTGAGCAGCTCGCCGAGCGCGGCGTTTCGCGCGTGCACGGATTGGTGGCAGACCTGGGTGTGAGTTCCCCGCAGCTCGATCGAGCCGAGCGCGGATTCTCTTTCGCCAGGCCCGGACAGCTCGACATGCGCATGGATCCCACGCGCGGCGAGTCGCTGCGGGAGCTGCTCGAAACGCTCAGCAACGACGCCTTGGCGAACGCCATCTACGAGCTGGGCGACGAGCGCAAGTCACGTCCTATCGCGCGCTCCATCAAGGCCGCCCTCGAGCGCGGCGAGCTCGAGACCACCGAAGATCTGCGGCGCGCGATCGTGCGCGTGACCGGTCCCAAAAGGAGCGGCATCGATCCTGCAACACGCACGTTCCAGGCGCTGCGCATGCTGGTCAATGCCGAGCTGTCCGAGCTGTCGGCGTTGCTCGGGGATCTCGGGGAGCTGCTCGAGGACCATGCGCGGGCCGCGATCATTTCGTTTCATTCTGGGGAAGATCGTCTGGTCAAGCACGCTTTTCGCGAAGATCTTCGGCTGGCGGTCTTGACCAAGCGGCCGCTCGAGGCATCCGAGCAAGAGCGCACGGAAAATCCGCGCGCGCGCAGCGCGAAGTTGCGTGTGGCGCAGCGCGTCGCGCGAGGAGGTGAGTCGTGAAGAATCGCTTTTTGGCACTCTGGACGGTGGCTGTATTATCGACAGGGGGGGCGTTCGTCGCCTACCTCGCGCTGCGCTTCGAGAGTGTGCGCATCGGTTATGAGCTGGACCAATCCACCAAGGACTACAAGCGTCTCTCGGAGATGGTGCGCATGCTCACGCTGGAAGCTCAGACGTTGCGCGAGCACGCCCGCGTGCAGGCCATCGCGGAGCGCGCGCTGGGCATGGAAGCACCCGACCGAAATCGCGTGGTCGCGGTGGGGAACATCGCGCGCGCGCCTCGCTTTGCCGGAACGGCGCGATGAAGCGGCGGCCAGGCGCGGCTTCGGGGCCTTCGCCCGTGGCCCCGGTAGCGGGGGGGCGTGGGGCTCGCTTGCGCGCTTGGCTGATCACGTCGCTCGTGCTTTTCGGGGCAGCCAAGGTCCTACATCGGGCATACGAGATTCAGGTGAGCCATCCTGAAAGCTACGAGCGCCGCTACCGTGAGGAGATCGAGGTCAGCAGCCGGCGCGGCAACATTTACGATCGGCGCGGGGCCGAGCTCGCGGTCAGCGTGGAGCTCGACAGCTTCTTTGCCGACCCGGTGGCGTTGCGCAACAACCAGCTCGACATCGCGG
>WUUC01018225.1_pt1 | contig 10772 bp, 9 predicted proteins | sample 6278441 | NCBI WGS metagenome assembly WUUC01 (sample SAMN13675441, study PRJNA597444) | soil metagenome | isolation source: soil | place: USA: Washington | collected 2017-10 | reverse complement strand
GCTGTATACCTCGCCCTCCCCTCTTTGATAATAAACATCAGCAGCACCCTCGCTTGCTTCCCTTTGCTGCCATTCCTGGCGAGTGAGTGAAGAACATTTCTCGGCTCGTAAAACATCTGGCCGGTCGAAAACTTAAGGGGTGCTTTCTTCTCCAGGCCAATCTCTACTTCGCCTTCCAGCACGTAGCCAAACAAGTCGCAGTCGTGGCGGTGTGCTACCGTGTCGGCACCACCGGGAACGATCGTCAGCACCGTCGACTCCAACGTGTAGCCTTTCAGGTCGGCATCGGCCAACGCCTGGTTTAACACCGGGGCGAAACTCAGCGGCGGTACAGCCGAGGTTGTACTTTGTGCGTGGTGGTCGTGCTGCGACCAGGCAGTAATGGTACAAATCACCAAAAACATGAATAACAAAAGACTGCGGATCATAAAGGAGAATGGTTGTTTCATGAATGTATGAGTTTCGCACGGAATTTTTTTTCGGCCCAGACCTACCCTGCTTTGCAAGCCGTATATGAATTGCGAATTGGATTTTCTTTTGCCTCCTTACTATTGATCGTAAATAGTAAAAGATCGCATCAACCGATCGATGACTAAACAAATGGGTTCACTATTCTCACTTTCCGTTCAATCAATTGCCCGCCAGACAAATCCTCGTTGAACAAAGTAGCACATCCACACTCGAGTGATGCACTGAGAATCAAACTATCATAAAAAGAATATCGGTACGTATCGGCTAATCTACATGCCTCGGCAATTGTCGAGTCAGAATTCGTGTGAATCGCATGCGCTTCCGCCACATTGTTCAAAACATCCACGATATCCGTCCACGACTTTCCAAACTTCTTAGACAACACATTAGCAAGTTCCTGAAGAACCCGAGTGCTTACCCATGTATCATTTTCAAGAATGAGATTCTGGGCGATAGATTGCTTTTGCGGATCGAGATCGGTGTGAGCGTAAACCAGGATGTTAGTATCAATAAACGCCCTAGCGTTCATTGGCTTCATCTCTGTTGAAGGTGTATCCCTTATTGTCTACGTGAAGAACCGTAAAAGTGAATTTCTTCTTTGACTTTTTGGACTGGTCAGATTCAGAAATAGAAAAATTAAACACCCGGGAGAGGGTCTTTAGAATCGTGAGCACCCGAGAATCGCTATATCTGACAATAACTTCTTTCACAATATTCAAAGATACGTATTTTCAACGAATAAGTTCGTGAGACTACTGAAATTCAATCCGTTATGACCAAATTGGTCTACAGCCAAGTGAACTCTACAAAATCGATTTATACACCTTCATCACCTCGTCCGCGATCACCGCCGGCGCAAACCGCTTAATGTATTCCTTCGAACCCGAGATCATCGAGTCGCGCAATAAGGTATTTTCTATCGCGCGATCCATCGCATCGGCGAAAGCTTGCGGATCGGCAGGATTGCAATACAAACAATGAGGACCGCCTGCTTCTGCAAACGAAGAACCCATCGACGAAACCACCGGTACACCAGATGCAATCGCTTCAACAATAGGAATTCCAAACCCTTCAAATACCGAGGGATAAACAAACACCGAGGCCATTTGATAAACGCCTGGCAGATCGGCAAAGGCAACATTGTGAAGAAACTTTACGCGATCCGTCAGCTTTCGTTCGGTAATTAACTGCTGAAGGTCTGTCATGTAATTTGTTTGCTTTCCCACCAGCACCAGTGGCAGTTGTTCCTTCATTATCGACAGCGCTTTAATGATGGTTGCCGCGTTTTTCCGTTTCTCCAACGTGCCCACACAGAGGATAAATTCAGCAGGCAGTTGATATTTTTCCCGGATCATCTGCAATGCACTCTTGTCGTACGGAATACCGAAGTTGGGATGATGCCCCTGGTAGATCACCTGAAGTTTTTTTTCATCCACTTCAAGGAATTCTTTCAGGTCGTTTGCAGTCTGTTGACTGATCGCGATGATATGATCTGCGTTCTTACACGCGTTGCGAAGCTTCCAGGTGTATATCTGGACGTCGATCGGATTATACAATTCAGGAAAACGCCGGAAGATGAGGTCATGAACCGTGAGAACGGCTTTGAACGGACCTCCACTTGAAACGCCACTTGGCAACTCGTTACTGAGCCCATGGTATACATCAACACCATCCTCTTTCAGAACGTTGTTCAACGAAAAACTCCTCCACCACGACGACATTCGTTTTTCCACAAACCCCTCCGGTTGACGGCGTACGTAACGTCCGCCATCCAGGTAAGGCGACACCTCGGGGTGCGCCTTTAGTTTTGGCGTGTATAGATAATATTCCTCCGGGGGGTATCTGGCTACAAGCGCGTTGACAACGAACCGGCTGTAGTTGCCCAGGCCCGTGAAATTATTGAACAACCGTTTCGCATCAAATCCTATTCTCACTTCGGAAATTTCTTTTGATAGAACGTCATGCTCTCGGTAATCACTTCCATTGCCCGTTGTTTGGAGTCGAACTCATCGACAACCACTTTCTTATTCTCCAGTGATTTATAGTTTTCGAAGAAATGCTTGAGTTCAACACGGAAATAATCCGGAAGTTCATCTACCGTGTTGATGTGACTAACACTGGCATCTTGTAACGCGACCGCTATGATCTTGTCGTCTGCCTCACCCCTGTCGATCATGCGCATCACACCGATCACGCGCGCAGGAATGAGACAGAGCGGTACAACGGTAACCTGGGTGAGTACAACGATGTCGAGCGGATCCATGTCTTCACCTAAAGTTTGCGGAATGAAGCCGTAGTTCAATGGAAAATACATCGACGCGTAGATGACACGGTCGAGTTTGATCAACCCACTGTCTTTGTCAATCTCGTACTTCGCACGCGATCCCTTTGGTATCTCTATGACGCCGTTAACATATTCCGGCGGGTTGTCGCCGGTTTTAGCTTCGTGCCAGGGGTGCTTGATCATTGTGTAAGGGTTTCAATGCAAGGTAAAAAAAGAACCCCGTAGCAAGTGCTACAGGGCGGTAATCCTTACATGAAAATGTTATCAGAAGGAAGTGCACGAAGGCACTAAGACACAAAGTGCAGGACGTTCCGGGATCTTCGTGCCCCTGCCTGCCGGCAGGCAGGTTCGTGTGAGATTCTCTCGCGTAGTTAATCCTTGGCCTCTTCCTTGCCCGGCTCCGGTTTCTTCGCCTGAACAACCTTGTCGCCCTCTTTTAAACGTTTGGTTACCACCAGGAATGGCCCGGTGATCACCTCGGCGCTATCAGGCAAACCGGAAACGATCTCGATGTTGTCGTAATCGCTGATACCGGTTTTAACTTCCACCATCTTTGCAACGCCATTGTCATTGATGAATACCACGGTTTTTGGCTCCTTCTTTTCAACCCTTTGGTTAGTGCTTGTTACCTGCGGGCGATTGTTGTTGTTATTCTGATTCTGTTGATCGCCTTTCTTTTCCTCTTCGCGTGTAGTTACAGATGCAAGAGGCACTGACAAGACATCGGACTTCCGCGTTGTAATGATTTCCACACTTGCAGTCATCCCGGGACGGAATGGATATTTTGTACCGCCTTTCACGAGATCCTGGTACGACGATTCCAAAATTGCAATACGGACCTCAAATTCGGTGATCGCATCTGCAGAGAGTTTGTCTTTAGCAGTGTTGGCAATGATCGTGACAATGCCCTTGAATTCCTTTCCGGTATTAGAATAGGCGTCAACGTCAATCAACACCGTATCACCAGAGTGAACGCGAACGATATCATTCTCATTCACATTGACACGTACTTCCATGGCGCCCAGGTCTGCGATACGGAGCATTTCGGTTCCCTGCATTTGAACTGTTCCCAATACACGTTCGCCTTGCTTCACGCTCAATTTTGATACAATGCCATCCAGTGGCGCAACTACACTCGTGCGGCGCACGTTTTCACGCGCTTCCTTTACGGAGGCCTCTGTGCTGTTCACGATATATTTGGCTGCTTCGAGTTGCTGCTTGGCTGCAGTCAGGTCGTTGGTAGCAATTTTATAGTTCTGTTGTGCCAGCTGCCAGTCAGCTTCGGAGATCACCTTCTCGTTCCATAGTTGTTCCTGGCGTTTGTAATCCTGTTCAGAACGCATGAACGTTGCTTCTGCTCTCGCAAGCGCAGCTTCGGAAGACTTGGCATTCGCCATTTGCTGATTGAGACCGGCTTCCTGCCGCTCAAGAACACTCAACTGCTGGTCAGGGCGAATCTTCACCAACAACTGTCCGGCTTTCACTTCGTCGCCGTCTTCAACATTGAGTTCAATGATCTCCCCCGACACTTCCGGTGCGAGTTTAACCTCTGTTACAGGCTGAACGGTGCCTGACGCGCTTACTTTCTCAACGATTGTCGTCTTCGATGCTTTAGCCAAATCCACTTCGATCTGACGCGGCTTACCAATCCAACCCATTGAGCTGGCTAAAACGACAAATACGATCATCACTCCGAGGATGGAGAGAATGATGTAAATGGTTTTGTTGGATTTTTTCTTAACAGTTTTTGCCATGCTGGTGATCAGGTTAGATGTTGGGAGTTAGGATAATGTTGCAATAATTCGACCTAGTAATCAATCTTTTTGCCCTGGTAGAAATCCAGGATCTTCTTTTTGAAGATGAAGTTGTACTTGGCACGCGTCAGGTCGCTTCTTGAACGGAACAGTTCGTTCTCAGCAATTTGTTGCTCGATAAAGCTCACTGCGCCGAGCTCGAAACGCTGTGTATTCATGCGGTAAGCTTCCTCACGGGCGCTCACCGATTTCAACGATGCCGCGTATGTTTTTGAAGAGGCCACAGCATCGTTGTATGCTGTTTCGATGCTTTGACGAAGCTGGTTCTGCACTTCAATCTCCGAGATACGTGCGATGTCGGATTGGACGGCCGCGCGCTGAACGTTGCTGCGCGCCTGCAGACCGTTGAAGATCGGGATATTCAATTGAAGGCTGGCTGTCTTGAAGAGGTTATCTCGGAGTTGACGGCTTTGGTTGTACGTGTTGACTTCCCCGGTTGGCACATTTACCTCACTTAATACAGGGTACTGGCTTCCGGCACCCGGCAGGCCGGGGGGAATAATAAAGTACCCAACCGGAACGGCTTGCTCCTGGGTAACGGGCCGGTCACGGTTCAAACTTGAATAGTTGGATGCTGCCGATGCGTTGAATGACAAACGTGGATACAAGTTGCCTTTTGCAGCTTGCAATCCAAACTGAGCAGCTTCAACCCTCATCACAGCGCTACGTATCTCAGGCATGGTCTTTAATGCCATAGCATAAACTTCCTGCGGAGTTTGTTCGAGAACGATATCCTCCAATTGTAACTCGGGGATGATCACATCCATTGGCGTAGATGCCGGCACCTGCATGGCCTGCTTTAATTGAAGCAACGAGAGATTGAGTGAGTTCTCCTGGTTAATCACGTTCACTTCGTTGGTAGCGACCTGTGCCTCCTGGTTCAACTGGTCTGCCTTTGGAAGGGCACCTGCTGCAACCTGCGCATTAATTCGTTGGAGTGTTTGCTGACTTGACGACAACTGGTAATTCGTATTATCCAGCAATTCTTTGTTGAAGATCACGTTGATATATAGTGTTACAACATTGAGAATAACATCATTCTTTGCTTTTTCCAGGTCTTCATTCGCAGCATGGTAATTGGTCTGGTTTTGCCGGAAGGAATTTTGGACACGAAGGCCATTGAACAACAACCACGAACCATTCATCTGTCCATTGAGTGTATTGGAGTTCCTGTTCACAAACGTGTTATCAACAGGGTTGATGGCACGACCAAAGTTGAAACCCAACGCCCCTCCGGCGTTCAGCGTTGGCAGGAACGCCATCTTTGCCTGGAGGAAATCGATGTTGGCGCTTTGCACACCGTACATGCTTCGTCGCACCAGCAAATTATTCTTTAGCGCGATGTCTACGCACTCAGACAAGCCCATCGTTGGCTTTACCTCGGCTGTTTGAGCGAGAATGCCTGAAAAAGTACCGAAAGCCAGGACAAGTACTAAAATGATACGCTTCATATGTTGATATCCGGTATATAGTTAACTTCTTTCACCCATCTTAGACTTTTCAGGTAGTCAAATGTTACAGGCTTGATGCCAGAATCGATTTCAATCACCAAACAGGCGAGGTCGTTCCTGCCCTTTCGGGAAACCGACATGGTGGCAATGTTGCAATCGTCGTGAGCCAACACGTTGGCGATAAAGGCTATGCTGCCTTTAACGTCGTCGGCAAAAATGATCAGTGTGTGAAGGCTTGCCCTGAAATCAGCACGAAATCCTTCCACTTCTGCAATGTTGATCACGCCACCACCTTTACTTTCGCCAAGCACTTCAATTTCACGGTCACCCTTCTTCAAAGTTAGCTTGATCGAGTTGGGATGTAATGTTGATGCATTGCCGACAGATTTGAAGGTGTACTTCAGTCCATTTTCCTTTGCTATTTCAAGGGAATCCCTGATCCGCTTATCATCGGTGGCCATATCGAGAAGACCGGCAATGATCGCCCGGTCGCTTCCGTGACCCTCGTAAGTGCGGGCAAACGAATTGTAAAAGATGACTTCCGCTTCGTCTGGGGTCCCGCCCAGAATTTTGATGGCCACGCGCGCGATTCTGACAACCCCGGCAGTGTGTGAACTCGAAGGACCGATCATTACCGGGCCGATCATATCAAAGACACTGCTTTTTTCAGCCATACGCGTTTTTTAAACGGGAACGAGGGCCAAAAGGATGTTCAATCCCGGCTATTTCTCCCGCTTTCTTGGGTATTTCCAATCGAGGGGCAAAATTATCATTTGCTGCGCAACCTCACAGGCCCAATCGATGCAAATTGACGAACCGGGGGAAGAATGGCGAGACTATATATAGTGGAGAAGGCGGGCAACAAAAAACCTCCCTGAAGCATGCGTTTCAGGGAGGCTGCAAAATTAGTTAGTCTGTGTTCAGTTTCCGCTTTTGCGGCGATTCAGGCGGCCGGTGGTGGGAATGTACGATCTCTGGATCGGTACAGTCTCTTCACTATCTTCTGCAACCCGCATTTTCGTACCAGAAACGAATTTCCTGCACTTAGGACTTCCGCATTGACAAGCAAATGGCTCCATGGTTTCGTCAAGGAACATTGCATAGTCGAGTGTAAGCTCTTCGCCTTCCGGAATATTACGAGTGGCAATCACATTAAGCCCCTGGTACTTGCAATTGGCATCACAGCTATGATTCTGCGGTGCCCAGTTCATCGGATCCTGATCCCAGAAAACATAGATCTCGTTGCTGACCGGGTATGCATAACGGTGAAAATCTTCTTTAACACGGCCCGTCCAGTTCTTCTCGACGAAAGTCTTGGAGACCAATCGCTGAGAAAGTTCTTCTCCTTTAAAAATCACTTCATTCTTACGAATGCCACGAGTTGCAAAGATGCCATAGCCAGACAGGCAACTGCCTTTAAGCTTGAACTTCTTCTGGCGCGACTCATAACGTGCAAGACCTTCAGCAATGATCTGCTTAAGGAAGCCCGATTTGCCCGCAGGATCGAACGTCAGCACATAATCGGCTGAACCGCGGTACTCATCTTCATATAGTACAGAGCACGTGAAGTTGATCTCAAGGAAGTAGATATCCCCATTCTCATCCATGCGGAAGTCCATGCGACCATAACCAACACCACCGAAAGTGGTGAAGATCTGCTCGGCGGCACTACGCAACTGAGGTTCAATCGCAGGATCGTTACAAGGGAAGTTACATTCCGGGTGAAGCTCGCTTGTCTTCAAGGCGTAGGTCTTGAATTCTCTTCCTTCGGGAAATCTGTATTCAACAGGCTGGTATACTTTGCAGCCACGCCCGTCGGGGTTCGCCGCTACCAGCACCGTGAACTCACGACCGGCGATATACTCTTCAACCAGCAATTCCGGATAATCATCTATGATGCTGGCCACTTTCTTCTTTAGCGCACCTGCTGTATGCACCAGTGAGTCGTCATCCACTCCTCGGCTGTCGCCGGCATGAGCGGGTTTAACGAACATCGGGAAGCGCAGCTTGCTGATGCATTCCTTCACCTCGCTTGTTGAAGTGATCTCTACTGCGTGTGGGGTTTTCACACCAGCACAGTACGCGATATACTTCATCAATGGTTTCGGAACATCATAGAGGATAGCGCCTGGTCCCGTGTAAGGCAGGTTGAGCGTGTCCATGCAGTGGATCACATCCACTGACGGTACCTCCCAGTCGGGATAGCCCTCACAGAGATTGACAAAGATGTCGTACCCTTTCTTCTTCAGGTCGCGCAACTGCTTGAAAGTAGTGAGCTTGTTGAGGAAGACATGGTCCACCTGGTCGTCAGGCAGTAACTTGGTCAGGTCTCTTGGGGGGTCGTAATACTTGTAATCTACGCTGGTTGTAGAATAATCAGGTTGCAGTACACAAATCTTCATTTGTATAGGTTTAGGCTACGTATGGTGTTACTAGTTCGTGCTTCATTCCACTGCATTCTCTTTGATCATTGATTTCAACTACTCGATGTAAATGCATGTTAATCAGTCAATCAAGCCACTGCTCTTTGCTTCAACTCATGCCTGATCAATGCATCTTCCATGATTTCAATAATCAAATTAGTAAAAGATTGTTTACAAATGCGCAAGATGGCACCAATTGAAGTATAATTTTCATCTTCACTCAGACCACATTGAGCATTAATCTCTAATACATAGAGCTTACCAGTACTCTTATCCATCCGGATATCAAGCCTGGCGTAACCAGTTCCTCTTACTGACTCGAAAGCATTTATGGTAATGTTCTTTAACTGCGGTATAAGCGAAGGATCAACCTCGCTATACTCGTACAGGTTGCCTTCATCAGGCAATGGCGCTTCGTTATCGAACGTTGCCCAAAGCCTGTCGTAAGACAGAAACTGTTCTTTTTCAGGTAATGACGCATGAAATACGCGTTCAACCGGTTCATACACCTTTAACCCCGAAGGATTTGATGATGACCCTACTATGAATGTTGTGAACTCTCTTCCTTTAACAAACTGCTCGGCAAATATCCCGCCGGCATCGAGCTTCCAGCCACGAAAGCCATCCTTCATACCACCCAATACACCTCGCAGCTCGTCGTCTGTACTAACAACGTTCTTCACACTTAACCCCATGCTGCCGGCAGACACTGCAGGCTTAATGATCATCGGGTTACCTATCTCACGGAACAGTCCGTTGAGATCGGTCAGGTCTGAATCAATGACCTTCCAGGCAGCTGTTGGCACATGGGCCTGGTCAAAAGCCTTCTTCATCGGGATCTTCGAAGTCGTGATATCATAAAAGAAGGCTTCCGATCCCGTATAGATCACGTTATTCTCCTCCAGGGCATGGATCACTGAGATGCCCGGTACTGCGTTGACCTCATCGCCATCGCATTGATTGATCACGATATTCAGCTTGTCAGGGCGATGCGTCTTGATGCGCTGAATTAGTTGATCGACGTTGGTCAGCGTTACATTAAGCCATTCCCACTCGCAACCCAATTCTTCAAACACCCTGACAAATTCCCCGTGGCTTTGTGTGAAATCGTAATAGTCTTTAAGGTTGTTGTCTGTAGTATCCAGGTAAGGAGCCATCACCCACACGAAGTAGTTGTCCTTTTGTTGCCTGAAGTTGAATGGCGGGGAGAACTTGGTGGTTTGGTGGTGGGTGTGTGGTTGCACAAATCTGGGGGTAACTATACGGCGATCGGCGCTTTAATAGTGGGATGCGCCTGGTAGTCGACTATCTCAAAGTCATCGAACCTGTAATCAAAAATAGATTCGGGCTTACGCCTGATGTTCAGTTGGGGTAACGGATATGGTTCCCGTGCCAACTGAAGTTGCGCCTGCTCAAAATGGTTGTTATAGAGATGAACATCCCCACCTGTCCACACGAAGTCGCCCGCTGCAAGATCGCATTGCTGGGCAAACATGGACGTAAGCAGGGCATAACTGGCAATGTTGAATGGTACGCCAAGGAAGAAGTCGGCGCTGCGTTGGTAAAGCTGACACGAAAGACGGCCATCAGCAACATAAAACTGGAACAACGCATGACATGGAGGCAAAGCCATCTTATCTACCTGGGCTGGATTCCACGCTGTAACGATATGACGACGAGAATCAGGTTTGCTTTTGATCTGCTCAATCACCTGGGTAATCTGATCTATGTGACGACCGTCAGGTGAAGGCCAGCTTCTCCATTGGCTTCCGTATACAGGACCAAGGTTGCCATTCTCATCTGCCCATTCGTCCCAAATAGAGACCCCATTCTCTTTCAGATAAGCAATGTTAGTCTCCCCTTTGAGAAACCATAACAACTCATGTATGATGGAACGAAGGTGAAGTTTCTTTGTAGTAGTAAGTGGAAATCCTTCTGAGAGATCGAAGCGCATCTGCCTGCCGAAAACTGATATGGTGCCGGTGCCAGTTCGATCGGTTTTCTGTGAACCGTTATCGAGTATGTCCTGCATCAGCTCGAGATACTGCTTCATGAGTTGGCGGGTATCACTTGTATAGATAAAGTTGTTCCCAAACTGATGACAAAGCTAAGAATAATAATATAGTTATCACTGTTTTATGCACTTTATACGTAAAGATGTTTTCATTTATTGTGATCCATCGACATACACATCAGCTACATATGCGATCAACAGACAATCATTCCAGTACAATGCTGCATTAGGTTGATCATTGTATGTATCAATAATATAAAAGCCCCCTGTAGCATTGTGCTTCAGGGGGCTTACACATAACTGATTGATTGTCGA
>WUUC01062231.1_pt1 | contig 10773 bp, 6 predicted proteins | sample 6278441 | NCBI WGS metagenome assembly WUUC01 (sample SAMN13675441, study PRJNA597444) | soil metagenome | isolation source: soil | place: USA: Washington | collected 2017-10 | reverse complement strand
TCTACCGTCGACGCGATGCGTGGTTGGAAGCCCGGCTCGCCGCGGCGGTAGCGCAGCCCCCGGCCCGCTGGCCCGCCGGCCGGGACGGGCACCACTATGTGGCGTGGCCCCAGGCGGTGGTCTACGACGAGGAACGTCGTGCTGCCGGTTTCCTCATGACCGAGGTGCGGGGCGTGTCTCTGCTGCACCTGTACGAGCCGGAATCACGCGCCGACTCCCTCGGCGATCCGACCTGGGGCACGTGCGTCGCGATCGCGCGGGAACTCGCAGCGATCTTCGACGCGCTCCATCCGGCCATCGTCGTGGGAGACGTCAGTCCCAACAATGTGCTGGTCACCCGCACTGGCCGGGTCTGTCTGATCGACTGCGACAGCATGCAGTTCCCCGATCCGACCGTACGCAGGATCTGGCGCGCGCGGATGGCCACTCCGGACTATGCCCCCTACACCCCCGGGCAACCATCCGGGACTCTTGCCCCCGACCACGACTTGTTCGGACTCGCCATCTTGATCTGCGAGCTGCTGATGGCCGGACAGCATCCGTATGACGGCAGGCCGGTCCGAGTGGTCAGGGGGGAGGGGCGGGCCGGCAACATCCGGATCGGGGCGAACCGGCTGACCGATCCCGAGAGCCTGGGCCACCGGCCCGGGCTGATCCCCGCGACCATGCTGCCCGCGAATGTCCGTCGTCTGATGAAGGACGCCTTCACCGCCGACGGGCGATCTCCGGTCCAGCGGCCCACCGCAGCGATGTGGATGAGGGCCCTTGACGGGCTCGCGGACAAGATCGTTGCCTGCGGGCGCTCGCTGTACCACCGGTATCCACGGGGGCTGAGGCGCTGCATCTGGTGCGAACAGGTCGATGCCTCGATCGGCGACTACTTCCCGCCGCCCTCGACTCCACGCGCGGCACCGCCGCGACGCGCACCGAAACGTCCAGCACGCACGACCCCGCCACCCGACTACGGCCACCGTCCGAAGCCGGGGGCACCGCCGTTGCCGACCTGGCCCGCGCCGCACAGAACCTGGAAGGACTGGTGATCATGGCCGAGACGGTCATCCGGCTGGCGGAGTCACATCCCCGCTGCACAGTGCTCGGTCCGGGGACCCGATTCGTGGTGTGGGTGCAGGGTTGCCCTCTGCACTGCGCCGAGTGTACGAGCCCGACCTGGATCCCCCGAGCCGGCGGCGTCGAGGTCAGCGTCGATGAGCTCGCCGATCGGATCATCGATCAGGCTGTCGACGGTTTGACCCTCTCCGGTGGAGAGCCCTTCGCGCAAGCCTCCGCCTTGGCCGAACTGGTGGTCAGGGTACGAGCCGCGCGTGACCTCTCGGTGATGAGCTACACCGGCTACCTCCTGGAGCACCTACGCCGCCACGGCGACGCGGCCCAACATCGGCTCCTGGAGTCGCTCGACATCGTCGTCGACGGCCCCTACCTGGCCAACCGTCACGCGGAGCTGCGGTGGCGCGGATCGACGAATCAACGTCTGCACTACCTCACCGGCCGTCATCAACCCGAGCCGGACGACGACGGAGCCGGACTGCAGATCGAGCTCGGCGCCGACGGCGCCGTGCGATGGCTGGGCGTCCCGGCTGTCCGTCAGTTCCGGGTTGAGTTCGAACGCCGGCTGGGCCTTGATCCGGAACCGCCGCCCGAAGAACCCCCGAACGACCGTGATCGGACTCCGGCCGGAGTCATCGAGGAGGCGGAATAGATGAGCGGGTCACCGAAATACAACAGCGTCGCCCTCGCTGCGGCGCGGCGCGCCCAGGCCGAGGCCGAGCGGGCCGAGCGGGCCCGTCGTCGCGAGGAGCGGCGGCAGCGGCGTCTGGCTGCCGCGCTGCAACGGACACGGGCCACGGCGGCGCGGCGGTGTGCGGCCCTCGCTTCTCGATACGCCTCGCTGCGGGAACCCGCCGAGGCGGCTGGTTTCGGCCGGCAGGCGACAGCGGAGGCGGCCGGTGCGGAACAGCTCGCGGCGGAGATCGCCGGCGCCGCGAACCACCCCGCGCTGGTCGTCGCCAGCCGGCGGCTTGATCTGCTGGAGCGGCAGGTCGAAGCATTGTCGGACGCGATCGAGCTGCGCCGGGAGGCGGCCGCCTCGGCGCGCCTGGCACAGCTGACGACCCGGCTCGAGACCATTCCGCGGGAGGAGCGGCTGCAGGCCGACAGCACCGGCGGTCAGGCGGCCGAGCGCGCGCTCGGCACCGCCACCTCCGCCCCGGACGCACAGACGGCCGAGAGCGTGGACCACGCGGCTCGCGAAGTGGCCGAACACCTGGAGCGGGTCCGCCGCGCCCGGGCCGAAAGGGCGGCTGCGGTGCAGGAGGCCACGTTCCAGATCGAGGAGCTGGGATCGCGGCTCGAAGCGGTGGAGACCGAAGGGCGCGATCTCCGCATCGACGTCGAGGGCGCGAACTTCGCCCACGACTACCTCGACCGGATGCGAAGGTTGGCTGCCGACGGCCGGCTCGATCAGCTGTCCACGTTGTTGCCCCAGGTCACGGCCGCGATCAACCGGACTGAACAGAGCTTCGACAACGCCGTGGAGCGCATCGTCGAGCGCCGCCGCATCCTGGCCTCCATCCTCGCCGGCCTGCCGGACCTGGGATTCGGCGTGATCCCCGACAGCCTGACCGAACAACTGGACGGGTCGGTGTCGGTCCGCGCCGAGACGGTGCGCGGGCAGACGCTGGACGTCCTTGTGCACGACGGTGAGAACGGCCCCCACGAGGTGCTGTACTCCAGCTCGGAGCTGGTCGCCGAGGAGGCCGCCGGCGGCATCACCGGATCCACCTGCGGCAGCCTCCTGGAGCTGGCCGGAGCGTTGAACGCGCGGGCCGGCCAGGACGGATACATCACCGGCGCGATCTCGTGGGAGGACGGCGACCCCGGGCCCGACCCGGGCCGCACCGGCGTCCACCTGCCCTCGGCCACCCCTGAGGTGCGGAAGACCCGCCGATGAGCGCCTCCACGGAGTCCGGGCTGCGGGGGTCGGTCTGGCTGTTGCGGCTGGGGCACGAAATCAACCGTCACCGGCATCTTGTCATTCACGGCAATGTCGACGACCTGGTCCGGTGGAACCACCGGTACGGCCCCTTCACCGAGTCCGTCTTCGACGTGCTGCGCGTGCTCGGATTCACGGCGGTGGCCCGCTACAGCCTCGCCGAGGGCCTGACGTTTCCCGACGAATCTCACCAGCAGGAGGTCGAGCGCCTGTCGGGGTACGGCGCGGACGCTTCCCCATCCGCGCCGGGGCAGACGCCCGGCGGTCCGGCGCCCACTCCGGCCAGGGTGCCCGGGTCCCGGCGGGACATCATGGATTCCTCGCAGCGGCAGATCCAGGAGCAGATGCGCACCGCGCAACGGGCGCGACCGCGTAACCCCGCCGAGGCGCTCGCCGCTCTGGTGCCCCTGTTGACCCAGACCGCGGCTCCGTGCGCTGTGCTCATCGATTCGCCCGATCTCCTGGTGGGGCCGGCCGGCCAGGTCACCGATCAGTTCCCCGCCCAGGTGGCGTACGTGCGGCACCTCGTCCAGTCGGCGGCCACTCCGGCGCCGGGGCGCCTGCGCAACACGCTCATCTTCGTGGCCCGCGATCTGACCGACGTGCCGATGTGGCTTCGGGAGAGTCCCCACGTGGCTGTGGTGCCCGCCGAGGTACCCCGGATCGAGGAGCGACGGATGCTGCTGTCGGAAGGGCTGTCGTCCTTCCACGGGGGCAAGGACCTGTCCGGCGACCGGCGGGAGAAGGCCGTGGCGACGCTGGCCAATCTCACCGACGGCATGACTATCCTGGACATCCAGTCGTTGACGGCCACCTCTCGCATCGCGGGTATCGAGGCCACCGAGGGCCGCCGGCTGCTGGCCCGGCATCGCTTCGCTCTGCGCGACGACCCGTGGGAGAAGCTCGACCTGGACACGATCCGCGGCTCGGCGGAGCGGCTGGGCAGCCGGGTCGTCGGTCAGGACCACGCCGTCCGCGAGGTCAGCAACGTGCTGGCCAATGCCCGTGTCGGCATCGATTTCGTCGCCGAGGGGACCGACGGCACCCGGCCGAAGGGGGTCTTCTTCTTCGTCGGCCCGACGGGAGTCGGCAAGACCGAGCTGGCGAAGGCGATCGCCGACCTCGTCTTCGACGACGAGACGGCGATCCGCCGCTTCGACATGAGCGAGTTCATGCAGGAGCACGCCAGTGAGCGGCTGACCGGCGCCCCGCCTGGATTCGTCGGTCATGAACAGGGCGGGGTGCTCACCAACTGGATGTTGGAGCGGCCGTTCAGCGTGGTGCTGTTCGACGAGATCGAGAAGGCGCACACCAAGATCTACGACAAGTTCCTGCAGATCATCGATGACGGCCGGCTCACCGACGGGCAGGGCCGCACCGCGTACTTCTCCCACTCCATCGTCATCTTCACCTCCAACATCGGTGCCGCCGGTCTCTCCGAGCTTCCCGCCGACCCGACCTACCCGATGGTCGCGGACCACTTCCGCGCCAAGGTGCGGGAGTACTTCGAGCTCGACCGCCAGCGGCCGGAGTTCCTCGGCCGTCTCGGCGGCGGGGTGGTGCCGTTCGACGTGCTTCGCCCGGCCGTCATCGGCCAGATCGTCACCAAGTTCCTGAGCCAGCTGATCGCCTCCGCCCTGGCCAAGGGGTTCGATCTGGTGCCCGACGAAGCGGACATCATCGCGGAGGTCGAGGCGCATCTGCTGGGGGAGGGCGCCCGGTACGGCGCCCGGGAGATCCGCAGCCCGCTGTTGGAGCAGTGGGTGCAGATCCCGCTCAACCGCTGGATCCTCGCGAACACTCCGGCCGCCGGCACCCGCATCCGGGTGTATCGCTCGGCCGGATCGCCTCCCTTCGCCGTCGAAGCGCTCCCGGACGGGTCCGGGCCGACCCGTGGCGCCGATCTCGTCCTGCCGCGATCGGGCTGGCACAGCGACACCGACAACGACCACACGATCGAGAGGAACCGGCCATGACCGCCCCGAGCGACCAGGACGACTGGTTCTACGACGAGAATGCTGATCCGAGCCCCAACGGGAGGCGGACCGATCCTCTGCCACCGTCCGCGCCCGGCCAGCGAGACCCGGCGCCGGGCCGCCGCGCCGACCGGTCGGCGACTCCGGCTCCCCAGGAGACCTTCCCGGTGGCGCCTGGGCCGCTCGACACCGGCGCGCCCGTAGCGCCGGCGACTCCGGCGTATTCAGCGCCCACCGTCACCTCGCCGCCGACGCCGTCACCGCTCTTCGTGACCGAGCCGGAAGAGCGTACGTACGAACCGGTCGCCGGCCAGACCACGCCGGGGTTCACCGCCAATCCCTGGGAGACGGACGACGACGGCGACAGCGGGGAGGAGCTGGACCCGCTGGGGATTCCCACCAACGCCCATGTCCCGCAGAACGCCGTGCAGATCGGCATGTGGGGCCAGCCCGAGTCCGGCAAGACCACCTATCTGGGCGCCCTGCGGATCGCCGCCGCACAGCAGCAGGGCAGGTTCGGCCGGTGGACGGTCTCCGGGCTGGACGACCTGTCGTCGGAGTTCCTGGTGGAACAGGCCCGGACGATGACCCGGCTACGCCAGTTCCCCGACGCGAGCCGAGCGGTGGAGACGCTGAGGTGGGCCTTCCACGGCCAGGCGCCCGGCCGGTTCCTGCGCCGGCCGGTGGAGTTCGTCCTGTCGGTGCAGGACATGCCGGGGGAGGCGTTCCGGCAGGGCGCGGTGATGCAACGGGTCGTCGACCATCTGGCCCGGTCCCGCGGTCTCATCTACCTCTTCGATCCGATCACCCTCAACACCGCCAACATCGACTTCTTCGACCAGACGCTGCAGATGCTGTCGGCCGCGGTGGGCGCCGGCGGCCGGCTGCACAAGGGCCGCCTGCCGCAGCACCTGTCGGTGTGTGTGACCAAGTTCGACGACCCGGCGTTCTTCGGCCGCGCCGTCCGCGAGGGGTGGGTCACCCAGGACAGCTCCGCCCAGCGCCTCCCGCGCGTCCCCGACGACCGGGCGGAGGCGTTCTTCGACTGGGTGTGTCACGTGCTGCGGCGGCAGGGCGCACCCCTGATCCGGGACCTGATCCGGGCCAACTTCCACGACGCGCGGGTCAGGTACTTCGCGACGTCCTCGGTCGGCTTCCGGCTCAACCGTCAGCAGGTCTTCGACTTTCGCGACTTCCGCAACGTCACCGTCGCCGCCGACCGAAGCCGGAGCATCCGGGACATGGTGCGCCCGATCAACGTGCTGGAGCCGCTGGTCTCTCTCGAACGCGCAATGCGGGGCTAGGACACCGTGGACACGGACAGTACCCCTCAACCGGCCCTCACCGTGCCGGCGCACTGGGCCCTGGTCAGCAAGCGGCTGGACCCGTCCGGCGCCTATGCGATCGAGGGCTACGAGGTCGTGGGCACCAGCGGCAGCCCGGCGCTGGCGCAGTCGCTCCAGGAGAGCTGCCTGACCGGGACGCCCTCCAGCACCGCAGTCGGCACCGCGGACGCCATCCCCTGGGTGGTCGTCACCGGTGGCGGCGTCCAAGGCGCGGTCATGGCGATGAGCGTCGTGACATCTAGCACGCTTCGTACCGAAGCCGGCCGAGCGGTGACGCCGACCCGCATCATCTGGACTCCGTGGCCGGACGCCGAGCGGTGCCGGTTGTCCTGGGCGGCCATGGCGGCCGCGCACCAGTCGATGCGGTGGTCCGAAACCGTGGCACCTGCCCAGGCCAAAGGTGACGCCGTCACGCTACCGGTCGCCGGCTTCGACGCCCCGACGGTCGCCGACGACATCGACCGGTTCGGTTTCGACTGGGTCGCCGGGCTGGCCGGCCTGATCCTGGAGGGCAGGCGCATCGCGATCGTTGCGGAAGCCGCGCCGCTGCCGGACGTCGAGGAACGCCTGAAGTTGTTCGACGCGGTGTGCGCGCTGTTGCCCTATGGGTACCGGGCCCGGTTCAGCGCGGCGACGTGGGCCAAGGCGAACGTCGAGCACGGTGTGCTGCTGGTCTTCGCCGACGCGGTAGCCAAGGACCAGCAACGAGTGGGCTGGCAGGCGCCGCTGCCCCGTCCGCACCACACCGACGCGCTGGACTACGTCGACGCGCTGCGGCGGTTGCGCAACGGGGATGCGAACTTCCGTACCGTCGAGATCGTCGAGCATCTGCTCAAGGAAGCGGATCCCCAGCGGTGCCGCGACGCGGAAGCCGTCCGCGGATACCTGATGCGGATGGACCTGCCGCGCGAGGTGGTCCGCCTGATCAACGCCAAGCGGGGCCGGCTCGCCGATGTGCGGCGGGTGCTGGCCGAGCATCCGCTGGACACCCTGCCGTCCTCGATCGCGCAGACACTCGTGCAGTTCCTGGCCGACGGTGTCCCGCAGTCCCAGGCGGCTCGGGACCTGGTGGTGCAGATCTGGTCCGGCGAGGTGGAACGGCGCCTGGGCGCCTACGGCCGTGCCCTCCTGACGACTGCCGGAGTACCCGTCCTGCGGCACTGGTTCGCCGTCGCCGATCGCGCCGGGCCCGAATCCCGGCGTGCCCTCCTGCGCGAGCTGTTGCGGCGCACCGGACCGATGCCGGACCTCGCACCGGCGTCCGCGGACGTAGCGGTGCAGCTGCTGTCCGAGTTCAAGGGCGCGATCAACGATGTGGTCCTCCAGCAAGTCATCGCCGCCCAGCCGAATGTCTGTCTGGCGTTGCTGTGTCAGATCCTGGACCGTTCGATTCCCATCGAGCGGGCCGTCACGCAGATCGACCGCTGGCTGCTCGACCCGTCCTCCGGCGAGCACCCCTGGCTCGCGCCGTTCGGGTTCGCCATCGGCCGGGACGAGCCCACGGCCGACCAGTGGCACGCCCTGCGGAACGTAGATGACCGGGTCTGGCGGGTGCTGTTACACATCGCCGCGTCCCGTGGGCTGGCACGGCGGGTCTTCGCCTCGATGTGGCCGTCGCTGCTGGACCGGGCCGGCCGGTTGACGACGTCGGCGAGTGACGAGGCGTTCAACGCGGAGCTGGGCGCGCTGCTTCCGGAGCGCTACGGCCTCCCGGTCCAGGACGTGACTCGTATCGACATGCTTCATCTGGCCCGGTTCGGCACGATGCCCTATCTCGCGGCGGAGGCCGTGCAGATCGAGCCGTACGCGGAAGCGTTTCAGCTGACCTGGTGCAGTCCGGTTCTCGCCGACCGCCGGGACGGATGGAATCAGCTGCTGGTGCGGGCGGTCTTTCCCGAGCGGGGCGGCGCCGTCCAGGCAGCCAAGCTCATGGCCGTGGCTCGCGTGGACGCGAGGCTCGTCGAGGTGGCCGCCCGGGCGATCGCCCAGGAGGTGGACACCCGGCCCGGCGATTTTGACGCCACACCGTTCGACGGGGAATGGATCGGCCGGATCCGCCGGTACTCGTCCCGGGAGAACTTCTGGGTTTATCAGGAACTGCGGTCTCTGGCTCAGGAAGACGTCGGCGTCCACCAGATCGCCACCGGCTACGAGCGCGGCCGCCGGATCGGGCTGCGCTTCGAGGATCTCGATCGCATCCTGCACCGGTGGATCTGTCACCACCCGCCGGAGCTGATCGAGCAGCTGCTGACCGAGCTCTGGTGGAGAGGTTTCGGGGAGGACGCCGACAAGCTGCGGCGCCGCATCGCCTCGGGTGAGCACGGTGGCCGGCGGGTCGCCGAGGACTGGCAACAGTTCATCCGGGACCAACTGATTCTCACGCAGTGGCTCGCCGGAAAGGGAAAGCTCCCGAGGCAGGCGCGACGGCAAGCTCCGCCACCGAAGCAGGATCGAGCGGCGCACGGCCAGGCGAACTCCCCGCCGTCCGACGATGCCGGCGGCGGATCGAAACTCAGCGCCGCGGCCAGGAAGATCGCCGGGACCATCCGCCCCGGCCGCAAACACAATGACGGCGACGAGCAGCCGGCCACCAGCAACGGCTAGCTGTCCCCGACCCTGACCGCTCGTTCCTCCACACGGACCGGAGCCAAGCCATGTCGGCGATCCGACCGCATTCCCTCTCGCCCTCTGTCCGTCTGCGGCTGACGCTGTCGGCCATGTTCACCGCGGTGTGTGCGGTACTCGGCCTGACCGCCGGACCTGCGCTGGCCGGCCCGGCGCCCACCCGCGAGGAGGTCTACCGGCAGCTCGGTGTCGACGCCGTACCGGCCGACTACGTCGTCCTCGTGGACACCTCCGGCTCGATGGCCGCGGACGGCCGGTACAGCAACGTCCGCAAGGTGCTCGGGAGCTTCCTCTCCGGACTGGCCTCGAGCGACTACGTCGCCCTGTACACCTTCGACACCTCACCCCAGCGTCGCTACGGCGGGAGCGCGGCCAGCCGTGCCGCGATTCTCGACGCGCTGCCCCGGGCCCCGACGCCGAACGGGAAGACCGACATCGGGCTGGGGATCGAGCAGGCTCTCCGCGAGCTCAACCGGTCGGGCTCGGCCGGCATCGCGACGGTGGTGCTGCTGACCGACGGCCGGCAGGACGCCCCCGGAAGTTCCGCCTACCGGTCGACCACCTCGCCGGCGTGGAAGAGCCTCGAGACCCGTGCCGCCTCGCTGAAGAAGACCTGGTTGGGGGCGTACGCGCTGCCACTGCGGGCGCAGACGGGGGCGTCCCTGCTGCGCACGGTCATTCCGGGAACGGTCGTGCTGGAACCCAGCAACGGCCGTGGTCTCGCCGGCTATCTCGACCAGTCCAAGCAGGCGACCCGGCTGGCCAAAGCACGTTCCGTCCTGGCGGGCGACAGCGGCAAGGGCGTCCGCGTCACGTGGACCGCGACGGAGCTGGATCCGGTCGCGGGCACGGCGACGATGCAGGCGAACGTGGCATCGCTGACTCAGCGGGTGCCGCTGACGGTGTCCGATCTGCACGTCGAGGCGAGTGACGGAGTGATCTGGAGCGGCCCGCCGCCTCCGGTGATGAGCCTGCAACCCGGCCAGACCCGGTCCTTCACCCTTCCGGTGCGGTGGAACCCGGGCTTCAGCCCCCGGCTGTGGCCGCATCGTGCGGGCGTGTCCGCGCCGCTGTCGCTGGCCGGGCGGGTCAGTTCGCCGTGGGCGGACGCCCTGGCTCCGGATATCGCGTTGAACGTTCCCGGGCAGCTCGCCAACAACGGCAACCCCCGGGTCTCGAAGCAGGCCGGGTCGTGGCGGGCAGTGGGGATCGCCGCCGGTGTGCTGGCACTGATTTTGCTCGCAGTCGCCTCCACCTGGTACGCCCGGGCCTTTCCGCGGCTGCCGGCCGGTGCGATCGGTGTTTATGAGGCCGGTGTCCGGCCGGGCGTCGGGTTCCGGCGGATCGACCAGTTCGCGGTCCAGCGGCGCCGGGTGAAGTACGCGAGCGACGCCGTCGGCGCCCTCATCCGGGTGCGTGGACGCCGGGTTCCGACGTCGACGTTCGCCGCCGAGCACATCGGCCTGGAGGCCACCCTGGTGCGCAACGACATCCGGGGTACGTCGAGACACGTGATCCAGCCCGGTCACGGCGGACTGGTGGGCGGCCTGTATCTGCTGCACGTGCGGCGCGGCGACGAGGTCGCGGACGAGCTGGGCGCCGGCCACGGGCCGGTGGGCACCCCCTCCGGATCCTCTTGGCCGGTGCCCGAGTCGCGCGACGACGGCCACGACCGGGGCAGCAGCACCGCCGGGGAAGCAAGCTACTGGGACGACGACATCGACGAATCCGCGTTCCCGGTTCGGGACGACACCACCGCCTGAGGAACGCGAAGCGGTGGCTCACCCATCGGTGGGCCACCGCTCGCGATCTGACC
>WUUC01180679.1_pt1 | contig 10774 bp, 8 predicted proteins | sample 6278441 | NCBI WGS metagenome assembly WUUC01 (sample SAMN13675441, study PRJNA597444) | soil metagenome | isolation source: soil | place: USA: Washington | collected 2017-10 | reverse complement strand
TTGAAGCCCGAAACGTATCCGTTTCGTTTGCAAATGGCTACGCGGTTTGGCGATCTCGATATCCGCGGTCACATTAATAATGTGTCTATCGTGCAATACACCGAAGATGCACGCGTGGCGTTTCAAATGGAAACTGTCGGTCGCGAAATCTACATTGCCGACTCGCCGGTGCGAGTGGTCGTCGCGCAGATGACATTGCATTTCGTCAGTGAAGGTTTTTTCCCCGATCCTATCGATGCAGGTGTCGGCATAGCACGCATCGGAAACAGTTCGTATCTGCTGACGTGTGCGTTGTTCCAGAATGGAAAGTGCGTTGCAGTTCAAGACACATCGATGGTGTACATGGGCGCCGAAGGATCGATGCCGCTGACACCGCAGATTCGCGAACGCATGTCGCGCTACGTCATCGTGTAACCGGTTACAAATCGAAACGTAGTCCAGCGCCTACACGGAGGCCGCGCGTCGGCCTACAGCCTAGGCCCGCAGCAACTCGTTATGGTCGAACGCTTGAGCGAGGGCCCTTAATGCTTCGAGCTATTCTGATTCGATTTGCGATTCCGACGCTGTTTGCGGTGAGCATCCTTGCCTACTTCGGTGTGCCGTATGCGGATCGCATGGTCGCCGACTGGTTTCGAGCCGATGTCGATCTGCGTGCCCAGTTGGTGGCCAACTCGATCGAATCGACGCTGGTCAACCTGGTCGAGCGCGATAACGACCAGCAACTCCGCCAGTATCTGTCGCGAATCACCGCGGACGAACGCCTGCTCGCGGTCATGCTGTGCCGCCCTGACGGCAGTCTCATCTATAAGACCGACCGTACACCGGACCATGTCACTTGTACCTCCACGCGAGATGTCGGCAATGGCGAAAACCGGCATCTGCAGCTCGACTCCGGTTCGATAGAAGTGTCCGCATTCGTCTATATCGCGGACAACAAACCCTTTCGCACATTATTACTGCATGACCTGAGCTTCATCGATCGTCGCCAATCGACGGCCCGAAGCTATGTGTTCGCTTTGGCGGGTGTGATCGCCAGTGTGCTCGCACTGTGGGTCGGTTTCCTGTTTTGGCTGTTGTTGCGGCGCTGGGTCAAAGTGTTGGTCGGCGACATCCGGAGTCTGCGTTTCCTGGACGACGCTGAATCCGATGCCGGTTCGCTCCCGGTACTAAATCAAGTCCGCAAGGCATTACGTGAGATCGAAACGACGCAGCGGCTCGAGATCGACTTTCATGAAAACTGGACACCGCAGGCGCTGCAACAAGTCGTGCGCGACCACTTACATTCGCCAGAGATGATCGTCGTTTCGAACCGCGAACCCTACATCCACAACAGCACACCGAACGGCATCGTCGTGCAAGTCCCAGCTAGCGGCATGGTGACGGCGTTGGAACCCATCGTTCGCGCTTGCTCAGGTACTTGGGTTGCGCACGGCAGCGGCACGGCGGATCGCGAAGTCGTCGATCGGCACGATCATGTGCAAGTGCCGCCGGAGGAGCCCAGTTATACGTTGCGGCGAGTATGGTTGTCGCCGGAAGAAGAACAAGGCTATTACTACGGATTCTCGAACGAAGGAATGTGGCCGCTCTGCCACCTGGCCTACGTGCGGCCGGCTTTTCGCGAGGACGATTGGCTGCAGTATCAAGCGGTGAACCGAAAGTTCGCCAACGTGCTGGCGGACGAATCCAAGGTGAAGAATCCAGTGGTGCTCATCCAGGATTTTCACTTCGCCCTGTTGCCGAAGATGCTGCGGCGGCGCAAGCCCGAAGCGACCATTGCCTTGTTTTGGCATATTCCGTGGCCCAATGCGGAAACCTTCGGCGTCTGCCCGTGGAAGCGAGATGTGTTGCTGCACATGTTGGCGGCGGACATTTTGGGATTTCACACTCGCTATCACTGCCAGAACTTCCTGGCCACCGTCGATCGCTTCATCGAGTGTCAGATCGATCATGAGCACATGACGGTCACGCTCAGTGGCCATGTGTGCCGAGTAGTGCCGTATCCGATTTCCATCGAGTGGCCACCGCGATGGCTTGCTCAAGTGGCCGATGTGACCACGGCCCGGGCAGCCGTGCGCGAACGCTACAAAATCGGCGCCGACGTGGCGCTGGGATTGGGTGTCGAGCGTTGGGATTTCACGAAGGGAATTATCGAGCGCTTCCTGGCTTTGGAAACACTGCTGGAGAAAGACGCAGGGTCGCGTGGCAAGATCACACTGCTGCAGGTTGCCGCGCCCTCGCGCAGCAAGCTGCCGGCATACCAAGCGCTGCAAAGCCAGACACTGAGCGAATTCAAACGTCTGAACGAAAAATTCGGTACGAGCGACTGGCAGCCCATCGTGTTGATCGACAAACACCAGGAGCCGCGCGACGTGTTCGAGCTGTTCCGAGCCGCCGATTTTTGTTTGGTGAACAGTCTGCACGACGGGATGAATCTGGTCGCCAAGGAATTTATTGCCGCACGCGACGATGAGAACGGTGTGTTGATCCTGAGCACGTTTGCCGGCGCGTCGCGTGAACTGCCGGAAGCGCTGCTCGTGAATCCGTTCGACGTGGCGGAAACTGCGGCAGCCATGAAACAAGCATTGCAAATGTCGCGCGACGAACGGCGCGAACGCATGAAGCTCATGCGCCGCACGGTGAAAGAAAACAATGTCTATCGTTGGGCCGGCCGCATGCTCATGGACGCGGCGCAGATTCGGCAGCGCCAGGCCTTGTCCCGGCGCAAGGTCAAGCTATAGCGCTTCTTCCCACGAGCAACTGAGGCGCATGGCGGCGTTCAAAATGCCGACCATGCTGTAAGTTTGCGGATAATTGCCCCAGAGCTCGCCGCTCACTGGGTTCAAATCCTCCGACAACATGCCCAGATGATTGCGACGCGCCAACATGTTCTCGAACATCTCGCGAGCTTCATCGCGCCGGCCGATGGCGGCGAGCGCATTGATGTACCAGAACGTACAGATATTGAACGCGTTCTCGGGCATGCCGAAATCGTCGCGCGCTACGTATCGTAGAAGATAGTCGCCGCGGCGAAGATGTTTGCCCAGGTGATTGACGGTCGATATGAAACGCGGATCGTCGTTCGAGACAAAATCCAATTCCCCGAGCAGCAGCACGCTGGCATCCAACGACTGCATATTCCAAGCTTCGGTAAATGTGCCGAGCGATTCATCCCAGGTTGCCTCGATGATGCGGGCGCGCATCGCATCCGCGCGTTCCCGCCAGAACCGCTCGCGTTCGACCAATTTCAAATGTTTTGCAATGCGGGCAAGGCGATCGACTCCCGCCCAGCACATTACGCTTGAGAATGTATGGACACGAGTGCGGCCACGGTACTCCCAGATGCCTGCATCGGGTTGATCGTAGTGCTGCCAACAATTTTCGCCGGCGCCTTCCAGTTGCTGGAACGCGGCGCGGTCAGCGGGACTCGATAACCGTTGATCGAAGAACGATTGCATCGCCGCCAGGATGACGGCGCCGTATACGTCGTGCTGGATCTGCTCGTACGCCTGATTGCCGACGCGGACCGGTCCCATCCCGCGATAGCCCGCCAATTCGGACACGGTAATTTCGGTCAACGTTGCCTCGCCGCTGATGCCGTACACGGGCTGCAGCGTCGTGCCGCTGGCCGCCGCGAAAACATTGTTGATGTAATGAAGATAGCCTTCCATGGTCTTGGTCGCACCGAGCCGATTTAATGCGTGGATGGTGAAGTAACTATCCCGCAGCCAGCAAAAACGATAATCCCAATTGCGGCCGCTGTCCGGCGCTTCGGGAATCGACGTGGTCAGCGCGGCCAGCACCGCACCGGTATCTTCGAAACTGCATAACTTCAGCGTGATCGCCGCGCGAATGACGGCGGATTGCCACTCGAATGGAATCGCCAACTCGCGCGTCCAATCCCGCCAATAGCGACGCGTTTCATCGAGGAAACGCCGCGCCACGACGCCGATGTTTTCGACCACCGGCTCGTCGACGCCCAAGATGAAACAAATCGGCTCGCGCAAGACAACGGGTCGTTCTTCGAGCAGCGCGTTGAGCGACATGTCCGTATTCATGCGCCACATCATGCCTTGCGCTTCGAAGCGGATATGGTTGCTGCCGACGTGGCGCACGGCCGCGGCTTTGCCGTAGTTCGCCATCGGCCGTAGTCGCGCCCGGATTGCGACGTGTCCGGAGACGGGCTCGACGATGCGTACCATGTTCACGGGCCGAAAGTTCCGGCCGTACTGTCTGAAGCGCGGACAGAAATCCAGAATGCGGACGCGAGCACCTTCGTTGTTGATCAGAATGGTTTCGAGGACTGCCGTGTTCCGCTCATAGGTTTGTTCCGAGCGCGTTTGGCCGACCAGCTCGATATCGAAGAATCCCGAGTCGGCCGTTTCGCGCAGCAATGAACAGAACACCGGATCGCCGTCCAATCGCGGCAGACAGCTCCACACATAACGGCCGTTGCGATCGATGAGCGCCGCGACCTGGCAATTGCCGATGACCCCAAGTTCGAGTGTGTTCGTCATAAGGCTCAGCGCAGCCGTGCAAGAGTGGGGGGACGATTCAGATTGCGTCGGCGCAGCCAGGTGACCACCGCCGACACGCTGCTGAATCCGTAACGGGCGTGGGTTTTACCCGGCGCGCCGACGCGAATGGAGAAGCCGTCCATCTCATTGACGGCCTCGAAGCCGTCCTCGTCGGTCACGTCGTCGCCGACGAAAACCGGGATGCGTCCTTGAAACGGAAATTCCGACATGAATGACAGGATGGCAGTGCGCTTCGAAACCCCGGCGGGCGCCAGTTCCAGCACGCACTTGCCTTCACGCACCAGAAATTTTCCAGTGAGCGGCGCCGCGATAGCGGCCATCGAAGCGCGCACCATCGGTTCGAGTTTCGGCACCAGACGATAATGCAAAGCAAGTGCGGTCCCTTTGTCTTCCAACAAGAGTCCGTTGTGTCGCATTTGCAATTCGACCAATGCGGCCCTCGCAGTTTGCAACAGTTCGACCTCGACCGGCGGCCGCATGAACTTGCCGTGCGCGTCGCGGCGCTCGAGTCCATGTTGACCCGCCGCGGCAAACACATAGGGTGCAAACAGACGATCGAGTTCGCTGATGCAGCGGCCGCTGATCAAAGCGAGTGCTCCGTGTTCGCGCGCCGAGGCAAGATGCAGCGTATTGCGCAAGGCGGCGGGTACCTTTACCGCGTCCGGCGTGGCTGCTATTTCGAGAAGAGTGCCGTCAACATCGAGAAATAGAGCGATGTTGCGTTCAATGATGGAGGCGCCACGTAAGGTCATGCGCTGACCTTATCCAACTTGGCAGCCTGCCTCAAGCTGCATTCTCGACCCGCGCATTCGCCCGAACCCGCGTGTCGGCGAGTTCCTACACGCGCGCGATTACGCCGCGGTCTTGCTAATCGCGTCCTGCAAGTGTTGTCGGCAATCGCGGACCATGCGATCGATCAATTCCTTGCACGTCGGAATGTCGTGAATCAAGCCGACGATCTGTCCTGCAGAGATCACGCCGCCATCGCGATCGCCATTCTCGAGCGATGCGCGACCGCGGCCGCCTTGTACGAGATGTCGAATCTCATCGAACGTTGCGCCTTCGGGCCGGCTCTCGATCTTGACAACTTCTTCGGACACTGCGTTCTTGAGTACGCGTGCCGTGTTGTGGAGTTTGCGAAACATCAATCGAGTGTCGCGTTCGGTCGCATCGACCAATGCTTGTTTGATGTTCGGATGAATCGGCGCTTCCTCTGTTGCGCAAAAGCGCGTGCCCATATTGATGCCTTCAGCGCCGAGCGTGAGCGCGGCCGCCATGCCGCGGCCATCGCCGATGCCGCCCGAAGCGATCACGGGGATCTTGAGCTTCGCGACTGCAGCGGGAATCAGGATCAATCCGCCGATGTCATCTTCACCCGGATGCCCCGCGCATTCGAAGCCATCGATCGACACCATGTCGACGCCGTTGCGTTCGGCCGACAGCGCATGCCGCACCGCCACGCACTTGTGCACGATCAGAACGCCAGCAGCTTTCGCCTTGACGATGAATTCTTTCGGATTGTTGCCGGCGGTTTCCAGAATCTTCACGCCGCTTTCGATGATCGCGTCGAGGTACTGCTCGTAGGGCGGCGGATTGATCGAAGGCAGCAATGTGAGATTCACGCCAAAGGGCTTGTCGGTCATGGTCCGGCAGCGCGCGATTTCCGCGGTCAGCGCTTCGGGCGTCGGCTGCGTGAGCGCCGTCAAAATCCCTAAGCCGCCGGCGTTGGACACCGCGGCGGCCAATTCGGCCCGACCCACCCACTGCATGCCGCCTTGAATGATTGGATATTGGATGCCCAGCAATTCGGTGACGCGTGTCTTCATCTTGTTCTCGAGTGTTTTAAGAATGAACGGCCGGCAGTCGGCCCCTGCAATCGGGGAAGCATAGTACAACCGGCGGTGCGAACTGAACTCGTGGCCAACCGGCCGGAACGCGGCCCGAGTGACTTATGTCGAAGTTGAATCGCGATTGCCCGCGCCCATCGGCCCAAGTAGAGTGCAAGGACTACTACGGGGAATTTTTATGCCGATGAACGTCCGCGCGGCCGTGTTGCACGGTCCGAACCAGCCTTTTTCCATTGAAACTGTCCAGTTGGACGGGCCGGGCGAAGGCGAAGTCCTGATACAGGTGAAGGCCACCGGCCTTTGCCATTCCGACTTGAACGTGTACGAAGGCAAGTCGCCGTGGCAATTCCCCACCATTCTCGGTCATGAAGCCGCCGGCATCATTGTGGAATGCGGACCGGGTGTCACCAATTTCAAGAAGGGCGATCACGTCATTCCATTCCTGATCCCGAACTGCGGCAAGTGCAACTACTGCGCGTCGAGCAAGACCAACCTCTGCCAGGAAGCCTTTACGCGCCTGCGTCCAGGTAAGAGCCACTTCTCCGTCGGCGGTAAACCGATTACGCAATTGTGGGGTCTGGGCACGTTTGCGGAATACACGGTGCTGCCGGTCGACACGATTGCAAAGGTTCGCGAGGACGCGCCCTTCGATCGAATCTGCTACATCGGCTGCGGAGCAACCACAGGATTAGGATCGGCTTTGTTCGCCGCCAAAGTCGAAGCCGGTAGTTCCGTCGTCGTCTTCGGCTTAGGCGGCATTGGGCTCAACGTCATCCAGGGCGCAAAGCTGGCCGGTGCGAAAACCATCATCGGTATCGACACCAACGATGCGAAGGAAGGCATCGCACGTGAAATGGGGGCGACGCATTTCGTCAATCCGAAGTCGGTCGAGAAAATCGTTTCGCACCTCATGAAGCTGACCGGCGGCGGCGCCGACTACAGTTTCGAATGTATCGGCAATCCGCAAGTCATGCGAACGGCGCTCGACTGTACGAATAATGCATGGGGCGTCGCCTACATCATTGGAGTCGCCGCACACGGGTCCGAAGTCACCACATTCCCGGGCAATTTGTTCATGGGGCGTAAGTGGACTGGGGCCTACATGGGTGGCGCGCGCGTCAGCAAGTTGCCGGAAGTGGTCGATTGGTACATGGAAGGCAAGATCAACCTCGACAAGCTGATCACACACCGCATGCCGTTGGAGAAAATTGACGAAGGCTTCGACCTCATGCGGCGCGGCGAATCCATCCGCTCGGTCATCATTCTCTAGCGACAGGTCCAGGCAGCCCACCGGGACGGCATTGGCCGGTCCGGACGGGCCATTGACCGGCTGGCGCTGGCCGGGCGGCTCACGGCGGGCCACACTTCGCTCCATCCTCAATGCGAGATGGCAACGATGCAAAAGCAGGTCCTGAAAGGTTGGTTGGCCGCCGTAGTCGGCGTCCTGATCGGCGTCACGCTCCTGGCCGGCTGCCATCGACCCGATGAATATGGTTCCGAGCGCGAACGGGATCGTGACCGGGATCGCGAACGATCGAGCCGCGACGAGCGTCGCGCCGAACGCCGAGAACGAGAACAGCGCGATGTCAAAACCGAGACTCGCAATTTCGAGGTTGAAACTTTCGACGCCATCGACCTGCGCGGCGCGGCCGAAGTGGAGATCACGCTTGGCGGCGCGCCCTCGGTACAGATCACCGGCAGCGAGCGCGCATTTAGATCGCTCAACGTGAAAGTGACTGGACACACCCTGGACATCGATTCCGCCAAGGGCCGCAGCTGGTTCGGCGATACTGGTCGCCTCAAGATTGTTGTGACTGCGCCCACGCTGACCAAGCTTGAATCGAATGGTGCCGGCGAGATCCGCATCGACGGACTCACGGGCGGCGAAGGCGACTTCGAGTTTGCGGGCGCGCACGAGGTGACTGCAACCGGCACCCTCGACAAACTCAAGATCGAACTCTCCGGCGCAGGCAGCGCAGACTTTCGCAAAGTGATCTCACGCGAAGCCGACGTCACCGTGAATGGTGCCGGCAATATCGAAGTGCATGTCGCTGAAGATTTGCGAGCCGAAGTGAACGGCGTTGGCGCCATTCGCTACACCGGCGATCCGCAGAAAGTCGATTCGGATTTGCACGGCCTCGGCACGATCAGCCGCAAGACGGGCGCCGAGTAATCGCTGCGTACGGTTCGATATCGAAGACAACAAGGACCGATGCGATCGTCCAATCGCGGCCGATGATGCGATGCTCGCGGCTCAGTTCTCGGCTTCTTTGACGATTTCCCAGATGGAAGCGCCCAAGCCCGAACACACGCGCGTGAGCGTGGCCAAGGTCAGGTTTTTCTCGCCGCGCTCGATCGCACTATAGTAAGTACGGTGCATGTGCACCTGATCGGCGAAGGCTTCTTGGCTAACACCCTTAGACTCCCTCCGCTTGCGCAGTGTATTGCCAATACGTTCTTGTAGCGTATTGCGTTTCATGTCGTTGGGTACCTTAAGCCCCGGTATCCGTTGATACCACAGAGCTATCGGTAGACTACCTATAGGTATCGACATTCCATCGTCACGTTAGCGCCAAATTAACGCATTCGCAGCGTGCGTTCTGCACGATGAGTAGCGTTGCATGTTCCGAGCAGCGCGATGGCGCGTCGCAATGCACGGAGCGCCAGTCGAACGCGTTCCGTTTCATTCGCTTGGTGCAGTATTTATCTCTCGGATCAGTCTTCGGGCGCGACGGCCAATGTAATGCCGTCGAGTTCCGCAGTGACCGGTATCTGACATGACAGGCGCGAATTCTTCGCTCTAAAGGAGCTGAGCGCCACCAAAATTTCCTGCTCGTCGTTGTGACGGGATTTCAACTTCGGCAACCAAGCGTCGTCTACGTAGACATGACACGTGGCGCACGAACAAAGACCGCCGCAAATCGCCGCGACGCCGAAGTCGCCGCTGTCGCGCAGCACTTCCATCATCGAAAGCCCGGTGCGACCATTCACAGTTGCTCGGTTGCCGTCTCGGTCGGTGACGTGAATCGTAATAGGACTTTGAGCCATTCGCAGAATTCACCAGGGAAAGTTCGCGAATGTTCCACGAAAGCAGCGCGCACGTCCACCAAGGATTTGTAAGTCTCTTATGTCACAGTCGCCCGTGTCGCTACCAGCGGCAGCGATCGAAGGCGCTTGCCCGTCGCGGCAAAGATTGCGTTCGCAATGGCGGGCGCAATCGGTGGCACACCGGGTTCGCCCAAGCCTCCTCGTGGCGCGGCCGACTCGACGAAGTGCACATCGATGACTGGCGTGTCGGACATCTTGGCAACGGGATGGTCGTTGAAGTTGCCCTGCATCACCGCCCCTTTGTCGATGGTGATGGCGCCGTACAGGGCCGCCGACAATCCAAACAGGATTCCGCCTTCGATTTGCGCTGCGCCGGAGTCCGGATTCACCACTGCACCGCAATCGACCACGGCAACGACGCGATGCACCTTGAATCGCTCGCCCACAGCTTCCACTTCCGCTACTTCACAAACGATGGTGCCGAAACTTTCCACCAGCGCGATGCCGCGGCCCCTGCCCGCCGGCATCGGCGAGCCCCACCCGGCCTTCTGTGCAGCCAATTCGAGTACCGCTTTGTGACGCGGCTCGTTGGCCAGGAGTTCCCGACGGAACTCAAAAGCATCTTTTCCCGCAGCACTCGCCAATTCGTCGATGAAGGATTCCTTAAAGAAACCGTGCTGAGTGTGGTCGACCGAGCGCCACGCACCCAACCGAATATGATTCTTCACCTTCACGCGCGACATGGCTTGATGAGGAATGTCGTAAGGCAGCTCGGCAGCCCCATCGCCGGCGTCGCCGTTGAAGCGGCCAACAAAGGATTCGATTCGGCCTTGGTTGTCCAAGCCACCTTGATACCTTCCCAGGATGGCGCTGCGATAGAAATCGTGGCGCATGTCTTCCTCACGATTCCAAATCATCTTGACCGGTCGCGGCGACATCTCTTTGGCGATCCGAGTGGCTTGGTCGACATAGTCGAGGTTACCTGGCAAGCGGCGCCCAAACCCGCCGCCCAACTGCAAGTTGTGGATCGTCACCTGGTCCTTTTGCAAGCCGGCCGCTTTCGCGGCGACGGCTCGAGCGTTCAACGGATCCTGCGTTCCTGCCCATACTTCGCACAGTTCGTCTTTGATGCGAACTGTCGCATTCATCGGTTCCATTGTGATGTGAGCGAGATAAGGCACGCGATACTCGGCGTCGATTTTCTTCGCCGCTTTCGTCAACGCATCGGCGCCTTCGCCCTTGTCTACGACTTTGCTACCCGACTCTTCGTCCAGTGCTTGCGCGAAGCTTTGAAAGATCGAGTCGCTATTCACCGCTTCCTGGCCGCCATCGAATTGCGGTTGC
>WUUC01048919.1_pt1 | contig 10774 bp, 9 predicted proteins | sample 6278441 | NCBI WGS metagenome assembly WUUC01 (sample SAMN13675441, study PRJNA597444) | soil metagenome | isolation source: soil | place: USA: Washington | collected 2017-10 | reverse complement strand
GGTAGGTCGGCGTGCCGTCGCTGCGGACGATGACGAAGTCCTTCAGGTCGCTCGCCGGGAAGTGGGCGTCGCCCCGGATCAGGTCGTGCACGGTGCTGTCCCGCCCCTCGGGCATGGCGAACCGGATGGCCTTGGGCCGGCTCTCCTCTTCGAAACGATCGCGCTCCTCCTGGGAGAGGTTCCGGCACCGCCCGTCGTAGCCTGGGGTCTCGCCCCGCTTGTGGGCTTCCCGCCGGCGATCCTCCAGCTCGGCCGGCGTGCAATAGCAGAAATAGGCGCGGCCCTCGTCCAGGAAGCGCTTTGCCACGCCGGCGTACAGGGTCATGCGTTCGGTCTGCCGATAGGGCCCGTAGGGACCACCCACCCCAGGGCCTTCGTCCCATTCGATGCCCAGCCAGCTCAGCGAGCTCACCAGGATGTCGATGGCCTCCTCGGTCGAGCGCTTCCGGTCGGTGTCCTCGATCCGCAGGACGAAGCTGCCGCCCTGGTGCCTGGCGAACAACCAGTTGAACAGGGCGGTCCGGGCCCCGCCGACGTGGAGGGAGCCGGTGGGGGCCGGAGCGAACCGGCACCGTACGGCTGCGGTCTCAGGCACGCTGGGTCACCTCGTTGTGGAGGACGCCGATCCCCTCAACCTCGACCTCGACCTTGTCCCCCACCTGGAGGGGACCCACACCGGCCGGCGTTCCGGTGAGGATCACGTCGCCGGGGAGCAGCGTCATGACCCGCGTGATGAACTCGATGAGCTCGGCGGGCCCGAACGCGAGCTGGGAGGTCCGGGCCGCCTGCCTGGTCTCGCCGTTCACCCGGCACTCCACGGCGACGTCGATGGGGTCGAGCTCGGTCTCCACCCAGGGCCCGAGGGGGCAGAACCCGTCGAATCCCTTGGCCCGGGTCCACTGCCCGTCCTTCGCCTGCAGGTCCCGGGCGGTCACGTCGTTGCCGCACAGGTAGCCCAGGATGTACCGGCCGGACTCCTCGGCCCGGACGTCCCGGGCCAGCCGGCCGATCACGATCCCGAGCTCCCCTTCGTGATCGACCCGCGCGCTCCACCCGGGGCGCGGTATGGGGTCCGCCGGGCCGATCACCGCGGTGGAGGGCTTGAGGAAGATGACGGGCTCCTCCGGCACCTTCCCACCCATCTCCTCCGCGTGCTCGAGGTAGTTCTTGCCGATGCACACGACCTTCGAGGGGATCACCGGAGCGAGCAGCCGGACGTTCTCGGCGGGGATCTCCTCGCCGGTGGGCACCGGATCGTCGAAGAACGTGCCGCGGATCGGGCGGACGAAGCCGTCCTCCAGCGATCCGGTGGCGATGCGATCCCCCGAGCGAAATCTGACCAGCCTCACGGGGGACGAGGCTACCGGCCGCCGCGGTGGGCGTCATTCGGCGTGGTCACGTACACGTGGTGGAGGAAGTGGTGGTACTGGGCCTCGCGTTCGACCCGCATGCCGATCTTCTCGGCCACCCTCGCCGAGGGTGTGTTGATCGGCCGGACCAGGGCGATCAACCGGTCGAGGCCCAGCGGGTCGAAGCACCGGTCGCGGCAGGCGGCGGCGGCCTCGGTGGCCATGCCCTTGTCCAGTGGTGCTTGGCCACGTGCCAGCCGAGCTCGATCTCCTCGGTGCCTTCGACGGTCTGGCGGGTGGGCCCGCTTGGTCTCCGGATCGCTGACGATCGCGAACAGATCCTCGAGGTCTTCGGGTCGGTAGGGCCGCAGCCGCTCGGTCTCCAGGAGGTAGGCGTCCACGGCAGGAGAGCCTACGCACTTGCACCACCGCCCATACGTGCGCCGACCTGAAGGGGCTCGTCGCGTGTTCCACCGGCACGAGGTTCACGTGAACGCCTGGATGCCACGGTTCGGCGTGTCCGGAACGCCCACTTACTCCTGAAACGCCGGAAAAAATCCTCTAGGAGTGGCGTGGGTCCTAGGCCATAATGTGCCCGCCTGCGGGCGATGTCGCCCAAACGGCCGATAGGGGGGGACGTGCATCACGGCGAGAGGGCAGCGGATCTCGTGGGGAGGGCGACCGTGGCCGAGGTGGGCGACGAGAGGGATCGAAGCTTCCGCTCCATGGCGCGCAGGGCCTAGGGTGGCTCTCCCGCTTCCCCTGCCAATCCAGTCGCGGTGGCCCGCGGGGGCCCGGGCGCCCAGGCTCCCTCTCGGTGCGCTTGTCCCCGCGACCGACGCGCTCACGCTGATGGTCGCCCTGCCCCTCGCCATCGGAGTGAGCTGGCTTTCGGCCATGTACGGCGTGGCGGCGTTCGCTCTCCTGGTCACGAGCGACGTCACAAGGGCCCGGATCAATCCCAGGATCTCGGACGACCTCCTACCGCTGCTCCGGCGCCTCGCGCTTCCGGTGCTCATCTTGCCCGCCATCGACGCGTCCCCTTCCGTCCTGGCCCAGTTCCTGCGCACGCTCCCCCTGGTTGTCGGGTCGGTGCTGCTGAGCCGGACCTTCGCCTACGGTCTCCTGCGCCGAGCCAGGGCGGCGGGGCTCGTCTCGGAGCCGACGCTGATCGTGGGGGCCGGCAAGGCGGGGATTCGGATCGCCAAGACCCTTGCGTCCCACCCCGAGTATGGGCTCACGCCGGTGGGGTTCCTCGAGTCCGTTTCCCGCAGCGGACTGCCGCTTCCGATCCTCGCCGATCCCGGACAGTTGGAGGAGATCGTCGGAACGTTCGGGATCAAGCGCATCATCGTGGCCTTCGGATCCATCCACGATCCCGGTCTGGTGACCATCATCCGCCGGTGCGACAGCCTGCCGGTGGAGGTGCATGTCGTCCCCCGGTTCTTCGAGCTCGGCGTGCTTCCGAGCGGCCCCGGGACCGACGACATCTGGGGCATCCCACTGATGCGCCTGAAGCGGTCGGCGCTCCGCGGGGTGGCCTGGCGCACGAAGCGGGTCTTCGACGTGGTGCTCGGGTCCATGCTCCTCCTGGTCTCGCTGCCGGTCTTTCTGGTCGCTGCCCTCGCCGTTCGCCTGTCGAGCCCCGGGCCGGTCTTCTTCCGACAGGCACGGGTCGGCCTGCACGGTGAGGTGTTCGAGTGCCTGAAGTTCCGGACGATGGAGCTCAACGGTGACTCGGATACCACGTGGTCGGTGGCGGATGACGGGCGCCGGACCCGGGTGGGGCGTTTCCTTCGACGCACCAGCCTGGACGAGCTGCCGCAGCTCCTCAACGTGATTCGGGGCGAGATGTCCCTGGTGGGCCCCAGGCCGGAGCGGCCCCATTTCGTCGAGCAATTCCGGGCGGCCGTCCCTCACTACGACGAGCGCCACCGGGTCCCTGCCGGAGTGACCGGATGGGCTCAGGTCAACGGCCTCCGTGGCGACACCTCGATCAGGGACCGGGCCCAGTTCGACAACCACTATGTGGAGAACTGGTCCCTGTGGCACGACATCGTGATCCTGGTCCGGACGGTGGGCGCTGTGCTCAAGGGCACCGGGCGATAGCCGGGAGCCGCCGCCGATGCCCCCCCGTGGTGCTCGATGAACGTCCCCGGCACGAGGACGGCACCGGATGCGCGGGTCACCATCGTCATCCCAGCCCTCAACGAAGAGGCCTTCATCGGCCCGTGCCTGGACTCCGTCCTGGCGCAGGACGAACGTGATCTCGACGTCATCGTGGTGGACGGCGGATCAACCGACCGAACCGTACGGATCGTCCAGCGATACGCGAGGCTGGACCCCCGTGTCCGCCTCATGCGCAATCCGGACGCCATCGTCCCCACCGGGCTCAATGTCGCCCTTCGATCGGCCCGGGGACGGTGGCTGGTGCGCGTGGATTCGCACGCCACCATCCCACCCGATTACGTTCGGCGAGCCGTTCGCCACCTCGAGACCGGCCGATGGGGCGGCGTGGGAGGCCGAAAGGACGGGGTGGGCCGAACGCCCGCGGGCAGGGCCATCGCGGCGGCCATGAGGTCCCGGTTCGGGGTGGGCAACTCCACCTATCACCACGGCACCGCTCCCCGGGTGGTCGACCACGTGCCGTTCGGGGCGTATCCCACGGCTCTGGCCAGGGCCCTGGGCGGATGGGACCCGCGATGCGCGGTCAACCAGGACTTCGAATTCGATTACCGGCTCTCGTCCCGGGGCTACCGGATCCTGTTCGACCCCACGCTCGCCATCCGATGGCACTGCCGGCAATCTCTGGCTGACCTGTACCGCCAATACCGCCGGTACGGCCGGGGAAAGGCCCTGGTGGTTCGGCTTCATCCACGATCCATGAAGCCCCGCCACGCCCTTCCTCCGGCGCTGGTCGCCCTTCTGTTTGGCGCCATCGGAGTGGGGGCCAAGCGACCCCGATGGGGGGCCGCGGCCGTGATCCCTTATGCCGTCGCCCTCCTCGCCGCCAGCGCCCACGTGGCCCGCCGGCTGCCCGACTGGCCCGCCAGGGTCCGGCTCCCCGGGGCTTTCCTGGCCATGCATGTGGGCTGGGGAGTGGGGTTCTGGGAGGGAGCCATGCGCCAGGCCCTGGAGGCGCTGGGCCACGGGCCCGCGACCGCCGAGGCGGCGCCGGAGATGGGCGCGCCGGGCCCGAGGCGGGTCCCGAAGGCGAGCGGACGTCTGGCGTGACCGGTGCCCGGGGCGGATGGCGCCCCCGACGGTCTCTGGGCACCAGGATCCTGGGGCGGCTCCGCGAACGCCCTGGGGTGTCCCCTCCGGCTCTGCCGGCCCCAGTCCCACCGGGGTCCGGGCCGGCCGTCACCGCTCCACCGATCTTCGTGATCGGGTGCCAGCGGAGCGGGACGTCTCTCGTCCGCCGCATCCTGGACTCGCACTCCCGGATCGCCTGCCCCCCGGAATCAAGGTTCCTCCTTCCCCTCACGGAGATCCTCCGAAGGGAGGGGTACCTGCGGGGGCTGGCCTCGATGGGGTACGGCCGCGCCGAGGTGGCCTCGTCGCTGGCGGCATTCGCGGGCGCCCTGTTCGGGCAGTACGCCGCAGCCCAGGGCAAGGTCCGATGGGCCGACAAGACCCCCCAGTACGTGGAGTGCCTCGACGGGCTGTGGGAGATGTTCGGGCCCGAGGCGAGGTTCATCCTGATCGTTCGCCACGGGCTCGACGTCGCCTACTCGCTCTCCGACGCCAACCGCCACTACCCGGCCATCGACGGCGACGTCGAGCGGGCCGGCGGCAACGTCCCGGTGGGGTCGGCTCGGTTCTGGGCCCGGCAGAACGAGACCATCGAGGCGTTCAGGACCGCGCGGCCGGATGCGTGCATCCGCATCCGGTACGAGGACGTGACCTCGGACCCGGAAGGAACGCTCAGGCCGGTGTTCGAGTTCGTGGGGGAAGAGTGGGAGCCCTCCGTCCTCGATTACGACCGGGTCCCCCACCACGCGGGGCTGGAGGATCCGGACGTCCGGCGGAGACGGACCATCGAGCCGAACAGCGGGAGATACCTCTCATGGCCGCCCGAGGTGCGACGAACGGTCCGGGCGGCCTGCGAGCCGACCCTTTCGATGCTGGGTTACCGCTGAGGGACCCCTCCTCGCACCGCTGCTCGAATCGCCGGGTAGGCCGCGCTCCGGCGAACGGGGAGGTACCAGCGGGACGTCTTCACCGCGAGCGCCAGGGGTCCGTCTCCTCGGTACACTCCGACCCGGGGGATGGAGTGAGGGGTAACCGGTTGGCGGTCCCGGACCATGGCGAAGGCGTGGGTGAAACCGGCCAGGCGGGCGGCCCGCCGGACCTGCTCGCTGTGATGGCCGCCCGGGTAGGCCAGGAACGGAACGGGCTGACTCAACAGGCTCTCCAGAATGTCCCTGCTTTCCTGCAGGTCGCGCCGGCACTCCTCCTCGCTCAGCCGCGTCAGATCCACGTGACGGTATCCGTGGGAGCCGAACCGAATCCCGGCATCCTTCATCTCGAGCACCTGCTCCACGGCCAGGGTGGCCGAGGGCCCCTCGGAGACCGGCCCGCTCGGGCCTCCGGTCAACGTCCCCGCAACGAGGAACACGGTGGCCGGGAGGCGATGGCCCAGGAGCGCCGGCAGGGCGTAGCGGACCAGGGCGGCAAAGCCGTCGTCGAACGTCAAGGCCACCGCCCGTCCCGGCAGGCGCCCCGACCGGTCCGTCCGGTCCGCCGCCGCACTCAGGTCGCTCACGTCCCGGCGCCGGGCCAGCCACCGGCAATGCTCCTCGAAGGCGTCGGGCCGCATCGATAGCGGCGATCGCCACGAAGGGTCGACCGAGTGATAGGCGAGGATCGTCACCGGGGTCCGGCGCCGGGGCGGATGGCGCGCATCCGGGTAACGGTAGCTTCTATACTCGCCGCTCGTCCCGGCCGACCAAGGCTGACATGACCCGTTCCCCGGACCGCCCCGAGCTGCTGTTCATCATCGGCACGGGCCGGTGCGGTTCCACCGTCGTCCAGGAGCTGCTGGCCCGTCACCCCGACATCGGGTTCGTCTCCAACCTGGACGCGTACCTGGCACCGCTCGACATGAGGGGAAGGTGGAACGGGCCGCTGTACCGGCGGCTCCCTCTCCAGCTCACCCGGCGCGATCGCGTCGGACGCGGCCTGGTCCAGCGACGCCTCCACTTCGGGCCGTCGGAGGCCTATCGGCTCCTCGACCGGCAGGTCTCCCGGATCATCTCCACGCCGTTTCGCGATCTCACCGAGGACGACGTGACCCCGTGGCTGGCGGCCCGGCTGCGGCGCTTCTACCTGGACCGGGCGGCCGCCCAGGGCACGCCGGTGTTCCTGCACAAGTTCACCGGATGGCCCCGGGCCCGGTTCCTGCACGCCGTGTTCCCCGAGGCCCGGTTCCTCCACGTGGTCCGGGACGGCCGCGCGGTGGCCAGCTCCCTCATGCAGCGCCCCTGGTGGCGGGGCCAGCTGGGACCGTGGGGGTGGCAATTCGGTCCCCTGCCCCCCCGCTACCGCGAGGAGTGGGAGTCGCACCGGCAGTCCCTGGTTGCCCTGGCAGGTCTTGAATGGATGATCCTGATCGACGCTGCCGAGCTGGCCAGGGCCTCGTTGCCCCCAGCGTGCTGGATGGACCTTCGGTACGAGGACCTGGTGCGGGATCCTCGAGCGGAGGTCGAGGCGGTGCTGTCGTGGATCGAGGTCCCGTGGGTCCCCGAAGTGGAAGACGCTCTGGCGGTCCCGTACAGCCTGGAGCGGACCGCCGCCTACAAGCGACACTTCACGCCCGCTCAGGTGGCGATGCTGGACGAGCTCCTGGGCGACCACCTGCGCCGCTACGAGTACACGACGCCGTCGCCGCCAGACTGAGGCGACCGCCGCCTTTCGTGCCCTGCTCAGGGGACGGGCGCGTACCGTCCGAAGGCCTGCATCAGGGGGTTCCGCGGGTGGAATCCCCCACACGACCCGGTGGAGTCGAACTGCGGGTCCCCGTATGAATTCGGCGAAGAGACGACGAAGCGGGTCCCCACGGGATCGGGATAGTAATGGACGTCGTGCCGGGAGCTGAACCAGCCGTTGCTCGCCACGACATTTCCGGTGGCGTCAGCCTGCAGGTTGTACGCGCGGATCGCCGCGTTCGACGGCCGGTCACCGGTCAGGACGATCAGGTTGTGGGCGATCGCACTTTCGCGGGTGTTGTCGGACAACATCACCCCGTTCTCCACGGCGTCATGGATGGTGTTGTAGCTCACCGTGACGCCGGTGGGACCCCCGGGGGGATTCCCCGGCCCGAGCTTGACGTTCTGGCCGCCCGTGGCGCGAAAGATGATGTTCCGGCTCACCAACCCGCCGCTCCCGCCGGAGATCTCGGCGATGTACAGGTTGTGGGCCTTTGGGCTGTCGGCGGCGTTCAGCTGGTCGTGAATGCAGTTGTACGTGAGTTTCCAGTTCTGGGGGGCCGTTCCGTCCGACCCGCGGGTGACGATCACATTGGACAGGCTGCGTGACTCGGAGAATTCGGAATTGGTCCACGTCCAGTTCGTGCCGCCCTTGAGCTGAACCATGTGCGGAGAGCTTCCGCAGCCCGCCGAGGGCCACACGACGTCGACGTTGTCCCAGGTGGTGTGCATCATCTTCCCCACGTTCACACAGCCGGAGATGACGGGCGCATCTCCCGGGTGCCATGGCTGGATCCGGCAGGGCGCCGCGGCGGTGCACTGGCGGAAGGACTTCCCCCCCACGAGAGCCAGCGTCTGCGGGTAGGTCCCGGCGTTGGCGTTGAGGGTGTCGCCGGGAGAGAACCTCGAGGGGTGAAGGGCGTAGGCGAAGGTCTTGCACGGCGCGGTCGCCGAATTGCACGTGCCGGAGTCCTTCCCCGAGGGGCTCACGTACCGCTGGACCCCGGCGTGGGCCGCCCCGCACGGCGCCAGCCACGTTGTCATCAGGACGGCCACGGCGGCGGTTCCTCGCACCGGCCACAGGCGCGAGATCAGCCGGCTCCGGTCCAGCCCGGAGCGCGGACGCGCGATGGCGGCGAACCTCCCCTTTCCCGGCATGAAGGGGCCATTTTGCGGGGCAAAAGACCCAAAAGTCTAGACTAGGAGACTCTTTTTTCCCGGGGGCCCTCGGGGGGCGGGACACCGCTCCGGGCGGGGCGGCCGACGGCGCCTGTCCGTCGGAGGAGCGCGTCGATGGCGGCCCGGTCGTCCGCCGACAGCCCCAACAGCACCAGCAAGGCCAGGAACGCCGCGGCGAGGATCACACCCGCTCCCGCCGCCGCGGCGAACCCGTTCCCGAGCAGCCCGGTCCCGAAGGTGACCCGGGCCAGGATCGTTGCCGCCACGGCGGCCGCGGCGGGCTTCCAGTAGTCCAGCCGGTACGGGTGGATCCGAAGGAGGAACCACACCTGGGCCAGGGGGACGACGTTGTTCAGAACGGTCCCGGCCGCCCGGGCCACGGCCCCGCCCAGCACGCCGTACCGAGGGATCAGCAGGACGGCCAGGCCCATCTGCAGGGCGATCACCAACAGGTAATCGAACAGGGCCAGCCCGGACCGGCCGAGGACCATCAGGGTCGTCGTCACGGGTCCGGTGCCCAGCTGGAACAGCGCGCCGACCGCCATCACGACGAGCGCGGTGCTGTGGCCGGCGAACTCATCCCCGAACACCGAGAGCAGCTGCTCGGGGAACGCCACCATGAGGCAGAACATGGGAAACCCCATGGCGAAGCTCCACTTCCCCATACCCTTGAACAGCCCCGCCAGCTCGGCCCGTCGGTCCTGGAGGTACAGGTTGCTGGCCTGCGGCGCGTACACCTGGTTCATCGATGCGATCACGGCCGAGGGCGCCGCCACCACCCTGCGCGCCGCCGCGAACACGGCGGCTCCGGAGATAGAGGCCAGCGAGGCGACCAGGAGCGGCATGGCCTGAATTCGAAGCACCTCCGCCAGACGGGAGCCCCAGGCCGGGAGGCCGAACCGCACCAGCCGACCGACCTCCACCGGGGCGGTCGGGCCGAGCAGTGGAATCCTCCGATGCAGCCGCAGCGCGGCGGTCGCCGTGAGCAGCACCTCGGCCACCAGGGCCCCGGCCAGCGCCGCCACCGCGGAGTCGAAACCGACGAGGGCCGCCGAGACCAGCACCAGCCGGACGATCGGCTGCACGACGTTTCGAACGAGGGCCAGATCCTTGACCGTCTTGAATGACTGCGTCCCGGCCAGCAGGACCTGGCCGACCCCGGACACGGGTCCCATCAGCGCGGCAAGCCGGAACAGGGGGGTGAGCGACGGCTGGTGGAACACGGACCGGGCCAGGAACGGCGCCGCGACCACCAGCCCCACGGTGAGGATGGCGAGGGCAGACCCGCTGAGGATCAGCGCGAACTGGAGGGTCTTGCGGAGCCGGGCGGTGTCCCCGATGCCCTCGTAGTACGAGCCCTGCCGCAGCAACACCCAGTCGGCCCCGATCAGCCCGAGGCTCGCCAGCGTCAATCCCAGACCCCAGGCCACGACCCAGGCCCCGAAGCCGGCCGGCCCCAGCGCCCTGGCCAGGACGACGTTCAGCGCGAGCGCGCCGAGGTACCCGAACGCTCCGGTCGACAGCAGCAGGGCGGAATGCCGGGCCAGATGGCGGATGTGAACGAGCGCGCTCGAGTCCGGAGGGGAGGAAGCGCCGGGCCGCGCGGGCATCTAGTCGTCGATATATCCGAGACGACGCAGATGCTGGGCGATCGCCAGGTTCTCCTCCTCGCTGGGCGATCGCCGCTCGCCGTCACCGGACTGACCGTCCGCCGTGAGGAGCGGCGCCCCGGCTGGGAGCCGGCCGGCGATCTCCTCGATCGGCCGGCCGTCGAGATCGTCGAAGCCCACGCCGCAGAACGCCAGCGCCGTGACCCCCAGGTCGACGATGTCACGCTCGCCCAGCGGCCCCGGAGTGGTCCGTCCCCCGTGAGCGGCCAGGACCCCCGCCCGGCGATGCGTCCCGGACGGCCATTCGCTGGTTCCGATGAGCCCCCGCGCGTGTGCGAACGACCACATCGGCGCCGGCCGAGCGATGAGGTCCGGGGCCAGGTCGCGATAGGGTCCCGGCGCCAGATCCTCCCGGAGGGTCACGGCGTGCACCGGAGCTTCGTCTGACTGGGGGTCTCGAAACGAGAGTAGGGCTTCCCGGACCTCCTCCCGGACTCGCTCGTAGGATCCCTCCGGGACGATCCCGCGCGGTTCCCGGCCCTTCAGGTTGACGGAGATTCCTCCCCCGCTCGAGGAGAAGTACGCCACGGTCCGGCTCCAGTCGATCACCGGCGGGGCCTTCACCCGACGCTTGATGGCCTGCCCGGCCTCGGTCCGCAGGAACGCCTGCACCGGCCGCCACCGCCGTACCCCGGTCGTGATGCCG
>WUUC01170760.1_pt1 | contig 10775 bp, 11 predicted proteins | sample 6278441 | NCBI WGS metagenome assembly WUUC01 (sample SAMN13675441, study PRJNA597444) | soil metagenome | isolation source: soil | place: USA: Washington | collected 2017-10 | reverse complement strand
TCGACGCGGGTGGCGCGTTGCTCCTGCCCGGCTTCGTCCAGACCCACATTCATCTCTGCCAGACACTCTTTCGCGGGTACGCCGACGACCTGAAGCTGATGGAGTGGCTGCGGCAGCGCATCTGGCCGATGGAGGCCGCGCACACTCCGTCATCGCTGCGCGCCTCGACGCAACTGGCCTGTGCGGAACTGCTGCGCGGCGGCACAACGTCCGTCCTGACGATGGAGACGGTGCACGATACGGAGGCGGTGTTCGAGGCGGCAACGGCAACCGGAATCCGCGCGACAATCGGCAAATGCATGATGGACGCGCCGTCACCGGACGCACCAGCGCGCCTCCGCGAAGAGACACGCCGTTCGATCGACGAGAGCCTCGCGCTTCACCGGCACTGGCACAACACTGCAGGTGGGCGTATCCGGTCCGCGTTCGCCCCGCGCTTTGCCGTGTCCTGCTCGCGCGAACTGCTCGAGGCCGTCGCGTCCCTTGCCGGCCGCGAGCTTGCCCTGGTGCATACACATGCCTCCGAGCAGCGTGAGGAGATCAACATCGTCCGCCGGCAGACCGGCAAGTCGAACATCGAGTACCTCGCCGAGGTGGGACTCGCGATGCCCCGGCTGTGCGCCGCGCACTGCGTCTGGGTGGATGAGCGCGAGCGCCACCTGCTCGCGGCCCACGACGTAAAGGTGATGCACTGCCCAGGGTCGAACCTGAAGCTCGGCTCCGGGATTGCGCCCGTTCCGGAAATGCTTGCTGAAGGTGTCTGCGTGTCGCTCGGCGCCGACGGCGCCGCCTGCAACAATCACCTGGACATGTTTGCGGAAATGCGGCTGGCGGCGACGCTGCAGGCGATGAGAAACGGTCCGGGCTCGCTGACCGCCAGGCAGGCGCTCTGGATGGCCACTCGCAACGGCGCTCGGACGCTCGGAGTCGAGCACGAGATCGGGTCGATCCAGGTGGGGCGTCGCGCCGACCTGATTCTCGTGGATACCGGCCGCGCGCACCTCCAGCCAGGTCGGGATCCGTACTCAACGGCGGTGTATGCCGCCCGCGCGAGCGACGTCCGCCTGACGATGGTGGACGGCGAGATCCTCGTGGATGAGTTCGCGCTGACGCGGCTCGATGACAAAGAGGTGGTGATGACCGCGCGCGCCGAAGCACGGACCCTCGCGAGTCGGGCGGGGATTTAGGAAGCGCTTCCGGTTTAAAGGCGGAAGATCCCCTGAACCCGTAGCTTCCGCCTTCGGGCGGAGGCTCGCTAGACCCGCGGCCCGAGGCGGCTGCGTTATAATTCACGGGTAGCGCTCTAACTTCCTGACTGCTAATGGGTTCCTTCGAACTCTCCGATCGGTCGCGCCGGGTACTCGCCACGCTCGTCCAGGAGTACATCGAGACAGGCGAACCCGTGTCCTCGCAGGTACTTGCCCGCGAAAGCGGCCTCGGGGTGTCCTCCGCGACCGTGCGGAACGTCCTCGCTCAGCTCGAGGAAGCGGGCTACGTCCACCAACCGCATACCTCGGCCGGACGCGTGCCGACCGACCGTGGGTATCGCGTGTTCGTGGACTTGCTGCTCGGCAGCCGCCGGCCGGTGCGGATCCCGGCTTCAGTGGAGCACGAATTGCGGCAGCAGGCGGAGCGCTCTCCGCTGCTCGACGACCTCCTCGCGAGTGTCTCGCATATGGTGTCGAAGATGTCGCGCCACGTCGGTTTCGCGCTCGCCGAGAGCCAGGTGGCCGTCCTCCAGCGAATCGAGTTCGTGCCGCTGGGCGGCTCTCGCGTGCTGGTCGTGGTTGTCGCACGTGGCCAGCAGGTGAGCCAAAAGGTGATCGATGCCGGCGAGGAGGTCCGCTCCGAGGATCTCGTGCAGGCGGCGAATTACCTGAATACCGAGTTTTCAGGACTGCCGCTTTTCGAAATTCGCGACGCGGTACTCGAACGCCTGCGGCAGGAGCGGACGCTGTACGACGCGCTGCTGGCGCGCGCGCTGCGGCTCGCGAACTCGACCCTCGAGCAGATGCCTACACGGCAGCTCTTCTTCGTCGAGGGCGCCTCGTCGCTACTCGACGTGAGGGCTGCCGACGGCAGCGTCTCGCTGGGAACGCTTCGCGCGCTGCTCGAAATGATGGACGAGAAGGAACGGCTGGTCCACCTGCTGAACCAATACATCGACGGGCCCGGGTTGACCGTGGTCATCGGCGCCGAACATGCGGCGCCCGACTTGCGCCCGTTCAGCCTCGTGGCGTCAACATCGGTGGATGGGCCGACAATCCGAACGGTTGGCGTGATCGGCCCGACGCGGATGCATTATTCGCGCGCCATCACGGTAGTAGACGGTACGACACACGCCGTCACGCGCGTGTTGCGCAGCGGCAATTGACCCCCGATATGCCAGAAAACATGAACGACGAGGAACTGCAGGAGTCTGCAGCGGAAGGCGCGGCGGCTGCGGCAACGACCGATCCGGTGCAGGCGGTCCAGCAGGAGCGCGATGCCCTTCGCGATCGCTTGCTGCGGACGGCAGCCGAGTTCGATAATTTCCGGAAACGCGTGGACCGCGAGCGCCGCGAGCTGTCGGAGTTCGCTGCCTCGGACATCCTCTCGGAAATCCTGCCGATCGTGGACAACTTCGAGCGCGCGCTGCAGGCGCCCGCGCCGGCAGAGACCGAGAGTTTCCGCACGGGGATCGAAATGATTCACCGGCAGATGCTCGAGCTGCTGCGCAAGCGCGGCGTGAAGCGCATCGAGGCGCTCGGCGCGGACTTCGATCCGAACTTCCACCAGGCCGTAATTCACGAGGCAAGCGCGGATCATCGGGACGGCGAAGTGATCGCGGAGCTGCAGCCCGGATACATGCTCGGCGACCGTTTATTGCGGCCCGCAATGGTGAAGGTGGCGAAGAGCTCGTGAGCAAGCGAGATTACTACGAAGTGCTGGGCGTGGCGAAAGCTGCCACCGAGCAGGAAATCAAGAGCGCGTATCGCAAGCTCGCGCTGCAATACCACCCCGATCGCAATCCCGGCGACAAGGCCGCTGAAGACAAGTTCAAGGAAGCGGCCGAGGCCTACGCGGTGCTTGCCGACGCGGACAAGCGGCACCTGTACGATCGGTTCGGCCACGCCGGCCTCGGCGCCGCCGCGACCGGCGGCGCGGGATTCGATCCGACCGTCTTCACCGGCTTTGAAGACATCCTGGGCGGCCTCGGCGACATCTTCGGGTTCGGGGACCTGTTCGGCGGCGGGCGCCGGCGCGGTGGACCGCAGCGCGGCGCCGATCTTCGCTACGACCTCGAGATCTCGTTCGAGGAATCGGCAAAGGGCACTGAGACCGCGATCCAGATTCCGCGCCAGGAGAATTGCGACACCTGCAAGGGTAGCGGCGCGGCGCCCGGATCGAAACCGCTCACCTGTCCCCAATGTCACGGTCGCGGGCAGCTCCTCGCGCAGCGCGGGTTCTTCACCGTCGCGCGCACGTGCGGGCAGTGCCGCGGCACCGGCCACATCATCTCCAATCCATGCCCGGCGTGCCGCGGCGCAGGACGCGTGCAGCGCGAGCGGAAGCTGACCGTAAAGATTCCACCCGGGATCGCGACCGGGCAGCGCATGCGGCTATCCGGCGAAGGCGAGGGCGGGGCCGGGGGTGGCCCAGCGGGCGATCTCTACGTGGTCGTTCACGTGCAGGAGCACCCGTTCTTCCAGCGCGAGAACAACGATCTCTACTGCGAAATCCCGTTGAATTATCCGACGGTCGCGCTCGGTGGTGAGATCACCATTCCCACGCTCGAGGGCGATGAACCATTCAAGATCCCGGAAGGAACGCCGACGGGCGAGACCTTCCGCTTGCGCGGACGTGGCATGCCTGACGTCACGGGGCGCGGCGGACGAGGCGATCTGCTGGTGACGGTGAAGGTCCTCACGCCGAAAAAGCTCAATCGTGAGCAGAAGAAGCTCCTCGAGCAGCTGCAGGCCACGCTGCCCAAGGAGAAGTTCGAGCCGACACCGCGCGACGAGCAGGACGAAAAAGGCTTGTTCGATCGCGTCCGCGACATTTTCGGATAGCACGTCAGAGACGCAGAGAAGCCAGGTTGCGCACGTGGCCGGCCGTTGACGTCGGTTCCGGATTGAACGGTCCCGACGCGGATCTCATTCACGCGGCGCTCGTCGATCACGAGGTCGCTGCCGTAGACGAGGATGCGGCGCGCGTCTTCTTTCACACTGCTGGCGGACGCGACACGGCCGTCGCTGCTTTGCAGCGGCAGTTCCCCGCACTCCGCATCGAACCAGTCGACGTACCCGACGAAGATTGGGCCGCCCGCTCGCAGGCGAACCTCAAGGCCGTACGCGTCGGTGACATCATCGTTGCGCCTCCCTGGGACGTTCCCGCGGAAGCACCGGAAGGACAGTTCCGGCCGGCAGCCGACATCGTGATCGTGATTCAACCGTCGATGGGATTTGGCACCGGGCATCACGCCACAACGCGCCTCTGCCTCTCCCACCTGCAACATCTGGATCTTCGCGGCCGCTCGGCTCTGGATGTGGGCACCGGCTCGGGCGTCCTGGCAATCGCCGCGAGCCGACGTGGGGCTTCGCCCGTGCTGGCCATCGACGACGACCCTGATGCGATTGCGTCGGCGCGCGAAAATCTGGATCTCAATCCCGCCACGAATGTGACGCTCGGCACGCTCGATCTACGCCGCGCCACACTCCGTCCGTTCGACCTGGTGCTTGCGAACCTGACTGGCGGCCTGCTGGCGGGCGCGGCCGCCGCGTTGGTGCAGCTGGTCACCTATGGCGGCGGGTTGGTCCTCAGCGGTTTCATGCAGGCCGAGGAACCAGGCGTGCTCGCGGCCTTTGCTTCCTGTACTATCGTCGAGCGATCGCAGGAAGACGAATGGGTGTGCGTCACGCTCTCACGCTCGCGCTGAGCCTCACGGCCTTAGGGGCTGCTGCTCCGCCTCGCGGCGTCACGGCCGGGGATGCCGTAGCCATCGCGCGACAGTACCTGCACTCATGGCAGGCCGAGCTCGCGGCCGTCGTCGCCGAGGAGCATTACGAGCAATCCCGAAGCGTCTGGTCCGGGATCGGGCGCTCGCGGTACTGGCGCGAGGTGCAGACGCGCGCAACACGCTCGGACCTGCTGCTGCTTCGAGCGCCGGCGCAGGACGCATGGCTCTCGTTCCGCGATGTCTTCGAGGTGGACGGCCGCGCTGTTCGAGATCGCGATCAGCGATTCGATGCGCTGTTCCGCGCCCCGACCGCACAGCTCGCCACCGACGCGAAGCGGATTGCCACCGAGAGCGCCCGGTTCAACCTGGGCCGCGTGAACCGCAACGTCAACTCGCCCACGACCGCGCTCGTGTTCCTTCAATCGCCATATGTGGAGAGTGTCAGATGGGCTCTCGACTCCACGACCCGCAATGACCAACGCGTGTGGTTGCTCCGCTTCACTCAAGACCGGGGGCCATTTGCCGTGAGCGAGGAAGGCGGTCGTCCCGTCCGCGCGAGCGGCCGGCTGTGGATTCAACCGGGCAGCGGCCGCATTCTGGAAACGGAACTGCTCCTGCGCGGACGAGACGTGACCTCCAAGGTGAACACGCGCTACGCGTCGATGGCAACCGGACACGTGTTCGTGCCGATCCGGATGGAAGACGACTACGAGATGCCGACCGTCGAACGCGTCGCCGGGAAGGCGACATACATTAACCACCGCCTGTTCCAGACGGGCGGTCGCGTCATCGGTCCAGCGCCGAGATGACCTGTGAACGCGCTCGTCCCCGGACGCCGACCTACAAATTTGTGCCTTGTGCACAAAACTGATCCACTCGAGCGCTGCGCGGGCGCGCCCACGACCGCGCATTCCTTCACGACACTGCACGCCGCTGCACGCCCCTCAGAATTGGACGCGATCCTGCAACAGTGAGCGCCCGGAGACCGGTGTGTTTTCGACCAAGGATGACGCGCAGAAACTAACCACGCAGTGGCGCTCGGGAACGATCGCGCTGACCTGGTACCTCTCGGCCCTGCTCCTGTTTGTGTTTGGCGGCGGCGTGATCTACGCCACGGTCGTCGAGGTGCGGCACCTCACGCGTGCCGTACCCCCGGCCCCGCAGGAGGTCGCGCAGGACGTGGTCGTTCGCAATGCGGGCGACAGCAAGGGACGACGTGCGTCGTTCCGCATCATGCTGCTCACCGACGACTTCCGCTGGCGCCTCAGCTCCACATCGGCCGTGGAGCGAGCCCACGACGGCATCGAGTTCAGTCCCGAAATGAAGGCGGCGTTGAACGACGCCAAAGAAATTATCTGCGTGGGCGCCAGCTCCGAGGAGCTGCCCGCAGGCGTGATCGGCAACGACGGGCGCGCCGCGGAGGAGCGACGTGCCGCCCGCCGCGCGGCGCAGATTGCCAAATGGGTGAAGGACGCAATCGGGCGCGACATCCCGGTCCGCAAGCTGAACGTCGGCTATCACGCGCCGACCGGAGAGTTGATCGACACCTCCGACCAGCGCCGCGTTGTCATCATCCTCGTGCTGGAACGCGAGGACAACACCAACATCGACCAGGCGCTACGGACCGCGATGGTTGCCGAGGCCGCGAAGTCGCCGATCTTCGACGCGCTGCTGACACGCTACTCGCTCGCATCGGGCACCGCGTTCAACTGGGTCGAGTAGGACAGGATCATGGCCAACGTGCTCGAGCTCGCCAGCGGAATGTCAATCGCGGTCAAGGTGGCGTGGGTAATCGTGCTGCTCTGGACCGGCGGCCAGATCTATTGGTACCGCCATGGCCGTCAGGTGGTGCTGCCGCCCATGCGGCCCGAAGCGCGCCGTTCGACCACACGCCGCACGCCTGAGGGCGACGACGCGCACGCCGAAGGCGCCCCAATCTAACGAACTCCCAACTCCCGAGGCAGTCGCCTTGGGAGTTGAACGTTGGCAGTTAAGAGTTTATTGCGAGCGTCGAACGCGCTCGCGTTGCTTGGCAGCGATGTCCACGAGGCGCCGCAACTCCTTCAGCGGCTCCGGGCTGTCATCGACGGACAGCCGCACCACCGTGTCGTTGTGCAGCCACACGCCGCCGTCCTTCTTGACAATCAACATCGCGGCTGACTGCATGCCGCGCGTGTCCCCGCCGTTCGCCTGGCCGGCATCGAGCGCGGCCATCAATTTGAACGACAGGTGGCCGGGTGTCTTTTCGAACGCGTCCACCATCCCGTTCAGGACCGCCTCGCCGGCGAGGATATTGCCCTGCGCCGTGCAGAACTTGCCCCCTTTGTGCCCGGCCCACGTGCTCGCCTTCGGGCCGGTAAACGCGGCGTAGTTCCCCTTGGCGTCCATCACAGCAAACTGGCGTCCGTGTTTCGTCCAGTCCTGCGGCTGCGGATCGGGATCGCTGTCCCAGATCGCGCGGACGATCGCGGCGGGCGATACCCCTGCCCGCAGCAGCGCCAATCCCTGCGGTCCGTAGCTGACGTCCACGATCGCCTGCGTTGCGACCACGCCAACGTTCGCCTCGGCCCACAACACGCCATTCCCGACCGCAAAGACGCGCGACTGCACCGCGCCGCCAACCTCGCCGGTGTCGGGGTCGTAGCCCAGGATTGAGAACGTGGCCACCGGATCGAAAAGGTCGCCACCGTCGGCGCGCACGCCCACGACGGCCACGCTCGCCGCGAGGATCACCAGACTGATGCGTGTCAGGGTCTGCATGTCTAGAATTCCTTCCAAAGCGTCAGCACGGCCGCCAGGGCGACGAGCGCCATCGCATCCGCCCGAAACGTCAGCCTGCCGAGCGTCACGGGGTGTGTGACCGCCGCGGCGCGCTCGATTTCCTCCGGTGTCCAGCCGCCTTCCGGCCCGATGAAAAGCGAGACCTCGGCTGCACGCATCCCTTCGAACGCCGCGAGCGGCTTGGCCTTCACCGCCGCGCCCGGCTCGACGAACGTGAAGGCCGTGCCGATCGCACCGGGCTCGACGAGCTCCTCGAAGGGGACCGGCTCGATGATCTCGGGCACGACCGTCCGGCCGCATTGCTTGGCCGACGAGATCGCGACCCGCTGCCAGCGCTCGCGACGCTTTCCGCGCTGGAGCGCGGCCATGGTCACTTCGCTGCGCGAGGTCACCATCGGCTGAATCGCCGCGACGCCCATCATCACCGCATCGCGGACGACCGCGTCCATCTTGTCGCCCTTGAGCACCGCCTGGGCGAGCGTGAGCGAGACCGCCGGCTCGCGCTCGACGACGACGCGCGAAGATCCGACGCTCACGAGAACTTCCGATTTCCCCGCTTTCTCGACCACGGCATCGAACTCGCGGCCGCGGCCGTCGAACACGACCACCGGCGCGCCCGCCTTCAGTCGCAGGACGCGAGACAGGTGCTGCGCCTCATCCTCGGGCAACGCGACCGTTCGGCCGCGCGCCGATCCTGGCGCATAGAATCGGGCGTTCACCAGCCGATTATAGGTGACGCTCGCCCGCCGACGCGCGACTCGAGAACGGGGCCCCGGACCCGTCGAAGCGCGAGGTGCGAAGGCGAACCTGCCCCGCCGAAGCGCGAAGCGCGAAGGCGGGTATACTCGCCTCACCCCACATGTTTTTCCGCGGCCAGATGATCGGCAAGTACCGCATCCTGTCCCCTCTCGGCAGCGGCGGCTTCGGGACGGTGTATCTCGCCGAGGATACGTGGATCGACAAGAAGGTCGCGATCAAGGTTCCTCACAAGCAGCATCTCGACTTCACCGAGATGCTCAAGGAGCCCCGGCTGCTCGCCTCACTGAGCCATCCGAACATCGTCACGATCCTGACCGCCGAGAAGGACCAGGTCTTCTTCATCGTGATGGAGTACGTGCCGGGCGAAACGCTCGAGCAGATCATCCTGCGGGAGGGCGCGCTCGATATCGCGCGGGCCCTCGATTTCACCTGCCAGATCTGCAACGCCGTTGACCACGCGCACCGGGTGGGCGTCATTCATCGCGACCTGCGTCCAGGGAACATGCTCGTCGCCGAGTCGGGCTTGTTGAAGGTCACCGACTTCGGGACGTCGCGGTTCCTGGAAATCGCGGCGCATGGCACCACCGTGATCGGCAGTCCGCCGTACATGGCCCCGGAGCAGTTCCAGGGCAAGGCCGTGTTCGCGAGCGACATCTACTCGGTCGGCGTCACGATGTATCAGATGCTGACCGGCGTTCTCCCATATGACACGCCTGCGCCCGCCGATCTGGACAAGTTGATGCGCGGCGAACTTGTGTCGGCGCCGAGGTTGAAGAACAAAGCCATTCCCAGGGCCATCAGCGACATCGTGCTCCGGGCGCTTTCGCCGGACCTGAAGGTTCGGTACCAGCGCGCCGGTGAGCTGCTCGAAGACGTGCTGGCGCAGCGCGAACCTGCCGTGGCGCGCAAAGCCGTGGCCTCCCGCAAGGGGTCGTCCTACCCGGGCGGCGAGGTCGCGGACATCCAGACCCGCCTGAAGGCCCGCGAAACCCCGCAGGCGAAGTTCTGCTGGCACTGCAGCAAGCCCCTCCAGGCGCGGACGGCCAAGTGCCCGTTCTGCGGCGAAAATCAATAAGAAATCCCAAATTCCAAATCCAACTCCAACTCCCAACACCGCGTAAATCCCAATTCCCAACTCGCAGACAACCGGGAGGAACAAGGTGGTTTGTGAGTTGGAATTGGTATTTGGAGTTGGCAATTGGGGCTTGGGAGTTGCCGGGATAGGATCGGTTTAGGTCCGGCGTTTGCAGAGGTCGGACGTGGAGACGACATGGCATTTCCCGGCACCGGCAAAGTGTGGATGAATGGCACCCTCGTGGACTGGAAGGACGCAAACATTCATGTCGCGACCCACGTGGTGCACTACGGCAGCGGCGTGTTCGAGGGCGCCCGCTGCTACGACACGAACGCCGGTCCCGCGTGTTTTCGACTGGACGAGCATGTTCGCCGTCTGATGGAGTCCGCGCGAATTTACCGCATGGACCCGCCGTATGACGCGGCTGCGATCCGCGCCGCGATTCTCGAGACCATTCGCGCCAACGGCTTCAGCGCGTGCTACATCCGCCCCATCATCTATCGCGGGTACGAAGCACTCGGCGTGAACCCGTTCCCTTGCCCGGTGGACGTGGCCATCCTGCTGTGGGAATGGCCGGCGATGTTTACCTCCGAGGCGCTCGAGCAGGGCGTGGACGTGAAGGTGAGCACGTGGACGCGCATTGCGCCGAATACGCTCCCGGCGCTCGCGAAGAGCGTCGCCAATTATGCGAACTCGCAGTTGATCAAGATGGAAGCGCTCGTCGAAGGCTACAGCGAGGGGATTGCGCTGGACCAGGCCGGGCTGATTAGCGAAGGCTCCGGACAGAACCTGTTCCTCGCGCGCGACGGCGTTCTCTACACCCCGCCCACATCATCGTCAGTGCTCGGCGGCATCACGCGCGATTCAGTGATGACGATCGCCCGCGAGCAGGGGATCGACGTGCGGGAGCAGGCGCTCCCTCGCGAGATGCTGTACCTGGCGGACGAGGCGTTCTTCGCGGGAACTGCGGTTGAGGTCACGCCCATCCGTTCGGTGGACAAGATGAAGGTGGGCATGGGCGCCCGCGGTCCGATCACCGAGGGGATCCAGAGCCGATTCTTCGAGATCGTCCGCGGCGAGACGCCCGACAAGCACGGGTGGCTGACTCCGGTTGAGACGAAAGCCGCTGCCGGCGCCGCGCGCTAGGCCAAGGCGCCACAGAGATCAGAGCGGATCCCTAGTGTCCTTTGTGGGATCCGTAGTGTCCTTTGTGGACACTTT
>WUUC01068559.1_pt1 | contig 10775 bp, 5 predicted proteins | sample 6278441 | NCBI WGS metagenome assembly WUUC01 (sample SAMN13675441, study PRJNA597444) | soil metagenome | isolation source: soil | place: USA: Washington | collected 2017-10 | reverse complement strand
GCAATGCCGCCAGGTTCACGAGCGCAGCCAGAACACCCAGCGCCAACGCCAACCACTGCGCCCGCGACAAGCGGCGGCCGAGCGCCCGGCGACCGGGCTGCGCCGCGCTGTCCCCGTTCGGCCGGCCCGTCGCACGACCCTTCTCAAGCAGGCTCACAACCCGATGCCCGCTGTCGATGCGCCCACCCCAGAGGATCGTCGGCCACAGGACCCCCTGTTCCTCTGGCCTGGCATAGCTGCCGCCGTCAGCCGCGCCGGTCGACGACGCGCGCACATGAGTTCCACCGAATCTCGCTCCCCAGCGATCGTCTCAACTCGCCCAGCGATGTGTCCGCGAAAGGATGCACCACCCTCCGCTACGAGTTCAACACTTTACGTATCGTAGCGAGATCCGGTGCTCGGTCACGCATAGCGTTGGCGCCGAGGCGTTCAGTGACGCGAGCCACAGTTGGCCTCAGCCGGAAGGGGCGATCAGGTTGGCGACGGGAGCCGATGCTGGCCATACGGGACGTCGAGTTCGACCAGCGGTCGCAACCCGTGAGGGGGTACAGCGATGCACCCGACTAATCCCGGGGACCCGAACGCTCGCCCCGCTACACCAGGCCGGTCATCTTAGGTCGCCGTTGACATCGGACGGCCTCATCCGGCGCGCTAGAGACCTAGTCACCGAGACACAGGAGGGAGAGCGAGCTCAGGCTTGTCCAGTACCCTCTCGCGCGCAAGGCGCCATGGCGCTCCGCAACTCTTGCTGTAGTTCAGGGACACCTTCGAGCGGCTCGCCGTCAATCAGAGCCAACAGAGTTATCCGGCGAGCCAGGTCGGACGATATCCGGGACTCGAGACAATCCACGACGCCGGAGGAAAGACCCTCTTGGGCCGCCAGGTTCGCTATTAGCTGTTGCTTTACGTTGAAACAACGATTGAGCATCCGATAGAACGTGCCCCTGTCGCTGGATGACATGCGAATTCCGTACTCGCTCAGCGCATGATTCGTATCACGACGATTTAGCTCACGGATCTCACTAGGGCTCACTGCTCGCTCAAGCCTATCGACCCCCACTGCGTCGACGACAGCGCGCGCATAGCAGCCGAATTCTCCTCGCGTAAGGCCAGATCCGGAAGTAGAGACCTCGGTCAGCGATCGAATGTACTCGGCACGGAGGTCATCGTCGTCAGCGCGATTCCCATCCGCACATCCCACAAGTGGCAGCATCACGATTACTGTGACCGCGAGCGCTAACAACATAGCTCGGACAGTAATTGCACGACACGGCAGCCTCACCATAGGCATCAAGTGCGTTGCCCTGTCGTCCAGTCCGAAAGCTGACCCATCACAGGACTCTTTGCCGGGCAGCTGAACCACACCTCATCGGCGTCTCCGGCGAGAATCCTGAGCGCGCAGCGCCTGCCGAACGCCAGGCGTCGCGTCTCAACACGAACGTCAGGGCCGAGCGAGAGTAGAAATTCCCGGACACCTCGATCTGCCCACTCTCGCGCCGGACGCCAGAAGAGCGCTCTATTCGTCGGATCATAGTAGAGATAGCCGGTCAGAGCGCCTGCGCATACAAAGCTCGTAAATTGGAGCCATCTGCTAGCACCTTGCTCGACAGCACCGACTCCAGTCGACAACCTGGATATTAACTGGCATTTAGTCGCTGCGTTTACGCTCTCGCGTCCCCATTCGTCCCCTCCAGGAGAGGCGAGCTCACCGGAAAGAGCCACCAGAGCGCCGCCAAGTCCGACAAGCGATACAGCACGCATGCCAATCAGCAACCAATATCTAGTCCGCCAGCGTCTCCACGAGCGCTGTGCGTCAGGAGCCATCGTTGTACCCTCTTAAAAGACCCGTCAGACAGGCAAGACCTCCTCCAGGCGTGTGCGGCATGCTATTCAGTAGTACTGAGGTAATCCACCGCTGACCCATCTTCTCTGCCCACTCGCGCACGGCGCCGCCTGCGCCGGAGCCGTATGGAGGCCCGGCTATTGTTCCGAGAGCCGTCATATAGCACGATAGGAACGGAGAGTCTTCGTCAAATATCACACGCATGGACTGGTTAAACCCTGGTGACGTCTGGCATTGTTCCGCAATATTAGTCATCTGGTCCCAAGCGCAGTTTACGTCATCCCACGCGTCGCTGAGGCTCTCACCCATCGTGCAAAACGGATTACCGCAGTCGTCGCTCTGCCCTCCAGTCGAAGCGAAGACAACGCTGTTACCCCCATTGATGACATGACGTCGTTCAGTACGCAGTGATTGCCGTTGTCCCGCCGCGATCAGCGCCGTCGCGCTCCCTGCCTTCTTTAGCGCCACCCAGAATCCGGGGCTGTCGTTGTCGAGCCTCATGTGATGAAGTGTGTTGATGCCCACGAGTGATCGCTGGACGTGCGCGGGCATCCCGGCGATCTGAACGAGAGGGTTCTGCCAGCTTGATGGGCACCAGCACACGGGCCCACCACCGCCATACCCACCGCCACCATACCCACCGCCACCGCTCGCGCCGCTCCCGCGATGGCCACCACCGCCAGATCCGCCGCCATACCCACCGCCGCCGGTCGATCCGCCGCCGCTATACCAAACCCTGACGGGCTTCGCGGGCTGTGCCCTCCTCTTTGGGGCGCCTCGCTTCCACTGCTTCTTCGGCATCCCATCTTCGAACTGTTGGACGACTGTGTACCAGGCAGGAACGCCCGCACGCAGCTTCTTTCTTTCGAGGCCGCTCGGATCGGAACTGGTTGACGGATTGCCCTGGGCATATGCGAAGGCGTTTAGTGTTTGTGGGCTCCCAATAGTAAGAAGTGGGTCCGGGGAGATGAATGTCCCGAGGTTGGGGTCGTAGTAGCGGGCGTTGAGGTAGTCGAGGCCTGTGGTGTCGTCTTCGACTTGGCCGATCCAGCCGCGTTGGGTGTTGAAGTCGTCGCTGGTGCGCTGGCTGCCGTAGGGGGTGTAGGCCTGGGTGGCGTCGGCTGTGGCTGAGCCTTCGGGGATCTGGGTTTCGACGGATCCTTGGTGGTTGGTGCCGAGGTAGTCGACGTGGGTCGGGGTACGCGTCGCGACGAGCTCGCCAGCGAAGGAGTAGAGGCGGGTGGCCTCGATGGTGGTGCCGCCGTTGGTAGCGGTGATCTCGTGACCAGGGATGTAGAGGGTCCTGTCCCCGTTAGGTGTCTGCTGGAGGAGTCGCTGTCCGTCAGGGTCGTAGGTGTATCGGGCGGTGCCGGCGTCGGTCGTCACGGTTTCGAGGCGGCGTTCGGCGTTCCACGTGAGTGTTTCGATGTCGCCGTCGATGGTGCGGGACTCGAGGTTCCCGTTGGTGTCCCATTCGTAGGTGTTGCCGTCGACTTCGGTGGGGGCGTGCGGCCGGTCGGGGTCGGTGCCACTCGGGTAGGTGTAGTTGATGGTGTCGCTGCCCTGGGTGCGGGATGTGAGGTTGCCGTCGATGCTGTAGGTGTAGGACTCCTCGTACGCGAGGTCACCGGAGGGGCCGCTGGAGGTGTCGTCGCAGGCGTCGCTGCTCGTCACGTCCGCGGTGGTGAGGGCGTGCGTGAGGCGGTTGCGGTCGTCGTACGTGTAGCACTCGCGGAACTCGTTGCCGTTCAGGTTCGAGACTTGTTCGGTGATGTTGCCTGTGTCGTCGTAGCCGAGGGTGTGCTGGGTGACGAGTTGGCCAGCGTGCCCGGCCGTGGTGGTCGTTTGGGGGCGTTGGTCGATGTCGTAGGTGCGGTAGCGGCCCATGGAGAAGTCTCCGCCTGCGGCGGCGCCGTAGCCGAAGATGCCGGGTCGCCCGCGGTCGTCGTAGACGGCGACCCCGACGTAGTCGTCGAGGCCGTGCATCGTGGTGGGGAGGCCGAGTGTGTTGTAATCGGTGGTGACGGTCTCGGCCGGGAGGCCTCCGGCGGCCGGGTAGGAGACGGTGGTGACGTGGTCTGCGCGGTCATAGCCGTAGCCGACGTGGTAGTCGCCCGAGAGGCCGGTGACGCCGGCAGGGGCGGTCCAGGTCGTGCCTGTGGGCCGATCGCGGGCGTCGTAGCCGGTGACGTCGATGACCCAGTTGCCGGTGCTGGTGTGGCGGGTGGTCTTGTCGAGGAGGCCGGCCTGGTTCGGGGCGTCGTAGGTCCAAGATGCCAGGAGGGGTCCGGTTTGGGAGTCGCGGCGCCGTTCGATTTGGCGGTTGAGCTGGTCGTAGGTGGTGTGGATCGAGGTGCCGCTGGCGTCGGTGGTGCTGGTGTGGTTGCCGACGGTGTCATAGGTGAACTGCCAGTTGTCGCCGGCGTCGGGGTCGTCCTGGCCAATCCGCTGGCCGAGCATGTCGTACTGGTAGTCGATCTGGTTGCCGGCTGGGTCGGTGATCGAGGTGAGGTTGTCGGCCAGGTCGTAGTCGTAGGTCGCTGTGGCCCATTGGGTGCCGCCTCGTGAGGTTTGTTCGGAGACCTCCACCATGCGGTCGTAGGCGTCGGTGACTGTCAAGCTTGCCCCGCCTCGGGGCGGCGTTACGGTCATGGAGTTGTGGGTGTAGGCCGTGGTGGTCTCTCGGCGCTCGGTGCCGTTGGCGTACTCCTCGCTCTTGACGACCCGATTCAGGGTGTCGTAGGTCGGCACGACCTGGTTGGCCCACGGTGCCCCGTTGGCTGGCCGCAGCAGACCAGTACCGGCGGTGCCCGCGATCGCCTCGGGGCCGGACTGGGTTGCGACGTTGCCCTCGGCGTCATAGCTGGTCGACGCGACGAGCACCTTCCCCGAGGCCGGAGACAGCGCGTGCGATTGACGTTCGCGCAAGAACCCGTCGTAGATCACCCATGCGTCCTCGAAGCGCGATCCCGAGTTGTCAAGACTCCGTCGCGTCTGGACGCTAGGCGGTGCGACTTTGTTGGTGTCGACGAAGTAGATCGCCGAGGACGAGGCCACGTTGGATGTAACAGGCTGCTCAGTGGGGAGCCAAACACCCGTCAGACGACCGAGGGCGTCATAGCGGCTGCTCGTGGTGTGGCCGTTGGGGTCGGTCTGGTCGAGTGGCACGCCGCGCTCGACCTGCCATGTGGTCGTTGAGGTTTGGTTCTTGGCGTTCGTGACCGTCGTCTGATCGGGGATGCCCCACGCCGGCGTGTGCTGCGTCGTCGTTGTGCGATCGAGCGCGTCGGTCACCGACGTGGGACGCCCGAGCGAGTCATAGCCGGTGGTCGTGTATCCGCCCCAGTTCGACTGGTCCCGCTTATCGCGGGTTCGGGTCACGTTCCCCTCAGTTGGCGCTGCGCTGAGGCTGGTGTCATGGCCGTCGTAGTACCACTCGGTGCGCCGCAGCTCGTCGGCTGGGTCGGTCGACGAGCAGTCGTCGCCCTCGACGAGCACCTGCTGGGACGGGTAGTCGAGCATCCATGTGGCCGTGTCTTGGGTGTAAGTCGTTCGGGCGCAGCGCTCGTCGCCAGTGGTGTCCAGCCAGCCGTCCTCGAGGATCTGCGTGGGCCGGCGCTGGTTGTCGTAGGTGATTGTCGTCCGTCGTCGCGCCCACCCCACCCCCGGTGGGACCACGCGGGACTCAGTGGTGCGCTTCTCCCCCACCCAGTAAGCATCGTCCTCGGGCTCGGGCCGGTCGGCAGTCCGGACGTAGTCGTACTCGGTCAGGGTCGAGTTGATCGTGTTCAACGAGGCGTCGAGCTCGGCCTGGTCGAGGATGTTCCCGGCCAGCCAATCCTCATCCGGTGTCGTCAAGGTGCCGTCGATGCTGGTGATGTTCACCGTGCGGGTGCCTGGGGGCTCCCACGTCCGGTCGCCGTTCATCCCCCGATAGAGCACATAGCGGGTCGCTGTGTCGCCTTGCTCGACCCGGACGCGCCCGTAGCCACGCCAGTCCGACCAGGTCTGGGGCTGGTTCCCGAGGAACTCGTCATCGTCGTGATGCCACGCCGCCCCGCCACCGCCGTAGACATAGTTCGTGATCACCGACGGCGACCCACCGACCAGGTCACGCTCCTCGATCTGGGTGACCATCCACTTATGGAACACCCCAGACGCCGCGGTCCCGTCGTGGCGCAACCAGTTCTGAGGGAAGCACGTCAGGGTGTTGAGGTCCCATCGTCCGTCCGGGCGCGGCTCGCTACCGGGCGTGCAGCCGTCCGGGCGCCCGTACGTCACCCGGGTCTGACCCCCGTACTCATCTGTGACAGCGGTCACCCGGAAGGCATTCATGTGCGGGCGGGTGCTGGTGTAGTCGACCCGGTTCTCCCGAGCCTCGTTCGCGAACCGCACCGACGGCAACGCGAACGACCCCGATCCCAAGCCGACCTTCCCGAATCGCTGGATGCCCAACAGCACGAGCTGACGCTCGCCCTCGCCGTTATCCGGCAAGCCATGGGTCAGGCGAATGACATCAGCTTCACGCCAGGCGCCGTTCGACGCCCTCGCCGCCGTACGGATGTCGGTGTAGCGGCCGGTCGAGAAGAACGTCGGCGTGACCTGGGGACAGTTCGTGTCACTCTCCCGGCAGATCATGTCCAACGGCACGTCCGGATACAAGGGCCCGGTCGACAGGCTCGGCGTAGGGCATGTCGAGTCCAGGCTCGTGCACCGGTACTGGTCCTCGAACAGCACCCGGGCTGACGGTCCGGCGGCCAGGTTGTCCTCGTGCCACCCGTAGTAGATACCCGCAATCCGGCCGTTGTGGTTGTAGGTGACGTCGCCCCAGCCGTTCAGGATTCCGTACTTATTGACGCCCTTCACGTACGCATACGACGTGATGTTCCCGTTCGGGTCGACCACCCGGTCGAGATTCCAACGCCAGGCCTGCTGACACCAGCCGAGCTCGTCACCGGCGGCCCGGCACGGCTCGCCCGGGTCGTTGGCGAACACCGGCACGGTCCACACCGAGTCGGTCGCCGCTCCCGACGGGCTCGCCCCGAGCCCGAACCAGTACTCGGTGCCGTCGGGCGTGGTCACGACCCAGTGCTCACCGTCGTTGTCGCCGGTCCCCCAGAACGTGCGCCGCTCCACCCGCCAGTTCGGGTCGCTCTTCAACCGCCAGGTGTTGTAATCCCCGCCCGGCACCGGCACGAGCTGTGAGGCCACCCCGTTGAGCGAGATCGTCGCGTTTTGCGACCGCCAGCACAGGTCGCGGTACACCTCGCCCTCGATGCACTGCGCGTACCGGCGCTCGATGAACGCGTTAGCAGGATCGCCCCAGCCCAGGCCGGCCTGCCCCGCTTGGGTGTTGCGGCTGGCCACCATCCCATCCACCGAGCCCGACGAGTACCCCAAGGACACGCTCGGCGTCGCACCGCCCGGGGCCGCCGGCATCGGCACGTCGTAGGACCAGTTGAACTCGCCGGAGCCCATCCCCACCTGCCAATCCCCCGACAGCGACAGCGGCGACGCCACGAGGTTCACCGACTCACTCGATGGACCGGACGTGACCGCCAGCACGGCGCCACCGCTCGGACCCGACGATGGCGCGGCTGGGCCATCAGGGGCGGATTCTGAGCTGGCGCTCGGCGTGTCGGTCTCGTCCTCGGACGCCGGAGATTCGTTTGCTGTGGCCCCGTTGTCCTCAGCAGTTGTCGACGTCGTTGCCGAGGACGTGCTCGGGGTCGAGGAGGACGATGGGGACGTCGTATCAGTGGCGGCGTCGATCGACGACGCATCCTGGTCGTCATCGGGCGGAGACGCCGCCGCGACGCTCGACGTCGTCGTGGCCGCGGCCGGCGTGGTCGTTGTCGTCGACGGCGACGTCGTGCTGGTCGGCGGCTCCGTCGTCGACGTCGTGGGCGGGACACGGTCTTCTCCCCCGTCGTCGCCCCCCGCCAACCCGCCAGGCGGCGCTGTCGTCGACGCCGGTTCGACGGTCTCTCGCGGAACAGCACCCGTCGCTGGGGCCGTCACGTCATCGACCTGGACCGGCGCACCCAGACCCGGCTCATCCGACACCAGCGTCGCGGCGTCCAGCGCCCTCAGGTCATCGACCTCAACCGTCAACGTCGAGGTCTCGACGTTGTTCTCCACCGTCAACGGCACACCGGACGTGTCACAGCCTTCCGGCCACGGCGGGCCCTGCAACGCACACTCCGGCAGCGCTACGACCGTCAGCCGATCCCCATACCCCGCGCCGTACATGCCCTCGAAACCCGCATAGTCGATCGACAGCTCCACCGGTAACGGCCCCTCAACCGCGTCGGTCAGGGCCTCACCGCCACTGCCCGCCACGCGGAAGGCAAACCCCGACGCCACCGACTCGGTCACCGCCCGATCCAACACCTCCACTTGCAGGTCCTCGCCGGCAACGGCGGACGACCCCGCCGTCAACTCGATCGGCGCGTTCCCAACGGACGCCGCCTCATCCGTAGTGCCCAACGACACGTCGACAAGCCCCGCCTCGGGGAGCGCCACGGTCGCGGGCGCCACCGGCTCGTCCTCCGCCACCGGCGCCGATACGGCAGCCGTCACCGGCGGCGCCGCTGGGTCACCCGTCGATTCCGCATCGCCCAGGTCATCCCACCAATCGACGAACTCGGCCTCGTCATCCACCTGCGCTGCCGCTGCCGGCAGTACCCCGGATACGAGACCAGTCAGCACCGCAACCGCGACGAGTCGCGTTGACCGTCGAGACCCCCAGCCGCCCACCGGCTACCCCCGATGTCCGCACGGAGCGCCACACTGGCGCTCCTCCCAGTAGCTAACTTAGCGGCAAAGTCTCTAGATAATAGTTACGACTATGTTACGAGCGAAGGGTGGGCGGGGATGCGAACGACACGAACGACGGCTGCTGCGCTGGCGGCGAGCGTGGGGCTGGGGCTGGGTGCGTGCGGGGGTGGCGGTGACGATGCCCAGGACTTCTGCGACGAGCTGACCGGCGCCAACGAGCAGCTCGCCGACCTCTCCCAGGCGTCACCGGACCAGGTCGACGAGATCGTCGACGCCCTCGAGGGCATCGACCCGCCCGGCGAGATCGACGACGCGTACGACCGCGTCCTCGACCTCTACCGGCAGATCGCCGACGGAGACGCCGCGCTCACCGACCCCGCCCTCGCCACCGACTTCGCGAACGTCCAGACCGATATCCAACAGATCCAGGATTTCACGACGGAGGAATGCGAACCCGCGGAGGACGAGTGAGCTTCCGCCAATCTCCCTTGGAGGGCACCGAACGAGCGAGGCGTACCGATCAGGCGTACGGGCCAGCCTGTCCGCCACGCGGAATAGGATCCGGAGGTGTTCTGGCGGCGCCGAGAATACTTACGTTGGGCGAGCCGGTGCCTCGTCGTTTGTTGCATCGGCGTGCTGGCACCCGCTTGTTCGGGATCGAGCGGACAAGCGGAGGAGCGCGGCGAGGTCACGGCCGAGACCGGCGAGGCTCTCTCGGCGGCAGTTCGTGCGTATGGGGAGATCGTCACGGGCGAGGATGATCGGACCGTACTGTCGTCAATAGCGGCGATGGACAGCCCTGCGTACGTGTACGCCCAGCATCTACTGGCCGCACTGGCCTTGCTGCCACCGAGCACGGTGCACGCGACTGTTGTCCCCTATGGCAGCGGCCTTCGCGTCTGCGACCCACCCCCAGATGACGAGGCTCAAGGCGAGACCGCCTGTAACGTCCTGGATCGATTCCAGATGGACGACGATGGCCGCATTCGAACCTTCTCACTGAACGGCGAGCCCGTCGATGGTCGAGTCACCAGAGGACTTGGTACTGGAACTGTCATCGACGGCATCACAGTGGCTGTTGAGACGGCGGTCGTCAGCACTGGCGGCAACCTCAACATTGTATTCGTCGTCTCGAACGGTACCGACGGTCCACTCACCCCCTTGCGCGACGACCTTCGCTATCAAACCGCTGGAGGCGAGGCAGCGGAGCGCTCAGACTACGCGGGTGGCTTCCCTCCAGAGATTCCACCGGGAAATTCGTTTCGAATGATCGGTCTGTTCGAGAATTCGGACTTCGGTGGATCTCTGGCTTTCTTCGGCCGCATGTCGCAGGGGAAGAGCGTCGAGATTGACGTTCCGGTCCCGACTCCGGGGTAGGCCAGATTTGTTGATCGGGTCCCATGTGCGGGTCACCGATGTCAGCTGAGCGAGCTGCCCTCCAGAGGTGTCGCTGCGCCAGATGGGTACTTCGTCTGCGCGCTGATGGGCCCCGTGCCGGTGGGCCGTCAGCCCGGGAGCTGCACGTGCCGGACGTAGAGCTTCTGTTGCGATGGCGCCGAGAGGTAGAGGTGGTCGGTGGTCCGGGTTCCGGACTGGTCGACCGCCAGGCGCTCGATGGGGATGCCGGGTAGCAGGGGTGGGTCCTCGACCCAGCGGCCGTCCGGCTGGCGGACCGAGACGAAGGCTTGATCACCGTTGGGCACCGCGGTCTTGGCGTAGTAGACGCGGGGCCGGCCTTGGTGGACGGTGACGTCGATGGCCGCGTAGGTGGTGTAGCGGCCGGCGTAGACGATCTGGCGCTGCCAGGCGGTCCCGTCCCATTCGGCGAGGCGGACCTGGAAGTTGCCGCCCGCGGTTGGCCGGACCCGGTAGGCAGCGATCGGGTAGCCGGTGGCCGGGTTGACCGTGAGCTTGGCGCTCTGGAACCCCGGCGGGTTGGCATCCGAGCCCACGTCCGTTGACCGCTCGCCCGGCTCGAGCGGTTGGTACACGGCCGTGCTGTCGATGCCCACCGGCACCGCCATCGGGGCGCCGGCGGCGTCGAAGAACTGGCCGCTGGCCGGCTCGTAACGCATGTAGGAGCCGAGGTGGCGCAGGCCGTTGGGCCCGCCGTACGCCCACTCCCAGGCGATGTGGAGGTTCCCGGCCGCGT
>WUUC01195699.1_pt1 | contig 10776 bp, 10 predicted proteins | sample 6278441 | NCBI WGS metagenome assembly WUUC01 (sample SAMN13675441, study PRJNA597444) | soil metagenome | isolation source: soil | place: USA: Washington | collected 2017-10 | reverse complement strand
TGATATCTGCCCAGCTTGCGATTTGATAGATTCCTTCTTGATATTGCATTTTAACAACGGAGCCGATATCGCTGAATTTTCGATCTTCAAACAGGAGAAAGTTGTACTTCTCAGCAAGATCTTTAAGGGCCTTTGGAAGAGATTTATCAAAGTCTTTAACAATATCAATATGTGTTTTTAATATGCAGATGTAGGGGCCAAGCAAGTTTGCTAATCGTAAAAGTTCTGTTGCGGAAGTCACATCCGGATTAACAGCCAGGTTGGTGTGTTTGTTAGCCATGATGTTCCATAGCTTTTTGGCGGTTGAATTTGTACAAAGTCCCGCTCTTTCTTTGAAAGTCAATCGTGATTTTGTTTGCGGCATGATTTACCCAAGGGTTAATACTTGATTAGCTTCTAAAAATTCAAATACTTGAGATTTAGTCAAAGAAGTAATTTTTTTCTTTGATTCAAGGGCATTGATGACTTCGGTTAGTTTGTAAACAGCATGAAGGGAATAACCTTTGTTATGAAGATTTTGCTTCCCCCCTTGTTCGCGGTCAATTAAGACCACGACATCCTTTACCATTAACCCTTCGTGTTCCAAAGGAGCGACAGTTTCAAATACACTGGAACCGCTTGTAACCAGGTCTTCAATGACTATGCAACGGTCGCCTTTTTTAAATGACCCTTCGATTGCACGCTTGGTGCCATATTCTTTAACTTCTTTACGCCGCATAATCATAGGAATATTGTGAAAAAGCGAAATCGCAGTGGCAATGGGCAAAGCAGTATATGGAACTCCGCAAATGCAGTCTTTTTCAAGATCGCTGGTGGTGTTCCACATTTCTTCCGCAATCCGCCTCAGTAATTCTGGATAGGATACAATTAATCTAAGGTCAATATATAAAGGCGAGGTAATTCCGCTTTTCAATTTGAAAGAGCCGAATTTGATGGCGCCGATATCAAAAAGGGCAGTGGCGATGGAGTCTTTAGACATGGATTTTTTCCCTGCTATTTAATAGATTTTTTTCTTTCATATAATGATATTTCATTGCCAAATAGGGATCCCACATCATTCCTGTAGCTGACATTGCAATATCAGCTCCCGCATCAAGGAAAAGCTGAAAATGCTCAGGTCTAGTCACGCCGCCTGTCGACATCAATTTTAAATCGAGCTTTTCTTCATCGATGATGACTCTTGCCTGCTTTGTAAAAGTCAAAGCGGCATTTCTGATTGGGTTTCCGCAAATTCCACTTGTTGCTCGCTTTGGGCCCAACACTGATTTTCCATTATTGTCTAATACCTTCATGCTGATAGTGTTTAATCCGCAGATGGCGCGCACTCCAGCCTTAGCCGCAGCTACGATGGCTTCACGCATCTTTTGAGAGTTATTCAGCGCCCCTACTTTAATGATTAATGGTATATCCCCAATGACATTAATAATTTTTTTGGAAAACTTATAAACAAGTTCAGGAGATGAAAATAAGCTGCCTTCGCTGGCTGCTACATTTGGGCAGGAGAAATTTGCTTCAATCAATTTTGCGCCGCATTCTTTAGCAAAATGAGCGGCTCTAGCAAAATCCTCAAGGATATCGACTCCATCATGTTCTGAGCCAAAGATCGAAACAATCATTGCTTGTCCTTTTTTAAGATTTTTTTGAGCTTTGGCAAGATCATTTTTAAGAAACTCGGGGGAGCGAGAAGGGTTTCCAAACGAATTCGTTATTCCAATGGTATCATCTAAAAAGTTGTATCCGTCCAAAGCAGGAGAGACATGGTCTGGAAGATTGTCTGGATTTAACTGCCTCTTTGTTTTAACAGGAACGACATTGGGCAATGGATGAGAAGGATGTTCATAGCTGCGTATTGTTTTGTAAGCTACAAGGTCGAATCCAAGAGAGGAGGAAAGCCCGATCCATTTTGCATCGAGCAAGGGGCCGGAGGGTATTCCTAAGGACGAGGCTAGTTTAAATCCCAAAAAGTCGATCCATTGATCTTCTGAAGTCCAATTCCTTTTTGGAATTGTGCCTTGGAAAAATGGACCGTTTTCTAAATTATCCAGATATGTTTTGTGGATATCGTAGAGCGGCTTGGGATTTAAAAACCATTCAGGAGCTTTCATCATCAACCTACTTTATAAATGTTACCGCTTAAAATTGTGTAGATCGGCCATCCTTTGAGAACCCGTCCTGCATAGGGAGACCATCCGCATTTTGTCTTTAAATTATCATCCCTTACTTCTTTTTCTAGATCCATATCTACCAGCACTATGTCTTGATTGTGAGGAAGAGTATAAATATATTCCAGATTGATACGTGTTAAATGTACGATCTCTTCCAAACTTAATTTCCCCTCGTTCGCGGCGTTCAACAGCAAGGGCAGCATCAGTTCAACACTTGGTATTCCTGAGGGCGATTTTCCATAAGGCTGCCTCTTCTCTTCAATAGTGTGCGGAGCATGGTCTGACCCAATGGAATCAACTGTGCGGTCGTGTATACCCTGCCACAATGCTTCTTGATCTTTTTCTGTTCTTACCGGGGGGTTTACCTGCACTTTTGCTTCCCATTTGGCGTAGTCATTTACGGAAAGAAACAGATGGTGAGGAGTAGTTTCACAGTAAACTAATAGCTGGCGTTTTTTGGCGTCCCGAATCAGGTCAATTTCTTCTTTTGTGCTAACATGGAGAAGATAGAGCTGTGTATTAAACTTTTCTGCGAGTGAAATCGCTTTTTCTGTCGCAAGGAGAGCTACTTTGTTGTCTCGAATTTTGGAATGAACCGAATAATCGGTTTCTTTTGCGTATTTGAATTTATTATCCCTGATTAACTTTTCATCTTCAGCATGGACTGCAATCATTGCATTGTATTGTGCAGCAAGCTGGAAAACTTTTTCTAAGTCTCTTTTATCGGCCATGACAAGTCCGCCCGTGCTCGACCCCATATAAATCTTAACAGCAATGTACTTGTTCTTTGCAGCACCGATATCATCAGTATGGTCTTTATCAGCTCCAAGGTAAAGTCTATAGTTCAGAGGTATTTTAACGCTTGCCAACTGTTGATCAATGATTTTTTTCTTCTCTTCAAGACTTCTCAAATCAACGCAAGGAGGGTTATTATTCGGCATATCGAAAACCATTGTCACACCACCGGCGATGGCTGCTTGAGCCGCTGTTTTCCAATCTTCTTTATATTCGTGTCCGGGGACTCTAAAGTGAACGTGTGCGTCGATGACTCCTGGAAGCATTGTTAGCTTACCTTTACAGTCGATAACCTCGTCCTTCTGGCTTTGAAGCGTGACATCTTCAATCTTGCCGCTGAGAGTTTTAACATTCTTGATATGAATCATTGAACCGTCTCTTATCTTATTTCTTCATGATTGAACACTTTTCTGCAGTAGTGGCATTCAAGGCCTATCTTATTTTTGACTCTTTGCAGCACTTTGAATGAACCTTTTGTGGATTCATGATTGGAGATGCATGCAGGATTGGGGCATGAAAATATTTTTTCAATTGTTGCGGGCATCGTTACTTTGAATTTCCGCTGTACTTCGTAACCATAAATAATATTAATGGTTGCATTGGGAGCAAGGATGGCAACTTGATTGGCTTCGTCCGGAGAAAGCTCTCGATCTTCAACCTTAATAATATCTTTGAGGCCTAAAGTATTGCTTGGAAGATTCAATCCCAGGGTCACTTGCTTTTGGTGTCCTGCCAGTTTTAAAATCTTCACTATCTTTAAAGCATGGCCTGCGTCTATATGATCGATGACTGTTCCATTTCTAATGGCAGCGACTGGCATCGTTTTTGAATCTATCGTCATTTAACACCTACCGTAAGGTTCCCAACATCAATGCTAGCAATGCTTGGCGGACATAAATTCCATTTCCAGCTTGCTGGAAGTAATAAGCAAAAGGCGTAGCATCTACCCTTTTATCAATTTCTTTGACTCTTGGCAGGGGATGGAGAATTTTTAAATTTTCCTTTGCATTTTCAATAAGGCTCGGTTTGATGATCAAACTGTTCTTCACATTATCATAATCGGATTTATGTATAAACCTTTCCTCTTGAACCCTTGTCATATAGATAATATCTAACTTATGGATAATTTCTTCTAAAGAAGTGTGAAATGAAAATTTGATGCCTTTCTCACGCAACTCATCGCAGATGGTTTTTGGCATTTCTAGAGAAGGAGAGGAAATAAAATAGAGTCTAGAATTAAAGGAAACTAACGCCTGCGCCAGTGAATGCACTGTTCTGCCATGTTTTAAATCACCTGCGATTGCGATATGGAGATTTTCAAGTCTTCCTTGAGTTTCTTGGATTGTAAAAAGATCTACAAATGTTTGCGTGGGATGTTGATTTGCTCCATCGCCTGCATTGATCAATGGAATTTGGAGAACGTCAGCGGCAAGTTGTGCAGACCCCTCTAAAGGGTGGCGAAGTACGACGATATCTGAATATTGATCCACCATTTTCATGGTGTCATGTAGGTTTTCACCCTTATTGACCGAAGTCATTTTTGAATCAGAGAACCCTATTACAGCGCCGCCTAGACGATGCATCGCTGCTTCAAAAGATAGCCTTGTGCGTGTCGAGGGTTCGAAAAAGCAGCTGGCAAGTATCTTACCTTTTAATAATGTGGGTTGTGGGTTCTCTTTGATTGACTTAGCAATATTAATGAGGTGAAGAAGGTCGACTTTGGTAAAGTCATTGATGGTGATAACATCTCTATTTTTAAAAGACATACTCATAATCAATCTCTTTTAGATTGCGATGTATATTCCATCTGTAGCAATTTTTTTACAAGGGATAAAATATGGACTCTCTAAGTTCGTTAAATTCCTGGATAGGCTTAATGGAATGCCAAATATTAAAGTTTTTCTTGAGTATAGTTTGAAAAATATAATTAAATCAGTATAAGCAAGGAGAGTAAGAAGAGGAAAGCCTAAGCCAAGGACTTAATGGATAAACTCCTATATGAAGTAATCCCACCCCCCAAGAGTTGGCCGCAGGATAAAGTGGAATCCTGGACGGAAGATCTTTGCCAAATGCTTAAGCGCGAAAGGGTTGAATCTATAAGTCTGCCGGAAGTTATTAACGAAACCAGAGAGGAGGCACGTGTAGTCCCTCTGATTGACAAGGTTGACATTCTTGATTTTGCTGGTTTGATAAAACAAAACTTTCCCTCTCTAAACTCCATTCCCTACAAGATTTGCGTTAGAATGCCTAAAGAAAAATTGTTGGAATGGGTGAAGAATGCGGATGAATTGGGAATTCAAAATATCGTGCTTGTAGGTGGAGAACATAGTGGGATTCGTTATCCTGGACCCACGGTTTTGCAAGCAGCAAAAATTATCAAAACAGAATTTCCTTATATCAGGCTGGGTGGAATTTCCATCTTTACTCGAAGAGGAGAAGCGCAAAGAATTTTGAAGAAGATGGAACATGGCATTGAATTTTTCGTATCCCAAATCATATTTGAAACTTCTAATGTCAAATGCGTACTTTTGGATTTAGCAAAACTTTGCCAGCAATCTTCGTTGAAAATGCCAAGAATCTACTTATCAGTAGCTCCGGCTTGCTCAAAAATTGATATTGAATTTATGCAGTGGCTTGGAGTGGAATTTCCAACAGCTGTATGGTCTTATTTCATGGATCATCAAAACGATGATATTTCCGAGAGAGTATTCGAAGTGCTAGATTTTAATCTTGATGAATTAGGATACTTTTTATCGAAAGCGAAGTTTGACATAGGTTTTAATGTTGAACAAATCATGTACAAAAGCCGAGAAGGAGGAGAGCGGTTGTTGCAGCTCGTCAAAAAGAAGGTGTGCCATTGTCTATAATCTTATACGGTCAGTATCCGAGAAGCGAATCTCTTGTGAAAGCCACAAGGGATTTTGATCGCAAAAGGATAGAAGAAAATGCATTAAATACGTTTTTAGAAAACGATCGTGCAGCCTTGAAAAAGATGCAAGAGGGGTTTTCTATTCATTCGTCCGGCCTTTTTCATTGGGATGACTTAATGAGGCCGTTTGTAGAATTGATTAATAACTGCCAAGCAGGATCTCTCACACGCTTTTTTGAAACAAATACATTTTGGCGGAGGCTGGAAGTCCACGGGAATTTTTCTCTAAAAGAAGATCAGTTAGAGGTCTGGTTTCAAAAATACTTTTTCCCTGAGAATCATTACTCCCGGGATGATCCTGTCGTTTTTACGTTTCCCTTTCTTTTTTTATTTCGTGAATTTTCACATGGAGTGACACTTCAGGAAATTCAAATATTACTCCAAAGGATTGTTGTAGAAATCGAAAAAAAATATAAGGGATACGTAGTCTTTTTCGAGCCGCATATCGGATGGAAAGCCTTAAATGATGAAGAGAAAAAGGCAGCCAGGAAATTTCTAGAAAATATTAAATCTAATTCTAAAGTCCCTGTGGCATTGATGCAGTGCTTTTATCCTGTTGAAAAAGAGAGAGAATTCCTTTTTTCTTTACCCGTAGATTCCATCGGTATCGATTTCTATTGCAATCGCTTGAAAGATATCGCAAAGCATTTTCCAAAAGGAAAATCACTCTTAGCCGGTGTGATGAGCACAGAATCAACATTGTTAGAATCTAAAGAACACATTCAGAAGTTTTTGAGCGAAGCAAAAAAAATCCTTCCTGAAGAAAATATTTTTATTACTACTTCAGGGCCCGCTGAACTGCTTCCAAGAGAGATTATGGACAAAAAACTCCAGCATATGAAGGAGACTATATCGTGGTCCTAAAACCTTTAATAACTCATGAAATCGGATCGCTTGCAAAACCTCATTGGCGCGTCAAAGCAATGTCGGGAACTCCTCTCGATGAGAACGACATCGAAGAAGCTCAGGCTTGGGGTCAAAGACTCCACATAGCGTACGTGGAAGAATTATTGAATATTCTTTCAAAAAAAAAGGACTTTACTGAAGGTGAAAAAGAAAAAATCTTTGATTTTTCAACATTATACGCCATCAAGTTGCTCGAGAGCGCTGGAATTGATCTTGTTTGGGATGGAGAGCAGCATCGCATTGAAATGTATGAATATCCCATTAAAAACCTTAGCGGTTTTACATTTCACGGTCATGTAAGGAGTTTTGAAAATAAGTACTATAGAAAAGCCTCTTGTGAAAGAACGCCTGAATGCAATTCTCCGTACCACCTCAAAGAATTTCGAGAAATCCAACAGCTTGCAAGTAAAGAAGTCAAAATTCCAATCACGGGTGCATATACCCTTGTGGATTGGTCTTATGACGCCTTCTATTTTAAAAAGGTAGCTCCTGGAGTTGAAGACATCAATGAAAAGCGAACGAGCGCCCGGAAGCAATTTCTAAAAGATATTGCCACCGGAGTTATTTATCCCAACCTTAAGGCCCTGCATGAGGCTGGCGCTAAATATCTGCAGATCGATGAACCTGCAGCAGCTACCAAGAGGGGAGAGACGGATTTGTTTATCCAATCAATGAAGGATAGCATTGGAGATCTTGCCGGTAAAGTGTTTTTCAGCGTACATATATGCTATTCAGTGTATGCAAGGCTGTTCCCCGACGTAAGACAGCTGGAAGGAATCCTTGACGAAATTCATCTTGAGTACGCTAACCGTGACAGCAAAGAATTGGGAAGGAACCCCAAAGTCCGCTCAGGGTACGATATCTTGAAGGAATTTAGGGATACAAAGTTTGTAGTGGGTTTGGGAGTTCTTGATATCCATTCAGATTTTATCGAATCTCCTGAACTAGTCCGAGACCGCATTCTTTACGCCTGTGATATTATAAAAGATCCTAGTCGAATCATGGTGGCTCCCGACTGCGGCCTGCGTACTAGGACATGGGAAGTTGCTTATCAAAAACTCCACAATATGGTTGAAGGCAGAAATCTTGCATTGAAAGAACTGGGTTTTTAGCTCTATAGCGTCTGTTAAGATTTTTGAGTAATAGGAAATGGCACAATAACTTTGGATTTAACTCGCTGAAGTGAGTTCATTTTTAGCTTCGGAAAGGCGTGAATGCTTTTCGGAGGCTTTTTCCAGGAATAAAGACTGAACTTCCTTAAAGCAGCAGAAAATTGCCTCCAAAAGCCGTCTACACTCTCCCAAGAGTTTAAATTGCTTTGTGTCATTCAGGTATTGCAATCGTTGCAATTTCCAATTAGGAATGAATCGAAAGATATAAGGCGCTTGGCTAATCTTGTAGATGCTGGTACGAGCATTAAATTAAAAACAAAATTCAAAACATGATGTTCAGCATCAAAATTCAATTCGCTAATTTTTTAAAAATCAAAGCATACCTCTCTCCTTTTCTTGACTTTGAGTGGATTTACGCGTATCAATGATGGTTAACCAACATAGAATATGAAGGTGAGGTTATTATGAAAAAAATTGGAATACTACAACTTCTGGCGTGCGGCCTTCTTCTAGGTGCATGTTCCAGCGAATCCGGAAAACCGGATTCTAGCGAAAAAAAGAAAGAATCAGATACTTCTGATGCTTTAAATAAAAATGATGTCAGCTATGCATTAGGTTATAACGTAGGTGATGTTTTACACAAAACAGATCCCGAGCTTTCTCTTGATGACTTAATCAAAGGCATGAAAGACGCTTATAATAAAAACAGTTCTCCAAGATTGGACGAAAGCGAAATCAAAAAATTACTTATGCTTTATAACTTTGAAATTTCCAAAGCAATGAAAGAAAAGCAGGAAACGCTTAAAATTGAAAATGTGAAAAAAGGAACAGCCTTTGCAACAGACTATGCAAAAAAGCAAGGCGTCAAAAAGCACGATAGCGGCCTCTATTATAAAGTCCTCAAAAAGGGTGAGGGGCGCATCCCCAAAAAAGAAGATGTAGTTTTAGTCGACTATACGGGGAAAAAACTCGATGGAAGCGCATTTTTTAGTACAAAAGAGCAAGGACAGCCTGCTCAATTTACGGTAGCGAATGTAATTAAAGGATGGATGATTGCACTGCAAGAAATGCCTGAAGGTTCCCAATGGGAAATCGTTGTACCCCCAGATCTCGCCTATGGAGATAGAGGAGTTTCTGATGTGATTGGACCAGGAGAAACCTTGATTTTTGAAATTCAACTTTTAGAAATCAAAGATTCTGATTCTGCTGAAAATTCAAAAAAATAAACTTAGGCCGCTCATCGACCGATGAGCGGCTTTTCTTTTATTCTCCCATTATCAATTTCAAGCCTTACTCTTTTTAAAAATTTAATTGATCGTTCTTAATCAAATATTAATATTATATTAATATTAATTAAATAAAAATCACATAAAATATCCTACTTTAGTTAAAAAAACATATTTATTCATAAAATATAATATAAGGTAATAAATAAATGCAGACGAATTATACCATTAATAATGGAGGACATACTCCTCCTCAAGCCGTTCCATATGGAATGGAAAATCAACAACCCCAAGAATTTTATGGGGTTCATCCAATGATGCCTCAACTTCCACCCCCACCATGCGGTCATACATGGGTACCTGACTTTCAAATCCTTCCATGGTCTGATGGGCGTTTTTACCCCACCTGTATCGGTTTTTATTTAGTCCCATTGATGAAGCCGAATATGGCCGATCACAAGGTTAGCATTACACCGCTGGCACAGGAAAAAGTGCAAAAAACGGCTGAGGCTATCCAACACGTTCCGCAACAAAGTACTCCAGCAGTATCAATTGGGAAGACGGAGCAAGATGATGTCGAAGGTGAATTTGGCGATGGTGGGTTGATGGTTATTAATCCCGTTCAGTTTGCTCTATCTGCATCTACTGAAGACTTGAAAGAAATCAATGCATTGCTCGCTCCTCCTAAGAAAGTAATGGCAGCGCCAGTTTTACCTGTAAATATGGGAGCGCAAACCCATGCGGAAGCATTAGAAATGTATAGAAGTAAATTTTTTCGTAAAGGTAATCAAGATGTTCCAGTTCTGAATATGTCTTATCCTCAGCATTCTAGAAATGGTTATTACGCTTCGCCTGAAGTCGCTGAAGTAGAGAAATGGAATACTGCCGCAACGCACTTTCTTCCTCTGGAAATTATCGAGAATATCGAGAAAATGAACGTTCTTGAAGATATAGGTGATTATGGTCGTTTTCGTTTTGTTATACCTTGTTCAGTAACTTATGAAGGTAAATTCGCAGGCGATAACAAAATAGATGCTCTTAAAGTAGCTGCTATTGAAATCGTGTTCACTGAAGATGGCATTCCAGTTCACTTTTTTTTGAGACCTTGCAATGGTAAAAATGAAACTTACCTTGAAAAAAATCTCAAGGGACTAAAAGATCATCACAAAGAAGAAGTAGGTAAAATAGAATATCCTTCTTTATCAGATTCATTGAGATTGAACCTTAGAAGAGAGAAAAACAGAGATCAAATAATGAACAAAGATAATGGATTATTTTTTAATTTTAAATCACCTTATGGTTTGAATATTAAAATTAGAAAAAAATAATAATAAATAATTTTAAACCCATTACAATCCCAAAAAAATGTAGTGGGTTTTTGTTTATTCACATTTATTGTGTAATTTGTTAAACTCTTTCTTCCTCGATCATTAATTGGAAGATTATAAAAATGCACAATTTCGTTGATTTTTTCTCGTATGGGAGACACCCTTTTATTCCTTCCCACTATTCTCATGACCACACTAATTCTGAAGATACGCAAAACAGGGCGGTAAGTGTAGAACAATTACATAATCTCGATATTTCTGAATTAAGAAATTTGCTCAATTCCCTTAAGACAAGACTAAAAACGGCTGATTTTC
>WUUC01029548.1_pt1 | contig 10779 bp, 11 predicted proteins | sample 6278441 | NCBI WGS metagenome assembly WUUC01 (sample SAMN13675441, study PRJNA597444) | soil metagenome | isolation source: soil | place: USA: Washington | collected 2017-10 | reverse complement strand
TTTCATGCGGGACGCCAGCCAGTGGCGACTCGCGCACCACGCTCTTGAGGAGTCGCGGGCATTGGCGCAGGCATTCACTGCCATGCCACACATCCTGTCGGCGCATCCGGCGGGCGATGTCCGTCGCCGCAATGAAGTCGTGCGCCAGGTTGTGCTGGTGGTGGTCGCTGACGTTCCGCCCGCCGAAGTTTTCCAGTCGCTGGCGGGCGCCGCCGGGGTCAACGAACTCTCCGGCAGTGACGAACGACGGGCACTGTTGCGCCTCACTGGCGGCTCCACCGCTGAAGTGATTGTCACACCACCCCAGAATCTCGGAGCGGTGCTGGTGCAGGCGACCGGTAGCGATGCGCACTTGGCGCGTCTATCAGCGATTGCGACCGCCAAGGGATTCACGCTGGCAGGAGCGGCGTTGTGGAAGGGGAGTCAATTCATCCCCACTCCAGATGAGGACACGTTGTATCGCGCGCTCGGCTTGCCTTGGATTCCCCCTGAACTACGTGAGTCCGGCGACGAACTGGCGCGGCGGGTGCCACGCTTGCTGGAGCGATCTGACCTCAAGGGTTTCCTGCACTGCCACACCACGTACTCCGATGGCAGTAACTCGGTTGCCGAGATCGCGGCTGGGTGCCAGGCCGCAGGGTATCAATACGTCGGCATTACGGATCACTCGCGCGCTGCTGCCTATGCTGGTGGCATGACGCCAGAAGCAATCCAGTTGCAATGGGCGGAGATCGACGCGGTCAATGCCATGATGGATGGTTTTACGGTGCTCAAGGGAATCGAGTGCGACATTCTCCAGGACGGATCGCTCGATTATCCCGATGAAATCCTGGCTGGTTTTGATTTCATCATTGGTAGTGTGCACTCACGCTTCACGCTCTCCCGCCGAGAGATGACCGATCGTTTCCTGCGCGCGATCGAGTCGCCGTATATCACCATCATCGGTCACCCCACTGGCCGGTTGCTGCTGGCCCGGGATGCTTATCCGGTTGATCTCGAAGAAATCTTTGTGCTGGCCGGCGCCAATGGAGTAGCCATTGAGATCAACGCCGACCCCCATCGCCTCGACCTTGATTGGCGGATGCTGGAGCCGGCCCGGGCCGCAGGGGTGATGATTTCCATTGGCGCCGACGCACACAATCTCGCCGGTCTGGCCAATGTCGAATTCGGAATTGGCGTAGCCCGGAAGGGCAGCCTGGGGCCCGAGGATGTTCTCAATGCCCGTGACCTCAAGGGGTTCAGGACTTTTGCCGGTGCCCGGCGGCGGTGAATTCAGTTCGACGCGGTGCTGGTCGTGAGTCGAAGTCGGCTAAGTCTGAGCGGGCAGTAGCAATCTATGAACGGCTACAAGCTGAATACCCCGACGCTCATTGTGAACTCGACTACCGCAACCCGTATGAATTGCTGGCAGCGACAATTCTTTCGGCCCAGTGTACTGATGTGCGCGTCAACCTCGTTACTCCCGCGCTCTTCGCACGCTACCCTGATGCTGCGGCATTGGCCGCGGCTCAGCAGGCCGATGTCGAGGCAATCATTCGCCCGACCGGTTTCTTCCGTAACAAGGCACGTTCACTGATCGGGATGGCGCGCGCACTGGTGGCAGATCACCAGGGCGAGGTGCCGAGGTCAATGGCGGAACTGCGACCGATTCCGGGGGTGGGCCGCAAGACAGCCAATGTAATTCTTGGCAACGCTTACGGGATCAGTGAGGGTGTTACCGTCGATACTCACGTCAAGCGGCTGGCACTCTTGATGGGACTGACTCGGGAGACCGACCCGGAAAAAGTCGAGCAGGAACTGATGGCGATCTTTCCGAGGGAAACCTGGGCAATGCTCAGTCACCTGTTGATCTGGCATGGTCGGCGGGTGTGCATTGCCAATCGTCCGAAGCACGAGATTTGTGTGGTGAGAGATCTTTGTAGGACAGGGCGACTTGTTGCGATAGACGATAGACGTTAGTCGTGGGTCGTGGGTCGTGGGTCGTGGGTCGTGGGTCTTGGGTCGTGGGTCGTGGGTTGTGAGTCGTGAGTCGTGGGTCGTGAGTCGTTGGTCGTGAGGTGTTCGCCGTTCGCTGTTCGCCATTCGCCGTTCGCTGTTCTCGGTTCGCTGTTCGCCGTTCGCCGTTCGCTGTTCTCGGTTCGCCGTTCGCTGTTCGCCGTTCGCTGTTCGCCGTTCGCTGTTCGCCGTTCGCTGTTCGCCGTTCTCGGTTCGCCGCCCTCAGTGCAGCACCCCTCGCCACTCTTCACCTGTCGCGGGCGGCGCCATCGGTGCATTCCCGGCCATGAACGGCAGTCGCGCGGCCTCGCGACCGTCGAGTGTCACGGCAATCACATGTTCACCGGGAGACTTGAGCGGCAGGTCGATCACGATGATTCCTGGCGCCTCGACTTCCTGCACCCCGGCTGGCGGTTCCATCAATTGCAAACGCGCCGAGTGATCGAGCAGTATATCGCCATCAGGCGCGTGCAGCCGGACTCCCAGTTGATGATCGCCGATTTCAGTCCTCAAGCCGCGCACCAGCAGCACCATGTTGGCCCGGGGATGAACGGCCGGGTACTGCGAGACGGTAACATGCCGCCAGATGCCGATCACCGACAGCTTGCCCTGCTGGTCGACCAGCGCGTGATCGCACAGCAGGGCCAGATCGATCCGAATGATCAGCTCACCCGGATGCTGGTGATCTCATCGCCCTGTTGAATTGCATTTACAACATCCATCCCCTCGGTCACCTGACCAAAGACGGTGTGAACGCCATCCAGGTGTGACTGCGGCGAATGCGCGATGAAGAACTGTGACCCGCCAGTGTCCTTGCCGGCGTGGGCCATCGACAACGAGCCAGCCTGATGCTTGTGCGGATTGCCCTTGGTCTCGCACTTGATCTTCCATCCCGGTCCACCGGTGCCAACCCTCGGGTTGTTCGGCTCGCGCGAAAGTGGATCACCGCCCTGGATCACGAAGTTCTTGATGACCCGGTGGAACCGGGTCCCGTCATAAAAATCACCATTGGCCAGTTTTTCGAAATTGGCCACCGTTTCGGGAGCAGCATCGTCATAGAGTTCGGCAACAATGCTGCCCCTGGAGGTCTCGATGTGAGCGGTTTTCATCAGGCACCCTCGAAAAGTTGGCACGGGTGACGAGCAAGTCCCATCAGCCCTGGCCGGCAAATCTAGCTAGAAGCCCTGCAACCCCTCGAAGCCACCCAAGTCCGGCCCCGGGGTGATGGCGGTGGCGATCACCTTGGTAAGCCAGAAGCTCACCAGGAACATGCCGGGGACCCACAGCGATGCGGCGCGCACCGACAACCCGTAGATCTCGGTCAGGCCGGCGTAGATCATCAGCACCGTAAAACAGAGGGCGAAGACGTTCAGGATCATGATCACTTCCAGGTTTGCCATGCCCAGTAATGCTGCCAGGGCAGTTACTGCACCGAACGGCAGCAGCGCGGCCCCTGCCAGGAAGGCGTCTTCACCCAACCCTCCGTTGCCACCGCTCACCGAACGAACTCCAAATCCGGCCGCCGCCAGTGCCACAAACGGCACCAATGCGGTGATGAAAATGCGGAACAGGGCATCTCCGCCAAATCCGAAACCGAGCAACATGCCCATCCCCTTGTGGAGGGCCATGGTGAACAGGACTGCGAACACCAATCCGAATACGATGCCGACTCCCAGCGTACGGCTTGAGCCCAGGCTACGGGCCGCTGGAGCGAGTCCACCCACCGGATTTCCGAGCAGTCCCAGAAAAGCGCCCATGGCGTCCTTCGATGCAGTCTTGACACGTTCCGCGGTCGCACCCGCCGTGGCATTGGCACCGCCGACCGCCGAGCCGCAGTTGCTGCAGATGGTGGCATGATCAGACAATTGGGTCCCACACTTTGGACAGAACATGGCTGGCTCCTCGGGAATGAAGTTTGGTTCAGGCAAGAGTCGAGGTGGCGGGTACGACCGGCAGCACCCCGTGGATACATCCCTACCACCCCTATGCGCACGCTCGTCCTCCAAACCGTCATGGCCGGTAAGCGGTCCCACTTGGTAGCTTTCAACCCATGGCACTTCCTGATGGTTGGACGCGAGATCGGGCCTGGAACCTGATGGCCGAATGGACCCCTTCAGCGGCGTTGCGTGGGCACATGCGCGCAGTCGAACTGGCACTGCGGCATTTCGCTCCGCGCTACGGGGCCGACATCGAGTATTGGGGTGCGGTGGGGTTGTTGCACGACTTTGACTACGAGCGATTTCCCAATGTCAGTCGTTCAGCGGATCAGGAACACCCATCCGAAGGTGTGCGCCACCTCCGTTCGCTCGGCTTTCCTGAAGCTGGCTGTCAGGCGATCCTGGGTCATGCGGCTTACACCGGTGTCCCCCGCACGACTGATCTGGCCAAGGTGCTGTTTGCGGTTGATGAACTGTGTGGCTTTGTGGTGGCATGCGGATTGGTGCGCCCCTCACGTTCGCTCGACGATCTTGAGGTCACTTCGGTACGCAAGAAGCTCAAGGACAAGGGGTTTGCTCGCGGAGTCAATCGCGAAGACGTGCAACTGGGTGCCATCGAACTCGGCCTCGCGGTCGACGACATCACCGCTGAAGTAATTGCTGCCTTGCGACCCCATCAGGGGGATCTGGGACTGGGCGCACCCGCGTGACCGTGACCGCCCATCCGACTGTCGTGCCGCGCCCCTTGGAGCGCGCGGCCGACCGGGCCGCTGGTTCGCCAGCGATCCCCGGCAACAAGGTCGACTTGCTGATCGATGGGCCGGATACCTACGCCGTTATGCGCGCGATGATCGCGTCGGCCACGCGTCGGATTCATCTCGAGAATTACATCATTCACGATGACGACACCGGCTGGGGGTTCGCCGAAGCGCTCGCCAACAAGGCGCATCAAGGCGTGATCGTGCGAGTGCTCTACGACTGGTTTGGTTCATGGGGCACTTCACGTCGGTATTGGAATACGTTGCGCGCAGCCGGGGTCGAAGTGGTTGCGTTCGGTCCGCCCCTGCTCCGGGATCCATTGCTGCTAGCCACTCGTGATCACCGAAAGTTGCTCACCGTCGACGGCGAGCACGCGGTGACGGGCGGTCTGTGCATCGGGGATGAGTGGATCGGAAACCCTGAGTCTGGTCAGTTGCCTTGGCGCGATACCGCCGTGGCGATCCGCGGGCCCGGCGTGCGCGCACTGGACGTCGGTTTCGCGCGGGCCTGGATCTTCGCCGGCGGAACCCCACCCGACGACGCCAACGAAGTCCCCGGCGAGGTTGCCACTGCGGGCGAGACCGCCACCCGCGGAGTGTCCACCGAACCCGGACTCGAGCGGGCCTGGCGTACCATGGAGTTGTTGTTCGGCATCGGGGCGGAACGGATCTGGGTAACTGAGGCGTACCTGGCCGCTCCCCAGCGACTTTATCAGGCCTTCAAGGATGCCGCGCGTGCTGGCGTAGATGTCCGCCTCTTGGTGCCAGGCGCCAGCGATATCCCTTTGGTACGCAACATTTCCCGAACGGAGTATCGTGGACTACTACGCTCAGGGGTGCGGATCTGGGAATGGGGCGGACCGATGTTGCACGCCAAGAGTATGGTGGTAGATGGGCGCTGGACGCGGGTTGGATCAAGCAACTTGAACCCATCGTCGTTATTGGCCAATTGGGAGATCGATGTCTTTGTGGATGACGACGATCTGGCACGGCGGATGGAAGCCCAGTTTCTCCGCGACCTGGCCCGTTCGAGCGAGGTGGTGCTCCGGAGTCGCAGTATCAAGGGGTTCCCGAGGGCGCGGATTCCCGGGGCCTTTGAGCGTCAGGTGCCCGAGACGGCCAGTGAAGGAAAACACTCGCCTACCAGCCGCGAACTTCGCCGCCAGGCTCTCTTGCAGGTTTCTCTCCTGGTTCGCGGTGCCCGAGCGGCGATTTTTGGCCCCTTGGCGTTGATGCTCTTCGTTGCCGCATTTTTGTTGGTCTTGTTCCCTCTCGAAGCGGCCTACCTCAGCGCTGCGCTGCTCGGCCTAAGCGGTGCGGCTTTGGTGGTGCGCGCTTTAGGTCATCGAGCTCGGGGTTGACTCAACCTGAATCTCCGACGCCGCGTATGACCGGCGTGGACGAGAACGCACTCGCCGCCCGAGCAGCCGGGGGTGACCCCGACGCTTTCGGCGAGCTGGTCGCCCGGCACGCACCAATGGCGCGACGGGTTGCCTACGCGGTTCTCGAAGATCAGGAAGATGCCGATGACGCCGCCCAGGAGGGCTTCCTCTCCGCCTGGACCGCCATCAGTCGCTACGACGCGAAACGCGCATTTCGTCCCTGGTTGATGCAGATCGTAGTGAATTCGGCCCGCGACCTGCGACGCCGAAGACGGGTCAGGGTGACCGATTCACTCGATAACGTGGCGGCGCAGTCCCGCGACGATCCGGCACGTGAAGCTGGTGCCATCGATCTCGGCGAACGATTAAGAGCAGCACTTGCCACGCTGCCGGAACGACAACGATTGGCAGTAGTGATGTTCGATGCCGAAGGTTACCCGCAGGCCGAAATTGCCAAGCTGCTCGGGGTACCTGAAGGAACCGTGAAGTCGGATGTATTCCATGGACGCCGGGCCTTAAGAAAAGTGCTCGAGAGCGTTAAGGAGGAGTGGGATGGTTGAACCCTCGCCGTTCGACACGGCGCCAGACCAGGAACTCGGTACTGCCTTGCGCAGCGCCCTGGCCATGCCACACGACGGTGCTTTTGTCACCCGCATCCGTGCGCTGGTACGCCAGCAGGAGCGCGGCTGGGATGATGTCCTGGCCGGTTGGTTCTGGCAGGGTTTGTTGGCCGCCTCAATGGCCGTGGTATTGGCAAGCTGGGCGTTGATTGGCGGCGGTGCGACGCAGGCTTCGGCTGAGGAATCGGTGGCGGTACAGCTCCTTGAGGGTCAAGACCCTGGCACCGATGTATTGCTGGCCTCGATGGCGGGTGATCAATGATCACCTCCCGTACCCGGGCAGTGGTATTGCTCGGCGCTGCCTTCCTGCTCGGCCTCACGGCTGGCGGTGCAGGCATCGCGATGGCCGCTCGCTCAGGCAAGGTCCATCTCGATGGACACGGTCCGGGCGATCGTGGCGACAATCGGGGTGGGTGGATGTCGGAGCTGGATCTCAGTACGGAACAGCGTGATAGCGTGCAGGCTGCCTATCGGCTTCGTGAATGCAGCATGGACTCGGTGTTCAAGCGAATCCGTCCCCAGACTGATTCGCTCTACGAAACCATCCGTGCCGATGTCGAAGCCCGACGTGAGCTGACGCGCGATCATATCCGTGCGCTTCTCGCACCGACTCAACTGGAAAGGTACGACTCAATTGTCAGATCTGATGACGAAAACCGCCGCCGCCAACGGGATAGCCGGCCTTCACCGTGTGATCGTTCGATTGAATCTTCGGGAGGCCCGCGTGGTAACCAGTAACGCCTTCGTTCGTGCCGCGCTGTTGGGCCTGGTAACGGTCACTGGTGCTGCGGCTCAGGTGCCGCAGGTGACTACGACACCTCAGCCAGATCGACCGGTAATCACGTTGCAGGAGGCCATCCGTCGTGCCGACGAAGTGACTCCGTCGGTGGTTTCTGCGGAAGGTTCGGTCCGTACCGCCGAGCTGGGAATTCGCACCGCCAAATGGGCCTTCATGCCCCAGTTCACGATCACGCCCCAGGCCAATCTCGCGTTGAGCTCGGGTCAGTCACGCCTGGATCCGGTGACGCAGGAAATCATCAGCGGAAACACCAGTAATCCGAGCTATGGCCTGAACATCCAGGGCACCCTGAACCTGTTCGACGGCTTCGGTCGCAACCACAGCCTGGCCGCAGCGCGCGCTCGTGAAGCAGCAGCCGATGCCAATCTGGTAACCGCGCGGTTCGGAAGTCGCCTGGCAACTACCAATGGATTCTTCGACGCGCTGGAAAATCGCGAGCTGCTGATCGTCAATGAGGCCGCAGTCGCTCGCGCGGCGGAACAGCTTCGGATTGCATCGGCTCGGCTGCAGAGCGGCGCTGGTCAGCGCACCGATTCGCTCACCGCGCTGGTGGCACTATCCCAAGCTCGCCAGGCGTTGTTGCAGGCGCAGGCCACCTTGGCAACATCGGAAGCGAACCTGGGCCGCCTGGTTGGTGCCGAAGGCCGCGTGATGGCAGCTGAAGATCAGGCGTTCTACGCCACGCCGGCGCCAATGGATACCAATTCAGTGCGGCAGGAAGCACTGGCGGCTGCACCTGCACTCGAGAGCAGCGAGGCGAATCTCGATGCCGCTCGCGCGGGCCTGCGCCAGAACCGTTCGACCTACTGGCCAACGCTGGTAGTGACTGCCAACACGCGCTGGGATGCCAGCAAGACCAATGACTATACGCTGGAGCCCCGGCGTGGTCTTACCATCGGCCTGCAGCTGAATCCCTGGACCAACTTCCAGCGTGAGACTCAGATCGAGAACGCTGCAATCGCGATCGACAACGCCGAAGCCTCGCTCGCCGATCAGCGCCGCCAGATCGCCGCGCAGTTGACTCAGTACTTCGCCGCTCTCGCCAATGCACAGGAAGCGATTCAGGTCGCCCAGTTGTCGGTCAATGCTGCCACCGAGAATCTCGCCGTGGCACGCGTCCGGTACGAACTGGGCGTCATGACGATCATCGAGTTCACCCAGATCGAAGAGCAGCTCACTCAGGCCCAGGTGAACGAGATCCGGGCACGCTTCTCCTATCTGCGTGCCAAGGCCCAGATCGAATCAGTCGTCGGAAGGACGCTCTAAATGGCCAAGTCAATGAAGGACACTGCTGAACGGATGGCCTTGCTGCCAACCGACGTCCCCCGTGACGCCGTGATCGTGACGCGCAACCTGCATCGCGAGTACGTCATGGGCAGTGAAGTTGTCCGCGCACTCAACGGCGTCGACATGACGATCCGCCGCAACGAGTTCGTGGCAATCATGGGTCCTTCAGGTTCGGGCAAGTCGACGCTCATGAACATGATTGGCTGCCTGGATACGCCGAGCACTGGCGAGTACTGGCTCAATGGCCACCGGGTGAGCGAACTCGACGACGATGACCTGGCCCGGATTCGCAACAAGGAAATCGGCTTCGTCTTCCAGACCTTCAACCTGTTGCCCCGCGCGACTGCCCTTGCCAACGTCGAGCTCCCCATGGTTTACGCCGGGGTGGGCTCCAAGGAACGGCGCCAGCGCGCGGCTGATACGCTGACCCAGGTGGGCCTTGGCAACCGTATGGACCACCGTCCGAATGAACTATCAGGTGGTCAGCGGCAGCGCGTTGCGATTGCGCGGGCACTGGTGAACCGGCCGTCGATCCTGCTCGCCGACGAGCCCACCGGCAACCTCGATTCGGCCACGTCGGTCGAAATCATGGACTTGTTCGAAACCCTGCATACCCAGGGGCAGACCATCATCCTGGTAACACACGAACCCGACATTGCGTTACACGCCAAGCGCCAGATCGTCCTCCGTGACGGTGTGGTGGCGAGTGATGGCAGTCCTGTGGAGGCACACGCGTGAAGCTCGTCCGTTTTCTGGTACCCGTTCTGTTCATCGCTGCATGCAAGGAAGAAGCTGCGGCTCCTGTCTACCAGGCCGTCAAGGTCGAGCGCCGGGATATTTCGGTGTCGGCTCAGGCCGCCGGTGCCGTGCTGCCTGACACCGTGGTCGAGGTGAAGTCGAAGGCTTCGGGTGAAATCCTGGAGTTCTCGGTGGAGACCGGTCAACTAGTGCAGCGTGGTGCATTGCTCGCGCGCATCGACCGCCGCACTCCGCTCAACCAGAAGGCGCAGGCCCAGGCTCAGCTTGACGTGGCCCAGGCCCAGCTTCGGAATGCCCAGGCTCAGCTTGACCGTTCCAAGCAGCTGTTCGAGGCACGTGCCATCACTGAGCAGGAACTCGAAGGCACTACCCTCGCCGTCGCCAACGCCAACGCGTCGGTGATCAGTGCGCGGGTGCAACTGGAAAATGCCCAGATCGCCCTCGACGATACCGAGGTGCGCGCACCAATCACCGGAACCATCATCGCGAAGAATGTCGAGCGCGGTGCGGTCATTTCTTCGCCGGTGAGCGATGTCGGCGGCGGCACCGTGCTGCTCAAGATGGCTGACCTGTCGTTGGTCCAGATCAAGACCTTCGTAGACGAAACCGACATCGGCAAGCTCTCCAAGGGGATGCCGGCAGATGTGACCGTCGAAGCGTTCCCCAACCGCCCGTTCCGCGGCGAAGTGCTCAAGATCGAGCCACAGGCCGACACCATCCAGAACGTCACCATGTTCCCGGTGCTAGTGCGGATCGCCAATCGTGATGGGCAGCTCAAGCCTGGCATGAACGCCGAGGTAAGTGTGTCGGTCGGTAACGCCACCAACGTGCTCGCAGTGCCCAATGCTGCACTGCGCACCGAACGTGACGTGGTGAGTGCCGCGTCGGTGTTGGGGATCAACTCAGACGACCTGGCCAAGATGCTGGAAGCGGCTCGGGCTACACCCGTACCGACACCGTCTGGCGATACGGCCGGTCAGTCGACCTTACCCGCCGCGACGGCCGCAGCCAACGCGGCTGACGCACCGATCGATCGCGACAAGATGATGGCGTTGTTCGCCAAGCAGCGCAGCGGTGCCACGCTGACTGCTGAAGAGCAGGCATTAATGACTCGCGCTCGCGCCCAGATGGGCGGCGCCGGCCGTCAGGGACGCAATGGCGGTGGTGGCGGCAGCGCCAACAACGCCTTGTTCGGTGGCCGCTTCATTGTCTTCACCATGCGTGAAGGCAAGCCCACGCCAG
>WUUC01196380.1_pt1 | contig 10781 bp, 8 predicted proteins | sample 6278441 | NCBI WGS metagenome assembly WUUC01 (sample SAMN13675441, study PRJNA597444) | soil metagenome | isolation source: soil | place: USA: Washington | collected 2017-10 | reverse complement strand
GTGCTTGGCCTTAGGCAAGAGGCATGAAAAGGGGAACGGGCGTCGTCGCGGCGGGCCATCGGCCGACCGCTGAGGCTGCGGCGGAAATTCTGGAAGAGGGCGGAAACGCCTTCGACGCGGTCCTCGCCGGCATGGCGATGGCCTTTGTCGCTGAAGCTGTGCTTGCCTCCCCCGGCGGCGGCGGCTTCCTAATGGCCCGCACCGCGGAGCGTGGAAAGACGCGGCTCTACGACTTCTTTGCCCAGACGCCGCTCTCCAAGGGTACGGGAGAGGGGGGTGCCTTCTTTCCAATCCATGCCGATTTCGGCCCCGCCAAGCAGGAGTTCCATATCGGCCTCGCCTCGAGTGCGACGCCCGGCGTCGTGCCAGGCCTCTTTGCCATTCACGAAGAACTCTGCCGGCTCCCGATCAAGCGCCTCTTCGAACCTGCCGTCCGCGCGGGGCGACAGGGTTTTCCGGTCTCGGAATTTCAGGCTTACCTCTTCAAGGTGATCGCGCCCATTCTCACCGCATCTCCCGGCGCTGCGAAGATCTTCGCGCCGGACGGGCAGCTGCTCAAGGAAGGCGATACCTTCCGTAACGAAGACCTCGCCGAGACGCTCGAATGGCTCGGCGAAGACGGCGCAAGGCTCTTCAGCGACGGGGATGTCGGGCGTGCCATCGTCGAACAGGCGCGGACCGGCGGTGGCTTGCTGACTGAAGCCGATCTAGCCGCCTATCGCGTCGAGCGGCGTGAGCCGCTCCTTTGGAATTATCGCGACGCCTCGATCGCCCTCAATCCTCCGCCCGCCGCAAGCGGGGCGCTGATCGCCTTTGGCCTCGCATACCTCGAAGCCCTCGCCGCGCGCGGGCGAAAGCTCGACACGCATGCTCTCCGGCAGGCGCTCGAAGCCACGAACGAAGCACGCGCGATCCATGGCGATGCGTTGGTCGAGCAGCTTGGCGCGGAGGTCATCGCCGCCAGCTTGCGCAGGTCGGCCGCGCATCCGACGGCGCCGCGCGGAACGACGCATATCAGCGTGATCGACGGGGAGGGGAACGCCGCCGCTGCGAGTCTTTCCAACGGCGAAGGCAACGGCTTTGTCGTCGGCAATTTCGGCTTCATGCTGAACAACATGCTCGGCGAAGAGGATCTGGCGCCCGAGGGCTTCGGCGCTTGGCGCCCCGGCATGCGGCTCTCCTCGATGATGGCGCCGACGATCGTCGCGCAGAAAAGCGGCAGTGTAACCGCGCTCGGCACCGGCGGATCGAACCGCATCCGCTCGGCGATACTTCAGGTGACCATCAATCTGCTCGATCGCGGCATGGACCTCGAATCCGCTGTTTGCGCTCCTCGCCTGCATGTGGAGAAATGCGGCACGGTCAGCTTCGAGCCGGACCTTGTCGGCGCCGAGGCGCTCTTCAAGGAAGAAAAGGCGCAGGCCTGGCCCGCGCTCAATCTTTTCTTCGGCGGTGTCCACTCTGTGCGCCAGCACGCCGACGCCGGTTTGGAGGGGGTGGGCGATCCGCGCCGCGGCGGTGTCACGATTATCGTCTAAGGGAGACCAGTGCAGAACGCTGTTGCCATTCGTCACGTCGCCTTCGAAGACGCCGGCAGCCTGGAGGACGTGCTCGCGGCTCGGGGAATCGCGATCCGCTACCTCGACGCGGGAGTCGACGATCTGGCGCTGGCAAAGAGCGCCGATCTTCTCATCGTGCTCGGCGGTCCGATCGGCGTCTATGAAGTGTCGCGCTATCCGTTTCTCAGGCAAGAATTTGCCGCCATCGAAGGTGCGCTCAGGCGCGGGGTGCCGGTTCTCGGCATCTGCCTCGGTGCCCAGGCGATAGCCGCCGTGCTCGGCTCGCGCGTCTATCCTGGCCGCGAGAAGGAGATCGGCTTCGGTCTCATTGGCCTAACGCCTGAAGGCCGCGCTTCGCCCCTCAATGCGCTCTCGGAGAGCAAGTTCTGGGTGCTGCATTGGCACGGCGACACCTTCGATCTGCCGTCCGGAGCGACACGCCTCGCCGAGACGGCAATCACGCCGAACCAAGCCTTCGCCTACGGGCCGAAGGTGCTCGCGCTTCAATTCCACGTCGAGCTTCCGCCGCGCGACATGGAGAAATGGCTGATCGGCCACACGGCCGAACTCGCCAGGGCCGGAATCGAGCCGGGTACGCTGCGGGCGGAGAATGCGCGGCACGGACCGATTGTCGAGCGCGCCGGCATGAAAATGTTCAACGACTGGCTCGACCGCGTCGGCGCAGTTCGGCAGAAGGCGGACGCAAAATAGCTACAGCGGCTGCTGCTTTTGCGGTGTCTCCGGTGCGAGCAATGTCTCGCCGGGCTTTTGCGGCAGGTCTGTGCTCTCCGGCGCCTTGATGTCCTCGCCCTTCGCATTCCACCAGGTCGAGCCGTAGCTCACGCCGCCGCTCTTTTTCACGAGGTGTGTCAGCACAACCTCGCCTGGATAATAGGCGACGATCCACGGACCGACGATCCCCTTCGGGATCGCGCGCCAGGTGACGATCACTTCCTCGCCCTTCTTCGCCTCGCCCTTCTTCACCTCCACCAGTCTGAGACGGGCGAGATAGCTTGGCAGCTCCTCGCCGGTCGCTTGGTCTTTGGTGATGACTGTGCAGCTGACCGACAGGACTCGCACCACGGCGATGAGGTCGCTCTTCTCCATCAGATCCTGCTCCGGCATCGGCGCCGGCAGCGCAAAGGCGGGTTTCCCCGTCAGGGCTGCGAGAGCAACCAGACAAACCAGGGCCGCGATCCGAAAGCTCATCCAAGAACTCCGTTCCAGTGCCAAACCGCGATCAGGCCGAAGCCGAGGGTCGCGTCGATGATCACGCACCAGGGAATGTACCATTGCGGAATGGAGACGAGGCGGAGCTTGGCGCGATTGTGATGCGCCACGTCCCAGAGCCCGTGCGCGAGATAGGCGATGGGAATGAACCACGGACTCACGCCCATGCCGAGCAGCGCTGCGATGGCGAAGAGAAAGGCGACGTTGAACTCGATCTGCTGCTGGACATTGTCGCCGCGCGTGACGGCAAAGCCGAAATAGACGCCGGCGACGACGCCGAGCAGGATCGCCGCAAAGGCGAGGGACATCTCCGGCGTCAGGAAGAAATGCGGAAGCAGCGAGATGCCGCCGACGGCAACGCCGCTCGCATAGGGGTGCTCGGAGAAAATCGATCGCGGCGCGGCCTGCTCCATGTTGCGTCCTTCTCGCAGCAATGGACGCAACACCCTAATTGCAATTGCGATCTTTGACCATTCGTCATCGCCGGGCTTGAGCCGGCGATCCATTCCCTTGCGACCCAGCGGCTGAGATGTAACGGCATGGATGCCCGGGTCTTCGCCCGGGCATGACGAGGTCACTCAGGTGACGGCAGTCACTCCCGGTCGCGCAGGCCCGTCACGCCTTCCGTCTTGGCGCAATGGACGCAGCAATAGATGGTGCCGTTCTGCTCGACGCCATGCCCGATGATGCGGCATTCGCAATGTGGGCAGATCGGCGCGAGCGCCTGGATCGCGCATTCGAACGAGTCGAAGATCAGGGTGCGGCCGCCCATGGTGACCTCGAAAGCCTTGTCGTAGTCGTTGCCGCATTGCACGCAGACCGCCATTGCTGTTCCTCCTTGCAATTGGCTTTGCAAGGGTAACAGCAGGTCAGCATCGGGGTTCCGCGCTGACCACGACCCCGCGCCTAGTCTTTGGCGCATTGCAGGCACACCGCGGCAACACGCTTGGTGTCATTGATCAACCTAAGTATGTAGGCCAGATATCGGCACCACAGCAAAATTCGAACTGAGACTCGTCGTGACAATCAAATCGCTAGAGGAATTTCTCGCAATCATTGAACAGGTCGACGAAGAGCTGAAGGCCGAGGACATCCCCATAAGCGCGCGGGAAATTCACGGGTGGATGCGAATTGCGCAAAAAACGGGTGAGAATCTTCCGTTTCTCGGCGAACCACTCGAGAACAAGTTCACGGGGTCCAGCCTAGCGGGTCATATCTCCCGGTGGTTCAGGAGAAGGGATGGCGATCGACTTAAGGTCGATTTTTCTCCTGGATCAGTCTTGTTGCTGCTTCGGGGAGACCTCTATCTGATGCTGCGCTTGCCGCGCGTCTATGGGGCGATTGTGCCAATAGCAGATCGCGACCCGACGCCGCGACCACCTCTGTTTCAGCCGATATCGAAGGGAATTCCTGAGTTTAATGTTTTGGATGCAATTTCGGAACTCGCGCCCGGCCTTCGTGAAGCGCGCTTACCGCCGAGGAACTTCGAGCGATAGTGGCGAGATTTTTCGAGGCAATGGAACAAGCGCATGAAATTGAAGCACGGCCCCCGCTAAACGCTGCGGTCAAGCTCGACTTGAAGCTGGCGGCGGAATTGGCCGTCGCCCCGCGAAGTTCGGCCAGTCCAGGTGGCACTCGCTCCAGGCGGCAGAAAAAGCTCTTAAGGCGTTTATTACTGCGAACGGTAGGTGCCCCGAGCCAACTCACATTCTTAGCCGACTTCACGCTGCCGCAGTCGTGGCTGGCATGGATCCAGTCTTGGAGGGATGGATCGCTTTGGCCCAATGCTCCGCCGGGGTACGCTATGATCCGAGCAATTCTACGTCGACGCAGGCAAATGATGCTCATAAAGCGGCGTGTTACATTGTCAGCCATGTCGCAAGTCAGCTGCCCCGCGGGGAGAAGCCAGCCGGATAGGCGCAATCGTTGCGCGATGTGAGCTGGGGAGCGTTTGGTCAGAGGTTCGCGCTTCCAAATGTGTCTCGGTAAGAGCAATCGTTTCAGCCAGACCGAACCTAAGGCCGCCTAAGCCCCTTAGATATGGCGTGAAGCTCGCCTAGCGCATCCGAACAAAAGGACTGAAAATTCGTTGCCAATCCGGCCAATGCAACGCCGTACACCTCTAGAGGAGCATTGGCGCGATTTCGACGACGATGAATTGCGTATGCCACTGGTTCATCGCGACCAATCATAGTGGTGTCAGAGTTCAGGAACGAGTGCTTTTGGGCGTTATGGAGATTGTTCAAGACGACGAGCAATTCACGATGCGGGCTGTAAACGTCCAGCGCCAGCAAGTCTTCTCTTTGGAGTAGCTGACCCACACTGTCAGGATCAACGGAATCAGGCCACTCACCAGACCGCGAGTAGTGAGAAACAACTGCGCGAATGCCGATGAGCTCGTCTGCCACTTGCCGCATGTGATACACACAATGCTCCACGGCAAAGAGATGACGTGTACCAGCATTGGACGGCACTGGCTGGCGAGCCGCCGACCAAGTCTGAAATGCTATTGCCAGCTGTCGATTAATCTCAAAGACACGCTCGTGGATCAGAGCCAGCTTCGGAAGCAAATTACCGTATGTCTCTCCCGCGGGGAGCCAAAAGAGGTCAACCACGTTCAGCACCGGTTGCCCGGACTGTGTTAATCGAACTTGGGGCAGACCCTCTGAGATTGATCCATCACGCCTAATGCGCAGCCTCCCAATTGTCGCCGGCGCGGGCGTCGACCTTCAGCGGCACTTTCAGCTTGAGCACCGGCTCCGGCGCCTTCTCCATCACGGCGCGCGCGATCTCCATCGTCTTCTCGATCTCCTCCTCTGGCGCCTCGAAGACGAGCTCGTCATGCACCTGCAGCAGCATGCGCGCCGAGAGCCCGGCCTCGGCGAGGGCCGGCACCATGCGGATCATGGCGCGGCGGATGATGTCGGCCGCTGTTCCCTGGATCGGCGCGTTGATGGCGGCACGCTCGAAATTGCCGCGGAGCGAGGGGTTCTTGGTGTTGATTTCCGGGTAATGCACCTTGCGCCCGAACAGCGTCTTCACATAGCCCTGCCGTTTCGCCTCCGCCTTCGTGCTTTCCATGTAGTCGCGGATGCCGGGGAAGCGCTCGAAATAGGTCTTGATATAGGCGCCCGCCTCGCTCCGCCCGATGCCGAGCTGGGCGGCAAGGCCGACCGACGAAATGCCGTAGATGATGCCGAAATTGATGGCCTTCGCCTTTCGCCGCGTCGCCGGCTCCATGCCTTCGATCGGCACGCCGAACATCTCGCTCGCGGTCATAGCGTGAATGTCGAGGCCGTCGGCGAAAGCTTGCCGCAGCGTCGGCGTGTCCGCCATATGCGCAAGCACGCGAAGCTCGATCTGGCTGTAATCCGCCGAGATCAGCTGCTTGCCTTTTTCCGCGACGAAAGCCTTGCGGATGGCCCGGCCCTCGGCGGTGCGCACGGGAATGTTCTGCAGGTTCGGCTCGGTCGAGGCGAGGCGTCCGGTCGTGGTCGCGGCGAGCGAATAGGAGGTGTGCACACGCCCCGTTTCGGGGTTGATGTGCAGCGGAAGGGCGTCGGTGTAGGTGCTCTTCAGCTTGGCGAGCAGGCGCCAGTCGAGCACCTTCCGCGGCAGCTCGTGTCCCTCGGCTGAAAGCTCTTCGAGCACGCCGGCATCCGTGCCCCAGGCGCCGGTCTTGGTGCGCTTTCCGCCCGGCAAGCTCATCTTGTCGAACAGAATCTCGCCGAGCTGCTTCGGCGAGCCGATATTGAAGTCCTCGCCGGCGAGTGTCCTGATCTCGTCCTCGAGCCGCGCCAGCGTTTGCGCGAAGCTCCCGGAGAGCGAGGCGAGCGCCGAAGGTTCGACCGTGATGCCGCTCCGCTCCATGGTCGCAATCACGGGGGCGATCGGCCGCTCCAGCGTCTCATAGACCGTGGTGACGCGCTCCGCTGCGAGCCGCGGCTTCAGCACCAGCCAGAGCCGCAGGCCGATATCCGCCTCCTCGCCGGCAAATTCGGCCGCGCGCGTGATCGGAAGCCGGTCGAGCGTCACCGCCGTGCGTCCCGAGCCCATCACTTCTTTCATCGAGAGGCAGGTGTAGCCGAGCAGCCGGCTCGCCAGCTGCTCCGGCAAATGCTCGGCGCGTCCGGCGTCGAGCGCATAGGACATGAGACAGGGATCGTCGAAGCCTTGAAGCGCGATCCCGTAGCGCGAGAGCGCCACCATGTCGAATTTCGCGTTCTGCACGATCTTAAGGACTGAGGCGTCCTCAAGCACCGGTTTCAGAAGGTCGAGCGCCGCGCGCAACGGCATTTGCCGCAGAGATTCGCCGGCAAGATCGAGCTCGTCCGCGCTTCGATGCGCGAGCGGCACGTAAGCCGCCTTTCCGGGAGAAAGCGCGAGCGCAACGCCGGCGAGCTCACCGCGCATCGGCTCCGGCGAGGCGAGTTTTGCACGAAAAGCGAAATGTCCCTGATCGCGGGCGATGGCGAGGAGGGCGGCAAGCCGGTCCGGATCCGTCACTGTCTCATAGCGGCTGCGGTCGAATGGAATATTTGCGAGCTTCGCGGCGCGCTCCGCCGCAAGCTGCGCCGGCGAGCCCGCCGCCGTTGGGGGTTCGGCTTCGCGGCGCGCGACGAACTCCTTCGACTCGATCTTGCGCAAGGGATGGTCATAGGCCTCCCCGCGCTTGCGCGGCTGTTTCGGGGCCGGGGCCGCGCCCTCGGGGGCAGGAACGCCGAGGCCGTCGGCGATGCGCCGGAGCAGCGCGCTGAATTCGAGCTTGCGCAGGAAGCTCAACAGCGTGTCCGCCTGCGGTTGCCGGACGGTCGTCTCGGCGAGCGGGATATCGAGCGGCACGTTGCAGTCGAGAACGACAAGCGCCCGGGAGAGGCGCGCTTGGTCGGCGTAAGAGATGAGGCTTTCGCGCCGCTTCTGCTGGGTGATTTCGCCGGCGCGCGTGAGCAGGCTGTCGAGATCGCCGAATTCGTTGATGAGGAGCGCGGCGGTCTTCACCCCGATGCCGGGGACACCCGGCACATTGTCAGTGGAATCGCCGATCAGCGCCTGCACCTCGATCACCTTTGCAGGAGGAACGCCGAAGCGCTCCAACACCTCGGCTTCGGCGATCACCTTGTTCTTCATGGTGTCGTACATGCGAAGGCCGGGCCGGACGAGCTGCATCAGATCTTTGTCGGAGGAGACGATGGTCACGTCGGCGCCGGCGGCGATCGCTTGGCAGGCGTAAGTTGCGATCAGATCGTCGGCCTCGTAGCCCTCCTGCTCGATGCAGGCGACGTTGAAGGCCTTCACCGCCTCGCGGATCAGCGGAAATTGCGGTCCGAGATCCTCCGGCACTTCGGGCCGGTGCGCCTTGTAATCGGCATAAATCTCGTTGCGGAAGGAGCGCGCCGCATAGTCGAAGATCACGGCGATATGCGTCGGCGGGCTGAGCTCGCCCGTCTCCCGCAGGAGCTTCCACATCATGCCGCAGAAGCCGTGCACGGCGCCCACGGGGAGCCCGTCCGAGGGGCGGGTGAGCGGCGGCAGCGCGTGATAGGCGCGGAAGATGTAGCCCGAGCCGTCGATCAGATAGACGTGGTCGCCTTTTACGACCGGCCTTGCGGCGGCCTCGGGAGGGGTTTCGGCCAGTGTCATGATGGCGGGAATATAGGAGTTGCCGTCTGCGGCGTCACGTTTGTCACCCCGGCGCAAGCCGGGGTCCAGTAACACGAGGACTCTTAGAGAGAACTTCGACCCGGCGGTTACTGGATTCCGGCTTTCGCCGGAATGACGGCGTCAGTGCAAATGCTCGAGCTCGGCGGCCTGCTCGGCGCTGCCCGGGGCAAAGGCTTTGTCGGGGCCGCCGAAGGTCTTCTCGATGTAGCTCAGGAAATAGGTCTCGAGGAACGGGAAGGCGCGGGCGAGCCGCGTGAAATCCCGCTGCGAGATCCACAGCACGACAGAATCTTCGAGCGCCACCACAAGGCCGGTGCGCAGCGCCGAGCGCAACAGCACCCGCTCGCCAAAATGCTCGCCCGGCCCGAACACCTTCTCGAAATGCTCGCTTGTCTCGGGATTGTCGATAGTGAGCTTCAGGGCCCCGCGCGTGACGGTGTAGAAGCCGTCGATCAGCATGCCCGGCTCGAGCACAACATCGCCCTTGCGGTAGTGAATGTAGCGCGTTCCCGGCACCGCCGACTGAACGAGCACGATGTTCGGCGGCACGACCAGATTCAGCAGCCAGTTCACGAGCACGCGCACCTTGGAGGCGAAACCCGGCAGGAAGGAGAGATAGAAGCCGCGCCACAACAGCCAGGCGAGCGTGCCGGAGAGCTTCACGCCATAGACCTCGGCCACGGCCTTGCTCATGCCGAGCGAAGCGAGCGAACCCTTCGAGGTATATGCGAACGGCTTCAGCTCCCGGTCCTTCGATTTGGCGAGGAGATTGTTGGCGAGCTGGCGCCCTTCGCGCACGGCGAATTGCGCCGTTTGCGGAGCGTAGCCGAGCGGGTCCTCGCCCGGCTCGTCCCTGAGTGGGATGAGAGCGACATCGCCGATCGCCCAGACATTCTCGTGCCCGGGAACGCGCATCAGCCGGTCGGTCTTGATGCGGCCCCACTTCAAGTCGAGCCCGAGCGACTCGACGAGCGGGTAGGGACCGTTTCCGATAGTGGCGACGATGGTGCGGGTGGGAATCACGCTTCCGTCGGTCAGCTCGACCGCCGTCGAGGTCGCGGATTTCGTGCCGACGCCGATCCGCACGTCGACCCCGTGCAGCCGCAAGCGCTTCGTCGCGTATTCCGCCAAATCGGCGGGGAAGGTGGGCAGGATGCGCGGCGCATATTCGATGAGATGGACGCGGATCTCGTCATGCTTGATATGCGGGTAGTAGCGGAGCGCGCGATGGATCAGCTCGTTCACCTCCGCCACCGTCTCGACGCCGGAGAAGCCCGCGCCGACGACGACGAAGGTGAGGAGCTGCTGCTTCAGCTCGGCGTCGGTGGCGACGTCGGCCATTTCCAGGCAGCTGATAACATGCGTGCGGAGCAGATGTGCGTCAGAGAGGTTCTTCATGGTGAGCGCGTGCTCGGCGAGGCCCGGGAAGCGATTCAGGTCCACACCGGTGCCGAGCGCGATGACAAGCTCGTCATAGGGAAGCTCGACCGGAAGGCGCCGGAAGCCCTGAACGACCGTCACGCATTTGCGCGCAAAGTCGATGCCCATCACATCCGCCTGCCGGATCTGGATGCGGCGGAGCAATTGACGGAGCGGCACGACCGCGTCGGAAGAGTGGATGGTCGAGGCGGCGACCTCGGGGAGGAGGGGCTGAAAGACGAAATAGTTGTTGTTGTTGATCAGCTCGACCTCGAAGCGCCGGCGGGCGATGCGCGCAAGCTCGTTGGCCGCAAACACGCCGCCGAAGCCGCCCCCCAGTACGAGCACCTTCTTTTTTTCCATCGCCGAGTGACGCTCCTTTTGCGCCGCAATGGGCCATACCTACGCCGAAGCGTGGCTCCGTCAAGTCACGCCCCCTGTGGGCGCTTGCAAGGCGGCCTTGTGGCGCATCGGCGCGAGGATTACCTTCAATGGATCCGGGGGAGGCCCTGGCGGACGCGCTTTCAGCGGCGGGAGCGCGAGGAGAAGATGCCATGCGCCCGTGGCTTCCCGACCCGCCGCTGCCCTCGCCGCGATCGCCGGCGGAACCGCACGCTATGCCGTGGCGGCGCATCCTTCTCGATCTTGCTGCGGCGTTCGGCGGGCTTGTCGTGACGGCTGCGTTCGTCGGCGGCCTTTTGCTGTTCTGGCAATCGGGCCTCGAGGTTCTGCTGACGCCGTGATTGCGAGGCCCCGGAGCTCCCGGTTGCGCCGTTCCGAGCGATGCGCCTATATGGACCGAGCGCCGCATGCCGGAGGCATGCGAGTATTGAGCGCGCTTTGGCGAAGCACCCGTAGCTCAGTTGGATAGAGCGTTGCCCTCCGAAGGCAGAGGTCACAGGTTCGAATCCT
>WUUC01202032.1_pt1 | contig 10782 bp, 7 predicted proteins | sample 6278441 | NCBI WGS metagenome assembly WUUC01 (sample SAMN13675441, study PRJNA597444) | soil metagenome | isolation source: soil | place: USA: Washington | collected 2017-10 | reverse complement strand
TACCGCGATGCGTGTGCACGCCCACGGAGCCAACCCGGCCGGCGGTCAACTTGCCCAGGCGATGGGGCGCGCCGCGACGGCGACGCATGGGATGCGCGAGTCGCCCGAGGTCACGGAGTGCGCGGTTGTCGAGCGAAGCGAGCGCGTTCACGTCGGCGAGTCGCGCCGGATCCATCGCCGGCATCGTGTTCAGGCGAAGAAGATTCAGGCGAGTCATGCACAGGTGCACGCCCTCGATGATCCAGTCGTGAAAGCCCGCGATGCGCGAGCGCGCAGCCGTCGCACACGCCCTTGCTGAGAACTTTCCAGGCGTAGCCGAGGTTATCGCGGTTTCCCCAAACGACTCCGAGTATATCCCGAAAGTGTTTCGGTTTCACCTCGCCCAGACCAAACGGGATCCAACGGCGGGCGCCAGTGGGGGAAAGACGATGGTCGTTGATGAGAGGAATAGCGCGAAGGTGGGTGCGCTAGGGAGTCAGGCAAGCAGTTGTCTCTGCTCAACCTAACGGTCCTTGCGTCGCCACTCCACGATGGCGATTTGAAGGGCATCAGGGGTCCAGGCGGAGCGCTGGAGCACAATGCGGTAGTGCAGATCAAGGTGTCCGCCCGCTGCAATCGTGAGCGGCTTGGGCGCGAGAATGGCCGGACAGACAAAACGCATCTGGGCTGAATGGATCAAATACCACGGAGCATTTTCGCCGGCATTAGCGGGGTCGCTGAGGATCGCGATGCTTCCGACATTGGTTGCGCCGTCGGTGAAATTGCACGCGATCGCCGCGCTCGCGGGACGAGCACGGTTGCTCACGAAGTTGGTGACCGGACCCGCGGGCGAAACGAACGCCATCGCGAGGGGATCGTTGGCCATGCGGATGCCGAGACCGCCGTAGCCGCCGTTAACCTTGCCTTTGGGTTCGCCGAGGAGCGGCGTGCGATCCAGGACAACGCCTTCCTTTCCAGCAGTGAAGTGCGCGCGCCAGTCGATCGCGTAGCTACCATCGTCGGTAGGAGCGGAAACTCGCAGCTCGCGCGTCTCGCTCAGGTCCACGCGCCCCGACGGATGGACATACGTCAACTCAAGTCGAACCGTGGCGCTGCCGTCCGGTTGGGTTTCGATGCTGGGCGCGCTCCAGCGCGTCGCGCCCTCGGCTTTGCCGCTCGCGCGATCCTCTTCCCAGTAGTTCACCTGATTGATGAATTTCCAGGAGAACCACAGTCCGTAATGCCACGGGTGATCTTCGGGCCGAAAATTAGTCAGGGTCGGTCCGCCCGCCACGGTGAGCGGATTGAAAAACGGCTTCCCTTTTTTTACGTCGAAGGAAAACTGCCAGACGATCCGGCCACCGCTGGACCAGGCGAGAGTGGTGTCGTCGCGCTTCCACTCCCCGGGCAGGGCGCTTGAGGACGCCGCGAAAACGACCGGGGCCGACAGGAATCCGAGCAGCAGCCACACGCAGGAGCAGCGTTGACGGAGCCGCATGAAGGTAGGTGATGGTTTCATATGAAAAGGGGGAGGCGGCTTGCGACCGTTCAGCGCGGCTGACTCAGCTTATAGGCCTCCATCAGGGTGAAATACTTGGTGAGCATGTTCGGTACTTCCCACGCCGGCAGCCGGCCCGCGCGGAGGTAACCCAGAAAGTTTTCCATGACCTGGGCGAAATGGGCCTCGTGTCCGACGTGGTATTTTTCGGGCACCGTCACGACCCACGCCTTGCCTTCACGGCGGAAACCCACTCCCGGATAGTTTGCCTGCAGCGTCGCAATGGCGGCGGTGAGAGACGCCTCGATCGAGCGCTCGCCGCCGCCGCGGGACGTTTCGACATAGAGCGTCGGCTTGAATTTCTCCTCGGCCCCTTGGCGAATCTCCAACGTGGCTTTCGTGCCACGCAAAACTGAGTGATGCGTGTCGAGGCCACCCTCAAAATTCCATTTCACCGACACGCGGGCATGTACGCCGCGCAACGTGTAGCTGAATTCGCCGTTGGCCTGGGCTTGCAGCACGCCTTCCCGCACGTCATCGCGGAGAAAGTCCGGGAAATCGTCCGCTCCCGTTACCCCCTTAAATTGCTGACGCGTGATCGGCGTGGTCCAGCGGCGCGCCTGCAAGACGGACACATCTGCCGGCCGCAAGGACTGTTCGGGAAACGTTTTCCATTGGACCAAATCGACGAGGTGAGTGGCGACATCCACAATGGCCGCGCCCTCCTGGCGTGCGTCAAAAAACCAGCCTGGACGCTTGAGCGGCACCCCCGCCACCTGCTTGGAAAAATAATGCACGCTCTCCATCACCACCGCCGGCTGCTCCAGCGAACCTTTTTCGAGTTCTCCGAAAAGCGCCGGTTGCCGCGACAGCTCGCGCTGCAGCACACTCGTGATTTCAAAGCGCTCGGTCATCATGTCGTAGAGCAGCACGCGCCTGGCTTCAGCCAGGCCGAACGCTTGCTGAAGACGGACGAAATCCGGTGGGTTGATCACCATCGGCTTGTCGGCAAGGACGTTCAGGCCGGCCTCGACCGATTGGAGAATGTAGTCGGTCTTCCGGGCGTTGTTGCCGGAAATCACGACGACGTTTCCCGCTTTCTCGGCCAGCATTTTTTGCAGGAAATCTGGCCCGGTATAAACCTGCTCGCGCCAGCGCGTCGGCTGATCGGGCCGGGCATTAAAGCGGTCGATCCGTTTCAGATGTTCCGCGACGTCGTCGCCGACGGGCGCGTAGACGTGCACGAGCGGATCGACGTCCGCATACATGAATTTCTGCACGAGCGCGGCGTGAAAATGCCCCGGATCGAGCGTGAGCAAACGGAACCGCGCGGCGGTTTCGTCCGCGGCCATCGCGCGGTCTGCGCCTGTGCTCGCCAGGGCGAGCGTGAGTCCAAAGAAGCAGCAATCTCGAAAATACTTCATGACACGAGTGTCTTGGCGAGGCGGGTCGCGCCGTAGGGCCCACGTTCGGGACGGGAGAGCATGCCGTTTGCCTCAGCGTCATTCACGAATCGCTCAGTCTTCGCGTCCCAACTCAACGGGCGCGCGAGCTTCATCGCGATCCAACTCAAGATGCAGGCGGTGTTGGCGCTGTGCGCGACTGAAGCGGGAGCGAGCGGGGTCTGGCGTGATTTCACACACTCGAGCCAGTTGAGGTGGTGCGACCGGCTGGACGGGAACTGCACCGTCACTCCCTGGGGATCGAGCAACTTGGGATCGCTGGCATCGAGCCATTTCAACGCACCGCCCGTGCCCGACGGATCGCTCGCCGTCGCCCTGCCGTCCCGACAGACAAAAATCCATCCTTCGTCGCCGATGAACTTGATGCCGTTTTGAAATTTGTCCGACACCCTCATGTGGACATCGCCCGGATAAGTCAGGTGCACTTCGTAGGCACCGTGCACATTCCAGATCTTATTCGTCGGAAACTCTCCTCGGCCTTCGATTTTAGTGGGCCCGCTGTGCTCCATATTCATGCCCCAGTGCGCCGTGTCGAAGTGATGCGCACCCCAGCCGGTGATCATTCCCAGACAGTAGGACTCGTTGCGCAGCCAGCCCGGCCGCGAGGAAATGGCGCTCTGCGAATGGACGCGCTGCTCGGTGTAGTAAACTTCGGGCGTCGGCCCGAGCCACAGGTCGTAGTTCAGATTCGCTGGGATTGGCTGCTGGGGATCATCCGGCTTGGTCGGATCGACAGGCAGACCGATCTCCACGCCGGTGAGGCGACCGACGCGGCCGCTCCGCACGAATTCGCAGGCCTTGCGAAACTGTTCATGAGAGGTCCAGGAACGCTGCTGACTGCCGACCTGTAGGATGCAACCGCTCTTCGCCACGGCATCGCGCAAGATGACGCTCTCCGCGTGAGTCATCGTGAACGGCTTTTGCAGATACACGTCCTTGCCCGCGTGAATAGCGCGCAGCGCCACCTCGGCATGATGGTGGTCGGGCAAGCTGATGACGACGGCGTCGATGTCCTTCCGGGCAATCAGTTCGCCGTAATCCGCGTATGTGGCGAGCACCGGCATCGTCGTCCCGGCATCACGGTAGAATTTCTCGGTGAGAGTCTGGGCGGCGGTCAGGCGCTTCGAGTCGAGGTCGCAGACGGCAACAATGTCCGCGAGGCCGGACTTGAACACGCCCGGCATGTCGTGCCCGCTCGCGATCCGCCCGCAGCCGATCTGGCCGACGCGGATCCGGTTACTAGGTCCGTTCGACCCGAACAGGCGTGAAGGCAGAATCGAAGGCGCGCTAAACAAGGCGGCCGCGCCAATCGCATTGCGTACGAACTGACGGCGGGAAATCGGGGTGATTGGTTGTGGTTTCATGGGATATCGTCGGTTGGTTTTCGTAAGGGCTTTTGTAGGAACCTGGGCGCCGACAAGCGGCGCCCCTCCAGAGAAATTATTTCAATGCGTCGGTGTTGCTGACGAAGGCAACGCGCGTGCTATCTGGCGACCAGGAGGGAACGTTGATCGTACCTTGCCCGCCGAAGACGTAGGCGATCACCCGCGGCTTGCCTCCGGTGATGGGCATGAGCCGCAGGTAGCACTGTTTGTAGTAGGGATGCTCCTCGGACTTCACGTCCTGGCCGTACGAGATGAAGGCGATGCCGGCCAGCAGGCCGGTTAGTAGTTTCATTTTTGGGGCGAAAGCTAATGGGCAACGAGACTTCAGTTTAAACTAGCCCATACTAATTACACTTTTCGGAAAAAAGCTAAGATGCAACCAGAAGAATAAAGGAACATGCTGCCGTGACCCGCTGAGAGGACGAAACGGTCGCTTTTTGCCACAGAGCCCGGACACAGAGTTCACAGAGCCAAACACGTTGCCTTGCTCTGTGCCTTGGTCGTCCCGCTCCGCGGGACTCCTCGCAATGACAATCAGGGCGGTGGCGATCATCGGGTGGACTGGCTGCCCCAATCAACCATGCGTCGGATTTCCCGCGTGTGGTCGGGTGTGCTGCCACAGATTCTGGAACGCGAGAAGAATCCCGAGCGAAAAGCGTTCTATGCCCTCGCGTGGCACCTTGGAGCGTCTCAGTCCGATTTGGCGACCTTGCAGGTGGAGGACGTGGATTGGCCCGCACGAATTACTTGCTTCGTCCGCCAAAAAATCGGTGGAGGAATCAGCAACCGCCTCAAATTCGATTTGGCAAAGAGGTGGAGGCAATACTCTCGGAGCTGCCAAAATCTGGACCGCTGTTCCCCTACCTTAGGAGCTGTTTGGGAATAAGTGTTCAGCGCTTAAGCCAAAGGAGGATGCAGGCGAGGTGGAAGTGTGGTTTTTCGTAGCGAGCGGGAGATGCGGGCGGAAAGCTTTGAGTCTGGCAAAGAGGTTCTCGGTGCAGCGACGCTCGTAATAGAGGTGGGATTCCTCCGCACCACTCGCTGCCAATCATTCAGCGCCTAAAAAGGCGGCCAGGAAAAATTCCGGCCGTTTCGCGTTCCTAAAATCAACGGTTCCGAATCACGCGGAGCCTTCTCAGCCACTCTCGCCGCTCAGATATGAATCGCCTCACCCATCGAGGCCGCCGCAGCTTCCATCACCGCTTCGCTCAGCGTGGGATGCGCGTGAATCGTCTGGTGGATGTCCTCGATAGTGGCTTCCAGCTCGATCGCGAAGCCGTATTCGGCGATCAACTCCGTGGCTTCGGAGCCGATGATGTGCGCACCGTAGATTTCGCCGGTCTTCGCGTCGGTGATCACTTTCACGAACCCTTCGCTCTCGGCTGAGGCGACCGCTTTGCCCGACGCGGTGAACGGGAATTTGCCGACCTTGTAGTCGAGTCTCTTCTCCTTTGCCGTCTTCTCCGTCATGCCCGTGCTTGAAACTTGTGGCTGGCAATAGGTGCAACCCGGGAAGTTTTTCACACGGTGAGGCTTTCCGTGACCGAAGATGCCGTTGACGGCGCTGACCGCTTCAAACGTCGCCACGTGCGCGAGCCACGGCGGCCCAATGATGTCGCCGGCGGCGTAGATTCCCTTGATCGATGTTTGATAATCCTCGCCGACCTTCAGGTAATTTTTCTCCAACTCGGGCTTCACGTTGCCCGCGAGCAAGCCGTCCACGTTGGCGACGACGCCGATCGCCGAGAGCAGTACTTCACCGTCGACTTCGGTCTTCGTGTCGCCCTTCACGAGAAGGGCTTTGACGCCGTCTTTGCCGATGCGGAAATTTTCGCACTTCGTATCTGTGTGGATCGCGATCCCCTGCTTTTCGAGCGAGCGGTGCAGCGTCTTCGCCACATCCTCGTCTTCGACGGGTAGTATCTGCGGCAGCATCTCTACGAGCGTCACTTTCGTGCCGAACGCGTTGTAGAAATAGGCGAACTCCACGCCGATCGCGCCCGCGCCGACGATGATCACCGACTTCGGCAGTTTCGTGTTCGCCAGTGCTTCCCGCGAAGTCATCACACGCACACCGTCGTATTCGAGACCCGGAATACGGCGCATCTTGCAACCGGTGGCGATGAGGATGGCCTTCGTTTTGAAGAACTTTCCTTTATGCTCACCCTCGGTGACGGAGACCATGCCCGGCGCATTCACCTGCGCCTTGCCGACGACGTAATCGACCTTGTTTTTCTTAAAGAGAAATTCCACGCCCTTCGCCATCTGCCCAGCGACGCCGCGTGAGCGCTCCATGACCTTGGCGAAATCGAACGACACCTCCTTCACGGTGATGCCAAACGTCTCCGACTTCTTAATCTTTTGATAAAGCTCCGCGCTCTTCAGCAACGCCTTGGTCGGGATGCAACCCCAGTTGAGGCACGTGCCGCCCGCGCGCTCCATTTCGATGCAGGCCACTTTCTTGCCGAGCTGCCCGGCACGAATCGCGCCCGCGTAGCCCGCGGGACCGCCGCCAATAACAATGAGGTCGTATTCGATAGTTTCAGCCATGATGGGAAGAGGTGGGTCAGTTGCCTAAAACCGCAACCGTCGCGTCCGCCGCCGGCTCGGTCAAACGGAAATCCCGGCGCGCGTCCGGGAGTAAAGCCGGATTCACATCCGTGCCTGCGATCCATAAATGTGAGCCCACTCCAGCGCTCAAATATCAATCACGTCGCCTTTGCCCGGAGGCGCACTTTTCTGCGGCGGATTTGTCCGCTGACGCGGCGGCACGCCAAGCCCACTTAAGCCTCGTCCACCAAAACCTCCGCCCACCCCGCCACCTGGCGGACGCGGCCCGCGCGGCCCTTGTTTTTTTCCAAGCAACGCATCGGCCACCAGACTGGTCAGGCTCACGATGATCGCGCCGCCGATCGCCGACCAGAAACCATCCACATAAAAGCCCTCGACTAGTTTTCCCACCAACGAGAACAACAAGGCGTTGATCAGCACCACTCCGAACCCCAGCGTCATCACGATGAATGGCAGCGCGAACAGCATCAGAAACGGCTTCAAGATCGCATTGAAAAAACTCAGCAGCAGCACGACCACGACGAGCGTCTCGCGGCTGTCGCAATGAATGCCGTTGATGACCTTGGTCGCGATCGTCACGCCGACGGCCAGCACGCACCAGCGTAGCAAGAGTTGCACAAACGGATGATTCATCAGAGCCACTCACTGTTTCCCGGCTCATTTCTCGCGCAATGAAAATTCTCGTCATCCAGGACCACCTCCGCAGCGGCGGCACCGAGCGCCAGTCTATCCTGCTCACACGCGCGTTTCTCGCAGCCGGACACGACGCGAAACTTCTGACCTTTCGTCCCGGCGGCGCGCTCAGCGACTCCGCCGCCGATCTCCCGCGAATCGTACTCCAATGGTTCGATACGCACCTCGACTGGTTCGCGCCCGGACTCTTCGGCAAAGTCGCAAAGTTTGCCCCCGACATCATCCTCTGCATGGGCCGCATGGCCAACTGCAACGCCGGTTCGCTCCACCCTATGACCCGCGTGAAGCTTCCACGCAGCTCGATCATTTGCACGATGCGCACCGGCAAACCGCTACCCGCGCTCTTCCGTCAGTCGATCCACCGCGCGCGTCACGTCATCGCCAACAGCCGCGTCTCCGAAAAAATCCTCGTCGAAAACTACGGACTGCCCGCGGAAAAAATCACGGTCATCCACAACTCCGTCGTCTTCGCTCCGAAGGACGATCCTATCCTCGCCGTAAACGACCGCGCCGCGCTGCGCGCGCGTTTCGGTGCCACAGAAAAAACGGTCGTGCTTCTGTGCGTCGCGATGTTTCGCCCCGAGAAAAATCAGCACGCGCTCATCGAGCTCGCCGCCCAACTTCCGCGCGATCGCGACTGGCAACTCTGGCTCGCCGGCGAAGGCGTCGCCCACCCCGAATGCGAACGACTCGTCGCCGCTAAAAATCTCGCCGACCGCGTGAAGTTCGCCGGCTTCCAAGCCGATCCGCGCCCTCTCTATCACGCCGCCGATCTCGCTGTGCTCACCTCGAAGAGCGAATCGCTCTCGAACTTCCTCGTGGAATCTCATGCGCACGGACTTCCCTCGGTCGCGTATCAGGTTAGCGGCGTCGCCGAATGCGGCGGCATCGTCGTCCCGCCCGGCGACCAGCAAGCGTTCCTCGACGCCCTCCGTCCGCTGATCGCCGGCGAAACACTCCGCGCCAAAACCTCCGCGAAAGTCCGCGCTTACGCCGCGGCGCATTTTGCCCCCGACCGCCAGGCCGCCGCGCACCTCGAACTCTTCGAGCGCCTCCTTTCCCCTTAGCCGCGTTTGCCAAAACGTGGCTTCTTTGACTCCGACCACCAGTCGGCATCGCGCCGAGAAGAACGATCGCCGTCGCTTGAGCGTTCAGCGTTGAGCGTTGGGCGCTCTCCGCCCCCTCCCACCTCCGCGATCCTGACACCGTCCTGTCAGCAATCATCGCCCGCGCCGCCGCCATCTGCGCCCCACAGTTGAATTCCGCACATCCCTGTTCATCCGTATCGGCCCTGTGTCCAAACGCACCGCCAAACCCACCGCCGTCGCCGTCCCATCCTCCGCTCGTATCGTGGCAAAATCCACGCCGTCCGCCGCCGTCGCACCCGAATCCATCCGCCTGCGTGGCGTCCGCCAAAACAACCTCAAGGGCTTCGACCTCGATCTCCCGCTCGGCAAATACATCGTGGTCACGGGCCTGAGCGGCGCCGGCAAGTCTTCGCTCGTTTTCGACACACTTCACGCTGAGGGACAACGCCGCTACGTCGAAACCTTCTCCGCCTACACGCGCCAGTTCCTCGAGCTCCTCGACAAACCCAAAGTCGATTCCATCGAAAATATCCGCCCATCGATCGCCATCGAGCAGACCAACACGGTCAAAACCTCACGCTCCACCGTCGGCACGATGACCGAGCTCACCGACTTTTTTAAAGTCTGGTTCAGTCACGTCGCCGAATGCTTCGATCCCCTCACCGGCGAAAAAGTCGAAGACGACACGCCGCAATCCATCTGGGAAAAAATCTCCCCCACCCACGCGGCGCAGACCCTGCTCATCGCCTTCCACGTCAAAAAACCCGACAACCTCACCTGGCCCGAAATCCTCCAAAATCTCCAAGGCCAAGGCTACACACGCGTGCTGCTGCCCGTGCACGAACGCTCAACGCCCGACGCTCAACATCCTACACTCGACGCGGCAACGCCTCCGATCGATTCAGCGCGCACTTTCGCCACACCGGTCGAAGCCGCCCGCATCGACGACCTCCTCGCCGCGAAGCCGGACTCCGAACTGGGACGCTGGATGCTCGATCTTGGGCGTTCGATGTTCTTGTTCGTAGCGCAAGATCGCCTCGCGATCTTGCCGGAGAACAAGTCCCGATTCCTCGAAGCCGCCGAAACCGCCCTCCATTTCGGCCATAACGAAGTTCACCTTTTCAGCCCCTCCGCCTCTCACGCTTCAACTCTCAACCTTCAACTAGTGCCCGCAGGGCACTACTCCCGCGGCCTCCATTCCCCGAAAACCGGCCGCACGTTCCGGCCCGCTTCGCCCGCGCTTTTCTCGTTCAACTCCCCGCTCGGCGCTTGCCCGCAATGCCGCGGTTTCGGCCGTGTCATCGAGATCGATTACCGCCTCGCGATTCCCGATCAGACCAAGTCGATCGACGACGGCGCGCTCAAATGCTGGGAAGGCGAAGTCTACTCCGAGTCGAAGCGCGACCTGATGATCTTCGCCAAGAAACGAAAAATCCCCACCAACGTTCCCTTCGCTTCTCTCAGGCCTGAGCAGCGCGCCTTCGTGATCGATGGCGAACCTGGCTACGGCGAAGAAAATGGGAAAACCTGGCCGAAGCATTGGTACGGCGTGAAAGGCTTTTTCAAATGGCTCGAGAAAACCACGTACAAGATGCACGTGCGCGTTTTCCTCTCGCGCTATCGCGCCTACAATCCCTGCCCCGCGTGCGGCGGGACGCGCCTACAACCCGAATCGCTGTGCTGGAAATGGCGGGGCAAAACACTCCCCGAACTCTACCGGATTCCCGTCAGTGACCTCCTCGCACGGATCTGCGACTCTCAGCCCTCAACCCTCAACCCTCAACTAGACTCCTCCCGCAGCGCCGAACTCGCCTTCGAGTCAATCCGGACTCGGTTGCGCTATCTTCAACAAGTCGGCCTCGACTACCTCACACTCGACCGCTCTTCGAAGACCCTTTCCGGCGGCGAAGTCCAACGCGTCAATCTCACCTCCTGTCTCGGTACCTCTTTAGTCGATACGCTCTTTGTCCTCGACGAACCCAGCGTCGGCCTCCACCCGCGCGATATCGACCGCCTCATCGCGATCATCCGCACGCTCACCGACACCGGCAACACCGTCGTCGTCGTCGAACACGACGAAGCCATGATCCGCGCCGCCGACCACG
>WUUC01226134.1_pt1 | contig 10783 bp, 6 predicted proteins | sample 6278441 | NCBI WGS metagenome assembly WUUC01 (sample SAMN13675441, study PRJNA597444) | soil metagenome | isolation source: soil | place: USA: Washington | collected 2017-10 | reverse complement strand
CGCCTTCATCAGGCCGATGTTGCCCTCCTGAATGAGGTCGAGGAACTGAAGCCCGCGATTGGTGTACTTTTTCGCAATCGACACCACCAGCCGCAGGTTTGCTTCGACGAGCTCCTTCTTCGCCTGCTCCGCCTGATATTCGCCGCGCAGGATCGTGTCGAGGGTGCGCTTCAGATCCGCCGGATCCTGCTCGAGCGTGTCGGTCATCGACTTCAGCTTGAGCTTCTGTTCCTTGACCTGCCGCAGGATGTTCTTCCGATCCTCTTCGCGGAGCTTCTGCTTCTTGCTCTTCGGGTTGAGCACGCGGTCGAGCGCTTCGATCTCGCGCTGGACGGCCTTGACGCTCTCGACCGCCTCCTTCATCTCGTCGATCAGGCGGCGCTTCACCGCCTCGGTGAACTCGATGTCGCGTATGCGCTGCGAGAGCTCCACGTGCGCGCGCATCGCCGCCCACCGGCACCGCCGGTACTTCCGTTTGTCCCGCGTCGTCGCACCCTTGGGCGTTTCTTCCAGCTTCTCGTCGAGCTTTTCGGAGGCGGCGCGCGCCTTCCGCACGGCATCGATCTGCTTGAGCACCTGGCGGGCGCGCTCGTTGATTCGCTCGTCGGTGATCTCCTCGTCGTTGAAGATCACGAGCTCCCGAATGGTGCGCTCACCGCGCTGCAGCTGCTCGCCGAGCTCGATCACCTTCTTGGCCACGAGCGGCGTCCGCGAGATCGACTTGATGACCGCGAGCTTGCCGCGCTCGATGCGGCGCGCGATCTCCACCTCTCCCTCGCGCGTGAGCAGCGGGACGGTCCCCATCTCCCGCAGGTACATCCGGACCGGATCGTTCGTCTTGTCGAGCGCGCCCGGGGTGAGATCCAGCTCCAGCTCCTCGGCGCCCTCCTGCGTGCGATCGATGGCTTTTTCGTCGCGGAGGTACTTCTGGTCCGAGTCGATGACCTCGATGCCAGCGCTGCCGAAGGTGTTGAACAGGTCGTCGAGCTCGTCTGACGAGGTAATCTCCGACGGGAGCATCTCGTTGACCTCGTCGTACAGCAGGTATCCCTTTTCTTTACCGATATTTATGAGCTGCCGTACCTCATCGTACTTTTCTTCGATCGACATCTAGTACCTCTAGTACCTCTAGTACCTCGTGGGGACCACCCACTCGTCCTTCGCCTTCGCCTCGGGCTCCTCCGGCCTGCCAACCAGGGGCCCGCCGCCGCGAGTCAGCACGCGGCCATATTTGATACAAAAATACTCAGACCAGCTCTTCCATAAGGTAGAGCAGGGCCTTCTTCTTCTGCCATAGAGCATCGATTTCCGGACCGTAATCTGCGGCGCCCAGGGCCTGAAGTCGGTCGATTTCGCGCTGGATGGCGGCACGCTCGCGCTCGCACCGGAGCCGCTTCAGGATGCGCGTGCATTCGGCCAGCCCGGTGACCGGGGCCGTCTGCTCGCCTGCGATGCCGGTGACGAACTGGGCGCTCATTGTACTTAGACGCCGCAACAGCTCGGAAGGTAAGAGGTCCCGCGGCTGATTTTGCAGGCTTCGGGCCAGTTCGAATACTTCGCCCGCGGCCAGGTACTCGAGGTCCTCGGGTTCGAGCTCTCCGAGCAGCCGCATGGCTTCCTCAGTACGGTGGAAGAGTCCCCAAATCAGGCCACGTTCCGCTGCCTTGATGTGCGCGAACCCCGGAAGCTCGAGTGCGGCCACCGTTGTTTTTCGGCTTGCGGCGGCTTTTCGGATTTCGGCGCGGACGACCTCTTCTGTAACCCGCGCCTTATGCGCTATCCGATCGGCAAAGTGGTCGCGGGCGGCCGCATCGGGGATGCGAGCGGCAACGGTCAGCATGCGGCTGAGAAACTCCCGCCGCTGGTCGGCGTGGCCAAGATCCAAAGCCGATGAAGCCTGCTCCAGCAAGTACTCTAAATACGGCCGGGAGCCCCGCAATCTTTCACGATACCGCTCTGGGCCATGCCGCCGGATGAAAGTATCAGGATCTTCGCCCTTGTCGAGGACGAGCACGTTGACATCGAAACCTTCGGCGACCAGGAGCTCGCATGACCGCTCGGCGGCACTCTGACCCGCCGCGTCCGGGTCGTAGCTCAACACCACCTTGGTCGTGAATCGCCGCAGCAACTGGGCCTGTTGCGGCGTGAGCGCCGTGCCGCACGAGGCAACAACCGGGGCGGCCTGCGACTGGAAAACCTGGCCGAAGTCGAAATAGCCCTCCACCAGTACCGCGAAGCCGACCTTGCGTATGCCCGCCTTGGTGAGGTGGAGTCCGTACAACGTTCGGCTTTTCGAATAGATCGGGGTTTCGGGCGAGTTCAGATATTTTGGGTTCTGGTCGGGCTGCATCGATCTGCCGCCGAAGGCCACGATCGTTCCCGATTCGCGACAGATCGGGATCATCAGCCGATTCCTGAACCGCTCGACCACCTCGCCGGTCTCCCGCTTCAGGAGGAGTCCGCTCTGCAGCAGCACGCTCTCTCCGAATCCTCGTTGCTCGAGCTCAGCCTTGAGCCCGCCGCGCGCCGCCGGGGCGAATCCAATTCCGAGCTGTTCAATCGTCCCCGGAGTGATGTCGCGGTCCGCCAGCTGCTGACGCGCGCGGGCGCCCGGGGACCGCGCGAGCTGCTCGCGGAAGTACGCCGCGGCCACTTCATGGACGTTGAGGAGCGCTTCCCGAAGCGCCGCGTCGCGTCGCGTGTCGTCGCTCTCGGCCATCTCGGGCAGCGAGAGGCCGACCTTCTGCGCAATCATCCGGACGGCTTCCTGAAAGCCGATCCTCTCGTGCAGCTCGAGGAACTTGAACACGTCGCCGCCGGCGCCACAGCCGAAACAGTGAAAAAATCCTTTGTCCGCGTTCACGTGGAACGACGGCGTCTTCTCTGAATGAAACGGACAGAGGCCCTTGTATGTCGCGCCGGCCTTCCGCAGCGGCACGTACTCCTGCACGACGTGCATGATGTTCGCCTGCAGGCGGAGGTCGTCGATGAAGGTTTGGGGAAATAAGGGCATTTTCGATTGTCGATCTGGTGATTGTCGATCTATTCGCGAATTGCGTTCGCCGAATAAATCGCAAATCGAAAATCACCAGATCGAAATTTCATTCCTTCAACTCCACCACTGTCACCCCACCCCCGCCCTGCTCGGGCGGAGCGGTTGCGAATTTGGCGACGAGCGGGTGCTGCTGCAGGAAGCCCGCGAGCGCACGCTTCAACTGGCCGGTGCCGTAACCGTGAATGAGGCGAACCGTCCGTTGGTCGGTCAAGAGCGACTCGTCGAGGAAACGCTCGGCGCGCGCAAGCGCCTCGTCCACGCTGCACCCGATCACGTTGAGATCGGCCGGCGTCGTCTCGCGCGGCTGCAACTCGACGTGGACGTTGACTCGCGATGTGGGTGCAGGGGGGCCGCCGATCACTCGAAGGTCCCGGACGTTCGCGCGCATCCGCTTCCCGCGCACGTCGAGCTCCGCGGTCAGGTCGTGCACGGACGTGACGATACCCTCGAGGCCGAAGCCGCCGACGACCACACGATCGCCAATCTCCGGTAATCGCGACGCCGTGACGGATTCCACCGCCCGCGGCTGCTCGCCAGCGGGCTCCTTGAATCGCTGGACGACTGAATCGACCGCAGCGCGCGCGTCGCCGCGCGCGGCTCCCGTTTCTCCGGTCGTGACGGTCTGCCGTGCCGCTTCCTGCGCGATGGCCGCGGTCTTTGCCTTCAGCTCCGCAATTACGTCGTCGATCTCGCGGCGCGCCTGGCGGAGCTGCGCTTCGAGCTCCTCGTTGAGCCGCCGGCGGAACGTCTCTTCGCGCTGCTTGAGCGCGTCCTCGCGCTGCCGCAGCCGGGTTTCCGCGGCTTCGAGGGTTTCCCTTTCGCGCGCCGCAAGCCGCTGTTCGTGATCGAGCGCCCTCATGTCGTGGTCGATCTTCGCGAGGTGCTCCGCCAGCTGCGCCTCGCGCGCGCTGAGATTCCTGCGCGCGGCCTTCACCACCTCTGCGTTCAGGCCGAGACGTGCCGCGATCTCGAGGGCGAGGCTCCGGCCCGGCGATCCGTACAGCAGCTGATAGGTCGGCGCGAAGGTGTCGGCGTCGAACCCGAAAGCCGCGCTCGCGACGCCTTCGGTCGTCGAGGCGTAGGTCTTCAACGCATCGTAATGGCTCGTCGCAATCAGCGTGGCGCCCCGCCGCCGGAAGTGATCGACGACGGCGACGCCGAGCGCGCCGCCTTCGATGGGATCGGTGCCCGATCCGATCTCGTCCAGCAGCACCAGCGCAGGCGTCACGAGATTGCGATCCATCGAAGCGATGTTCGTGATGTGGCCTGAGAACGTGCTGAGGCTTGCTTCGATCGACTGCTCGTCACCGATATCGGCAAAGAGGGAGCGAAACACCGGCAGACGCGAGCCGTCGGCGGCCGGAATCCGGAGCCCCGACTGCGCCATCACAGAAAGCAGCCCGGCGGTCTTGAGCGCCACCGTCTTCCCGCCCGTATTCGGGCCGGTGATCAGCAGGACGGTCGCCGGCGGGATGATCTTGATCGTGACGGGCACTGCCGCCTTGAGCAGCGGGTGCCGTGCTGCCTGCAGCTCGAATGCTCCGTCGGTGGACAATCGCGGCTCGATCGCGTCCACCGACTCCGAGAACCGCGCGCGCGCCTGGACGACGTCGAGCTCGGTCGCCGCCTCTAGCGTTCGATGCACGTCCAGGGGACGCGTGCGGAACGCGTCGGTGAGCGCGAGGAGGATGCGGTGGATCTCCTCCGCTTCCTGCTCCTCGAGCGCGACGATGTCGTTGTTGATCTCTACGGTGCTGAGCGGCTCGAGGAAGACGCTGGCGCCGCTGGTCGAGGCGCCGTGTACGATGCCGGGAATGTTTGCGCGATGTTCCGCCTTCACGACGATCACGTAGCGGCCGTTCCGCTCGGTGACCACCTGTTCCTGGAGGTATTTGGCGGTGTCCTTCCCCCGCAGGTAGGATTCGAGGGTGCCGCGCAGCCGCGTCCGCTGCTTCCGGAGGCGATCGCGAATGAGCTTCAGTTCGGGGCTGGCGTGATCGACGACCTCGCCGGACGGATCGATCTTGTCGCGCGTCTGCGCGATCTCGCCCTTGAACGACGCGGTGCCGGCGCTCGTCTGGTCGAGGAGCGGAAACGAGGACGCGACGCGTCTGATGGCCGTCCGCGTCTCGTCGGCCGACTCCAGAAACGCCGCCAGAACGAGCAGGCGGGGGGCTTCGAGCGCGCGCCCTTCGATGGCGAGCGCCGTGCGAATCTGCGGCAACTCGCCCGACGCGCGCAGGGGAAAGAGCCCGTATCTGCCGATAAAGGCGACCGCCTCGCTCGTCGCGGCCAGCAGCTGCGCGACCTTCTGAGGGTCGGTGGACGGCGCAAGGCGCGCAAGGCGCTCGTCACCCATGGGCGTGAGCGAAAAGCCGCGCACGGCCTCGACGATGCGTTCGAACTCGAGGGCCCTCAGAGCTCCGGGGTGCATAGAGAACCAGGCATTCTATCGCGACCATCCCTGCATTCACCGCAGAGCGCGCACAGCACCGGGAGCGTTGTTGATCGTGGTTTCCCCGCTAACTCTGCGGGTTCCGCGGTCACCGTCGTGGCGCTCGCTCCCACGACACTCACAGATGATTGATCAGGCTCGCGATGTTGCCGGCGCCAAAGCCGTTGTCGATGTTCACGACCGACACGCCGGACGCGCAGGAATTGAGCATCCCGAGGAGTGCGGCAAGGCCACCGAAACTGGCCCCGTAACCGACCGAGGTTGGCACGGCAATGACCGGCACGCTCACCAGGCCGGAGACGACGCTCGGCAGCGCGCCCTCCATGCCGGCGACGACGATAATCACGCGGGCGGCGTCGAGCTGCGCGCGTTCGACGAGCAGGCGATGAAGGCCGGCGACGCCGACGTCGTACAGGCGGCCGACGTCGTTGCCCATCAACTCAGCCGTGCATGCCGCCTCTTCCGCGACCGGCAGGTCCGACGTGCCAGCCGCCACGACGAGCACGCGGCCGTGTCCTGGAGCCACGTCCTGCTGACGGAGCGCGATGATGGCTGCATCGGTGTAATACGTCGCCGTCGGGAGTTCTGCCTGAACGGCAGCGAACGCCAGGGGCGTCGCGCGCGTCACGAGGAGCGTGGAACCACGCCGGACGATTTCTTTCGCGATCGAGGCGATCTGGGCAGGTGTTTTGCCTAGGCCGAGGACGACCTCGGGGAACCCCTGGCGCACCGCGCGATGATGATCGACGCGCGCGAACCCGAGATCCTCGAACGGCCGGTCGCGCAGGACCGCGAGCAGACGCCGTTCGGCCTCGGCCGCATCGACCGCGCCGGACGAGACGTCCCCGAGGAGGACCCGGAGTTGAGATGCATTCATCAACGTTTTTACCCGGTTTAATTGACCCTTTGCCATCCGGGCGCTATGATAAGTGATTGTACTAAATGACGTTCGCTGAGACTCTTACGCTCGTCACCTACTTCTTCGTTCTGATTATCCTCGCGGTTTACGGATGGCACCGGTACTACCTCGTGTATCTCTACATGAGGCACCGGGCGAACGAGCCGAAGGCGCGTCCGGCGCTTTCTCCTCCCCGCCGCATTACCGTCCAGCTGCCCCTGTACAACGAGATGTACGTGGCCGACAGGCTGATCGAGGCGGTCTGCCGGATGGAATATCCCCGGGATCTCCTCGAAATTCAGGTGCTGGACGACTCGACCGACGAAACTCGCGGTATTGCCGAGCTCGCCGTCAGGCGTTTCGCCGACGAAGGGATCGACATCAAATACTTCCACCGCGCCGATCGCACCGGCTACAAGGCGGGCGCCCTCGAAGCAGGCCTCAAGGTGGCACGCGGTGAGTTCATCGCCATTTTCGACGCCGATTTCATTCCCCCGCGCGATTTCTTCGCCCGGATGATGCCGCAATTCGCGGACGAGACCGTCGGCATGGTCCAGGCGAGGTGGGGCCACATCAACCAGGATTATTCGCTCCTGACGAAAATCCAGTCGATCCTCCTCGACGGGCATTTCGTCCTCGAGCACGGCGGCCGCTACCGCGCCGGGCGCTTCTTCAATTTCAACGGCACGGCCGGCGTGTGGCGCCGCGCCGCGATAGACGACGCGGGAGGGTGGCAGCACGATACGCTCACTGAGGACCTCGACCTGAGCTATCGCGCGCAGCTTCGAGGATGGCGCTTCGTGTTCCTCGCGGGCGTCATCGCGCCGGCGGAAGTGCCGGTCGAGATGAACGCGTTCAAGTCGCAGCAGCATCGGTGGGCGAAGGGCTCCATCCAGACGTGCCGCAAGCTCCTGCCGGAAATTCTGCGGGCCGACGTGCCGCTCGCGGTGAAGGCGGAAGCGTTCTTCCATCTCACCGCCAACTTCAACTACCCGTTGATGTGCGTGCTGTCGGTGCTCATGTTTCCCTCGATGGTGATCCGCTACAACATGGGCCTCTACGAGATGCTGCTGATCGACGTGCCGCTCTTCTTCGCGGCCACCTTTTCGGTCTGCAACTTCTACATGGTCTGCCAGCGGGAGATTCACACCGATTGGCGGGCACGCCTGAAGTACCTGCCCTTCCTGATGTCGATCGGCATCGGGCTGTGCATCAACAACACGCGCGCGGTATTCGAGGCGCTCTTCAACAAGCCCACCGAGTTTGCGCGGACGCCGAAGTACCGGATCGAAGGCGACGCGGACGAATGGGTGGGCAAGAAGTACCGGCAGTCGGTGGCCGTGCAGCCGCTCGTCGAGCTGGCGCTCGGGATCTACTTCACGTGGACGGTGTTCTACGCGCTCGGCAACCAGATTTACGGCACGCTGCCGTTCCTGGTGCTGTTTCAGATCGGTTTCCTTTACACAGGGCTGCTTTCAGTAGTCCAGCAGTACGCCGGGGAGCCCGTCGTGCTCAATACACAGGTTGCCAGCGGAAAATGAAATCCAGGGTTGCAGTGCTCCGGGTCGCCCCCGAGACGATTCTCACCGACATCGATCGCCTCGTCGAAATGGCCGGCGTGTCCGACGCGCTGGCGAAGAACAAGACCACGATTCTCAAGGACAACATCTCGTGGCACTTCCCGTTTCCGGCGGCGAACACGACGCCCTGGCAGCTCGAAGGCACGATTCAGGCGCTCGCCTCGCGCGGCTTCACCGATCAGGTCTGCGTGCAGAACAAGACCGTGGTGACCAACGCGTTCAAGGGCGAAGACCTGAACCACTACGTCCCGATCTTCAAGCGATACGACATCCCCGTCCTCTACAACTTCAGGGACGAGGACATGCGCTGGGTCCCGTACGTGCCCAAAGCGCGCATGCGCGTGCTGAACGAGATCTTTCCTGAAGGGATTCACATCCCCGACTACTTCTTCGGCAAGAACATCGTCCACCTGCCGACGACCAAGTGCCACATCTACACGACGACGACCGGCGCGATGAAGAACGCGTTCGGCGGCCTGCTGAATACGCGGCGGCACTATACCCATTCGTGGATCCACGAGACGCTCGTCGATCTGCTCGCGATCCAGAAGGAGATCCACTCGGGCCTGTTTGCGATCATGGATGGCACGACGGCGGGCAACGGCCCGGGGCCCCGGACGATGTACCCGGTCGTGAAGAACGTGATGCTCGCATCCGCCGACCAGGTGGCAATCGACGCGGTGGCGGCGAAGATGATGGGCTTCGATCCGATGTCGCTCGACTACATCCGGCTCGCGCACGAAGACGGGCTGGGCGTCGGCGATCCGCGCGAGATCGAGATCGTGGGCGACGTCGACGCGGCGCGCGAGAACTGGAAGTTCCACGTGGGAAAGAACCTCGTGCGCGTCGGCGGCGGCGACCTCATCTGGTTCGGGCCGTTGAAGCGGTTCCAGAAGCTGTTCTTCCACACGCCGCTCGTCAACGGGTTCATCCTCGCGAGCGACGTCTACCACGACTTCTACCGGTGGCCGCTCGTCGACCGGCGCGTCTTCGAGCGGTGGTGCGAGACGACGGAGTGGGGCCAGATGTTCCTGCGCTACGCACAGATGGGGCCGCAGGGCGCCATACCTCTTCGACCAGGCGCCGTCGGTCCGGACGCCGCGGGCTCGCGTGTACATTGATCTGCGGTCCGCCTGAAGGCGGACACGACGTACCTACCTGGTCCGCGCGAAGGCGGACACGACGTACGCGCGATGGCACTCGTCCGGAGGTGCGTCGCCGAACGTACGTCGTGCCCGGCTTTAGTCGGACCCGTCCTCGCGCGCCGCGGTATCATTGACGATCATGACCACCGCCGCGAAGCCCAAAGCAGGCCTCGAAGATACCGTCGCGACATCGTCGGCGATCTGCTACCTCGATGGCGATCGCGGCGTGCTCGCCTACTGCGGCCACGACATCCACGATCTCGCGCGGCATGCGACGTTCGAGGAAGTCTGTTACCTGCTCTGGCACTGGCGGCTGCCGACCCGCAGCGAGCTCGGCGACCTGCAGTCGCAGCTCGCCGCGGCGCGGCCTCTGCCCGAAGCCGTCGTGCGTGCGATGCGCGGGCTGCCCGCCGGCGACGGAATGGACCAGCTGCGCACGTTGGCGTCGGTGCTGAGCCACTACGATCCCGACGCCGCGGACGGCTCGCCGACCGCGAACTACCGCAAGGCCGTCCGCCTCACCGCGCAGTTCGCATCGCTGGTCGCGACGATGGGCCGCGTCAACCGCGGCGGCGGGCCGATTCAACCGGATCCCGCGCTCGGTCACGCGGCGAACTTCCTCTACATGCTGACGGGCGAGCGGCCCGGCGGCTTGTCGGTGCGGGCGTTCGACGTCGCGTTGATCCTGCACGCCGACCACGAGCTGAACGCGTCCACGTTCGCCGCGCGCGTCATCGCGGCCACCCTCTCCGACATCCACTCCGCTGTGGTCGGCGCGATCGGCGCACTGAAGGGTCCGCTGCACGGCGGCGCGAACGCCGACGTGATGCGCCTGCTGCTCGACGTGGGCAAAGACGCCCCGATCGAGAGGGCCGAAGACGTCGTGCGCGCGAAGCTCGCGCGCAAGGAGAAAATTCCCGGCTTCGGCCACCGCGTGTACACGACCGAAGATCCGCGCGCGACTCACCTCCGGCAGATGTCGAAGCAGCTCGGGGAACGCGCGGGTGAGCCGCAGTGGTTCGCCATGTCGCAGCGCGTCGAGGCGCTCGTCAAGGCCGAGAAGAAGCTGAACGCGAACGTCGATTTCTACTCGGCCTCCACGTATTACGTGCTCGGGATTCCGGTCGATCTGTTCACGCCCGTTTTCGCCGTGAGCCGTATTTCGGGATGGACGGCGCACGTGCTTGAGCAGTTCGCGAACAATCGCCTCATCCGCCCGCGCGCCGAATACGTCGGCCCGGAGTATCCGCAGCGGTACGTACCACTCGAGTCGCGCTAGCAACGAGAACTTGGATCCACAGCGCATCCGCAACTTCTCCGTCATCGCCCACATCGACCACGGGAAGTCGACCCTCGCGGATCGATTCCTCGAGATTACGGGCGCGCTGCAGGCGCGGGAGATGGAGGCGCAGGTGCTCGACGCGATGGATCTCGAGCGCGAGCGCGGGATCACGATCAAGGCGCATCCGGTGCGCCTCGCGTACACCTCGAAACAGGGCGCCGAGTACGTGCTCAACCTGATCGACACGCCAGGTCACGTCGATTTCTCGTACGAGGTGACCCGGTCGCTGGCCGCGTGCGAAGGCGCGCTGCTGCTCGTGGACGCCTCGCAGGGCGTCGAAGCACAGACGCTCGCCAACGCGTATCTCG
>WUUC01168808.1_pt1 | contig 10783 bp, 6 predicted proteins | sample 6278441 | NCBI WGS metagenome assembly WUUC01 (sample SAMN13675441, study PRJNA597444) | soil metagenome | isolation source: soil | place: USA: Washington | collected 2017-10 | reverse complement strand
AGCTGCTCGGCTCGGCGAACCTCAGCGGCGGCCCGCTCTTCCACATCATGTCCGGCAACCTCAGCTTCCAGATCGAGCACCACCTCTTTCCCGACCTGCCCGCCAACCGCTACGCGGAAATCTCGGTCGAGGTGCAGGAGGTCTGCGAACGCTATGGCCTCCCCTACAACGTCGGCCCGCTGCCGCAGCAGTTCGGCAGCGTCGTGAGGAAAATTTGCCGCTTGGCGCTGCCGGAGCCGCAGTCGCGGAGCCGCTTCGCCCGCCCGGCCGCGGTCGCGCTCGGCGGGGTCGGAGGCGCGACGAAGCTGGTCGGAGGCGCTGTCAAGAAGGTGGCGAGGGTGGTCCGGAAGCCCTGGGCTTCCACCGCCTGAGCCGAGCATCCGGCGGCGGAGCCGGGGCCGCGCAGGGTCCGAAGTACGATCGAGGGATGCGGCCGCGGCCCATCCTCGTCATCTCGATCGGCTCGCTGGCGGGCGCCGGCGCCATCTCGATCTGCGTAGCCGCGCTCTTCGCCAGCTTCGCCCTGGCGACGACCACAGTGTCTCCGCTCTCGATCGGCGGAACGCGGGTGCTCTCGACGGCCGAGTCCCCCTGGGCCGTCCACATCGAGATGTTCCTCTCCGGCTCGACGGACGACGCGGCGTGCAGCGGCTCGATCATCGACGCCAGCCGTGTGCTGACCGCCGGCCATTGCACCTTTGAAGAAGTGGTCCCGTACACCTCCTACGTGGTCCGAGCCGGGATCACCGACCTGGAAACCGAAGGCCGGCCCCAGGAACAGCGCCGCAAGGTCGCCCGCGTCCGGCGCCACCCCTTCTACGTCGCCAATACCAACGTGCACGACGTCGCGATCCTGGAAGTCAGCCCTCCGTTCGACTTCTCGACCGCTTTCGTCCAGCCCGTTGCCTTGGGCGCATCCGGCGCCTCGCCATCGGCAGGCAGCAGCCTGCGTTTCTTCGGCTGGGGACGGACCGCGCCCGACGAGTACAGCCCCGAACTGCACTCGCTCGCGCAGACCAAGCTGCGCGGATGGCAGTGCCCGAAGCCATGGCAGGGACGGCCGTCCTTCTCCTGCCAGCGCTCCGCCACCGGATCGGCGTGCAAAAGCGACAGCGGCTCGGGCCTCGTGACCGGCGCGGCGCCGACCCTGGTGGCGACGGTTGCCGTCGCCGAGGGAGATTGTGTTCGCGGCGCGATCAACGGAGGCCCGGACCTCACCTCGCCGGAACTCAGCCGCTGGATCGAAGGCGACGAAGCGCCGCCGCGAGCGCCCCAAGCCCGGACCTTCCCGCGCTTGACCGGCAGCGTGCGGGCCGGGGGGACGGCGCGCTGCGACGCGGCCCGCTGGTCGGGGGGCGCCCAGCTCACCACCGCCTTCCTCGACCCGACGACCGGCCAGACCTTCCAGGAAGGCGGATCCTCCACCTTCCGGCCCGGCCCCGAGCGGGTCGGCAAGCAGCTCGCCTGCGTCTCGATCGCCACCAGCGCCGGCGGCCGCAGCGAAATCCTCTCTTCCAACAGGGTGCGGGTCGCCGCCGCGCGACCCGCCCGCCGCGCCACGAAGCTGGTCAAGGTCGTCCGGCGAACCAGCCGCGGGGAGCGGTGGCAGGTGGTGCTCCGCGTGAAGGCGCCGCTGCGCGGCGCGCGTGCCAGGGTGACCTGGTCAGCAGACGACTGCACGAGTTGCCGCGTCCGCAAGAGGATCGGGCTCAGGCGCAAGGTCACCCTGGTCTCACCGCGGAGCATCGGCGACAGTGCAGGCCTGCTCGAGCTGCGGCTGCCGAAGGTCGAAACAAGCCGCGCCGTATATCGCGCCGGCGCTCTGAGGCTGCGGCTTCCTCGCTAGGCGGGCCGCTCAGCCGGACGCCTTGACCGGGCGGTAGTTGCCGCTTTCGATCACGGGGGCGCGACCGCATCTGCTGGTCGAGCTGATCGACGACGACATACTCGGATGGGTTTTCGAACCGTGACTCCTCCACCCCCGGCCGCCGGCCGCCGGGCCTCGACCTCCTTATGCCGTCGGGCCGACTCGTTCCGCTCATCACGTTCCTCCAGGTGGCGATCGGTTTCAGTCCAAGCAGAATTAATACGGTACTTCTGCCGTAATATTGAAAAGAAGAAGAGGATCTATTCGGGTATTATTCAATACTCGTAGACCAAACCTGGCGGTACAGCCCGTAGGCAGCGGCGTGTCGGCGTGTTGCCTCTGGTCGTCGAAAAGGAGAAGCTTTGAGGGGTGACCGCGCGCAGACGAAGGATCGCGATGCCGAAGCCCGATTCCGGAAGCTGAAGCCGCGTCCCGGCCATGCCAGCGCGAAAGTGGCGGAGCACCAGCGTGCCCGCATCCACGCCGCGACGATCGAGCTCGTGGACGAAGGTGGCTACGAGGCGCTCACGGTCACCGGCATCGCAAGGGCGGCTGGGATCTCCAGCCACACGTTTTACGAGAACTTCACCAACAAGGAGGACTGCTTTCGCGCCACCTACGATCTGATCACCCGCCACACGGTGCGGGAGATCCTCACCGCGCGGATCCGCGAGCGTCGGCCGGAGGCGAAAATTCGAGCGGGCTTCCACGCCTTCGCCCGCGAGGTGAGCGACAAACCCAAAGCGGCGCGGCTGGCACTGGTCGACGGGTTCTCTTGTCGCGCTGCCTTCGAGCAGATGCAACACATCTACGGGCTCTTCGAAGCGCTTGTCGCCGAGAGCTTCGGCGAAGGGCGCGAGGAAGCTGAGCTGCCGCCGCTCGTGGTCAAAGGAATCGTCGCCGGCGTCACCTGGGTTGCCCGCGCTCGCCTCCTCGCCGAAGCGGAGCAGGGACTCTGCGAGGAGGTAGACGAGATGATGGGTTGGGCGCTGTCGCTATGCAGTGAGCGCGCGGGCGACGTTTGCCAAGGATCGGTCCTGCCTCCAAAGGCCGCGGCTCCACCCTCGCTGGCCAAGCTCGGCGACTGCACCTACGCGAACAGGCAACCGACTATGGGCGACGAGCGGGTGATGATCGCCGCAGCGGTCGCCCGGCTCGCCGCAGCGGAGGGGTACGCGGCGCTGACGGTGCCCCGGATCCGGGCCGTCGCCGGGATCTCCCGGCGCCGCTTCAAGGAGCACTTCGAGAGCGTCACCGACTGCTTCATCGCGGCTGTCGAGATGTTGGTCGGGGAAGTTCAGGCGAAGGCAAGGGAGGCCTACCTCAGCGCCGACACCTGGCCGGACGGAGTCCATCGCGCGCTTGCGCTGGTCTGCCGCGAGATCGCGGCAGACCCGATCCTGGTCAAGCTGGTGTTCTTGGAGCTCTACGCGCCGGCTGTCGAGTCCGTCCGCTGGCGGGCAGCCGGGGCGGCAAACCTGCGCTGCTCTCTGTGTGCCAGCGCGCCGGCCGAGGAACGGCCCAGTCCGCTGGCCGCCGAAGCCTCGGTCGGAGCGGTTTGGGCCCTGCTCCATCACTACGCGACCACGGGGCGGGCTGCGGAGCTGCCCAAGCTCTCCGCAACCATGTCCTTTCTCGTCCTGGCGCCCGCGATCGGCCCGGAGCGAGCGATAGAAGCGATCTCCGCCGAGGAAGGACGCCCGGCGGGGGGCGGTGATGGGGTAGCCAGCAACCGGCACCGGGGTGTCTGAGGTACTGCTCGGATTCGAGGCACCCCGGCACCGGCCAACACTCCAGGCCAAACCGACGGGCCGGGAGACACCCTCCAGCCTACCGGCCAGATGCCTCGCGGTTCCCCGCATTTTGCTCAATTAATCTCGGTGCAAACGCCGCCAAAGCAGCTGACCAGGAAAGGTTGCAGGCAATTTCTTGCATCCACGGTCACCACGCGTCAGGGTGACTCCCGCGACGTTTGGGATTTGTCGCCGTAACACAAAGTTACGAAAACCAGAGCGGCAGGCTCGGCTGAATCGGATTCGTGGCGACGCCTGCTGTTCCAACACTCAGGAGAAAATACAAGCAATGCGATACATGAAAAACATCAAGGTCTGGGGCCTGGCGTTCAGCGCCATGCTCTTGATCAGCGGACTGGCGGTTGCCAATGCCTCCGCCGCCCCCCAGTGGACATTGAACGGCGCAGCGATTGGCTCGGCGGTGGCTACGACGGGCACCGGCACTCTCGAATTGACCGACACAAACGGTTTCTTCGGCAGCACGGTCACGATCAAATGTTCCGGCACCACGACCGGCACGGCCGGCCCCGGTGCGGCCAACACAACCACCACCGTCACCGTCAGCTCATGCTCGACGGTCTCGGGAGTCTGCGGCTCGCCGAGCGCCACGGCGATCAACCTGCCGTGGAAAACCGAATTGATCACAACCGGAGGGGTCGTTCGAGACACGATCAAATCCGATGGCAAAGGTGCGCCCGGCTACACCGTCAAATGCACGATATTTGGCGCCACGATCACGGATACCTGCAGCTCTGAACGGGGCCAGCCTCTCGTGGACCTGAACACGTCGCCGGTGCCGGTGACATTCGATTCAGGATCGGGTACCGCCGACTGCACGCTCGGCGGAGCAGGTGCCGGTCATGTTCGGGGGACCGTAAAAGTATCCGCGAAATCAGGCACGCTGACGGCCAGCGATTAGCGACCGGCTCGAAGCAAATGTTTAGGAGTAGCAACAGGTAACGAAGCAAAACCGCCACGGTTGGGGCCTCGGTCTGACCGTGGCGGTTCTATCGGGACAGGGACGCTAAGAAGGGGAGAATGGAAATGGGAATAGCAGTCAGGGCAACCCGATACCGCCGGCAGGCGATTGCGATGTCGATCATCGGGATCGCGTGGCTGACCGCAGGAAGCCTGGATGCGTCGTCGGCGATCGCCTGTGGGAATGAAGCTTTTCGAACCGGCGCATCGGCCCGACTGCCGGATTGCCGGGCCTTCGAGAAGGTCACGCCCGCGGACAAGGGAGCGGGAGAGGACATCCGCGGGAATGCAATCCCCGCCGAAGACGGCGGTGCTCTTGCCCTTTTCACGACCCCACGCTTCGGTCCGCAGCCGCAACGGGCCGGCAGCGCTCTCGTGTTCAGAAGCACGCCGACCGGGTGGCAGACGATCTCGGTCGTTCCGCCGGGTCTCGGCGATGCCAACGTCGTTCAGAACCCGCTCTTCGACAACACCCTCTCGAAGGTCATGTTCGGGGTCCTGTCGCAAGGAGTCAAAGGCTTCGAATCCACTACCGAGCCGTTCCTGACCGGGCCGGTCGGCGGCCCTTATCACCTAGCCACCGAAATTCCGGTTGAAAATGGGACTGAACAGGAATTCGAAAAGTCGGCATCCCTCAACTTGGGCGGCTCGGCGAGTCTGGGGACCGTGGTGATTCCCACGACGGACCATGAATTCCTCGGTACGCCGACCGGGACTGCCCCGGGTGCTTATGACCTCTACGAGTACAGCGGAGGGTTGCTCCGCCAAGTCAACGTGACGACGGCGGGAGGCACCCTCGGCAGTTGCGGCGCGGTACTGGGCTACGGGACCGATCCCGAGCACCGTGCACTGCGTCATGCGGTTTCCGCGGATGGCGCCAGAGTCTTCTTCACTGCTCCAGACCCGCGGCCGCTGTCCCCGTTCGAACCGGGCTGCGAAGAACCCAGCCGTCTGTTCATGCGGGTCAACAAGGCCGAAACCGTCGAGGTGTCGGCGCCGGAACCCGGAGTCACCCCGCCGACCCAACTGCCGGCCTTCTTCGCCGGTGCTTCTGCGGACGGTCGCTTCGTCCTCTTCACGACCCAGATGGCGCTGACCCAAGACGCGGAAGGGCTGACTGACAACGAGCTCTATCTGTACGACACCCAGGCCCGTCAGCTGACGCGGGTTTCGCACGGCGAAACCGGTAACGCGGCCGGCAACGTCGGAATCACGGAATTCCCCGCACTCATGGGCCGCGAACATGGCACCGCTATCTCGGACGATGGCTCGACGATCTACTTCATCGCCCAAGGCCAGCTGACCGCAGACGCGCCGGCGGCCTTCGGCCTCAAGCTCTACCACTACGACGTCGCTGCCGACCAGACGACCTACATCGGGACCGTGACCCCGAACTCGGGCGGTCGGGTGCAGCTGTTCCCGACGACGAGTGGTCAGTTCCTGAGCTTCGTAGCCGGTTCGACCGAAGGCCCGAGTCTCATAAGCGCCACCGGCGCGGACCAGGTGTACCGCTACTCGGCAGCCGATAACCAGGTGCTCTGCGCATCGTGCCCAGCCTCTGGCTCCTCGGCGGGCGCATCCCAGCCCACGATCGAAGCCGCCAGCGGCAGCGTCCTGTCGCTGCCAAATATCACCCCGATGCCACAGGTGATCTCCACTGACGGTCGCTTCGTGTTCTTCAACTCTCAGGACCACCTCTCGCCCGAAGACGGGAGCAAGCTCAACCCGGTGGGCCCCGAATCACCCGTGGGCGAAACCTACGAGTGGGTCGCCGAGGGAACCGCGGGCTGTGCGAATCCAGGTGGTTGCCAGCGACTGCTCTCTTCAGGCAGCGAAAGCAGCCTCGGTTCGCCGTTCCTAGGCGCGAGCGCCGACGGTTCGCATGCCTTCTTCCTTACCCATGCGAGGTTGGTGCCGTCGGATACCGACGAGCGCAACGACATCTACGACGCCCATATCGAGGGCGGCTTCCCGGAACCGATCCAGGCATCGCCATGCTTGGGAGAAGCCTGCCAGGGGCTGCCGATTCCGCCGCGTCAGTTCACCGAGCCGGGCTCGAGCGGTTTCGCGGGAGCGGGAAATCTTCGCTCGCCGGCTCGCTGCGGCGCACTCGCCCGCAAGGCTCGGCGGCTGGCTCACAAGGCGCGAAAGACGAAGAGCGCGAAGTCGGCGCGACGCGCGCGCTCTCTCAGAAAGCGAGCTAACCGCTGTATGCGCAACAACCGGAGGACGCAACGATGAGGAAGGCAAGTGAGGTAGTGGCATACGGTCGAGTGCTGGCCGCGCTGGTGGGCGCGTTGATCGCGTTGGCCGCGTTGATTCCGGCCGGCGCCGCAGCGCTCGAGATCGAACCCGGCAGCTTTCAAGTGGAATCGACCACGTCCGAAGCCGGGGCGCATCCGGACATAACGACGAGCTTTTCCTTCACCAAAGACGCCGAAGGACACGCAGGGGGGACGCCACGTAACGTCACCGTCGACCTTCCTGTCGGCCTCGCTGGATACGTATCGGAGATCCCGACCTGCACGCCGCAGCAGCTCTCGCAGCCGTCCGGGGTCTTCCCGTTCGTCGTCACCTGCCCGGCCGAGTCGCAGGTCGGGACCGCTGAGTTGATCCTTAACGTCGAACTCCTGGGCGGGCCGACCCCATTCAAGGTCCCAATCTTCAACATGACCCGCGACGAGGGTCAGACGGCAAACTTTGCCTTCATCGCCAACGGGATCATTGCCTCGGGAATCGTCGCGTCGGTGGACCCGATCGATCATCACCTGCGCAGCTCGGTCCTCAACATCGGCTCCCTATTCGAAGTGCTCAGCGTTAAAACCACTCTGTGGGGCGCCCCGGCGGATAGCTCCCACGACGCCGAGCGTGGCGAAGTTTGCTTTACCCCAATCCCCATCTGCGGCAACGGCAACCACCAGGCGGGGATCAACGTCGTACCGCTGATCAGGAACCCCACCCAGTGCACGGGGAACCCTCTGCCGGTGAAGCTGACGGTGCAGTCATGGGAGAACCCGGCGCTCAACCTCGAGGCGGTTTCCCCACTGCCGCCGATCACCGACTGCGCCCAGGTTCAATTCGGGCCGCAAATGACGATTCGGCCGAGCTCCGCCAAAGCTGGATCGCCATCTGGGTATGACGTCGATCTGACCCTGCCTCAGAACCCGGACGCCCGCGGAATCGCAACCTCGGACCTGCGGGAAGCGGTCGTGACGATGCCTCCGGGCGTGCGGCTCTCCACCGCGATCGCCGACGGCCTTCAGGACTGTTCGCAGGTCCAGTTTGGGCCACAGACTGCGCAGGGACCGCAATGCCCGTCGGCCTCGAAGGTCGGCACGGCCGTGCTCCGCACGCCGTCGCTGCCCAACCCGCTCACCGGAGCCGTCTACCTCGGCGGGCCCGCCTCGGGGGCGATTACGGGGCCCCCATACAGCTTGCTGCTGGCCCTCGAAGGCGAAGGGGTCTCGATCAAGCTCGCGGGGGAAGTCCAAGTGGATCCCGGCACCGGCCAGATCACGGCGTCGTTCCGCGACAACCCGCAGCTACCCTTCGAAGAGCTACGGCTCCAGTTCAACGACGGGCCTCGGGCGCCGCTCGTCAACCCCGGCAGCTGCGGCACCCACACGAGCTCCTACCGGCTGACGCCATGGTCGGGCAACGCTCCGGTGACCGGCACGAGCTCGTTCAGCATCAACCAGAACTGTGCGGCCGGATCGTCGTTTGACCCCAGCCTCCAGGCGGGCAGCGTCAACCCCGTCGGCGGCCACTACTCGCCGTTCGTCCTGCGAGTGACGAGACCCGACGGCCAGCAGAACCTCAGCTCGATCCAGGCGACGCTCCCCGACGGGATGCTCGCCAAGCTCGCTGGCGTGCCCCTCTGCCCGGATTCCGGGGCGGGGAGCGGCAACTGTCCGGCTTCGGCGCGGGTCGGGTCGATCACCGTGGCCGCTGGCGCCGGCCCGAGCCCGCTCTTCGTCCCGCAGCCGGGTAAGGCCGCGACCGCTATCTACCTGGCCGGCCCCTTCAAGGGCGCCCCGTACAGCCTCGTGGTCGATGTCCCGGCCCAGGCCGGGCCATTCGATCTCGGCCACGTCGTCGTCAGGAACGCTCTCTTCGTCGACCCGAAAACCACCCAGGTGACCGCGAAATCGGACCCGCTGCCGCAGATCCTGCAGGGGATCCCGATCGAATACCGGGATCTACGGGTCGAAATCGACCGCGATGAGTTCACCGTCAACCCCACCTCGTGTGAGCCGATGCGCGTGCTTTCGACGATCGGTGGCGCCGGCGGGGCCATCGCCCACCCGAGCTCCCGCTTCCAGGTCGGCGATTGCGCGGCGCTCCCGTTTGCGCCCAAGCTCGCCCTGCGCGTCTTCGGCAAGACCCGCCGCAACGCGAAGCCGCGCTTCCGCGCCGTGGTGACCGCGAAGCCGGGCGAAGCGAACATCGCCCGCGCCCAGGTCAACCTGCCCGGTTCGGAGTTCCTCGAACAGGCGCACATCAAAACGGTCTGCACCCGCGCGCAGTTCAACGCCGGTGCGGGCCATGGAGCCGGCTGTCCACGGGGCTCGATCTACGGTCACGCCCGCGCCCGGACGCCGCTCCTCGACGCGGCTTTGAGAGGGCCGGTCTACCTCCGCTCCTCCTCTCACGAGCTCCCCGACCTGGTCGCGGTTCTGAGTGGGCAGATAGAGGTCGAGCTTGCTGCCAGAATGGACTCTGGCCCCAACGGCGGCATCCGCAGCACCTTCGAAGCGATCCCCGACGCCCCCGTCTCGAGGTTCGTCCTCGAAATGATGGGTGGGAAGAAGGGCTTGCTCGTCAACAGCGAAAATCTCTGCGCCAAAAAGGCGCAACGGCGAGCGATCGTTCGCTTCGTCGGCCACAACGGCAAGGTGAAGACCTACAAGCCGAAGGTGGCAAACGGCTGCAAGAAGGCATCGAAGCGATAGGGAGTTCATCTCGGGCGGCGACGGGCGAGACAAGGGACTTCCGCGATGGAGTCCTGCCTGTCGCCGCCGGATTCCCGCCTTCGCTTACCGGGAAAGGCTGCGAGCAAGTTCTTGCCTCCACGGTGACCACGCGTCAGGATGACTACAGCGACGCTTTTGGGAATGCGTCGCCGCAACGAATAGTTGCGTAGGCGGAAGCGTCGGCTGAGTCGGATTCGTGGCGACGCGTATTCGCTTCAACGCTCCGGAAGGAAGCAGACGATGAGACATTTGAAAAACATCAAGGTGTGGGGCTTGGCGTTCAGCACCATGCTCTTGATCAGCGGGTTGGCGGTTGGCAATGCCTCTGCCGCCCCTCAGTGGACATTGAATAACGGACCGATCTCCGCGTCGATATCTACGACCGGTACCGGAACTCTCGAACTGACCGATACAAATGGTTTCCTCGGCAAAACGGTTGTCGTCAAATGTACGGGCACCATGACCGGCATGGCCGGCCCCGGTCCGGCCGGCACAACCAAAACCGTCACCGTCAGCTCATGCGTGACGGTCTCGGGGGTCTGCGGCTCGCCGAGCGCCTCGGCAATCGACCTGCCGTGGAAAACCGAACTGTCCACAATCGAAGGAGACGTCCGAGATACAATTAAGGCCGATGGCACAGGTGCGCCTGGCTACACCATCAAATGCACGATATTTGGCTCCACGATCACGGACACCTGCACATCTGAACGGGGCCAGCCTCTCGTGGACCTGAACACGGGGCCAGTGCCCGTGACATTCGAAGCGGAATCTGGCACCGCTGACTGCACGCTCGGCGGTCCGAATGCCGGCCACGTTCGCGGGACCGTAAAAGTATCCGCGAAATCAGGCACGCTGACGGCCAGCGATTAGCGATCGGCCCGAGGCAATTGCTTAGGAGTAGTAACAGGTAACGAAGAGAACCGTCGCGGTCAGGGCCTCGATCCGGCCGCGACGATTCCCCCGAGAGTGGCACTCGCGATGCTGGCGTCGCGGGCTACCGACTAGCGCGTCGACGGCCTCTGAGTTTCGGCTCGCTAGGCGCATAAAAGTCAGCCGGTTCGCCGTGCGACATCAGGATGCCTCAGAGCCGTGCCACGGCTAAAGCGCCCCCGGCTGGATTCGAACCAGCGACCGTCGGATTAGAAGTTCAGCCGGAAGGTGTCTAGCAGGGC
>WUUC01157536.1_pt1 | contig 10784 bp, 8 predicted proteins | sample 6278441 | NCBI WGS metagenome assembly WUUC01 (sample SAMN13675441, study PRJNA597444) | soil metagenome | isolation source: soil | place: USA: Washington | collected 2017-10 | reverse complement strand
GTCCTCGGCAGGAGTGACGCAGCCAACGTCGTCTACCTCGGCCTGTACGCGTTGCAGCATCGCGGGCAGGAGTCGGCCGGCATCGCCTCCGTCACATCCGAGGGGCGGATCGTCTCCGAGAAAGAGATGGGGTACGTCGCCGACGTCTTCACGCACGAGCGGCTCTCGCGACTGCCCGGCGACATCGCCATCGGCCACGTCCGCTACTCCACCGCAGGCGGCTCGATGCTCTGCAACGCGCAGCCGATCGTCGCCTTCACCAGCAAGGGTCCGATCGCCGTCGCGCACAACGGCAACCTCGTCAATGGCCCGCAGCTGCGGAGCGCTCTCGAGGCGGAAGGGGCGATCTTCAACTCCACCGCCGACAGCGAGGTGATCGTCCACCTGATCGCACGCTCCAAGAAGCCCGATCTCGAGAGCGCGTTTCTCGATGCACTCTCCCAACTTCAGGGCGCGTATGCCATGGCGCTGCTCGCGCCCGGTCGCATCTTCGCGGCGCGCGATCCGTACGGCTTCCGCCCCCTCGTTCTCGGCAAACTCGAAGACTCCTACGCGATCTCCTCGGAAACGTGCGCGTTCGACCTGATCAGTGCGGAAACGGTTCGCGAGATCGGTGCGGGCGAAGTGATCGTGCTCGAGCGGGCGGCGGGCGTCCCCGCGGTGCGCGTCGTGCGCGATGGGAAAGCGCCGCGCGAGGCGCGTTGCATCTTCGAACACGTCTACTTTGCGCGTCCCGACTCGGTCGTGTTCGGCAACAGCGTGGCGGCCGTACGCCAGCGTTTCGGCGCGCAGCTCGCGCGCGAGCATCCGATCGACACGACCAACGCCATCGTCGTCCCCGTCCCCGACTCCGGCGTCTTTGCCGCCCTCGGCTATGCGCAGGAGTCGGCCATCCCGTTTCAATATGGCCTGGTGCGCAATCACTACGTGGGCCGAACGTTCATCGAGCCGAAGCAGACCATCCGCAGCTTCGGCGTGAAGGTGAAGCTCAACCCCGTCCATCACCTGGTAAAGGGCAAGCGCGTCGTGCTCATCGATGACTCGATCGTGCGCGGCACGACCTCGAAGAAGATCGTGCGCATGCTCAAAGATGCGGGCGCGGCGGAGGTGCACATGCGCATCTCTTCGCCGCCGACATCGTGGCCTTGCTACTACGGCATCGACACGCCGGAGAGGACGCAGCTCATCGGCGCCACGCAAACGCTCGAAGAGATTCGCACCTTCATCGAAGCCGACTCGCTCGGCTACCTCAGCGAAGACGGCCTGCTCGAGGCCGTCAAGAATGACGACGATCCGCGACAGCTCTACTGCACCGCGTGCTTCAGCGGCAACTATCCGGTGAAGCTCGAGGCCGCAGAGGTAGAAGAGCGGACGCCGGTCGCCGTCGGCTGATTGCCACGGCGCCCCGGCGAACAGAAGGCAAAGCCGCGGCTTTGCCGCCGCACTGCAAAACTACTTGATGAAGTCACGGTCGCGATCCGTGCGCACGGCCTGTTCGCGCGCCACCACACCTGGCGTGGGCGACACTTCATTCGCGCGCGGAACGTCTGCCACGACGTCGCCAACCGGATCGCCGACCAGCTGCTCGAAAAGCGCGCGGTAGTGCAGCATCGACTGCCGCAAATCCTCCGTGGACGCGCTGCCGGGCGCTCCCTCGATCACGCGATGCCCTGCGCGGTAGTGCTCGACGATGCGCGGGTGCTTCACCGACAAATGCGCGGCGTGCTTCTCGAAGTCGCCCATCGGATATCCCTGCACGCGCATGATGTCAGCTACGAGCTCGTCTGCCTCGACGACTGCCGCCGTCGGACGCTCGATGAAGTGCTGCTCGACGCGTTGCCAGGCGTTCCGATACTTCTCTCGCTCCGCCGCGTTGAGCGTGCGGATGTCGTAACGCTCCACTTCCTGCGTCCGCGCGACCAGATCCTGCTCGGCACGCTTGCGGCTGCCGGCATTGCTCACCGCATGATCGTATTCACTGCCGAATTTCTCGCGTAGCGACTCGCTCCGAGAGCGACGGGAGCCACGCGCAATCAATCCAACGACGACGATCAAGGCCAGTGCGGCCAGACCGACCCAAATCCACATCGGATCGACGGTTGTCATGTTCGCCTCCTGCCCACGAGGAAGGGCAAGTGTCGCGCCACCGCGAGCTCGTCAGATGACGAGACGTGGCGCGCGCGACGAAGGCACTCCGCGCTCGACGAGCATCCGCGTAGCGTCCGCGACACTGATGGGCCGGCTGAAGTAGTAGCCCTGCGCTTCGTCGCATTCTTTGTGGCGCAGAAACGCGAACTGCTCGGCTGTTTCGACCCCTTCGGCCAAGACGCGCAGACGCAGGCTGCGCGCCATTCCGATCACCGCCGATACGATCGCCGCGTCGCCATCGTTGGAGGTGATGTCGTTGACGAACGCGCGGTCGATCTTCACGGCCGTCAGCGGGAATCGCTTCAAGTAGTTCAGCGACGAATACCCCATGCCGAAGTCATCGATCGAGATGCCGACGCCGAGGGCGCGAAGCGCGCGGAGAGTCTCGACGGTGACCTCGGCATTCTGCATCGCCGTCGTTTCCGTGATCTCGAGGTCGAGCGCCGACGCCGGCAGTTGCGACTCCTCGAGCGTGTCGCGAACCATCTGCACCAGATCATGTTGCTGAAACTGACGCGCGGAGAGATTCACCGCGATGCGCATCGGTCCGGCCCCGCGATCGTGCCACTCCTTCATCTGGTGACACGCGGTGCGCAGCACCCACTCGCCTAACGGCAGAATGAGCCGCGTCTCCTCCGCCACCGGAATGAACGATGCCGGCTCGACGATGCCGCGCTCGGGATCGTTCCACCGGACGAGCGCTTCCATGCCGATCGTGCGGCCCGTCACGAGACTGATCTGCGGCTGATACGCGAGGATGAGCTGCTGATCGTGCACGGCCGTCCGCAGACGACTCTCGACGGCCAGCCGCTCCAACGCCCGACGCTTCATCTCGTCGGTGCAAAGCTGATACGTGTTGCGGCCCTCTTCCTTCGCGCGATACATCGCGCTGTCGGCATTGCGCAGAAGCGACTCAGGATCGATGCCGTCATCGGGATAGAGCGCGATGCCGATGCTGGCGGTGACCACGACCGGCATCGCGCCGATCCGAAGCGGCTCCTGCACCGCGCCGAGGATCTTCTGCGCGACGCCAACCGCATCTTCCGGATGTCGCAGCTCGGAGAGGATGATCGTGAACTCGTCCCCGCCGAGACGGGCAACGGTGTCGTCGTCGCGAACGCATTCGCGGAGGCGTCGCGCCATCTCCAGCAGCAACTCGTCGCCGGCCGTGTGGCCGAGCGTGTCGTTGATGTTCTTGAAGTGATCGATGTCGATGAACATCACCGCCACCGAGCGGCTGTTGCGCTTGGCGCGCGTGAGGCTGTGTCGCAGGCGATCGGTGAAGAGCTTTCGATTCGGCAGGTGCGTGAGCACGTCGTGGTAGGCGTGGAACTCGATCTGCTCCTCAGCGCGTTTCCTATCGCTGATGTCGACGACAGTTGCATGGACGACGCCGGTCATCGCGTCACCGACCAGAACCAAATTGGCGAGGACCCACAATGCGCGATTGTCGGGCCGCCGCAATTCGACCTCGACGCTATTGAGCGTGCCCACACTCTTGAGCAGAGTGGTCAGCTCCTCCGCCTCACTGGTATTCGCGTGCAACTCGGCCATCGGCCGCCCGACCAGATCGCCGCGACGTGAGCCGAGCATTGCCGCGAACGTCGCGTTGCAGTCGACGATCACGCCGTCGAGACGGCTCACGCAGACGCCCGCCGCATTCTGCTCGAACAGCAATCGGTACCGGATCTCCGACTCGCGCAACGCCGCCTCGGCCGCAAAGCGCGCGGTGACATCGCGGAAGCTCCACACGCGAATGTTCTCCGCATCCTCCACACGACGTCCGATGGAGTAGCGCTCGAACCGCCGTCCATCTTTGAGCTCGAGAAGATCGAAGCTCTCCGCCTCGGGCTGCGCGCTCAGCACGTCGACGATCTTCACGAACTCCTCGGGAACCGAGACCTGTTCGATGACCGCTTGCATCGCGCGACGGTCGTCGCCGCTGTCCATCACCTGCTGCGCGATGTGCCACATCTCCAGGAAGCGCTGGTTGTAGGAGACGATGCGACCGCCGTCGCCGATGACCAGGATGCCGTCCGCTGTCGAATCGAGCGTCGACTGGAGCAGCGTCACGGCCTGCAAAACCTCGCGCTCGGCGCGCTTGCGATCGCGCATGTCGCGACCGATGATCACCGCGCCTGCCGGCATGCCATCGTGAACCACCGGCGCGATCGAAAGCGTCAGATCGACGCGCTCGCCGCTTGCGGATGCGAACACGTACTCGTCGTTGCGGAGCGAGCGGCGCTGCAGCTTCGTCGAGAGGTCGCCGTCCTGCGCGAGCAGGTCGTCGATGCGCTTCCCCGACAGCTCGCTTTCCGCGAATCCGAGGACGGTCGACGCCGCGCGATTGGCGAACTCGATGCGGCCATCGCGGTCGCAGACGAACAACACGTCGGCCATCGTGCTGATGATCTCCTGCGCGGCCAGCGATGGCGTCAGCGCGACGAGGTCATAGCGGCGGATGGTTCGGCCGGCAACGATGACAAAGCCGAGGATCGCCACATAACCGAACGGATACGCGGCGACACCGTATTTGGGCAGGTAGTCAACACAGCCGAGATAAGCGATGCCGAACGCCACGATCAGCGACCGAATGCGCTGCTGCTCGGCGCCGTGCGCGTGCGGATAGGCGCGAACGAATTCGATGAGCGACACGATCAGGTAGCCGAAGAAGAAGAGCAGAAACGCCGCTCCGACATCCTTCGTGTAACGCGGATAGAAACCCCACCAGTACTGCTGCACGTTCGGGATGAGGTCGTCGCTCATCACCGCGACGGCGCTGAAGAATGCGGCAACGCTCCACGCGGCGATATGAGGAAGACGGCGACGCCGCTCGATGCGCAGGATCTCGACGGTGAACCAGTAGATCGACGGCGCGATGAACGGCACACCGAGATACGCGTGCCGCGCCCACCGCAACGCTGTCTCCGCGTCGCGAGCGGAATACATGAATGCGAATGCCGTCATCCAGATCGCCACGACGGCGGTCATCGTGAAGAACGCGGCGGTCACGCTCGTGAAGCGACGCAGGATCACTCGCAGACCAAACGCGAGGATCAAGACCGCTGTGAGCGCGACGGGCACCGCCGCGGGGCTGAACGCGTACATCGCCGACAAGTTCGCGGGCATGGTCTCCTGATTGTCGAGCGAGAGAGAGCGCCGTCATTGTAGGCGAGCGAGGTCGCTTTCGGCAGCGATGAACGCAAACGAGCTCCACTGCTTGCCTGCGACGATGCGCTCCAGAATCGGTCGAGCCCGTTCCGGCTGTCCGTTGTAGACCCACCAGTTGGCAACGCCGTAGAGGATGGTCGCGCCGTCGACGCCACTCGCGTCTTCGCTCATCAACTCCTCCGGTGTGATCTCCCCGCGGTACATGAGAAGGAGACGATGGTAGGCGGCGTTCTCGATGATCTCCATGTCGGTGCTGATGGCGTCGAGGAGTCGCTCCGCCTCTGCCGGACGTCCGAGGCGACGCAGGGTCATGTACAGCCAATGCGTCGCCGAGACGACGCCGTCGGCATTCTTGGAAAGCGCGAGACACGTGCGATACGCCGGCAACGCGCGCTCGAGATCGCCGCGGAGATAGTGCGCGAGGCCGAGGTGATACCAGATGTTGGTCTGGAGCGTGGTGAGCGGAAGGTTGCGCGCGTTCGGCAAGCCATCCGGCTCGATGGCGTCCGGCTTCCCGCGCTCGAGCGCCGCCGCTTTCGTGAGGTCGGCGACGGCGCGATCGAACTGCCGCAGCGTGATCCAGCGATGACCGCGATGGCGCAGCATGCGCGCGTCGCGCGGATGTCGACGTGCGCCTTCCGTGAGGAGATCGATCGCCTCGCGATAGTGGCCGAGGTAGGCAGTGCGCCGCGCGAACCAGATCAGCGCGTCCGCGTTCGCCGGATCCTTCTCATACGCAGCACGCGCGTCGGCGAGATTGCGCTCGAACAACGCGCGGGTCTCGGCGGACAGCGGCGGCGCAGGCGGCGTTGGCAACTGCGGCGGCGCGGATGCACATCCGGCGAGCAAGAGAACGATGATCACTCGACGCATCGACGCAGCTTAGTTCAGGAGCGTCGCGCTCCTAAATTAGACTGAGCGCAATGCGAGCGGAGATCGTCATCTTCGGCGGCGGCGTGATCGGCGCGAGCGTGGCGTATCACCTCGCGCAACGCGGATGTCGCGACGTTCTCGTTGTCGACCGTGCCTCCGATTTCGGCGGCGGCAGCACGTCGAAAGCGACGGGCGGATTTCGCGCGCAGTTCGACAACGAGACCGAGGTGCGGTTGTCGATCCGCTCGCGCGAGAAGCTGCTGGCGTTCGAGGATGAGATCGGCGTCGACTCCGGCTATCGAGCACACGGATATCTCTATCTCGCCTGCAACCAGGGCGAACTGCAAACGCTGCGCGACGCGCAAGCCGTGCAGCACGCATGCGGCGTCACGCAGGCGCGGATGATCTCGGCGGACGACGCTCGTGAGCTCAACCCCGCCATTCGCGACGATTCGATCGTGGGCGGTGCGTTCTGTCCCACCGACGGCTTCATCCGACCGATGAACATCCTGCGCGGCTATGCAGGCGCGGCGCAGCGACTCGGCGTCCGCTTCGCCTTCGACGTCACGCATCGCGGTTGGCGCACCGACGGGCATCGCGCCGTCGCCGCACAGACATCGATCGGCGACATCGAGGCGCGCGTGTTCGTCAATGCGATGGGTGCTTGGTCCGGACCGCCGGTCGTGCCATTGCGGCGCAACATTGCCGCCACAGTCCTCACAGACGTTCTCGCCGAGTCGATGCCGATGACCATCTGGTACGGCGATTGGTTTCACGTTCGTGTGCGCGACCGCCGCGTGCTGCTCATCTGGCCGGACGATCCGCCGTACGAGCATTGGCTCGCGTGGGTCCTGCGCCTGACGCGCGATCGTCTGCCGTGTCTGCGCGACGTGCCGATCGACGAATGCTGGACCGGCTTCTACGAGATGTCCCCCGACGAGCACGCGCTCCTCGGCCGCTCGCCGCAGTACGAGAACGTCTACCTCGCCACCGGCTGCTCCGGCCATGGCGTGATGCATTCACCCGCGATGGGCGAGCTCCTCGCGGAGATGATCGTCGACGGGAAAACGTCGATCGATGTCCGTGCGTTGAGGCCGGATCGGTTCGCGAGCTGAGGCACAGCGCCGAGTTCTGAGTTCCGAGCGCCGAGTGGTGCTTCAACACACGATGAAGTGCCGACCAGCGAAGCAACTCGGCGCTCGGTGCTCGGAACTCGGCGCTCGCACCTATCGCTCAAACAGCAGCGAGCAACACGTCACGCCACCCTCCGCCTTCGCCAACTCGTCGGCGGGGACGGTGCGTACATCGAGGCCGAGCGCCTCGAGTCGTGCGCCTGTCCGCGTGAAAGCCTCCGGGTAGATGAGTGTCTCGCCGAGCAACACCGCGTTGGCGCCGAACGGTTCGGTTGGATCGATGTCGATCAACTGCCATCCCTCAAACGGAGTGACGTCGAGCCAATCGCGATGGATGAGCAAGGCATCGCGCGAGACACGCGTCACCGCGGTCTTGAGATGCAGCGCGCCATGGACTTCGACCGCGATCACTTCGCGTCGCGTGAAGGCGCGGAGTTGTTCGAGCGAGGCTTCATTCGTCCGCTCCGAGAGTCCGACATAGATGCGGTTGTCGAGCACGAGGACATCGCCGCCGTCGATCGTTGCCGGCGCTTCGATGCGCGCCAGTCGCCGATACTTCTCGAGTGCCGCAGCGACTGCGGCGACTTCGCCGCGCCGGGACTGTGCGCCGGGGCGCGTGATCACCGCCATGTCATCGAGCACGATCGCCGTGTCTTCGATGAAGACGCAGTCGGGATAGGCGGGGTCGCCCGGCAATGCGACCACCTCACAACCGAGCGACGCGAGAAGAGCGCGGTAGCGCTCGTGTTGCTCGGCAGCCCGCTCATAGTCGATGGGAACGCGCTGCAGATGCGTCAGTTCCGCATGAGCAATCGACGGACTGACATCTCGTGTCATCGCAATCACGAAGCTTCCTCCCCTGCCGCATCGACGATCGACTCGCGAATGATGTCGGCGTGCGTGACGAGAGCATGGTCGCCGTCGTCGAGCACGATCAGGCGTGATCCGGGGGCAAGCCGCCCCGACGACTCCCATTCGCGCCAGCGGTCTTCGACGACCTCGAACGGGACCGTCTCGTCTTTGCGGCCCATGACGGCCGTCACACGCGGCGTCGGTGGCGTCGCGTCGATCTGCAGGTTCGCCATCTGGTCGAAGAATGCGCGATGAATCAGCGCATCTGCGTTACGGGCATAGTTGAAGACCGTCACGGGATCGCCGTCCGGAATGCGCGTTCTCCATCGTTGTGCGACGCCGAGCGCCGGCGCGATCAGCACGAGCGGGACCGCCACACCGCGCTGCGCGACCGCGAGAGCGATCAACGCGCCGAGCGAACTGCCGACGAGAGCGCGCGGCGGCATGGCACGTGCGACATCGAGCGCAGATTCGACGATGGCGTCGAAGTCGAGTCGCTCGAACGACGGGACGTTGAGATCGGGCGTATTGAGCTCGATGCCATATGGCGTCAAAAGCGGGCGAAGCGCGGTGATCTTCGCGCTTGCCGGCGACGATGCGAAGCCGTGAAAGTAGAGAACGCTGACCATCAGACGTGCTCGTAGACGACGCGATATGCACCGCGCGCACCGGGCGGCACATGCGCGAAATCTTCGAACGCGACGTCGTCTCCCGCAGCATCGCGCACCGCCTGCGTCACGAGGATGTCGTATCCCTTCGCCCACGTTTCGCCGAGAATGCAGGCGGCGTTGACTTCCACCCCGAAGACGTCCTGGTCGCCGATGCGCAGCATCCGTCCGAAGCCGAGGCCGACGCCGAGCAAGACATGCTCTCGCGGCTCGCGGCCGCCGTTGTAGCGCCGCGTCGAGCGTTGCATCTGCACCGCCGCGTGCAGCGCCTTCTGCACGTTGCGAAAGAGCACGAGAAAACTGTCGCCTTCGACCTTCAGCAGAATCCCATCGTGAAGATCGACGACCGGCACGAGCAGGCGCTCGGCCTCATAGATGGTCTGCAGAAAATGGATGATGCCGAAGTCCGCGACGCCTCGCGAGAAACCGGAGAGGTCGGTCGCCATCACGCACCACTCTTCGCCGAACAGATCCCAGATGCGGAGGTCGATGGATTCACGATCGGCATCCGGCTCGAGCCTCTCCGCGATCAGCTTCTGCAGCCGATCCTCCGAGGCGCCCTGCACGATGTTGCGGCGAAACGGCATGAATGGATTGTAGTGCGCAAAAAGCCACGCGTCGTTCACTGCGCTGTTGCCTGTCGCGGCCTATGATCCGCGAAACAGGAGGGAACTCATGCGTAGTACATCCATCGCATCTCTCGCGGCCATTGCGCTGCTGACCTCGAGCCTCGGCGCTCAACCTCTCAGCACACCGCCGAACGGCGACAACCAGAAAGCGTCGGTCACCCAACACATCGGCGTGGTCGAAGTGAAGATCGACTACAGCAGTCCCGACGTTCATGCGCCGAACGGCGAGGATCGGCGCGGCAAGATCTGGGGAAAACTGGTGCCGTACGGCGTGACAGACGAGGCATTCGGCACGTGCACGGAATGCCCGTGGCGCGCCGGCGCCAACGAGAACACGGTCTTCACGGTTTCGCACGACGTGAAGATCGAAGGCCAGCCGCTGCCGGCGGGCAGCTATGGGCTGCACATGATCGCCGGCCCGGATGAATGGACGGTGATCTTCTCCAACAACAAGTCGTCCTGGGGCAGCTACTACTACGACGCGAAGGAAGACGCCCTCCGCGTCAAAGTGAAGCCGGCCAAGTCCGAGTATCACGAGTGGCTGACTTACGAGTTCACCGATCGCGGAGCGTCCAAAGCAACCGTTGCGCTGAAGTGGGAAGACTTGCAGGTGCCCATCAACATCGCCGTCGACAACATCGCGGATCTCCATCTGGCGCGCATCCGTGAAGAGCTGCGCAGCGCGACCGGCTTCTCCGCCGATAACTGGATGGCCGCCGCTCAGTATGCGTTGCAGGTCAAACGCCCTGAAGCGGCGCTCGAGCTCGCCGAAGCGGGCGTGAATCGGACGTTCATCGGCCAGGAGGACTTCCGCACGCTCAGCACGCTGGCAATGGCGCAGGAAGCAGCAGGGAAAACGACGGAGGCGGCGGCGACTCGCGAGAAAGCGCTCAACCATCGCACGGCCGGGCCGACCGACATCCATCAGTACGCCCGCCAGCTTCTCACCCAGGGCAAGAAAGAAGAGGCGCTGAAGGTGTGGGAGCTGAACGCGAAACGGTATCCGAATCAGTGGCCGGTGAACGTCGGCCTGGCGCGCGGATACTCGGCCGTCGGCCGCTACAAGGACGCGCTGAAGGCAGCGAAGCTCGCGCTCGCGCAGGCGCCGGACGCGCTGAACAAGAAGACGCTCGAGGATGGGATCGTGAAGCTCGAAGCCGGCAAGGACATGAATCAGTAGGAAGTCGAGGTGCGGCGGCCGTCAGGCCGCCGCACCTCGTACCACTTCAGGTGCCGACGACGGAGAGGCGTACTCGAGTCGGTACGGCCAGGCGGCTTTGCATAGGGCCGTCATTATGCCTGCTTCTGCT
>WUUC01065233.1_pt1 | contig 10784 bp, 8 predicted proteins | sample 6278441 | NCBI WGS metagenome assembly WUUC01 (sample SAMN13675441, study PRJNA597444) | soil metagenome | isolation source: soil | place: USA: Washington | collected 2017-10 | reverse complement strand
CCGCTGACCGGTGGCATGGGCGGCCTCGGCGGGCTGGGCATTCCCGGCCTGTGATGTACGAGGGCGCGGTTCAGGATCTGATCGACGAGCTCGGCCGGCTGCCCGGCATCGGTCCCAAGAGCGCGCAGCGAATCGCCTTTCACCTGCTGGCCGCCGAGTCGGTGGACGTCGACCGGTTGGCCGCGATCCTGCGCCGGGTCAAGGCCGAGGTGAAGTTCTGCCGGGTCTGCGGCAACGTCACCGACTCCGACGAGTGCCGGATCTGCCGTGACCCGCGCCGGGACCCGACCGTGATCTGCGTGGTCGAGGAGCCTAAGGACGTCATCGCGGTGGAGCGCACTCGGGAGTTCCGGGGCCGCTACCACGTGCTGGGCGGCGCGATCAGCCCGATCGACGGCATCGGACCGGACGACCTGCGGGTGCGTGAGCTGCTGCAGCGGCTGTCCGACGGCACCGTCACCGAGCTGATCCTGGCCACCGACCCGAACCTTGAGGGCGAGGCGACCGCCACCTACCTCGCCCGGCTGATCAAGCCGATGGGCGTGACGGTGAGCCGGCTGGCCAGCGGCCTTCCGGTGGGCGGTGACCTCGAATACGCCGATGAGGTCACCCTGGGACGGGCCTTCTCCGGCCGGCGGGCTGTCGAGTAGGCGTATGAGCCCCGAGCGTGGGGGTGCGGCAGCTGACGAGCCGCCGCGATGGCCGGTCCCGGGCTCGCACCCGTCCGCTCCGCCGCCGGCTTGGCCGGTTCGGCAGCTGCATCGGGTGCCGCTGCCGGCCTACACTCCGACCCCACCGGCCGCGCCCCACCAAGCCCGGCGCGCCGGCCGCGGCTGGCGGCTGGCGTTGGCCGCGCTGCTGTCGGCCGTGCTCGCAGTGGCGCTGGGCCTGACGGCCCTCGACCGGTACGCCGCGCGGTCCAGCCCCGAAGCGGTGGCCCGTGGCTACTTCCAAGCCCTGGCCGACGGCGACGCGCCGGCCGCGTTGGCCTTCGCCGCGGCCCCGGCGCGTGGGCAGTGGCTGACCAGCGTCGTGCTGCGAGGGCAACTGCAGGTGGCTCCGCTCGCCGACGTCGCCGTGCTGCGCACCACCCGTCGCGGCTCCACGGCCACGGTCGAGGTGGGCTACCGGCTGCTGTTCGGCTCCGGCCCGCGCTCGGTCACCGACACCGCGCGGCTGGTGCGCCGCGGCTCGTCCTGGTGGATGAGCCGGGTGGCCAGCACGGTGCGGGTCTCGGCCGGCTCGCCGGGTGCTGACCGGCTGCGGCTGGCCGGCCGAAAGCTGCCCACCGCTGCCGTGACGCTGTTTCCGGGCGCGCTGCCCCTGGCCGCCGACCCGCCGACGCTGCAGGTGCTCGCCGACAGCCCGGCGTCCGGCGTCGACGGCCAGCCGATCCTCCGGCTGGCCGACCCCGACCTCACGGCCAAGGTCAGGGTGTCGATGTCGGCGGCGCTGCGCCAGCAGGTCCAGCAGGCGGTGGACCGGCTGCTGGCCGGCTGCCTGAAGCCGGGCTCGAACGACCCGCTGTGCCCGGTGCCGGACTCGGGCCGGCCGATTCCCGGCTCGCTGCGCGGCAGCGCGCCGCCGATCGCCGCCGGCACGCCTCGACTGGCGCTGGGGGCTGACTCCGGCGTGATCAGCGTCCGCGCCGAGATCCCGGTGCGGGGCAGCTGGCAGGTCTGGGACTTCGAGAACCAGCCGGCGCGGCGCACCGGCACGGCCACCGTGGCGCTCAGCGCCCGGGTCGCTCTGGACCGTCCCACTCAGGCGTTCTGGAACCCGTCATGAGGAGGCGGCTCGCGGCGGTCTCGACCGCGTTGGCGGCCACGGTGCTGCTGCTGCCCGCGCCGGCCGTCGCCGCTCCGGGGCCGGCGATGGCGCCGCAGTGGTGGTTTGACACCTGGAAGGTGCATGCGCTGTGGGCCGCCGGCGCCGATGGCCGTGGCATCACGGTCGCGGTGATCGACTCGGGCGTGCAGGCCGACATCCCTGAACTGCGCGGCAAGGTGCTGCCGGGCGCTGACTTCATCGGCAACGGCAGCGACGGCCGGATCGACTACGACAGTGGCGAGTTCTCCCATGGCACCGCGATGGCCTCGCTGATCGCGGCGAGCCGGGGCTTCGCGGGGATCGAGGGAACGGCGCCTAGGGCGCGGATCCTGCCGGTCGCGGTGCCGCTGGTGAGCGTGGTCCGGCGAGGCGAGCCGCCCAAGGACAGCACCGCCAGATCGATCCGGTACGCCGCCGATCACGGCGCCCGGATCATCAGCATGAGCCTGGGTGGCCCGCGGTTCGAGCGCCGGCACGAGCTGGCCTGTCCGAAAGGCATCCAGGACGCGGTGCTGCACGCGATCGGCAAGGGCGCGCTCGTGGTGGCCGCCTCGGGCAACTCTGCCGACGCGGGCAGCCCGGTGGAGGAGCCGGGCGTCTGCTTGGGCGTTCTCTCGGTCGGCGCGGTGGACGCCCAGTCGCAGGTCACCGACTTCTCCTCCCGCCACCGCTATCTGAGCGTGACGGCTCCAGGGCGCCGCATCGCGACGCTGAGCCGCGAGGCCGGCACCGCGTTCGTCGAGAGCGGCACCTCGCACGCCACCGCGATCACCTCGGCGGCGCTGGCGCTGGTCTGGTCGAAGTACCCGCGCGAGAGCGCCCGCCAGATTCTCACCCGGGTGCTGGCCACCGCCGTCGACCGCGGGCCGAAGGGCCGTGACCCGGACTACGGGCTCGGCGTGATCGACCCGGCTGCCGCCATCGCCGCCAGCCCGGCGGTCGCGGCCGGCCCGAACCCGGTGCTCGACCCGGCCGCGCCGCTGCTCGCGCTCGCCCGGGCGCGGGCCAAGCCGCCCAGCCCGCTGACGGCCGCGAGCCGGCCGGACGCGGCGCTCGGCGAGTACCGGGTCGGCGGCCGGCCGTCGGAGCTGGGCCCGAGCGTCTACCTGCCGGCGGCCGGCTCGGCGGTGTTCGGTGTTCTGGCGCTCGTGCTGCTGGCCCGAGCAGTCCGGCGCCGTGGCCGAGCGAGGCGGTCTCCGCTCCCCGGGATGACCGGGTGAGGCGGTACGTGGTCATCGGCGGCGGCATCGTCGGCCTGGCGACCGCCCGGGCGCTGAGCCTGGCCGAGCCGGCGGCCCGGATCACCGTGCTGGAGAAGGAGAACGGGCTGGCCCGGCACCAGAGCGGGCACAACTCAGGAGTGCTGCACTCGGGCGTCTACTACCCGCCTGGATCGGCCAAGGCGCTGATGTGCCGGGCAGGCGTGGCCTCGATGACCGCCTTCGCCCAGCGGCACGCGATCCCGGTGATCCGGACCGGCAAGCTGATCCTCGCCACTGACCCGGCTGAGCTGCCCCGGCTGGACCGGCTGTATCAGCGCGGCCTGGCCAACGGCCTTGAGGTCAGCTGGCTGGGCCCCGAGCAGGCCCGCGAGCACGAGCCGTTCACCGCGGCGCTCGCGGCGGTACGGGTCCCCGGCACCGCGATCACCGACTACTCCGCGATCTGCGCGGCGCTGGCCGTCGAGCTGGCCGGCGCCGGGGTCGGCCTGCGGCTCGGCACGACGGTCACCGGGCTGCGCAGGCTGCCGGACGGCACCACGGTGCTGACCGACTCCGGGCCGGTGACCGCCGACGTCGTGATCAACTGCGCCGGCCTGCAGTCGGACCGGGTCGCCGAGCTGGACCGGCCGGCCGCTGCCGCCCAGGCCGGCGGAGTAGCCGCCGAGGCAGAGGACGAGGTGACCGGCTGCCGGATCGTGCCGTTCCGCGGCGAGTACTACGAGCTGCGCCCGGACCGTCGGCACCTGGTGAAGGGGCTGATCTACCCGGTGCCGGATCCGGACTTCCCGTTTCTGGGCGTGCACCTGACCTCGACGGTGGACGGCCGGGTGCACGCCGGCCCGAACGCGGTGCTGGCGCTGGCCCGCGAGGGCTACCGCCGCAGCGCCGTCCGGCCGTCCGACGTTCTGGAGCTGGCCCGCTTTCCCGGCCTGCGCCGGCTGGCCCGGCGCAACCTGTCGACCGGCCTGGCCGAGCTGATCCGGTCACTGTCCAAGCGGCGCTTCGCCGCCAGCCTGGCCCGGCTGGTGCCCGGCATCACCGCCGAGGACCTGGTGCCGAGCCCGGCCGGCGTCCGGGCCCAGGCGCTGCGCCGCGACGGCAGCCTGGTCGAGGACTTTCTGATCGTGCGCCGCGGGCCGAACGTGCACGTGCTCAACGCGCCGTCTCCGGCCGCCACCTGTGCGTTGGAAATCGGCGGCCGGATCGCCGCGCTGGCCGCCGACTGACGCGCGGCTGACAGCGGTTGACGGCGATCGGCCGCTACGAAACCCAGCTCAGCGGGCCCGGGCGATCCGGTTCACCGCGCTCATCACCGCGCGCAGCGAGGCGCCGACGATGGACTCGCTGATCCCGACGCCCCACAGCACCTCATCGCCCACCTCGATCTCCAGATAGGCGGCCGCCTCGGCGTCACCGCCGGAGGTCAGAGCGTGCTCGGAGTAGTCCAGCACCCGCACCCCGATCCCGCCCAGGCCCATGTCGGGCTCGGAGATCGCGCTGCAGAACGCCGCGATCGGCCCGTTGCCCACTCCGGAGACCGGCCAGTCGCGACCGAAGGCGTTGACCACCGCGCGCACCCGGTCCACCCCGTCCTCCGACGAGGCGGAGAAGGACTTCAGCTCGAACGCCGCATCCGCCCGGACCAGGTACTCGGACTCGAAGATCGACCACATCGCCTCGGCGTCGACCTCGCCGCCCTCGCCCTCAGCCACCTGCTGGATGACCTGGCTGAACTCGATCTGCAGCCGGCGCGGCAGGTCCAGGGAGTGCTCGGTCTTCATGATGTAGGCGACGCCGCCCTTGCCGGACTGGCTGTTGACGCGGATCACCGCCTCGTAGGAGCGCCCGACGTCCTTCGGGTCGATCGGCAGGTACGGAATGGCCCACGGCATCTCGCCGACCGGCTTGCCGGCCGCGGCGGCAGCCCGCTCCAGCGCGTCGAAGCCCTTCTTGATCGCGTCCTGGTGCGAGCCGGAGAACGAGGTGTAGACCAGGTCACCGGCATAGGGGTGCCGCTCGTGCACGTCGATCCGGTTGCAGTACTCCGCCGTCCGGCGGATCTCGTCGATGTCGGAGAAGTCGATCTCCGGATCGATGCCCTGGCTGTACAGGTTGAGCCCGAGCGTGACCAGGTCGACGTTGCCCGAGCGCTCGCCGTTGCCGAACAGGCAACCCTCGATCCGGTCGGCGCCGGCCAGCATCGCCAGTTCGGCGTCGGCCACCGCGGTGCCGCGGTCGTTGTGGGTGTGCACCGACAGCGCGACGTGCTCGCGGTGCGGCAGGTTCCGGCTCATCCACTCGATCTGGTCGGCGTAGACGTTGGGGGTGGAGCGCTCGACCGTGCACGGCAGGTTCAGCACGATCTCGCGGCCGGCTTCGGGCTGCCAGACGTCCATCACGGAGCTGCAGATCTCCAGCGCGTAGTCCAGCTCGGTGTCCATGAAAATCTCGGGGGAGTACTCGTAGCCGAACTCGGTGGCCCCGGACTGCAGGTAGTGCTCGGCGTACTTCAGCACCGCCCGGGTGCCGTCAGCGGCGATCGCGGTGCACTGCGCGCGGCCGTCGCCCGGAAAGCCGAAGACCACCTCGCGAAACATCGGCGAGGCGGCGTTGTACAGGTGCACGGTGGCCCGGTGCGCGCCGACCAGTGACTGGACGGTCCGCTCGATGAGCTCCTCGCGGGCCTGGGTCAGCACCGAGATGGTGACGTCCTCGGGCACCCGGTCAGAGTCGATGAGCTCGCGGACGAAGTCGAAGTCGGTCTGGCTGGCGGCCGGAAAGCCGACCTCGATCTCCTTGTAACCCAGCCGCACCAGCAGGTCGAACATGGCTCGCTTGCGGGCGGTGTTCATCGGATCGATCAGGGCCTGGTTGCCGTCGCGCAGATCGGTGGACAGCCAGCGGGGCGCTCGGGTGAGGGTGGCCGAGGGCCACTGCCGGTCCGGCAGGTCGACGGCCGGAAAGGGCCGGTACCGGTGCGCCGGCATGGTCGTGGGCTGTTGGGTGCTGCGGCGGGCGGCCGCGTGGAAAGGGGGGTGCATGGCGAAACTCCTGAGGGCGCGGGGAGGCGGAAAGTGTGTGCAGAGAATGGAAAGACGCCGGCACAGCACTTCGCCCGCGACGAGGGGCCGACTGGACGTGACCCGCAGCCTCAGCTGCGCCGGCCTAGCGTCCCAGTGCCTCGTCGCGGCCGCGAAGGAGGAGCAGCGCGCGCATGGTGAGCCCAGGCTACACGCCCGCGCTGTTATTCTGCTGGGCGTGGGTACCGCTTTTTTGCGGTGCTCAGCCCCTCTTCGTCCGACCGAAGCCCCGATCCGAAAGACGGCCGATTACCTGTGGAACTCGAGTCAAACGGGCTGAAAGCGCTCTACCGCAACCGGTTCGACAAGGAGTCCGAGCAGCGCCAGGAGACCTGGGACGTGCTGTGCAAGCACTTCTTCCAGCAGTGGGTGCCCGCCGACGCGGTCGTGCTCGATCTGGCCGCCGGGCACTGTGAGTTCATCAACAACATCCGGGCCGGCCGACGGATCGCGGTCGACCTGAACCCCGACGTCAAGATCCGGGCCGCCAGCGGCGTCGAGACGCACGTGCTGCGCTCCGATGACATGGTCGACATCGCCGAGCAGTCGATCGACGTGGTTTTCATCAGCAACTTCTTCGAGCACGTCTCCCGCGAGGTGATCCTGGCGACGCTGGTCGAGGTGCGCCGGGTGCTGCGGCCCGGCGGCCGGCTGCTGGTGCTGCAGCCCAACGTCCGCTACTGCGCGCGGGACTACTGGCAGTTCTTCGACCACATCACCCCGGTCGATGACCGCGCCCTGCTCGAGGCGTTCGCGGCCACCGGCTACGACGTGGTCAAGAACATCCCGCGGTTCCTGCCCTACACGACCAAGAGTCGGCTGCCGAACGGTCCGGCTCTGGTCAAGCTCTACCTCCGGGTGCCGCTGGCCTGGCGGGTGCTGGGCGCGCAGGCGTTCATGGTGGTCACCCCGACGCAGGACTAGGCGCCCAGCAACCGGTCGAACTCGGCTGCGCCGCCGCCCGTCCGATCGATAGCGCGCGTCGCGCATAACGCGCCGGGATTAGGCGCGTAGTGATGGATCAGAGCAGGAACTTGTCTCGTGCACGGTCGGTGTATCGCGATCGAATCAGCGACTCAAGCGACTGAAGACCGTCTTGTGCTCTGACCGAGAACTCAAAGGGGAACTCGCATACTGGGCCCACCACCTCGATGCGATGACCTGGGCTGGCGGGATTGCGGGCTTCCCATGCTTCAAGAGCGCTCGAGATCTCGAACACCTCGTCGGTCAGGTTGTCGACCAGCTTACGGAGGTTTCTATGCGGCACGAATACCTGCACCTTAGTGTGCGCAGCGGAAAGACGGCGGCTGGACTCCCGCACGGCGTCAAGCGTCACAGCCGACGATTTCGGAGCGGTCACGCTATCGGGGGCATCCCTCGTCGCCAGTCCCCAATCTCGCCCCACCACCCTCAGATATCCGTCCAATTCGTCCACAAAATCGGTCAGGATGTGCGCCTGCCGATCTCGACGAGAGTGGCGCCGGCTTACGCCTTGTTGCCACGATGACGCACCCGCTCCTACCAAGGCACCACCGAGCGCGAAAAGACCGGACGTTATGTCGGAACCCACGCTCGATAACTTTGCCACTCGCTCGCTAGCTGTGGTCCCCGCGCCGCGCCGGTTGAGCAAGCTCAGCAGCGCGCGGCGCCGGTGGCTGCCTTGACGCGATAGATCTTGCGGTTGCCCAAGGCCGCTGACCGGGCAAGCGGTCCGTCCGCGGTGAGCGCCTTGGCCACCGCCGGGGCGCCGAGCCGGATCGCCGGGTTCTCGATGTCGGTCACTCCGTACCGCTGGGCCACCTCGAGAATCTCGGCGAGTGAGCCGGTGGGCAGCGCGACGGTCTGCACGCCGGTGGCCTGGTTGACCTCCCAGGGCTGGCGGGTCATCAACACCACCGGACGGCCCAGGCAGTCGGCCTCGGCTCGCAGCGGCGCGGCCAGCGCGGCGGCGGCCCGGCCGATGTCGTTGTTGTGCTTGATGGTGGCCCGCGAGTTGTGGGCCACCGAGGTCAGCGGGTAGCCGATCAGCGTGATGCAGCAGATCGCCGTCAGCGCCGGGTGCAGCCGCAGCCGGCTGAGCTGGACGACCGCTAGCACCAGCAGGATCGGCACGCCGGTGATCATCACCTTGACGATGGCGCCGCCCTCGGCGACCGCCGGCACGATCAGCGCGTCGAAGACAAAGACCACCAGCACAAACCCCACCGGCACCAGCCAGCTCGAACGCGGCATCGACCGTGCCGGGCCATGCCTGCCCAGCGCCATGCTGCCGATCAGCAGCAGCACCAGCACCGCGACGATCGGGCTCATCGCCGCGAACGCCTCCTCAAGCTGCAGGTCGACCAGGTGGCCGCGGAGTTCGAAGAAGCCGTTGAGCCCGCCGTCGAACAACGCGCCGGGCGAGCGCTCGACCTGCGGGGCGAACAGGTCCTCATAGTCGCTGATGAACGGAAAGGCCGCCGCGGCCGGCGGCACCGGAGAGCCGAACTTCGAGAGGTTGGTCAGCAGGTAGGGGGCCGACACCATCAGGTAACCGGCCAGCAGCAGGCCCACCCGCAGGTAGGCCCGGCTGTGCTCGCGCCACAGCAGCGCCGCGACGCCGAGCACGACGCACAGCAGCAGGCCCTCGCTGCGTGACATCGCGGCCAGCCCGGCGAAGGCGCCGGCCACCGCCCACAGCGGGGTCCAGCGCCGGGCATAGATCGTGGCTGCCATCGCCGGCAGCGCGAACGCCCCCAGATAGATCGCGCTCTCGGCCTGCATGGCATAGGCCGACACCACCGGCTGCACCAGCGCCGCGGCCGCGCTGACCGCCGGCGCCCACGGTGCGTCGGTCAGCGACCGGGTCAGGGCGTAGGTGCCGGCGCACATCAGCACGATCAGCGCGACGTTCAACTCAAGTGCTGCCGGCAGGCCTGGCCGGTGGCGCAGCATCAGCGCGATCAGCTGCGAGGGCAGCGGCAGCCAGTAGTCGAAGGCGTAGTGGTTCAGCGAGGTGCCTGGCACCAGAAAGTGCCAGACGTAGTCGATGGTGGGCCCGCGGCCGGACGCGATGTTCTCGGCCACGCCGTAGGTGAAGGCAGGGTCGGCGTGCCCGGGATAGCGGGCGCTGTGCGCGACCGACACCCGGTAGCCGCACACCAGCGCGGTCAGCAGCAGCGCGCCGAGGGCAGCGAGTGACTCCGTTCCGCGACGGGTCAGGCGCGCCCGCCGCCGGCCGGTCGGCGACGGGTCCGGCCGGGAAGCGGCGGCGTCGGCCGGCCGGCCAACGGCTGGAGCAGCGCCCGACCGGGCAGCGGCAGCGGCCGCCCGGTCGGCAGCAGCCTGAGGGTCAGCGGCCGACCCGACGCGCTCGGGGTCAGTGGGATGGTTCACCCGACCCGGAGCGTCGGTCGGGGGCACGGCAGGGTGTGCGGGCGCTTACAGCCGGCCGTCAGCGACGGCTTCGGCGACCCACGGAATGACCTCGTCCAGCATCTCGTCCAAGCTGGTGGTGCACTCGAAGCCGAGCACCTCCTTGGCCTTGGTCACGTCCGGAACCCGCTTCTGCACGTCGTACTCGTAGGCCTCGTCGCAGACCAGGTTCAGCGGCACGTCGCCCTTGATCTTCTTCCAGATCACCGCGGCCAGCTCTCGGACGCTGGTGCTCTCCGGAGTCGAGATGTTGAAGTCGTTGTTGAGCGCGGCGTCAGAGGCCATGCACTCGACGATGCCCTTGGCCAGGTCGCCGCCGTAGGTGTAGTGCCTGATCTGGTTGCCCTCGCCCAGGATGTGCAGCGGGTCCTGGCCCTTGACGATCTTCTGCACCAGGTCGGGGACCACGTGGCTCATCGCCAGCTTGACGTTGCCCGAGGCGATCTCGACGTCACCGAGCGCGCGGCCCTCGCCGATGCCCACGCAGTTGAACGGGCGGATCACCGTGTAGGGCAGCTGGTACTGGTCCCAGGCGGCCTTGGCGAAGTACTCCACGGCCAGCTTCTGGAAGCCGTAGGAGGACAGCGGCGGCGGGATCTTGCGCTCGTCGCCTTCCTTGGACGGCCAGTGCTCGGTGGACTCGAACACCATCGAGGACGACAGGTAGGTGACCTTCTTGAGCTTGCCGTTCTTGTGGGCGGCGATCGCGGCGTCACACGAAGAGGCCATGATCCGCTCGTTGGTGGCCAGCAGGTCATAGGCGTAGGCGTGGAAGTAGGAGATGCCGCCGATCAGGGCCGCGCCGGCGATGAAGTGATCACAGTCGGACAGCAGCTTGGTCATCAGCTCGACGTCGCGGGCGTCGCCCTCGACGAAGTGGTAGTCAGGGTGGTTGTCGTAGGACTTCACGACCGGCCCGTACTTGGAGTAGTTGTCGATGCCGACCACCGAGTAGCCGCGGCGGAGCAGCTCTTCGACCACGTAACCACCGATGAATCCGGCCGAGCCGGAGACCATGACCTTCTGCTGTGCTGCCTGGCTCTGCTGTGCGTCTGATGAGTTGGCGCTCACGAGTTCTGCTTTCCCTTGGTCGGTTTGTTGTTCTGCTGGGCGATGGCCGCGGCGGCGCGTGCGACCTGCTCCTTGGTCAGTTGGGGGCCGAAGGCGAACCGGTACCACCGCAGGTAGCGCGGTATCCAGGCGGCGAGCTTGAAGTTCGACTCGCCGAGCGTCCGGT
>WUUC01020460.1_pt1 | contig 10784 bp, 21 predicted proteins | sample 6278441 | NCBI WGS metagenome assembly WUUC01 (sample SAMN13675441, study PRJNA597444) | soil metagenome | isolation source: soil | place: USA: Washington | collected 2017-10 | reverse complement strand
GTTTCGGGATGGTCATCGTCTCCCTCTCCGGCTCCTGCCGCTCGGGGGCGTCGGGCATGGGCCAATCCTCTCGGAGAGGTGTGGACATTGTCCACACTTCTCGCTACGGTCGTACTCGGTAAAGGGAAAACCCCTCAGCCCATGTGGAGTTGGAGCTCCGGGCTGAGGGGCGGACCCACCCACAACCTCGACGAAGGAGCAGGCCCTGATGCCTGATCGTAACGGCCAACCCGCAGGCCAGCACAGCCCGGCGCAACGCCCGACCGCTCCCCTCCCGCCCGCCGCGCGCCAAGCGCTGGCCCGCCTGGAGCGCGCGCTCCGCCCGGCGGTGACCCAGTGAGCGCCATCCGCGACGACGCCAACGCAGCCTGGGCCCTCACCCAACAACGCCTCGCCGCAGCAGAAGCCGCCCGACAAGCAGCCGAAGCCGCCGAAGCCGCCCGCCAAGCCGCCCAAGGAGCCAACCGATGACCTGCTGCGGCCAGCCCATGCAACGCGACGGCCAGCAATACGTCTGCGGCCGGTGCGGCGCCTGGATCGACCCCGGAACCAACTAACCCACAAACCGCCGTGGCGTGGCACATCCCCCAGCCACGCCACGGCACCAGCCCCGGCAACCTGCCGCGAGGGCGCGGGATCGACTCCCGCCCGGGGCACTGCACCACCACCCATCCCAACCACGAGAGGACCGTCCATGAAGTGGCGTATCGAAAAGTCCGGCAGCAACCCCACCCTCCACCGCGTGCCCGGCGACCCGTCACAGAACTCCTGGAAGACCCGCGAGGAGGCCGAGAAGCGCGCCGCCGCCCTGGAATCCGACCAGAAGGCCCGGGACAAGAAGTTCCGGAACTGGTGACCAGCCGCTGACCGGCTGCCCGCCCCGCCCGATCCGTCTCGGCTCGGGCGGGGTCGAGGGGAACCGCTCAGCGCTTCCACAACCCGATCGAGAGGAGCCCGACATGGGCCTGTTCAGCAACAAGCCGTCCCGCTTCGACCTCCGCCTGGAGGGCCACGTCCCCGCCACCAACACCACCGATCGGCGCGCCGGCCAGCAGCGTGAGGCCGCAGGCGAGGCCGCCTCAAACGCGCAGCTCGCCGCGCAGAACGGCGACTCCTCCCTGGCTGCCTACTACGCGGCCCAGGCCGAACGCGCCCGGGACGAGTACCGGTACCCGTACCAGCGCTGACCGGCTGTCCGCGTCGCCCGACCCACCGTCGGGCGGCAAGGAGAACCGACCAGCCCCAACCCACCCCGCGCCCGGGAGACCCCAATGCGATCCCGCCCCATCCTCCGCTACCTCCTCGCCGCCACCCTTCTCATCCTCGCCGCCCTGCACCCCGACACCCTCGCCACCCTCGCCCGGCTCGGCGCCGGCGCGGTCCTCGCCATCGTCACCGGCATCGCCCAAGCCGCCACCGCGCAGCCCGAAGCCGCACTCCTCACCGCCGGCGCCCTCTACATCACCCACCAGATCCGCACCCACCGCCCCGCCCGAGCACGCGCCCACCCCTGACCTACAGCCCGGAGGCATCCGTCATGCGCGCCCCGTTCCGCCGCCCCACCCAAACCGTCACCGAAAACGTCCACGGTGTCGACGTCGAGTACACGGTCCCCGACAACACCCCCGTGATCCGGCTCCCGTTCAACCTCGACGGCATGCTCCGCCGCGCCCTGTTCACCCTCGCCGTCATCATGACCATCGGGGCGATCGTGTGGGGCACCGTCGCCATCGGCAGCATGCTCGGCCTCCTCGCCCCCGACTGGGCCGCCTACCTCGTCGCTGGAGTGTTCGACGCCGGATGGGCCGCCTGCCTCATCGCCGAATGGATCCTCCGCTACGACAGCACCCGCGCGAAGGTGCCGCGGCGCGCCGGACTCGCAATGCTCACCGTGTCCATGGCCGCGATCATCGTCCACGGTGCGCTCGCAGGATCCTGGGGCTGGATCGTCGGCATCGTCGGCGCCCTCGTCTCCGCCGCCGCCAAAGGCGTATGGGCCATCGGCATGCACACCATCCGTATCAAACTCGACCCCAAGTACGAGGCATACCTGCGCACCCTGCAGCAGCAGGCCGGCACCGAGCAGGCCATCGCCCTCGGTGAACGCGACCGCCTGGTTACCGGGCACCGCACGGCCCGTCTACGGCTCGCCCTGGAAGCCCAGCATGGCAACACCGGCCCGACCGTGGACCAGATCGTGAACCATCCGCAGTCCACGCCGGTTCACGCCCCTGACCAGCCGGTGGAGCAGATCGAGACCGCGCCCGAACCGGCCGTGGTCCAGCCGGTTCAGTCCGCTGCGAGCCGGACCGGCCAGACCACACAAGTCGAGGACCAGGTCGACGTGCTGCTGTCCCGGCTCCGCAAGGGCGAGCACATCACCAAGGCCCGCGCCGCGGAGATCCTCGGCGTTCCCGAGTCGACCGCGTACCGGCGCCTGACGAAGGCCACCAGCCTCCTCAACCAGTACAACTGACCGCCCTCCGCCTGGCCCCCGCACTCCCCCTGCGGGGGCCTTCCCGTCCCACGGAGCAACACGGTGAAGATCACCCGAACCGACATCGCCACCAGCGTCGCCCTCCCCGCGCTCGTCTCCGGCGCAGCCCTCACCGCCGATGCCCTGTACGGGCAGACTGCGGCCGCAGTCGAACTCGTCACCGCCATCGCCGCGGGCAAGATCTCCTTCGTGTCCTTCGCCAAGAAGTGGCCGGCCTCCCTCGCCTGGGGCTCCTTCACCGTGGCCGGCATCTCCGGGCAGGCGTGGCTCACCGGCACGCTCGGCGGGTTCGCCGCCCTGTACGGGTACGCGATCAGCGCGGCCGCCGTGTTCGGGGCGATGGCCAAGCACCGGCACGACACCCGGCACGACCAGATCAAGCTGGACCACGAGACCGCCCGGCTCAACACCACTCTGATCCGGCAGCAGATGGCCCACCACGCTCTGGTCCAGAAGACTGCGCCCGAACCGGTCCAGACTGGACCGGACCTGACCGGGCGGACCTTGGAAGAAACACGTCTGCGGACCGTGGTCCATGAACTGTTCCAGGCTGAACTACCGGGCTGCACCGTGGAACGGACCAAGACCGGCTGGACCGCAGTCCTGGACCTGCCCGTGAACCTGGACCGGAACAAGCTCCGGGCCGGCTGGTCCAAGGTGGCCTCCGGTATGGGCGTGGCCGGGGAGTTCGTCCTCGGTGACGGGGCGCTCACGAACCAGCTCGTGGCCCGGTTCATCGACGGCGACCCCCTCGACGCCGTTGTCCCGTACCAGCGGTTCACATCTGGCCGGTTCACCGACCCGGTCCACCTTGGCGTGGACCGGTTCTTGGACCCCGTCACTATCGAACTCGGTTACTCGCACACCCTCGTCGCCGGGTCCAGCAAGTTCGGGAAGTCCACGCTGGTCCGGTCCGTCGTGGTCCAACTCGCGGACCGGCCCGACGTGATCCTTTACGGCTGCGACTTGAAGCCGGGCCAGCCCGAGTTGACGCCCATGCTGCCGCTCCTCCAAGACCTGGCCGGAACCGCCGAGCAAGCACACGCCCTCCTCGACTGGCTCAAGGAGGAACTGGCCGAGCGCGGAGAGATCCTCAGCGCGGCAGGGGACCAGGAATGGGATCCGACTAGGCACGGCCGACCAGCGATCTGGGTGGTCGTAGACGAGCTGGCCGAGTTGCAGCGCCAAGGTGACGGCAAGGAGTGGAACGAGCCCGCATCGAAGAAGCTGGAGTCCCTGCTCGCGCTGATGCGGTTTGCAGGCATGCACCTGCTCGCCGCGACTCAGCAGCCGTCCCGGAAAGTGTTCGGGGGCACCACCGACGCCCGCGGGAACTACGCCGTGCGGATCTCCACCCGCATGAACGACAAGGACCACTCCCGGTTCATCTTCGGATCTTCTGCCGACTGGAACGCCGGAGCCTTGAACGCACCGGGCAAGTTCCTTATCCAGTCTCCCGACCACCAGGCCCCGAACGTGGGGCGCGGCATGTATCTTTCCGGCGATGAGTTCCGTGCCGAAGTAGCCCGCATCGGCGCCGACACAGTGAAGGCGCCAGTCGGAAAGCGGCTCATCTTGCCCGTGAACGGAACCACCAATCAAGGCAAGGTCCGAAACGCCCTCACCAAGTACGGGAACATGCAGCGCCGTGAACTGGAGCAAGCAACCGGGCTTGACGAAAAGCAGGTACTGAAGTCCCTTGAAGGGCTGAAGCCGGACGTCGAGCGGACGGACGCAGGGACGTGGCGGATCGTGCCCGCTGAGACGTGGACGGCGCAGGCCGTGTCCATGGCCAAGGAATAGAGAAGTGGCAGGCCGTAGCGCACGCCTGAGGGGTCCCGTACTGGGTCCCCGGAGAGTCTGGACGCGGTCCCCGTGCGCTGCGGCAGGGGACCGCCGAAGAGACCCCCTCTCGGAACCCGAATGGAGAAGTCTGTGCCACCGAAGAAGAACTTGATCGGTAGGACTTTCAACCGGCTCACAGCCGTCGCGGAAGTCGGCCGCAGTAACGCCGGCAAGGTGCTGTGGCTCTGCATCTGTGAGTGCGGCGGGGAGACCACCACTACCACTGGCGCACTTAACAGTGGAAATACCCTGTCTTGCGGATGTGTCCAGCGCGAACGCACCAGTGAAGCCGCCACCACGCATGGGCAGTCCAGAACGCCGCTCTACGGAATATGGAAGGGAATAATCAAGCGCTGCTACAAGCAGAGCGAATCCAACTACGCGCGGTACGGCGGTCGCGGGATAACGGTATGCCCGGAATGGAAAGAGTCGTTTGAAGCGTTCGACCGGGACATGGGCGCTGGCTACGCGCCGGGCCTGTCGATTGAACGACGCGACAATGACGGGCCGTATGCCCCCTGGAACTGCGGGTGGGCGACCGACGATGAGCAACGCCGCAACACGCGCCGGAACGTCTGGCTGGAGTTCCGGGGCGTGCGGATGGTTGCCGCGGACTGGGCGGACGCGCTCGGGATGCCGCGGCCCAGGCTCAAGGCGCGCTTGGAGCGTGGCTGGCCCGCTCATCGCGCGCTCACCGAGGACGTCGACCAGGCGCGTCTAGAAGCCGTCGTTGCCAAGTGCGCTGAGGGAAGCAGCACCGCAACCGGCTGATGTCACACTGGTAGCCCCCCTAGGCCCCGCCGGCCTCTCCGTCCGGTGGGGCCGCTCCATGACGTAGGCCCCGCTCGGGAGGGTTCCGGGCGGGGCCGCTGGCTTTTCCGCTAGGGCATCGACGCCCCCGCAAGACGTCGGGTTAGTGGGGGGCCCAGAGGGGGGCCTCCTCATGCCCGGGGTAGGGGCCTTCTTCGACCTCGCTCATGGCGTCCAGCGCGTCCTCAAGGCACGCCTTGTGCCACGACCTGGATGGCTGCACAACTCTGCCGGTGTCGTCCAGTTCGGTCGGGTCGGTGACGCGATCGTCCGGCGGGACGCGTTTCCCGCACTCGTCGCAGACTGGTTGGGGCATTGGATCTCCTGGTCTGGTTGGGCCGTGTGGTCTTACCGGCGGGGTTGGCCGCCCGTTGGGATGGTGACGGTGCGCGGCTGGTTGCGGTCGACGCGGGCCTGGTACCGCCGCTCCTCAAGCAGTTCGTCGTACAAGTCGCGGGCGACGTCTATGGCTTCGGCGGCTGTCGGTGTCGGCGCCGTCGACCGCACTCGCCCGAAGCGGAAGCCCCACAGCTCAACAACCCATCCGTACTCGGCGCCGGGCTCGTCTTCGGGGTCCGGTCCCAAGTGGAACATGTCGCCGATGCGGCCGGTGTGGTCCCACACGGCCCACTCGTCGTTACTGCCCTGGCGGATCTCCATCAGGGCTTCGCGTGCGCTCATGTGCTCTTCTCCTCGCTGCTCACCGGGCGTTCCGGCTGCCACGCGCTCACCTCTGGCCGCTTCGGCAGCGTGGCGCCGGGGCGGCGCAGGTACCAGGCGATCAGCTCCTTGATGACGCTCCCTCGGTCACTGCCTTGAGTCTTGGCGGCGGCAAGGAGGTGCCCCCAGTCGTCGTCGCTGATACGCACCGATCGATGCTGTGTCTTCGGGCTGCTTGGCATGGGTTCCACGGTACCGGGTGTACGTACAACTGGATACCCTCAGAGGGTTGCGGTGTACGTACACCTCGCGCTACGGTGTACGTACACCAAGAACGAGGGGGACCCCGATGAACGCACGCACCCGCACCCGCCGCAACACCCTCCGCACCGCCGTCACCACCAGCCGCGCCCTCGGATACCGCACCCTCTCCGGCATCATCGCCGCCCACGTCGAAGCGGGCCGGCTGATTCGAACCGGCGACTTCCTGGCGCGGGTCGGCGGCGGCGACCTCCCCGACGGCCAGCAGTCCTGGTTCGGCCGGCACACCGCGAAGGCCTACCGGGCGGCCACCGGCGCCGAGCCCCTCAAGGTATGGGCGCAGCACCGCACCACCGGTCGTTGGATCCACGTCAACGTGTTCAACCCCATCGACGACGCCCTCTACACCGCCCTCCACACCTACAAGGCCACCCGCCACCTCCTCGCCGACACCTACGCGAGGTGCGCATAAACCAACTCCACGGCGCAGCAGACGACCCACACCAACACCACCCGCAAGGAGCCCGCCATGAACCTCAAGCCCATCAACACGGTCGGCGGATTCCAACTGCACCGGCGGTCGTTCGGCGTGCACTACGACCTGGCCTCGCACCAGCGCATCATCGGGAAGCACGTCTACATCTTCCGCACCCTCCCGGACCGCATCGACGTGTGGCGCTCCGACATGGCCGACGAGCACGGCGGCTACCGCTGGACGCTCGTCCACCGCCACCGCTGACCCCGTCGACTGCCCCGCCACCCGCGTCCAGCTGCTCGCTGACGCACTCGCCGCTTGATCCGAAGGAACCCGCTATGGCCCACACCATCCGCTGCGCCCACGACGACTGCCCCGAGTACTCCCTCCGCGCCGCCTTCCAGCCCACCCCCCGCGAAGACGAAGCCGCCGACCACCGCCGCGCCCTCGCCGCCGACGGCTGGAGCGACATCGAAGGCCGCGATTACTGCCCTGGCCACAGCCCCTGCTAGGACGCCGCGTGACCGCCCGACACGACAGGATCAACCACATGCCCAACCCCGAGTTCGAACGCGAAGTCCCCTACATCGGCGGCCCCTGGGACGGGCAGACCCGATGGGAACCGAAGGCGTTCTGGCCGCCAACCAACCAGATGCCGAGCGGAGAGCGCGGCATCACTGGCGCGTGGCCGGACGCGTGGCCTGATGATGAGCCCCGCTACATGCCCGAGATCGTCCACGGGGAGGGCGGCTGCCAGGTTCGCATGGTGTGGGCTGCGCCGGTCGACCCGCACGCACCTCGGTTGATTCCGCGCCCGCCGTCCCTCAAGGACTACGGGGACTGCGACTGACCCCGCCGCACAGCAGAAGGGCCCGCCCCCAACCCGACGCCGAGTAACCCGTCCGCCGAACGAGCGGCCCGTCGAACCGCTAGCTTCAGCACCCAAGTTGCACACACGAAAGGCACACCCCACTCCGCATGCTTCACACGCCCAGACCCACGCTCAGCAAACGCTGGTGGCAGCACCCCGCGCTCGTCATCACCACGCTCATCATCTTCCCGCCCGCAGGTATCGCGCTCGCCTGGGCGAGCCGCTGGAACCGCAGCGTCAAAATCGTCGCAACAGTGCTGTCCGGCCTATGGTTCCTGCTGATCCTCACCAGCGACCCGGAACCCAAGCCCACCGACACCGCGAAACCACAGGCAGCCACCCCGTCCCCATCCGCTTCCCCGCCGGCGTCGCCCGGGAAGCCGCCCAGCTACATCGGGAAAACCCTCAAGGTCGCGAAGACTGCCGCCTCCGAAAACGGCTACGCCACCACCTCCCACGACGCATCCGACGGAGACGCCGGACAGTGGGACACCGACAACTGGCACGTGTGCTTCCAAACCGTCATCGACGGCAAACGACCCACCATCGACTTCGGAGTCGTCCGCACCGAACAGCGCTGCCCCGCCCGCGACGGCCAGCCGATCCCCTGGCCCACCATGCCCAACGTCACCGGCAAGACGTTCGACCAGGCGCAGACGATCGTCCGCAAGACCGGCGTCGAAACCATCACCGCCACCAGCGCCTACACCGACGTCACCGTCCCAGCCGACCACGGCACCTGGCTCGTATGCTTCCAAAACCCGGAAGCCGGCGAGTCGATCCAGCACCCGAAGAACGCGACCGCAACGCTAGCCCTGGTCGAAACCGGTACAGGCTGCCCCAGCGAGCAGTACACCGAACTCCACCCCGACGCAGACCAGGCCAGCCCCGACACCCCGGACAACAGCAGCCGACCGGTGAAAAGCCCCGGCGCCTTCTGCTCGCCCGCCGGATCCGTCGCAGTCTCCTCCACCGGCAAGCCCCTCGTCTGCGGGCCCGCATCCGACGGCCGCAACCGCTGGCAGTCCTGAAGCACAACGAAAGGCACCCGATGCTCGACCACACGCCTGACCCCGTCGACGACGACGAGCACGACGACACCGAACCCACCAGCCCCGACACGTTCAACATGGACTACTACGCGGAGCACGCGCTCGACCCCGACGACGCCGGCTACCTCTTCGGCACCGCCATGGGCCGCTCAGACAGCTAACCAGCCCCGCACATGCCAGAGGCCCCGATCCCACGCCCAGGGACCGGGGCCTCACCCATGCCCACTGCACAGACGCGTAACAGAACCCAACACCCCCTTCACGCGAGCATCACATCCGATAACGTCCCCCACCTCACGAAACACACCAAGGGGGGACCATGCGTCCACACATCCACACCATCACCGCACTCACCGCCGCCACCCTGCTCACCCTCACCGCATGCGGCAGCAGTAGCGACACCGCCAGCGCCACGAGCCCCACGACCGGCAGCACCGCACCCGCCACGAGCGCCCCCGCAGCCCAGGCTCTCGACGCCAAGACCGTCGTCCAGGCCCTCGCCGACGCGGTCGGCGACGCGAAGCCCGCAACCGTCTACACCGCAGCCACCGACCCCAACAAACTCCTCGGCCGACCCGGCGGCTACACATCCAAAGCCGACTTCACCGATGACCGGGCCAAGCCCGACCTCGACGACGAAGTACAGAACGGCGGAAGCGTCGAGGTCTACGACGACCCGGCGGACGCCGAGGAACGGGGCAAGTTCATCGCGGACACACTCGACAAGATGAAGATCTTCGGCACGGAGTACCACTACCTCAAGGGCGGCATCCTGCTCCGTGTGTCCGGCGAACTCACTCCCGAGCAGGCCGCCGAGTACGAGACGGCGCTGAACAAGCTGTAGCTCCGGAAGATCACGGGCACGCGCCGGGCCACAATCACCCCTATGAGCAGCTACCCGGCGCGCTGCCCCGCCCGCAACCTCAACGGCCGCCTGTGCTGCAACCGCGCCGGACAGGGCACCAAACATCCCGGCCTGGGCACCTGCTTCTGGCACCGAGGCAGCCAACGACACGTCGAGGAGGCATGGACCATGGCACAAGAACTCGCCGCCGAACACAACGTCACCCCGCACGAGGCACTCCTCGGACTCGTACGCACAGCCTCGGCGCGCGCAGCATGGACGGACACGATCATCGCGAACGCCATGCGCGAGCACGTCGACGCCGGCGGCAGCCCGCTGAAGCCGCCCCAGGAACTCGTGCCGTGGCTCAAGCAGTCCCGTGAGGAACGCAAACTCGCCGCCACCACAGCGAAGCAGGCCGTAGACGCAGGAGTGATGGTTGCCTTGGAACGACGCCTCGACCTCGAAGGCGAGTTGGTCGCCGCCGCCCTCGGTGCCGCACTCGACGCCATTGAACTCACCCATGAGCAGCGCGTTGCAGCGTTGGAGGCGGCGCAGGGGCGCTTGCTGGAGGCAGGCTGACAGCGACTCGTGAGAAAATTGGAGGCCCAAATTCCGGACGGTCAAAGGAGACCACCGTGATCAAGGTCTGCACCACCCTCGAAAGCGGCGCCGAAGTCTGCACCACCATCGACCTCGCCCACGACGCCGCATCCCGCGCCTACACCACCACCATCGGCAACGGCACCGACACCAGCTTCACGCTGACTCACAACCTGGAAAGCCTCGACCTCGTACCCGTCGTACGCGGCGTAGCGTCCGGTGAACTCGTCAGCGCCCAGCCCACCGTCACCGCTGTCGACCCCAACAACGTGCGCCTCGACTTCGCTACGGCGCCGACGGCCGACCAGCTTCAGGTGACGCTCCTCGCCGTCACCCCCTCGGTCTGAAGACGGCGCAGCCCGGACGGTAGCGCCCGGAACGATCACCCCCATCAGCGGCGCTACCGTCCGCCGCATGCGCATCCTCCTTACCGGCGCGGCAGGCTTCGTCGGCAGCCACGTCCTCGCCAGCCTCCTCGCCCACACCGACGCCGACGTACTCTGCCCCTGGACCCTGCGGCACCGCGGCAACACCATCCGCATCTACGACGCCCTCGACCAGGCCCCCGAACCCGGCGCATGGAACGGCCGCGTCACCACATTCATGCACGACCTGGCCTGCCCGATCCCGCCGCAACTCGCCGCCGACATCGGCCCCATCGATGCGATCCTCAACATCGCCTCCGAGTCCCACGTCGACCGCAGCATCTACGACCCCGCCGGGTTCGTGCGGAACAACACCGAGCTGATGCTGAACGTGCTGGAGTTCGCCCGCCAAGTACGCCCGCGGATGCTGTTGCACATGGGCACCGACGAGGAGTACGGGCCCGCGTACGGCGACTACAAGCACCGCGAGTGGGACACCGT
>WUUC01099390.1_pt1 | contig 10785 bp, 3 predicted proteins | sample 6278441 | NCBI WGS metagenome assembly WUUC01 (sample SAMN13675441, study PRJNA597444) | soil metagenome | isolation source: soil | place: USA: Washington | collected 2017-10 | reverse complement strand
ATTTGCGTCCTCGCCCCCTGGTTTTACGGGTTGCTGCAGAAGGTTACCTTAAGGTGCGTTTCACTAATCTGCTTCAAATCAAATCTGCTACCCGCGGTACGTCAGGTAACTCAACTGATAATCACGCCAATCCATTCAATTCCTCTCCCAACCCGCTTCCCAGTATCGATCATCCAGTTGAACATGCGGCAAAAGACACGTCTTCCGGCAAACCGGTTTTTAGAATTGACGACCAGGTTGCAAGCCGAGTTGTGGGATTTCATCCCCAAGGGCTTGAATTGGTGCACAACCTCGATGACGACAGTTCCTACGTCGGCAGGAACCAGAATGCTGTTGCTTCCGGAGCCGGGGATAAAGAGCGCGGGAGCCTCGCCAAACCCGGCGAGACACGCGAATACTGTTATTTTGCGCCAAAAGAAGGCGCCTATCTGATAAGCAACGATGGGGCCGTTTTCGGTGGAGAAGGTACTGCCGGCAATAGCGGCGTGGGGTTATTCGGTGCGGTAACAGTGCAGCCAAAAGGAGCCCGTTTTTATCGCGCTCAGGTTACCGAGGAAGAAATGCGCCTGGCCACGATTGACACGACCCCGTCCGGCCAGCCGGTTATCGATTACGAAGCAACTTACAAGGACGACTGTTACAAAGACGGTCCGTGGTGCCGCGAGGGAAAAGTCGGCTATCCCATTCTGAACATGTTGAAGGACAAACGAATAGTGCACGGTGACATCAATGCCATTATTGTCGGCCCGGGAAAGGACGGGTTCTTCCCATCAAAGACCTATCCACTGGAAAAAATTGGAAAACGTAATCCGGCTTTACCCAACCGCTTGGAGCCCTTTCGAGAGTTCGTGTCCGTTTTTCACGATGAAAACGCCGCGACGCAGGCCTTCCCTTATTTCTTCGAGCATCCCGAACTAGGCCATACGCTTCATGGGGTACGCGATGCATTCATGATTAACTACGGTTCCGGGGGCATCGGCTCGGAAATTATTGCCAACCGTCTGAAAGCGGGCCCCATGCAGGATTGCCTTGACTGTGCCTTCGAGGAATTTTTTCTGTCTTCCTTTGCAGTCGGCGACCCAGCGATGTTGGTCGATAAGCCGGCGAACCTGGTTTTAGGGCATTGTCAGCCCGAGTTCGTTCAATTAATTCCTGATCCTGGCGACCCGAAAAAAGAGATATTTGACCCGCAATACGCAAGCCAGAGAGAGGAATATTGTACGCAAACTAAATATAAGCTCGATGACGATAATGATGGGCGTGCTACGAAGGTCTACTACCCGCACGATCCGGCCAATGTCCATCACAGTTACATCGGCGATTTTGTCAAGTTTCGCAATCTTCATTCCGGTAAGGAGCAACATATCTTTCATCTGCACAATCATCAATGGTTGTTCAATGCGAATGACGACAATTCCAATTACATTGACGCCCAGGCCCTGGGACCTGGTTCAGGCTACACCTACGAGATTGCCTACGGGGGCTCTGGCAATCGTAATAAAACGGTAGGAGATGCCATCTTCCACTGCCACTTCTATCCGCACTTCGCCCAAGGCATGTGGTACATGTGGCGAAACCATGATGTGTTTGAAGCCGGAACACGCCTGGAGGTCAGCGATAAAGGGATAAAAGGAATACACCAGGGTACTTTCGGCTTAATGGATGGGACGCCGGCAAATGGGGCGCGGGCTCTTCCTGACGGAGAGATTGTCAGGGGTGTGCCGATTCCCGCTATTGTGCCGCTACCCGGTAAGGGGATGGCGTTAATGCCCGCCGGTGTTTCAGTTAGACCACGCATCGGTGAACACGATAAAAAGGTGTATGGCTCGGTGGCGGTAGTTTCGCAACTCACCAATGGGGCTAGCAAAAATCCTGGTTACCCCTTTTGGATCGCGGGTGTCTCAGGCGGGGAAGGGGAGGCTGTTTCGGTAGGATCCCGCCCAACCACGCCACCGTTGGATATGTTTGATCCGAAAAGGACAGCCGTCGGTCCCGATTTTTCCGAGATGAAGATAACTCCCTTGCCCAGCAACGTGAGCGGACACGATGGTGGTTTACCACGCCATGCCCTCGCTGGATATTCTGCGGGGGGCAAAACCCACGAGAAACTTACCCGGCTTTCCGCGGAAAAGCATATCAAAAAAGCAAAACCCATTTATTACCCGGAAGAGGGCACTGCATTGGAAAAAATTGCCATGTCGTTTCATGCTGTGAGGGAGCATGAAACCCATATGATCTTCATGGATAAAACGTATTTGCCAGCCCGGTTCGCAACTAATGGCGCCCCCCCTGTTCCTGGCGCACCTTACAACGACCCCTGCATTGACGATTTTATAAATGAGGGCAAGCATCATGACAATAAGGCTAATCTGCTCAAGACAGGGGGCGACGGGAGGTTCTTTGGCGGCAGTGAAGACAGCTATATTCTAGTAACAGACGCACTTCCAGGCGGCATAGAATTCGGCGGCGATAGTCCTCGTATATATAAGGGTGCCGCCTTACAGCTTGATGTGGTCTTCAACAAGCTTGGCTATCACTATCCCCAGCAAAGGATTCTAACTCTCTGGGAAGATGTCGGGCCACTCATGAGTAAAACGCGTGCACCGGAGCCTTTAGTTATTCGCATGAACACTTTCGATTGCGCAATGTACGCACACACTAATTTGGTGCCAAAGGATTTTTATGCGGACGATTTCCAGATCACTACTCCAACCGATGTCATCGGGCAGCATATCCACTTGCCTAAATGGGATCTAACGTCCGCCGACGGATCCGCAAACGGGTGGAATTATGAGGATGGCACTTTCTCACCGGGGATGGTACGAGAACGGATCACAGCGATAAATAAATGGAATACTGATGATGGCAGGAATGCGCCGCCACTGACCCCCACAGCGCATCCTTATTTTGGGGTTGAACTGCCGGGCAGCTGGGAAGACCATCAAAAACCTGCCAGTTTTTGCGAAGAAAAATGGAATGAAGTTAAAGGAGACGCGCACGCGTTTGAGTTGGAGGGATGGGGGCACAGGGGCAAATGCGACTGGTTTGGTGCGCGCACCACCTTACAGCGCTGGTTTTCCGACCCGTTAATCAATACGGGAGGAGTTCATCGTGGGCTAGGTATTACTTTTACCCATGATCATCTCTCACCTTCCACACATCAGCAGCTGGGCCTGTACGCAACCATGCTCACGGAGCCCCCCGGTTCACTGTGGAGGCATAATGAGACGGGTGAAACACTTTATGACGCTTCTGCGCGCCAGGATGGCGGCCCTACCTCATGGCAGGCGGTTATCACTGGCAAGGATGCGCTGCCACTCGATATCGACAACGATAAACGGGACGACTCCCACCGGGAATTTTTCCTGCAATTTGGGGATTTCCAGCATGCGTATCATAAAGGCGCTTTCTTTGGGGTGAGCGAAAAAGGGGTGGGATGGCCCCTTGATCCGGATGAGGAAGCCAAGCCTACAGAAAACAGTTTCCGCCAAGCTGTCAATCCCTCGTTTCGCAAGCCTTCTGAAACCATAACCGATATTATCAAGTTCGATTCAGAATGCCCGGGAGGAAATGCAGAGCCGGGCGAAGAAAGGCTGCCCAATACCGCTTATAAAGAGACAAAAAGACCGCTGCGGCCGTGCCCGGAGGCCATCTCAGCCGACGATATTGGCATGATGGTGGTGAACTATCGAAATGAGCCGGTTGGAGCGCGAGTATTTGATCCTGGCAAGCCAGGACCAGACGGCAAGTCCGGAAGGCAAGCGGAGGGATTTGGAGGAGATCTGGCATATGCGTTACAGACTAGAACTGATCGCGCTATTCCAGAACTCAATACCCAGCTGGGTAAAACAGCTTATCCCGCACTGACGTCAGGAATACAGCCGGGCGATCCCTTCACGCCCATCATGCGCGCCTATTCTGGCGATATGGTTCGGATAAAAGTCCAGGCGGGCTCTCATGAGCATGAGCACAACGCAGCTATCAACGCGCTCGCCTGGATGCAGGGAGGCTCCGGTTTTGGGCAGGCACCGCATTCTGGCTGGCGGAATGCGCAAAACACCGGACTTTCCGAGCAATTTACGTTTGCGGCACGTATTACCGATTATGAGTCTAAGGAGAACTCCCTGAATGACAGGATGTATACCATCGACAGCAGCCAGGATGGAATGTGGAATGGCGTATGGGGTATCCTCCGCAGCCTGAATCACCGCGAACAACCCCGCCCGCCGGAACCTGCTGACGCGCCCGGTCCCGATCGGTTGATCCCGCTTCCCAAAAACCCAAAGCCGACTCTGCTCGCCCTGGGCCAAGGCGAAGGGCTCGACAACGGTTGCCCGGATGGAGCGGGCGTTCCTAGGAAATATCATGTTTCCGCAGTGCTGGCAAATCAGGTATTAGACAATTCCTTGAACGCAACGATACCTTCTGTAGCGGGATCACACCTTCATCAGAATGGCGGAACGCTGGTCTATAACCCTCGCGGGACGAACATTCGCATCGAAGTATGGGACGAGGATAAGGGGGCGTATTCAGTAAAGGAGTATGGTGCGGGTCCGTTGCATGATCCTACGGCAATTTTATTTGTGATGGATAGCGATTTGGACCGCTACACGGGCAAACTCAAACCCGGACGCCCGGTCGAGCCCCTGATACTTCGGGCCGCCGCAGGGGAGTGCATGCAGGTCTATCTGACCAACCGGTTTCCGTATGATAAGACCGACCCTGTATACGCTCCGAAAAAGCACCACGTTAGAGGCCGGATGCCGGACCTTGATGGTTATACTTCGTTGTCCGGAATTATTCCTCGTGACAGTGGCAGCCCCAGCACATCCGACACCCCTGGTTCAGGCGCCACATCTTTTAATAATAACCTGATCCGCCCATCGAGCTACATCGGCCTGCACCCCCAGATGGTCCATTATGACGTGCATGCCGGGGACGGAAATAATGTCGGGGTTAATACAACGAGCACCATTGCTCCCGGCGAGACTAAAGTCTATACGTGGTATGCAGGTACGGTGGAAATAGTACAGAAGAAGATCGGTGAGCTATCTGACGGTGCAGGAAGTGGATCAGATGACGAGAAGGGGACGGTCTGCCAGCCCTACGAACCTTCGAGTCGGGCGGACTTATCCAATCAATACTTTCTGCTCGAAATGTTTACCCGGCCAAAACCGCGGCCTTTAAGCCACTTGCTCACTGAAAATGTTTTCAGGCGAGAGCTTCGACCCATAATACGCGAAAATTATGCTTCGAGAGAGGAGTTGGAATCTGAAAGCCGGGAAGCGGAAAAAATGCGTGAAAAGGTGAAAAATGAAAAGAAAATCGATGAATTGACAGATGAAGTTGTTGAGGCGGCCAAAGAGTTCCGGTGCCTGGATTCCATACCGGCAGACGCTTCTCCCACCGTCGGTAGGGGACTTTCAGACTCAGAAGAGACTTTCAGCAAAATCTACGTTCCCGATACCTCTGCGGCAGCCACAAAGCAAATCGGCTTCGAATGGCTGAATTTTCACGGGAGAACCACTGATACCGTGGAGACAGTAAAGAAACTGTTGGAGCTTCAACCCCGTGACAAGGAAGTGAGGGAACCCAAAGAAAACAATAAGTCCGCACACAAGAAGCTGCTTAAGGCTGTACGCTCCCTTGATACCGGCGCCTACTTTGACCGCGGAAAAGTGCTTCTCAAGCGCGAAATTTGTAGTGCGCTCATGGAAAAAAGCTTGGTAAGAACATTGCTTGACGGCGTGCATGAGCGGCATGCCGACAAGCGGGCGCAACTGAAGAGATTGAAACGAGCAGCGCCTGAAATTTCCCGGATTTTCGCCTTCGACAACAAAGGGGTGGATAGAATCGACATCAAAAGCTGGAAGGATTCTGTCCGGCTTGCCGCGCTTTCAAAAGATGCAGGAGACGGCTGTCGTTATGTGCCGGTTGAGTTTGGCGCCACCAATCTCACCCCTCCGGACCGCATCAAGCAGGGACAGAAAGGAGCGGTAGGCGCGCTGATCATTGAACCGTACGGAGCGAGTTGGCCGCCTGAGCATGATCTGGAGCTTGTGCTGGACCGTCAAAATCCGGGGGACGCGAAAGACAACACGCGATTTACTCGCACAACCGCAACCGTCCATTATCCTGTTCATTTCGGTTTTTATAAACGCAGCTTCCGCGACTTGGTGCTGGTCCATCAGAAGGGACTGAATCTGCGTTATGGAAAATATCCCGATGATGGCGCAAAGGGTGCAGTTCAGAATCTTGCTGCCGAGAAAGAGGGCGGGAACGAAAAGCCCGCTCGTACAGCGCCTGAGGATGCCCACGATTCGGGCCATATGGGGATCAATTACGCAACCGAGCCAATGTGGTTCCGCTTCGGCCTGCCTCCCGATGCGCCGTTCGGCAAAGAAGGTTTTGCGGGTGCCGCCAGTGCCTGGCAAGCGTTCAGCAATCAATGCTGCGACAACCGGCAGATTGTAGACGGTACGCCAATTGGCACTGTGATCAGCGCGGAGGAGGATGTGGGCGAACCGTATGTGCCAATCATGAAGGTGCAGGCAGGGCAAGAAATGCGAATCCGCACATTGATGCCAACCGGTGTTGGCCGCGCAACAGTCGTCGAGCTGCACGGCCACCAATGGCTGCGCGATCCATACATTGCGGAGAGGAGCTACCAGGGTTTCCCAACCGGCAGCCGGCCGGAAGATTGGGGAACTCCATCCCAGTGCATAGGCCAGAACGCCTTGGCAATGAGTTTAGGAGGGCAGGAAAGCGTCACGCCTATGGCCCACTTTGATATGGTATTCCCAGAGGCGGGCGGGAAGCATCGTGTCGCCGGCGACTATCTCTGGCGCGACCATGGCGGTTTTGGTATCACCAATGGCTTATGGGCAATCATTCGGGTTGAGCAGCCAACGTTGCACTGGCTGCACTGGCTGTTTCCCCGCAACGAATTGCGCGACAACTGCGGTTTATTATTATGAAGTGGCGCCATGCCATTCCGTGCGCCGTGCTGTTGAGCATGGGCGCAGCGAACGCCGAGTTGCCACGGTATCTCGATCGGATTATCGATCGCGAAGGCATCAGCATGCGCGTGAGTGTCGAGGCGATCGACGCGGACGCGCCGTTAGCGCCGCAAGCGGGGCAATCAGTAAGATTGAAGCTCGAGGGCAAACGGCTTGCCGATGGCCAACCACTCACCAATTGGAATATGGGTGCCTGGCTTGACCGGGCGACGGATGCAATGTCAGGGGCGCTGCCGGTTTGCGGCCAACGAATCGCCCAGTATCTCAGTGGGAATCTGATGCAGCGTCCGTTGCTGGATTTAACGGGATACTATGTGCTCAGTCTCGATGCTGAACCAAGCGTTTCAGTATTGGATCCATCGGTGAGTTTTGGTGGCCGCAGCAGCCTTTATTCTGCGATAAAGCTCGATGGCAGGGGATTCGATTGGCTGAAAACAACCGATGGCGCGCTTTTATTCATCGCTTTGCCGCACGAGAAAAAGCTCGCCATCGCAGACTTGCAGACCCTGAAAATCATCGATCATCTGACTTTGCCCGGGCGCCCGACACGCCTCGCTTTGCAGCCTGATGAGCGTCTTCTCTGGGTTGGGCAAGCCGGATCGGGGGACGAAAAAAGCGCTGTCGAAGTGATAGATACGCTTAGTAGAAAATCGCTCACCCAAATTTCCTTACCCTTCGGGCATCATGAGTTCGCGTTCTCGGAAAATAGCCTGTATGCCTATATCAGTACTCGTCAAGCGGGTATTCTGACTATCGCCGATATAAACAGTTTGAAGGTTACGCGTGAAATCAATCTTGGATTCGAGCCGCTAGGCTTGATTTTCGTAGCTGGGGACCGAGCCGAACCGCTGCTTTGGGTAATTAATGCTCGTGCGGGACGTTTACATCGCTACAATCCGCGCGGCGATCCGGTCGACACCATTGCAATCGAGGCCGGCCTGGGGCCTGGGAAAGTAACGCCTGACGGCCGGTATCTGCTGATTGTTAACCCCAGCCAACATCGGCTCTATGTTTTAGATGCGATTACAGGAAAAGAAAAGCACCGCTTAACGGTATCGGGTCAGCCGTACGATGTCATGTTTTCCGCGCAATATGCCTATATAAGAACGTTGCAGAGCGAACAGGTAGGCTTGCTTTCTCTCGCAAGTCTCGACAGTGAGAAAGCATTTTTGAAATTTATCCCGGCAGGGGCAGTGGCGGTGGCAAATACCGCAGACTTACCGCGGGCATCCAGTATGGCGACCTCATTGGATAACGCAGGTGCTTTTTTTGCCACACCAGCAGAACGTACGATCTACCACTATATGGAAGGAATGAATTCACCCAGTTCAAGTGTACGAACTTATGGCCATGTGCCGACGGCAGCAATGGTCATCCAGCGGGGGTTGCGCGAGTTGGGGCCAGGGCAGTACGCGACAGTCATCCGCCTTCCATCTGCCGGGAAAATGGTGCTGGCGCTCGCAAGTGAGACGCCAGCTATGCGGGAGTGTATCGGACTAAAGATCGAAGTGCCAAGAAAAATAGACCCTGTTGCTGCCATCCCCGTGCAATGGTTGAGCGACAGTGTCCAAAGAGTCGCCATGGGCGGCCCTTTAAGTTTCCGGCTAGGGATAAAGAATGCCCATGCTTTGGCTTTAGCGCAGTCCGGTGATCTGCGGCTGCGTATCGTACCAGCTCGCGGCGGTACCGCTGTTTTCTGGCCTCTGGAAGCCGATTTGAAGAGACCTAATGAATGGATTGCCATAGGCGCGTTACCAAAAGAAGGGGGTTATTATGTACATGTGGAAGGCAGCCTCCCCGTGCAGTCGGTTTATTCCACAGTTTTAGTATCGGGTAACTCAAAGGCCGAACCGGAAACAAACAGATGATCCATGTACGCCTCGCTCTTTTGTACTTCGCTGTATCGCCCTTATCCGTCCTGGCAGCGGCTACCGATCACGTGCTACATGTGCGCTCGAGTTTGAGCGGACATGAAACGAGAATAGTGGTCCCCCAAGTGACTCTGCGGGACAGTCAAGGCCGGGAACAGGAGTTGCCCCGCTTGATGGAAGACCGGATCGTGATCTTGAACTTCGTATTCACTTCCTGTGCCACAATTTGTCCTGCGCTCAGCGCGATCATGCGCAGTACGGAGCAGCAGTTATCGGAGCGCTTGGGCAAAGATGTAATTTTGATTTCGATTTCTGTCGATCCTGCTAACGATACTCCAGATAAACTTCGTGACTATGCGAAGAAGATCGGATCCGGAACCAACTGGTACTGGTTAACCGGAAACCCTGTCGATATCGAATACGCATTGCGGGCATTCGGAGTACCAACGGGTGGGCGGCCCGAAAATCATCCGCCCACTATTCTGGTCGGGAATACTCGCAAGAATCAGTGGTGGCGCTGGGTCGGCATAACCACGCCAGAGAGCCTGGTGAATGCCGTTAACGCTTTTACCAACAATGCTTCACCAAGCAACAAGCGTTCTCATGCGCGGTAGCGCTAAGATTCTTTCTGTGCTGCTACTGGGCGCCGCAGCCTGTGCATTCGCGCAAGCGACTCCTAATTCCTCTCAAAGTGCTGAAAAACAAGAACGATCCCGCGGCTACTTCGGCGATGACGTCCTGATCGATCAGGATGGTATCCCACATCGTTTTTTCAGTGACCTGTTACAGGGCCAGGTGGTATTAATCAATGTGATATTCACTAATTGCGAGGATGCTTGTCCCATGCAGACGCAGCGTTTGCAATCCGTGCGCAAACAGCTAGGAGAACGCTTTGGTTCCGAGATTATATTTCTTTCGTTGTCAATTGATCCCAAGCGTGACACTCCTGCTGCGTTAAAGAAGTTTGCGGCGAAGCAGCATGCCGATGTTCCCGGCTGGCGTTTTCTGGTAGCTAAGGAGTCTGTCATGGCAGCAATACTTGGCCGGCTTGGGCAATGGACTGATGATCCCACGAACCACAGTACTCTGTTGATTGCTGGCAATGCCAGCGACGCACATTGGGTTAAGCTTCGCCCTGATTCACCGGCGGAGCGCATCACTGCTGATTTGCTGCGTCTGGCTAGCAAGAACTGATCTACATAATGGTCCGTCAAGTTGGCCATGCCCTCCTGTTGTGGTCTCTAATCTGTAACTGTGCAGCAGCCGCGTTAGAAGACGCGGAGATTAATCTCGGGCGTTCGATCTTTGAAAAAGGAATCGGTCGAGACGGCAGAGAGATCAGGGCAATACTACACGGGGGGGTTGCTATGAAAGGCGCCTCAATTGCATGCGCAGGCTGCCACGGTCAAGACGCGCGCGGTAGTGCCGAGGCTTTCGTCCAAGCCCCGGATATTCGCTGGGCAAATCTAAGTAAGCATTATACTGCGCGTCGAGCCGGAATCGCCGGCGTTCCCTATGACCGGACCAATTTTGCCAATGCGCTTCGATCTGGCTTCACCCCGGGCGGTAATCGGCTTGACCCGGTGATGCCGCGCTTCAGTCTCGCTGAGGACGAGGTGGAAAGCCTGATAGCTTATCTCTCAGTTATTAACGGTCTTGTGATCGAAAGAGAATCTAGGGTTGTCGTGCTGGGACTATTACCAATGCCAGGGCGAAATTCAGCAGCCGACAAGCTTGCCTGGAGAATGCAAAATTGCCCTGCGAGTGTATCCAGGAGCCGCATTGCCGCAATTGATATTCTTTATTTTCGAAACCCGGAAGATGCCATCGCTCAGGTAGATAAACGCGTCCAGGATAGATCCAATATCATAATCCTGGCGCCATACCTGCTGGGA
>WUUC01226051.1_pt1 | contig 10786 bp, 7 predicted proteins | sample 6278441 | NCBI WGS metagenome assembly WUUC01 (sample SAMN13675441, study PRJNA597444) | soil metagenome | isolation source: soil | place: USA: Washington | collected 2017-10 | reverse complement strand
CGCGCGCCGCGTCGATCTGGATGAGATCGACTGCTTTGGCCTGGAACAGCTGCTTGAAGACGACACGATTCTGAGTGTGTTCGCCAGTGGAAACCGCCAAAGGCGCAATTCCTCGCCTGATTGTGGCGTGGCCGAGCACGTCGTCGGGGCTGGTCGGTTCTTCCACCCACGCGATATTGAATGGCGCCAGCTGAGCCAGCCATTCGATGGCCGCACCCACGTCCCAACGTTGATTGGCATCGACGGCAATTGCGATATCGGGGCCGACCGCTTCACGCGCGAGACGGCAACGACGAACGTCGTCCTGCACGCTGCGGCCGACTTTCAGCTTGATGGTGCGAAAGCCGCTCGCCACGGCTTCCTTCGACAGACGCACCAGCTTTTCATCGGAGTAGCCGAGCCAGCCAGGCGACGTCGTATAGGCCGGATAGCCATGCTCCAGCAGATCGACGATCCGCGCTGCCTTTCCAGGAGCTGCCGCACGCAGTAACTGCAGGGCCTCATCCGGAGTGATGGCGTCGGTGAGATATCGAAAATCGACGGCAGCAACGATCTGCTCCGGCGTCATGTCCGCGATCAAGCGCCACAACGGTTTGCCCGCTCGTCGCGCGGCCATATCCCACACTGCGTTGACCACGGCACCAATCGCCATGTGGATCACGCCCTTCTCGGGGCCCAGCCAGCGCAGTTGCGAATCGTCGGTCAGCGTACGTGCGAACGCGCCCAGATCGCCGAGCACCTCATCCACATCACGCCCGACCACGAGATGCGACAGCGCGGCCACCGCACTCGTCTGCACGTCGTTGCCCCGGCCGATGGTGAACACCAATCCATATCCGACGAGGTCGGGCTGGTCGGTCCGCACGACCACATAAGCAGCCGAGTAGTCCGGGTCCGGATTCATGGCATCGGAGCCGTCCAGAAATCGCGATGTGGGGAAGCGAACATCGAACGTATCCAACCGGGTGATTCTCGCCATGGGCGCGCGGCTCTCCTATTAAATGTGGGCAACGACGCGCTGGCGCTGCTGGCCCAACCCATCGATCGCCAGTTCCATCACGTCGCCGGCGCGTAAATATACCGGCGGCTTCTGCCCCAACCCGACGCCGGCGGGCGTGCCCGTGCTGATCACATCGCCGGGATGCAGCGACATGTAGCGGCTGATGTAACTCACCAGGTGAGCGACACCGAACACCATGGTTCGCGAACTGCCGTTCTGATATCGATGGCCGTTGACGCTCAAGGTCATCGCGAGCGCCTGCGGATCCGGCACTTCGTCGCGAGTGACCAGCCAGGGGCCGATCGGGCCGAAGGTGTCGCAGCTCTTCCCCTTCACCCACTGTCCGCCGTGTTCGAGTTGGAAGGCACGTTCGGACAGATCGTTCACGATCACATAACCGGCGACGTGCGACAGCGCTTCCGCGACGGACACGTCCCTAGCAACATCGCCGATCACGACGCCCAGCTCGACTTCCCAATCCGCCTTCTCGGCACCACGCGGTAACACGACGTCGTCGTTCGGCCCGACGATTGCGCTAGTGGCCTTCATGAAGATCACGGGCTGCTCCGGCACGGCCATGCCAGATTCGGCGGCGTGATCGGAAAAATTCAGCCCCACACAGATGAACTTGCCCACGCTGCTCACGGGCGCGCCGTAACGCTGGTCGCCAGAGACGAGTGGCAAGGTCGCCGGATTGATTGCGCGCAACTTCGCCAAACCCGCATTCGTCAGCGCGTCGCCACGTATGTCAGTCACGTGCGAGCTGAGATCACGAATCGCGCCCGTCGCGTCGATCACGCCGGGCCGCTCTCGCCCGCTCGCGCCATACCTGACTAACTTCATGACCTGACTTTCTGAAAACTATTCATGAGAAATATTCAAGTGAATGCACGCGAGGACACGTGCACCGTCAACTTTCCGCCTTCGCGGACCACCAATCTTTCATTGAACTCAACGCAGACTCGTCCGCCCGCTACGCGAACCGATGCGGTCACCGGCGATCCGTCAAAAGTCACCGCAGAGAAGAGCGACTTCTCGCTCACGTCCGCCGGGCAGCGCAACTCCATGCGCGACAGCTGCAACTGCCCGTGGGCGACTGTTATCGACGCACGCTGCACGCCGATATCGACGATCTGCTCGATGCTTCCCCAGCCTTCGGCCGCCGTGAAAGCCGCCTTGAAGCGATCGGGAGAAATCTTCGGATCGAACGACAGATATCCGCGCGGGCCGTGATATTCGAAGCCGCACGCGCTGATAAAAACGCCGTAGCTCGCCATGGCGCGCGCGTAATGATCACCGCACTCAATCTCGTTATACGGATTGCGTTTGCTGGGGTGATAGCGCTCGTGAATCGCTCGGACGATCGTCAGCCCCTCGTCAATCAATCCTTCGGCGACCATATGCGAGGCGACCTGGTACTCGAATCCCGTCATGCACTCGTTGAGATAAGCTTCGGACGTGACTCCGAAGCCCAGCGCCTCGGAGCGCTTGCCGCGTTGATCCAGATCGTCGCGCGGCCACGTGCACATGATGAGGCCGGCCTCGCCGGGCATCGCATACCAGCGACCGCCCTTGAGGCGCGTGAACCGATGACGATAGACGCCAACATCGGGTGAAAAGTTGTATGTGAACAAAGCACGCAGCGCGGACTGGGTTCGATCGGCGGGCAGGATGCGCCCCGCTCCGGCCTGGAATGCGAAGCTCTGACCAATCACCTGATCGATGAAACAGCCTTCGCCCAGGTCCAGCGCTTCCGGATGCGTCGGGTCGGCGTGATGCACGTAGTACTCGCCGTTGTACAGCGAGTCGAAGCTCTGTGACCCGCATTGCAACCGCGCGTCGCACTCGGCTGCGAATGATGGATCGCCCATCTCGAGTGCCATCTCGCGTGCCGCGGCAAGAGCAGCGAGAAATAGCGAGCTGATCGATGGGATCGATCCGTACCAATTCGTATCGAGCGTGTTGTACTGCGGGCCATCGAGCAAGCCATCGCCATCGGCGTCGCGATCCATCATGAAGCGCATCGACTGCCTCACTCTTGGCCACAGCCGTCGCAAGAAACCGTCGTCGGCAGTCATGCGATGTTCGCGATAGACACGGAGAATGGTGCCTAGCTGGCCGTCCGCCGCGAAGAACTTCTCCGCGGGCACCTTGCAATACATGTCGCCATGAGCAGAGGCTTCTGCGCGGTAAGCAAGCGAACCGTCATTGCCAAAGGCAATTCCATAGTCGATGTGCTCACGCAAGCCACGTTCCAACGACGGGAACAGACGAGAGACCGCTTGCGCGTAGTGCCACACGTGCTGGCAGGTGCCAGGACAGCTGTAAACACCCTCCCATCCATAGAAGCGATCGTTGTCGAACCAGTGGCAGGTCTGCGTCGCCAGCGTCGAGGTGTTCGCGAAGGTTCGATTCAGGAACCAGTGCGGCAGCGTCGAGTCGTTCCAGGTGCGGACCCAACGGCGGGTCAGATCGCGCAGGCGAGCGAACTGGTCCAGGACGTACTGAGCGACTTCACCGCTCGATGCGAACCGCTTCGCGTAGTTCCTACGCAGCTGTTCGAGTCCTTCGATGTCGTCCATCGTGGAGAAGAACATCTTGCCCTTGCTGTAGCGAGGGAAGTGCCACGCGACCAGGAAAGTAACCTCGGTGGTCTGACCGGGTTCCAGCACGACGCGACGTGACGCGCTGACGGCACGCCGATCTCTCATTCCGAAGCGCGCCTCGCCGGATTGCGAACCTTCCGTTCCTGAGAAGACACGCGCGAAGATGTCGGGCCCACACGGCAGAGCTAGCGCGAGGCGATCCGTATTAGAGGCGCCGACCAAGGCCATCGACATCGAACCGATGCCTTCCAGCTTGGAATACTGTGCCTCTATGTCGACGCCGCAATCCAGAATGACTCCGGAACGTGCATCACGCGCGACGTTGAATCGCTGTCCTGCTTCTGCCGGCGGCTCGAACGGGCACGCGGCGTTCTCCAGCCATCCAGCGATGTCGACGCTCACGCGGCGCTCCGATCGATTGATGAGCGAGTAGCTCATGATCGTGACCGGCAACGCCGAGTCCTCGGGTTCCAACGGGATAAACGGCGAATATGCCTCCAGCTCCGCGACGACCGGGCTGGCGTCGTCGAGGTACAGTACACGCGCCATCGGATACGTGCCTTCAAAGCGAACTTGAGCGAAGCCAGTGTCGTCGAGTCGACGCGGCGGCCCACCATCCACTGACAGTGCAAAACCCTGCGCGAAGGATTGCTGAGGAACGAAAGGCGCGGCGTAGTTGAGCCCGCGGGGATCGCCGATCTCGGGCTTGCCGCCGATCGATTTGAAGATGTCCCAATACGCGAGCCGGCCATCACCCGTTAAATAGACCTGACCCGCGCAGATCCCGCCCACCGGCATGCCGATGTAGTGAAGATCCTCGCGGCCGAATACTTCGGGACTGCCGCGCTTCGCTAGCGATGCGAGCTGTTCCTTGGTCAACCCTTTGTCGGCGGGCACCAGTCGCTCATGCGAGCGACCCGGCGAGCCAGAAGCCCCGGATTGTCCTGAATCAGTGTCTGTAACGAAGACCGCCACTCAATTCTCCGACACCAGGCTACAGGCGATAACACTCTCGCGCATTGCGCGAGAAGATTGCTTGTCGAGCGCTCTCGTCCAGCGGCTCCAGGAACCGTTCGCACATGCGAACCCACGAAACATAGTCCGACGCGACGTTCAACACCGGCCAATCGCTGCCCCACATGAGACGTTCAACGCCGAAGCAATCGAGCAGATGTCGCATGTACGGCTCGAGGGTCTCGAACGTGGCACCGGGTGCCGCTTCGGTCAACAGGCCAGAGAGCTTGCAGAATACATTGGGAAAGCGAGCGACGGCGGCGAGATCCTCGCTCCAGGGATGAAACGCGCCGCGCGCGATGTCAGGCTTCGCTCCGTGATCGACAATGACACGCAGTCCCGAATGAGCACGAACTACTCGCAGCAGTCTCGACAGGTGGACTGGCTTTATCACCGCATCGAAGCAAAGCCCTCGTTCGGCGAGCGCGTCGAGTGCGCTCGCGACTTGCGGATCGAGCATCCAGTCCGGAGCGGGGATGAACTCGATCATCGGCCGGATGCCCTTGAGCCACTTGGATTCGCTCAACGCTGCGATGTCGCGCGTCGCCGTGGCGCTCGCCATATCGACCCAGCCCACGACACCGACGACGAAATCGCAGCGCTCGGCGATGTCGAGCAAGAATCTTGATTCGGCGACTGTGGCTGCTGCCTGGACGACGATGGACTCAGTCACACCGGTTGCGCGCATGTCGGGCTCGAGATCGGCTGGCATGAAGTCACGATACAGTGCAGTCAAGTCAGGCGACATCCATGCATAGTCGCCGCGCGCTACCTGCCAGAAGTGCTGATGAGAGTCGAGCTTCATGGCGCCGGCACCGGCGCGTCGGAAGCAATGATTCCCTCGCTGCGCAACTCTTCCCAGAAAGCAGCCGGTATTTCAGCTCCTACATATGTGAGCGTGTCGCGGACTTGCTGGGGATCGGCCAGCCCGGGGATCACACTGGCAACCACAGGATGCGCCAGACAGAACTGCAGCGCCGCCGCTGGTAGTGCCACGCCGTGACGCTCACACACCGACTCGATCCGCCGCACCCGGCCAAGCACATCTTTCGATGCATCGCTGTAGTCGAATTTGGGTGCGGCCGCCTGGCTGCCGGTCGCGAGGATGCCGGAATTGTAGGGGCCGCCAATCACGATCGAAACGCCGCGCTGCTCGCAAGTCTCGAACAGCCCGTGCAAGGGCGATTGCTCCAGCAATGAATAACGTCCCGCCAGCAGGATGCAATCGAGCGGATGCTGCGCCAGAACTTGTTCGCAGATCGATATCTCGTTGACGCCGAGTCCGATAGCCCGCACCGCGCCCGAAGACTTCAGCTCATGCATGGCACGGATGCCACCACCCATAGCCGCGGCCAACATTTCCTCGTGGCGAGGGCCGTGCGTATATCGCCCGAGATCATGCATCAACAGCACGTCGATCTTGTCCCCACCAAGACGCTGAATACTGTCTTCGAACGAATGCATGACACCGGCGTAGGAATAATCGAACACGGGCGTGAACGGCAGCGGCCGGACGAATTCGTCTGCCTTTTCGACCGCCTCGGCGGCGCGCATGAGCCTGCCGACCTTGGTGGACAAGACCCATTGATCTGACGGTTGCGAGCGCAGGAATTCGCCGAGCCGACGCTCGCTCAAGCCATAGCCATAGAATGGGGCCGTATCGAAGTAGCGAATGCCGGCATCCCACGCGGCGGATAGCGTGGCGTGCGAGTCAGCATCGCTGATCTCTCGATATAGATTGCCGAGAGCAGCGCCGCCGAACCCGAGCGTGGTGACTTTCGCTTTGCTGTCGCCCAACGATCGGCGCTGTGTCAGCGTATCCATGCGAGGCGCCACTCCGGAGCGTTCATGCGGACCAGCCTCCATCGATGATATGGATCTGGCCGGTAGTGAAGCCGGATTCGTCGCTAGCGAGGTACAACACGAGTGCTGCGACTTCCTGCGCCGTGGCGAGCCGTCCCATCGGCTGACGAGCCACAAACTCGCGGCGAGCACGCTCATAGTCGCCAGTCGCGTGCAGCCGTGCCTGCAACGACGGTGTATCCACGGTGCCAGGACAAATCGCGTTACAACGAATGCCTTTGCCCACGAAGTCGACGGCGACGGATTTGGTGAGCCCGATGACTGCCGCTTTGGTTGTACCGTAGGCGAACCGGTTTGCCACTCCTTTCACCGAGCTCGCCACCGACGACATGTTGATGATGCTGCCGCCGCCACGAGCGATCATCCCGGGAAGAAACGCCTGTATGGTGCGATACATCCCGCTGACATTTATATCGAACGCCGTACTCCAGGCGCGCTCGTCGCATTCGAGGATGGTGCCGCCGTGAACCCAACCGGCGCAGTTGAACAAACCATCAATGGGCCCTACCTCTGCCGCCAGCCGCGTCACAGCCGCGCCATTCGTAACGTCGAGTTGCAGGTGCTTGCACCGCTCCAATGTCGAGAGCGCATCGGCGGCGATGTCCGTGGCAATCACCTCGGCACCGGCAGCGACGAACTGTTCGGCGGCCGCACGCCCGATTCCCTGGGCCGCGGCAGTGATGAGAATGCGTTTACCGGCTAGACGGGTCATGATGCGACCCAGTGTTGCATATACGAACTAGCGGTGCAATAGTGATTCAAGTGCCATTCTGCCGACCCCTGCGCTGCGTTGCCGCCCAGTTATCTCCGGAGAAAACACCGATGTTGAAGATGCTCGACCCGATCCTGGGACCGCAGCTGCTCGCTACTCTGAGGGAGATGGGCCACGGCGATGAGCTGGCGATCGTCGACGCAAACTTCCCGGCCGTGAGCCTGGCTCGCCGCCTGATTCGCGCCGATGCGGCCGAGGCCCCGCGCATGCTCGATGCGATCTGCACCGTGTTGCCGCTCGACTCATATGTAGAATGCGCCGTGCATACCATGGCGGTGGTGGGCAATGCCGAAGCCGTGCCCGAAGTGGTGGCGCGTTTCGCCGAGATCGTCGCGGCCCGCGCCCCTGAATATAAAGGCGGAATGGGCAGCCTGGAGCGCGGCAAATTCTACGAAAGGGCCGCACAGGCCTTTGCTATAGTTGTGACGGGTGAGCGACGGCACTACGGAAATATTCTCCTGACCAAAGGAGTTCTGTCGCCGCCGAGCTGAACTACCGAGGCCGAGGACGTTGGTTACAAAGAACAAAGAAGTACCGCAGAAGACCAGGAAGGTCGCCGCCGCCGCACGCGAGCCGCGGCGCTACCGGGCACCCGCGCTGGAGAAAGGACTCGAGATTCTGGAGCTGCTCGCACGCGAGCCTGCCGCACTCAGTACGCCGCAAATTGCAAACCTGCTGGGTCGCAAGCGCACCGAGCTGTTCCGCATGATGCAAGTGCTGGAATACGCGGGTTACGTCGCGCGCGAGGACGGCTCCGAGTCGTACGTGCTGTCCAACAAGCTGTTCGCCCTGGGAATGTTACGTCCGCCGATCCGCAACCTGCTGGCCGTGGCGCTGCCCGTGATGCGCAAATTGTCGGCGCAGCTGGATCAATCCTGTCACCTGGCGGTTCGCACCGACGATCAGATCGTCGTCATCGCTCGTGAAGAGGCGCCTGGCGATCTGGGCTTCGCAGTCCGCATCGGCTATCGACGCTCGCTGGTCCATGTCGCCTCCGGCGTGGTCTTGTTCGCATTCCAACCGCAATCCATCCAGGACGCGTGGCTGCGGCGGCTGCGCTCCACAGAAGATCCTGCCGCGATTGCCCAGTTCGCGCGACGCGTGGAGATCGCCCAGAAGAAAGGCTTCGAGCAGCAAACCAGCGAGTTCGTACAAGGCATCTCGGATCTGTCCGCCCCCATCCTGCATGGTGAGTCCGCGATCGCGGCACTCACCGTTCCCTTCGTGCAGAGTCAGCCCATTCGCAAGTCCATCGCAGACGCGATTCCGCCGATCTGCGCCGCGGCCGCCGATATCTCCCGCGAATTGAGCGGCGGCCCGCAGCTGAATCCCTAGCCCCGGCTCCTCGTAAACCAGTCCCCCTCGTCAGCGCAGCTCCTGCGCTGACGCTTCGTCACGCCCGTGCCCCCACGGTGTCCCGGGATTGACAAAGCCCCTGCGCGGTGGTTTCGTATATGAATCTACTCTTCACAAATAAACCACGTTAAATCACGACTCGAATCGGACCACCGCGAAAAAATCTCTGCGAGCATCATTTCAGGGGGTATGTATGAAGCCTGCCGGATTGGCTTTTCTGCTGTTCCTGTCGGCGTTGTTCGGCTCGGCGACCGCCATGGCCAACTGCCTCAACCTGTCGCTGATCCCATGGCCCACCAGCGGCTGGAGCGCCGACTTCTCGACGTATTGCATACGCGGCAGCGTCAGCTCTCAGGTCTCCTCCACGGCCAGCGCCAGCGACTTCGAGTATCGCGCCACCATCAAACTCAGCAATGACGGCCAGCCTGACCCGGCATCGCAGGGCGGCCTGGTATTTCGCAGCCAGAACAACACCTATCTGCAGGGCTACATGGTGTTGATCCATCATCTGCCCAACGCCGACGATCGCGTCGAGCTGTACAAGAACGGCGCGATGCTGACCAGCGCGGTCGCGACGATCAATTTGAATACGCCCTATCAACTGCGCGTCAGCGCGTTTGGCTCGGCGATCAAGGTCTACCTGGGCGGCACGCTGGTCATCAACGCGACCGACGGCACCTACACCTCCGGCGCATTCGGACTCTTCAGGGCAGGCACGACAGTGGACTTCACCGACATCTTCACCGACATCCCGACGCTGCACAGTTCCGAAATCGGCTATCAGACATACGGCCAGAAGCGCGCGATGATCCAGTCGGGTTCCGGCGCGTACGCCGGCGCCTCGTTCACGCTGCGCGATGCCAGCACCAACGCAACGGTTTTCACCGGCACCGCCGCCGCGAACCAGACCAAGTGGGGACGCAGTTTCAATGTGCTCGACTTCTCGACGTTCACCACGCCGGGCCAGTATCGAGTCGCGGTCACCATCGGAGCGACCACGCTCACCTCGAGCGCGTTCACGATCGGCGCTACCCCATTGCTGGACACGCAGATGTATCAGATCGCGGTCAATCAATTGAACCAGCGCTTCCCTTCACCGACCGCGACACCGGGATTCGCGGGTGCGTACCTGCCGTCCAACCGGACCACGATCAACGACCTGATCTACTCGAATTCATCGAATCCGCTCTATCCCTACCGTGCGCCGCAGTCCGGCGACTACGTGCCGCAGATCTGGCGCGACTGCTCGAGCAACTACGCCGAGGTTCAGTCGGTAGGCACGACCGTGTTGGGCTTGATCGAGCTGTATGAAAAGAACCTGCAGAACTCGAGTCGGTTCACGTCGACGCAAGTGGCGGACCTGATGGCCAACGCGCAGCTCGGTGTCGACTACCTGGTCAGCCTGCAGGAGTCGCATCCCGGCGATGCGCTGCGCGACGGACGCCTGCGCCACTCGACGCTCGTCAACGTCGAGGACAATGCATGGTGGGCCGGCAACGTTCACATCTGGAACGACACCGTGTTCGGTGCCGGAGTATTGGCACGAGCTTCGGCGGCGCTCGCCAACATGGCCGATCGGACTTCGAATCCGACGCTCGAGGCTTCGTTGCGCGCATCTGCCGCGGCAGCACTGATTGCCGCGAAAAGGGCGTGGGTCAACGCGGACTATCGCCCCTACTATCTCGCCGAAGATCTGGATACGAGTTACATCCCCGGCTACAACTTCGGCACGTTCTGGCCGTGGACGGATTGGAGAGTCATGGCTCGCGCCATGTACGGCGTGACCGATGCCTCCTGGGACATGGCAACCACACTCACCCGCACCACGGGCTACGACGCTCTGCGCAGCCGTGAGCTGATCAGTTTCTTGAACGCCTCCACGCTGCTGTATCAAGTGACGGATGAGACCGGGTCGGCGAGAACGAAGTACCTCACCACGGCCAAGTCCGTCGCCTCCGAGTTGGCTACGCGTCAATACGGCACGCCGGATACGCCACTCGATGGCGTCTACGGAATGTTCCGCGAGTTCGCGTCGATCAACACACCTGCCGCCAATGCGTTCCTGATGGAGTCGGCGCAGGCCGGCATGACGCACATCGGCAACTATCAATTCACTTCCTTGCAGGGCTTCATCGATCTGCTCGCCCTGGCACCCAGTGATGCCGACACGGCGGA
>WUUC01097034.1_pt1 | contig 10786 bp, 2 predicted proteins | sample 6278441 | NCBI WGS metagenome assembly WUUC01 (sample SAMN13675441, study PRJNA597444) | soil metagenome | isolation source: soil | place: USA: Washington | collected 2017-10 | reverse complement strand
TGCAGAGGTCGTACCTGTAGCCGACGGGCGTGTTGTTCCACTCGGTCAGCACCTGATTGCGCTCCGCCTGTCGCAGCAGCGGCAGCGACGACAGGCGCTGCTTGGGGTTGGCGACGACGCCTTCGAGCAGCGTCTGGAAGTGGCCGAGCATGCGCGCGGCCGTCGCCGCGTCGAAGAGGTCGGCGTTGTACTGGAGCGAGAGGCCGATGCCGTCCGGCGTCTCGGCGGCCACCATCGTCAGGTCGAAGGGGACGGGCTGCTGCTCAAGCGGGACGTGCTCCAGCGTGAGCCCCTCCAGGGCGATCTGCGCGTCCTCCTCGCCGAGGACGAAGGAGGGCAGCCCCGACTCTTCCAGCAGCGGCACCTTCTGGAAGGAGAACATCACCTGGAAGACGGGCGGCCGCGCCGGGTCGCGCGCCGGCTGGAGCCGCTCGGCCAGCAGCGCGAAGGGGTACTCCTGGTGCTCGAAGGCGCCCCACACCGTCTGCCTCACCTGCCCGAGAATCTCCTCGAAGCTCGACTCGCCGCGGACGGCCGCGCGCATCACCAGCGGGTTGACGAAGTAGCCGACGATGCCGGCGAACTCCGGGCGCGTGCGCCCCGCGCTCGGCGTGCCGACGAGGATGTCCTGCTGGCCCGTGTAGCGGTGGAGAAGAGTCTGGAAGGCGGCCAGCAGCGTCATGTAGAGCGTCGCGCCGTAGACGCGGCTGAGGGCCTTGACCTCCCGGGTCAACTCCGCGCCCAGCTTGAGCGTGTGGTGCGCCCCGCGGTAGGTCTGCACCGGCGGCCGGGGGCGGTCGGTCGGCAGGTTCAGCACCGCCAGCTCGCCGCCCAGTTGCTGCCGCCAGTACTCCCAGAGGGTCTCGCCGGCGTGGCCCGCCAGCGCCTCCTCCTGCCAGCTCACGAAGTCGGAGTAGTCGAGTTGGAGCGGGCCGAGGTGTGCGGCCGCGCCCTCCCGCGCCGACGCGTAGAGCGCGTCGAGCTCGCCCGTCAGGACGGCCAGCGACCACAGGTCGATGACGATGTGCGAGGCCACGATGAGGAGCACGTGCTCCTCGTCCGAGCGCCTGAACAGGCTGACGCGAAAGAGCGGCCCGCGCACGAGGTCGAAGGGGCGGTGAGCCTCCTCGACGAGGTGGCGCGACAGCTCCGCCTCGGCCGCGCCCGAGAGGTCTCGTTGCAGGAAGCAGACCTCGTCGCGTTCGAGCACCTGCTGCCGCGGGATGCCCTGCGGCGCGTCGAAGCGCGTGCGCAGCGAAGGGTGGCGCTCCACCAGCGACTGGAACGCGCCGCGCAGCGCCGCGACGTCCACCCCGCCGCGGACGCGCGCCGCGCTGGCGATGTTGTAGGCGCTGCTCTCGGGCGCGAGCTGGTGCAGAAACCAGAGCGCCTGCTGGCCGGCCGAGAGCGGGTAGTCACCGGCGGCGCCCGACGGGGCGCGCGAAGAGAGCGGCCCGGTGTTGCCGCTGCGCGGCCCCCCGAGCAGCGTCAGGATTTGCGCCGTCAGCTTCGAGACGCTCGCCCCCTGGAGGAGGTCGACCACGGGCAGCTCGATCTGGAGGCCGGCCTCCAGCGTGTTCTTCAGCGCGATGGCCGTCAGCGAGTCGATGCCCAGCGCGCCGAGCGACTGCCTCTCGTCGACCGCGTCGGGGTTGATTCTCACGGCGCGCCCGACCTGCTCCCGCAGGTAGAGGCGCAGCAGTTCGGGGCGCTCGTCGGTCCCGGCGGCGACGACCGACTCGGCGCTGAGCATGGCCTCGCCGGCCGAGTAGCGTGCGTCGCCGAAAGAGTTCGTCCTGATGGCCTGCAAGGCGCCGCCGAGGAACTGTTCGCGGCAGACGTGCCGCTGGACCTTGCCGCTGGAAGTCTTCGAGACGCTCCCCGGCCTGACCAGCGCGATGGCGTGGACCTGTAGCTCGTGGTGCTCGGCCACGGCCTGGCGGATGGCCCAGACGACGGCGTCGAGGTTCAGGTTCCTGAAATGCCGGTCGACCTCCTGCACGATGACGAGCCGCTCCTGCTCCTCGGCCTCCACGCAGAACGCGGCGCCGCGCGTCTGGCGCAGCGCGGGGTGGCTCCGCTCGACCGTCAACTCGATGTCCTGCGGGTAGTGGTTGCGCCCGCGGATGACGATGAGGTCCTTAATCCTGCCCGTGACGAACAGGCTCCCTTCGTGGACGAAGCCGAGGTCGCCGGTGCGGAGGAAGTCCGCGCCGTCGCCTTCGACGCGCGCGCCGAACGTCTGCGCGCTCTCCTCCGGGCGGGCCCAGTAGCCCTGCGCGACGCTCGGGCCCGAGACCCAGACCTCGCCCACTTCGCCCGGGCCGAGCGGGACCGAGGTCGCCGGGTCGACGATCAAGACCTGCTGGCCGGGCAGGCCGCGCCCCGAGGCGACGAGCGAGCGGGACTTTTCGCCGTCCTCGGGGCGCGCGGCGGCGGCGCGATTTTTCCCCAACTCTTCCGCGAGGAATTGCCGGACGAACGGGCTCGGCTCGTCCTTGCTCCCCGTCACCAGCAGCGTCGCTTCGGCCAGCCCGTAGCAGGGGCGGAAGGCTTCGGGCCGGAACCCGCAGGGGGCGAAGGCGGCGGCGAACCGCTCAAGCGTGCCGGGGCGGATCGGCTCGGCCCCGTTAAAGGCGACCTCCCAGCGGCTCAGGTCGAGCGTCTCCTTCTGCTCCGCCGTGACGCTGCGCACGCACAGGTCGTAGGCGAAATTCGGGCCGCCGCTGGTCGTCGCACGCTTGCGCGACATGGCTTGCAGCCAGCGGAAGGGGCGGGCGAGGAAGGCGGCCGGCGCCATCAGCGTCGCCTCGTAGCCGCTGTAGACGGGCTGGAGCAGGCCGCCGATGAGACCCATGTCGTGATAGGGGGGCAGCCAGATGACGGAGCGCGTGGCGGCGGACTGGTCGAAGCACCGCCGGATGAGCGCCGAGTTGTGCAGGAGGTTGCCGTGGCTGAGCATGACGCCCTTGGGCGTCGCCGTCGAGCCGGAGGTGTATTGCAGGAACGCGAGCGTCTCGGGGCCGCAGTCGAACGCCTCGTCGCCCGCCGTCGGGATGTCGGCCGGCCCGTCGGTCGCCATCCAGCTCAGGCCGCTCAGCGCCGGCGCGTGCGCGAACCTGCGCCCGACGCTCGCGAGGATGGTGTGGGTCGTCAGGGCGAACTTGGCCCGCGCGTCGGCGACGATGGTTTGCAGGCGGTGCGCCGGCCGGTTCAGTTGCGGCGGGTAGGCGGGGACGGCCACGCACCCGGCGTAGAGGCAGCCGAAGAAGGCCGCCACGTAGTCGAGCCCGGGGGGGTAGAGCAGCACCGCGCGCTCGCCCGACGCGCCCGCCCGCCGCAGCATGGCGGCGATTGAGCGCGCCTTGCGGTCCAGCTCGCCGAAGGTCAGGTGAGACTCCTCGGCCTCGCCGTCCAGCAGGAAGGTATAGACGCGCTGCTCCGGCTGCCGGGCGGCCCGCAGGCCGAGCAGCCCGACGAGCGAGGTGACCCCGTCCACGTTCACCTCGACATCCGCATCATCCGTGGGCACGACTGACATCGCTCCTCCTACGCCCCTGTGCGGCGGCGCCGGCCACCCGAGGCCGGCGCCGCCCGAGGGGGGCCGCCCCTTTCATTTGACGTTCGGCTTGAAGAGTCCCGAGCGCCGCGGTTGGCGCTGGCCGAGGTACTTCTCCCTGAACCCCTGGCCGGCCGACAGCAGCGAGTGGAAGAGGTTGTTGGAGATGACCGCGGCCGTGAGCGCGCCTTCCACCAGGTCGATGCCGAGGTAGCGCAGGAGGCGGTTGCGCTTCCTGACGACCTCCAAGGCGTCGGCGTAAGGCATCGTCGAGTGCGTAATCAGGGTGTAGAGCGGGACGTACTTTTTCGGCGACAGGCGGTGGAGCGCCGCCTCGACCTTCTTGTGGGCGATGTAGCGCGGCGACCTCGCCCGGTCGCGCAGGTCGATGAAGTTTTGCAGCGAGAGGTCAGCCAGCGCGTCCGTGTTCCGCTTGCGCAGGTCCTGAAACAGCTTGAAGGCTTTCTCCAGCTCCTCCGGGTGCGTGTCGATGCACCGCTTGAGCACGGAGCAGTCCTCGAAGGCCGCGTTCATCCCCTGCCCGTAGAAGGGCACCACCGTGTGGCAGGAGTCGCCGATGAGGACGATCCGGTCGCGGTAGTACCAGGGCGCGGTCTTGGTCGTGTAGAACTGCGAGGCCGGGTTGCTGTTAAAACTCTCGACCAGCGTCGTCATCAGCGGCACCACGTCGTGGAAGCGCTCCTTGAAGAAGGCCAGCAGCTCGCCCTCCCGGCTGAGCGACTCGAAGCTCGGGTCGCCCTCGAAGGGGAGGGTGAAGGTGCCGGTCAGCGAGCCGTCGTTGTTCGGGATGGCCATGAACATCGAGTCGCCGCGGGGCCAGACGTGGAGCGCGTTCTTGTCGAGCTGGAAGTCGCCGTCCGGGCCGGGCGGTATCGGCAGCTCCTTGTAGCCCCAGTTGAGGTACTCCTTCTGGTAGACGGCGCGCTCGCCGCGCTGCATCTCCTGAAGGACGTGCGAGAAGGTCCCGTCGGCCCCGATGATGAAGTCGGGCTGCATGCACTTCTCGGTGCCGGACACCTCGTCGTGCAGGTGCAGGGTCGAGCTCTCCCTCCTGATCCGGGTGCAGCGCTGGTTGAAGTGGTAGGTGACGTTGGGGAACGACTCGGCGTAGTTGACGAGCGCGACGTTGAGGTCCCGGCGCTTGATGGCGTAGATCACCTCGCGGTCGTTGCTGCCGTAGGGCTGGTAGATGACCTTCCCGCCCTCCTTGTGAACCATCCGCCCTTTGAGCGGCACCGTGAGGGGCATGACGTGCTCGGCCGCCCCCACCTCTTCGAGGGCGCGGACGCCGCGGGCGGCCAGCGTCATGTTGATCGAGCGCGACTTGTTCGCCGTCGCCAGCCGCATGTCGGGGCGCACCTCGTACACCTCGACTTCGTAGCCGCCGCGCGCCAGGAAGACGGCGGCCAGAGAGCCGCTCATTCCCCCGCCGATAATCGTCACTCTATTTTTTTTGGCCGGCATAAGTTACCCCGCAGTGGTTGAGTGCTTCGAGACGCCGGCGGGGCAGGGGCGGTCGGAGGTCGTGAGACCCTCGCCGGCGTCCGGTTGATGAAAGGTGCGCCGCCGCCCGGCGCGCGCCGCGTTCAGACCTCGGGCACGTGTGCCGGCCGCCGCTCGTCGCCACGCGCCGGCGCCAGCTCGGCGCCCGGGTCCGAGTCGTAGCGCGGGATGGGGAATTCCCGGCAGAGCGCGTGGACGCGCGCCCGCACCGAGAGCCGCACGGCCTCGTCGAGCCGGTAGTCCTCGTCGCCGAGCGGCGTCAGCGAGGTGAGCACCTCGTCGAAGAGTTCGGCGCAGGTCTGCATCTCGGCCTCGCCGAGCCCGCGCAGCGCGAGGCTGTTGGTCCCGAGGCGGACGCCGCTCGCCACGCGCGCCTCTTTCCTGTCCCCGGGAATGCGGTTGCGGTTGACGACGATGTCGCACTCTTCGAGCGCCCGTTCGGCGACGAGGCCGGTGACCCCGGCGCGCAACACGTCGATGAGGACGATGTGGTTGTCGGTGCCGCCCGTGACGAGCCTGTACCCGCGCTCGCCGAGGCAGCCGGCGAGCGCCCGGGCGTCGGCCACGATGCGGCGCGCGACCTGCTTGAACTGCGGCGTCGCGGCCAGCCCCAGCGCCCGCGCCTTGGCCGCGATGGTGTTCAGGTGCGGGGTGCCCTGGAAGAAGGGGAAGACCGCCCGCTGCATCATGGCGGCGAGCGTCCTGCGCCCGCCCGGCGCGGGCGCGTCGGCGTCTTTGCCGATCAGGATGAGGCCGCCCCGCGGGCCGTAAAGCTGTTTGTAGAAGCTGGTCGTGGTGAAGTGCGCGTGGTCCACCGGACTCGGGTGCTCGCCGGCGGCGACCAGCCCGGCGATGTGGGAGATGTCGGCGAGCAGGAAGGCCCCGACCTCGTCGGCGATCTGGCGGAACCGCGCGAAGTCTATCCGGCGCGGGTAGGCGCTCGCCCCGCAGACGATGAGGCGCGGGCGGGACTGCCGGGCGACCCTCTCGACCTGCTCGTAATCGATCAGGTCGTCGGCGTCGAGGCCGTAGCCGACGGCGTTGAAGTACTGGCCCGAGACGGAGGCTTTGGAGCCGTGCGTCAGGTGGCCGCCGGAGTTCAACTCCAGCCCGAGGATGGTCTCGCCCGGCTTGAGCAGGTTGAAGATGATGACCTCGTTGGCGGAGCTGCCCGAGTGCGGCTGGACGTTGGCGTAGCGCGCGCCGAAGAGCGCCCGCGCCCGCTCGACGGCCAGCCGCTCGATCTCGTCGACGATCTGGCAACCGGCGTGGAACCGCTCGCCGGGGTAACCCTCGGCGGTGACGTTGCTCGTGCAGGTGCTCTCGCAGGCGAGGGTCGAGGGGTCGGCGATGCTCGACGCCGCGACCATCATCAGCGACCTCGACTGGCGCTGGTACTCCCTCACCAGAAGCTCGTGGAGGTCGGGGTCCTCACGCCCCAGGAGGTCGAACCCGCGCCGCGTGAAGTCTGAAAGTGTCGTTGTGTTCATGGCAGTTCGTGCTCCGGCTCCCCGGGCATTGCCTACGCCCCGGCTCGGTCACGGTGTGGTCGCTCGGTGAAGTGTTTCCGTTTGGGGCTCTCGGGTCAGGGGGCGGGCGCGACGAGGCGGCGCAGCGCGTCGAGGAATTCGTCAACCAGACGCTCGACGGTGGCCGCCGCGTGCACGTTGCGACTGTAGACCCAGTTGGTGCTGAACTGACCGCCGCGCACCTCGCAGAACACTTCGAGCAGGTGCCGCCTGCGCGACCGCGGGCTGTGGACGGGCACGCCCCCCTCCTGGGCCGGGACGAACAGGGACGATTGAGGCAGCGCGTGGCTGACCTGTCCCACGTAGTTGAACCCCACCTCGGCCTCCGGCGTCGAGCGCATCTCCCGGCGGACATCCGCGTCGGCGCAAAGGTAACGAAGCATCCCGTAGCTGATGCCGCGGCGCGGGACGCCCCGCAGGCTTTCGCTCACGGCGGCCAGCGCGCCGCCCGCGTCGTCAAGCTCTCCCGCCTCGATCAGCACCGGGTGAGAGACGCTGAACCAGCCGACCGTCCGCGAGAGGTCTACGTCGTCGAACAGGTCTTCGCGCCCGTGCCCCCCGAGGTCGACCAGCAGGGGCGCGACCCCGCACGCGCGCCCGAAGGCGTGGCCGAGCGCCGTCAACAGCACGTCGTTGATCTGCACGGAGAAGGTTCGGGGGAGTCGGTGCAGGAGGGCGTCGGTCTGCTCGACGCTGAGCTGGCCCCGGACGCTCGACGCCGAGGCTTCGTCGTTGACTCCCGCCGGGAAGTCCGCCGGCAGCGGCCGTGCGCGCCGGCGCGCGGCCGACGTCCAGTAGTCGAGGTCGCGCCTGACCTCTTCGCCCTGTGCGTGCGCCGCCAGCCGCTCGGCCCAGCTCTTGTAAGAGGTGGTCTTGGCCGGAAGCCGCGCCGCGCGACGCCCCCCGCCTAGCTGCTCGTAGGCCGCCTGGAGGTCTTTGAGCAGGATGCCCCACGAGACGGTGTCCACCACGAGGTGGTGAATGACGATGAGCAGGCGGTCGGACTCCGGGTCGCCGCGACGGAAGTACGCGACGCGCGCCAGCGGCCCTTCCGCCAGGCGCAGGCTGGCCTGTAGCTCCTCCGCCTTCCGCTGAAGACTCGGCCGCCGCTCCTCCTGTCCGAGCCCCTCCAGGTCGACGAGCAGGAAGCACTCGGCCTCGTCCGCCGGGGCGTGAAACTGGCGCCAGCCGGAGCCCTCGCGCTCGAAGCGCAGGCGGAGCGCGTCGTGGTGCGCGAAGACCTGTTTGACGGCTTCGGCCAGCAGCGACGGGTCGACGGCACGTTCCGGCCGCAGGACGATGGCCTGATTCCAGTAGTGCGGCTCGGCGAACTGCTGCTCGAAGAACCAGTGCTGGCTCGGCGTCAGCGGGGCCTCGCCGGTCACCGCGCCCTGCTCGGCCGCGGCGGCGGGCGCGACCCCGACGGCCGCGGCCAGCTCGGCGACCGTCGGGTGTTGGAACACCTGCCGGGGGCTGAGCCGCAGGTCTTTCTGATTGGCGCGGTGGATGATCTGGATGGCGAGGATGGAGTCGCCGCCCAGCTCGAAGAAGTTGTCGTGGATGCCGACCCGGTCGAGCCCCAGCACCTCCGTCCACACCTCGGCCAACGCCTGCTCGGAGGGCGTGCGCGGGGCGACGAAAGAGCCCTCCGCCGCGCGCGTGAAGTCGGGCCGGGGCAGGGCGTCGCGGGAGACCTTGCCGTTGGGCGACAGCGGGAGGGCGTCGAGTTCGCAGAAGACCGCCGGGACCATGTGCGCGGGCAGCCGCTGCTTGAGGAACTCGCGCAGTTGCTTCGCCCCCGGCGCCGGCCGCGACGCGGGCACGAAATAGGCGACCAGACGCTGAGTGCCCGCCCCGTCTTCCCTGACGACGGCGACGCAGTCGTCGACGCCGGGGTGCTGCCTGAGCGCCGCCAGGATTTCGCCCAGCTCGATCCGGTAGCCGCTGATCTTGACCTGATGGTCGATGCGCCCGAGCAGCTCGATATTCCCGTCCGGCATGTAGCGCGCCAGGTCGCCCGTCCGGTACATGCGCCCGCCCGGCGTGCGGCTGTAGGGGTTCGGGATGAACTTCGAGGCCGTCAGCCCCGGGGCGCCGAAGTAGCCGCGCGCCAGCCCCACCCCGCCGAGGTGCAGTTCGCCCGGCACGCCCACCGGCACGAGGCGGCCGGCGGCGTCGAGCACGTAGGCGTGCTGATTCGACATCGGCATCCCGTAGGGGATGCTCTTCCACGCCGGGTCGGTCGCTTCGACGACGTAGACGATGGAGTGAATCGACGCCTCGGTCGCGCCGCCGAGGGCGACGAACCTGAGGTCGGGGGCCATCGCCTTCAGACGGCCGGGCAGGGTCACCGGAATCCAGTCCCCCCCGAGGAACGCGATGCGCAACGAGCGCGGCCACAGCTCCGGCTTGTCCTCGACGTAGTTGACCAGCATCTCCAGCAGGGCGGGGGCGGAGTTCCAGACCGTCGCCCGGTGGCGCACGATGAGTTCGGCCCAGTGCGCGGGGTCGCGCGCCGCCGAAGGCTCGGGCAGCAGGATGGTCCCGCCCGCGGCCAGCGTGCCCAACACCTCGTAGACGCACATGTCGAAACTCATCGACGAGAGGTTGAGCGTGCGCGCCTCGTAGCCCGCGATGCCGCGGTTGAGGTCGGCCAGGTTGTTGACCACGCCGCGGTGGCTGAGCGCCACGCCCTTGGGCCGCCCCGTTGAGCCCGACGTGTAGATGACGTAGGCGAGGTTGTCGGGCGTGACGCCGCCCGACACGTCCGCGGGGCTCTCGGGGTCGTCGTCCCCGGGCCAGTCTTCGGTGAGCAGGTTGTGCGCCTCTTCCGAACGGAACTGCCCGTCGGTCAGCAGCAGGTGAATGCGGGCGTCGCGCATCATGAAGGTCAGGCGCTCTTCCGGGTAGGTCGAGTCTAACGGCACGAAAGCGCCGCCGGCCTTCAGGACGGCGAGCACGGCGACCACCATCTCGCTCGAACGCGGGAGGCAGATGCCGACGCGCGTCTCGGGGCCGACGCCCGCCCGCCGCAGCCGGCCCGCCAGCCTGTTCGCGCGCCCGTCCAACTCGCGGTAGTCGAGCGTGACCCCGCGTTCGATCAACGCCGGGGCGGCGGGCCGCCCCGCCGCGTGCCGCTCGAAGAGTTGGTGCAGGCACGCGTCGGCGGGGTAGGGGGCGGAGGTCGAGTTCCACTCCACGAGCAACTGCCCGCGCTCGGCCTCCGTCAGCATGGGCAACTCTTCGAGGCGGCGGTCGGGGTCGGAGACGACCGCCGCCACCATCACCTGGTAGTGCGACAGCAGACGCCTGACGGCCTCGGCGTCGAAGAGGTCGGTGTTGTAGACCATCACCCCGCGCAGCGTCTCGCCGGCCTCGGAGAGGTGGAACTCCAGGTCGACGCGGATCATCTCGCTGTCGAACGCCTGCGGCCTCATGCTCAGCCCCGGCACCTCCGCGCCCCCGCCGGCGTCGGCGGCGTTCTGCATCACGAAGTGAACCTGGTAGAGCGGGTGGCGGCTGAGGTCGCGTTCCGGCTGAAGCTCCTCGACGATCTTCTCAAGCGGCAGGTCCTGGTGTGCGTAGGCGCCGAGCGCCGTCTGCCTGACGCGGCCCAGCAGCTCGCGGAAGGTGGGGTTCCCCGACAGGTCCGTGCGCAACACCAGGGCGTTGACGAAGAAGCCGATGAGCGGCTCGACCTCGGAGCGGTTGCGGCCCGCGATGAGAGAGCCGATGACGATGTCGTGCTGCCCCGAGTATCTTTGGAGCAGCGCCTTGAAGACGGCGAGCAGCGTCACGTAGAGCGACGTGCCTTCGCCGCGCGCCAGGGCCTTGAGCGCGTCGGTCACGCCCTTCTCGAAGGCGACGAACTCCCTCCGCCCCCTGAAGGTCTGGACGGCGGGGCGCGGCCGGGCCGTCGGCAGTTGCAGCGGCGTGATGCCGTCGAGCTGCCTCTTCCAGTACGAGAGCTGCCGGTCGAGCACGTCCCCCCGGAGACTCTCCCTCTGCCAGGCCGCGTAGTCGGCGTACTGAATCGGAAGCTCCGCGAGCGGCGAGGGACGCCCGGCGGAGTAAGCCTCGTAGAGCGCACCGAGTTCGCGCAGGAGCACGCCCATCGACCAGCCGTCCGAGACGATGTGGTGCATCGTCAGCAGCAGCGCGTGGTCCTCCTCGC
>WUUC01204543.1_pt1 | contig 10788 bp, 8 predicted proteins | sample 6278441 | NCBI WGS metagenome assembly WUUC01 (sample SAMN13675441, study PRJNA597444) | soil metagenome | isolation source: soil | place: USA: Washington | collected 2017-10 | reverse complement strand
TTTCATCTTCCTGCGAGGTGATCACCGCCTGAAGCTGGCTCTCGCGAAGGGAAGCTCTAGTCGATTCAAGTTCTGCTTTTTGCTTTAACTTTGTTCTGTTTTGCCACAGGTACCCAACAATCAGCAGGCCGAGTACCACCAGGATCAATCCCAGATTAAAAAGTCTGTTTTGCCGTAACCCAAAATCTTTGAGCTCATTTTCCTGTTGTAATACAATGATCTCGTTCTCTTTTTTCTCTGTTTCATATTTCGTACGCAGATCAAGCAGCTGTTTACTTTTCTGTTCATTGAAGATTGAATCTTTCAACGCGATCCCGGTCACCACGTATTCATAGGCTTTTTTGTAGTTGTTCTCTTTTTTGTAAGTCTCAGAAAAAACATTATAGATGTGGCTGCGAAGATCTTTATATCCAATCTCGGTGCTTACTTTTAGGCTTTGCTGCAGGTATTCCCGTGATTTTTTGAAATCGCCTTTAAGGTTATACATTTCACCCATGTTATTGAGGGCAATTGCATAGGCCGCGCGATCATTCAGCGCTTTGAAGATCTTTATCTCCTTTTCGAAGTAATTTTTTGCTTCATCATATTTTTCCTGTCTGGCTAAAAGATTGCCCATGTTATCATAGTTGAAACTTGCTCCATACATGTCGCCAAGCTTTTCCTTGATGGCCGCTGAGATGCTATAGAACATCATCGCCTTCTTAAAATCACCCTTCATTTCATAAACATGCCCTAAATTGTTTTGACTATTGGCAATTGACGCAGAATCGTTAATGGTGTTACTAAGTTCGAGTGCACGCAACAAATGGATCTCGGAGTTTTTCAGGTCACCGTTTTTCTTTTCAAGTGTACCCATTTCGTTCAGTGCAGCGATGGTGCCAGGTACATCTCTTATCTTCTCACAAATTGTTAAAGATTGAAGCCAGTTCTCAAGCGCGCGTTCATGGTTCCCCTGATAGTAATAGGAGACACCTGCGTAAAGAATACTTTTTGCATAAGCTGACGAGTCTCTAATTTTTAGAGCAGTCTCTTTTGCCAGTAGTGCATACTCCAAAGATTTTTTAAAATCCAAAGTGCGGTAGGCGAGGCTTAACTCATTAAGGATATCAATTTTTCGGTTGTCTTCTTTTTCGGAAGGAAGGATATTGATAAGGCTGTCGATTTTCCGGTTTTGGGCCGAAACACCTGCAAAAGCAAGAACCAAAAACAAGCAGAGAGAACATTTCATGTTATAAAAATGCTAAAAGTTCTTCAACTTTTTGGATGTGAAAAATACCACCGGGGTACATTCTAAGGCCAAACCTTATGGATTATTGTTTAAAATAGGTCGCGTATTGTCGATTTAGATGAAAAATACCCTGAGCAGGGTATATAAAATCACAGGTAGCCCTCCGACCTTAGTTTTTCGTTCATTCAAGGGAATTGTTAGGACTTCTAACGCTTTTCGACTGGAAATGGCGCCTATTTTCTTAAAGTGAATATAATTGGACAACTTTTTGCCGTTAGTCTGTCACCTTTGGGCCGATCGCTCTATTAATGAATATACCCTGCTATGAATCTCAAGAAGAGTGCTTTTGTTGTTGATGATGATCCTGTTTTTGCAGATTCTATAAGTTTGCATCTTCAAAAGTCCGGATTCGAAGTAAAATGCTTTTCATCCGGAGTTCGTGCGCTTGGGAAATTATGTTCCACCCTTGACCTTATCGTTCTTGATTACGACCTGGGTGAACAACAAAGCGGTTTGCAGTACTTGCGCAAATTCAAGAATTTAATTCCAAACGTTCCTATTCTATTTTTATCAAACCAGGACGATGGGAACAGTGCAAGCCAGGCATTGGGTTTTGGTGCATCATTCTATATTGAAAAGAACAGCGCTTTTTTAGACAAGTTGCCTGGCGCAATTGATTATCTCGACAGTGAGAAACAAAGTGGATTTACCAACTGGCTTAAGTCATTCAGAAAAAGCATTTTCAGCTTTTATAATTTTTAGATCTTTTCGATTAGATTGAATAGCCGATTGGAAATTAGTATTTGGCTTCTATTCCGAAAACACCATTGAAGAATTTATTCAGGGAGGTTGTTTTAGTTTTAGGAAATCCTGGTTCTTCCAACGTTACCCAGAAGTCATCAGAGTCATTTGCTTTCGTAATGATATACGTTTTGTCGTTAGTGTACGCTGTCACAGACCGCGCACCTTCACTAAAGTGGGTCAATGTTTCTTCAACCAGGTCTGCCAATCTCTCTCTCATTGTCAATTCATTTCGAGTGCAAACTCCTGTACAATTAATTTTTTAATCTCCTCCTTACTTAAAGGTTTATTGAAATAATATTTGATACCGAGTTCTTTAGCTTTTTGAAGATCAGCAGGATCAGCGGATGAGGTGAGTATTACAATAGTGATCAAATGTTTCTTTGGAAGGTCCATGGCAAGGAAAGCTTCGAAAAATTCGTAGCCGTTCATGATGGGCATGTTAAGATCGAGGAAAATAATATCAGGTTTTTGAATGTCACCATCCTTGCAACGCGCTAATAATTCCAACGCTTGTTTACCATTGGCTGCAAAATGAATTTCATTCGCAAGGCCGAGTGACGTAATCGTTTTCTCGCTCAAGAAGTTGAAAATCTTATCGTCATCGATCAATAAAATGTTCTTTTTCATAACCTGTAATTTATTCCAATTAAATATAGCCCTTTCCCATAACAACTCAAACCTGGCACATTGTGTAAATGGCATGGTTTTTATCCGAACCGACTAATAATCTCCAAATATTCTTATAAAGAATACTAAAATTATTCCTTCTAAGATTCGATAAGGATTTAATAATCCGGCTAACGAACTGGTGATTAAAACAACAATGTACTGAAATCATAAACAAGTACAGCCGCTGTAATGTATCAATATTGCAGAGGTAGATTGGCGGAAATTCAAGTGTAGTAGGTGAACTTTTGTGGAGCGATGGAATTGAGGCGGTTAATTTGGGTTTGGGGATTCCTGTTAGTTACGATAACTAAGGTGCACGCACAGGAATTTTATTACACTGACATTTGCGTGTATGGTGGAACTTCTTCCGGAGTAATCGCAGCGTACACAGCTCAAAAACTCGGCAAACAAGTAATTCTGATTGAACCTGGTAAAAAATTCGGTGGCCTTACTTCCGGAGGGCAGGGTTCTACTGTGATCAAAAATAAATTTGTTGTTAATGGCTTAGCCCGTGATTTCTATCGAAGGGTTGGAAGATATTACGGGAAACTTGAACAATTTTCTTTCGAGCCAAAAGTTGCCCAAAGCATTTTAACCGACTACATAGAACGGGGTAACTTTGAAGTATTCACGGAACTGCACGTTGTGGAGGTAAGGAAAGAGGGTAGCCTTATTACCGAGGTTGTGTTTAAGAATTCATCAAATACCGATGATCGTTCAACAATTGTTGTCAGCGCAAAGATGTTTATCGATTGTGGTTATGAAGGCGACCTGATGGCGAAAGCAGGAGTTCCATACACGATTGGGCGCGAAAGTAATTCAGAATTCAACGAAACATTAAATGGGTTTCAGTTTTCCCAGGGAGAAGGTTTGCTAAGTGACCTTAATCCATACAACCATCCGGGAAAATCCCGTAGTGGTTTAGTTTGGGGAGTGAGTTCAGATTCAATTTTAACTAATGGCGAAGCTGATAATCATTTACAGGGATATACTTATCATATGTGCCTGACAGCGGTACCTGATAATATGGTTCCCATTTCCCGTCCTGAAAACTACGATGCGGCAAAATATGAGTTACTCCTTCGCCTGCTCAAGACGCAACCAAAGAAAAAACTAAGGGATGTTTTACGGATAAAGAGGCTTCCCAATAGCAAGGCAGACGTGACGATTGCTGATGCGTTTGCTTTGGTGGGAACCGATAAGCATTATGCAGAGGCCTCATACGATGATCGGAAAAATATTCTTGCCGAGCACGAAGCCTTTGCGAAAGGACTATTATTTTTTCTAGGTCACGATGTGCGTGTTCCTGAGCCCATAAGAACAGAAATGCTTATGTGGGGCTATTCCATGGATGAATTTATTGACAATGGAAATTGGCCAACACAACTCGATATTCGCGCAGGTAGGCGCATGAATGGCAAATACGTAATGACTCAGGCAAACTGTGAAGGGTCGCGATTTGTTGATGATGCTATTGCACTTGCTGCAAACAACATTCAGGTTTTTAATTGTAATCGCATCGTGTATAAAGGATCGGTGAGAAATGAGGGCCATGTTGAAAATGAAATTATCCGTCCATTTAAACTTTCTTTCGGATCACTCGTGCCCAAAGAAGAATTTGCCGGCAACCTTATTGTACCTGTATGCTTATCAGCAACTCACATTGCTTATAGTTCAATCGGAAGTGAGCCAACATTTATGGAACTTGGACAGGTTGCAGCGACTGCAGCATCGATTGCAATTGACGAGGCTGTAGGCATTCAGAATATCAACATTCGAAAACTTCAAACCTGGTTGGGTCAAAACCCGCTGGCTGACGGGCGGCTTCCAGATGTGCTCGTGGACAATGAAGATAAACATCATGTTAAACTTTCAGGAAAAAAATGGAAGGTAAATGAAGGGGGATACCGTTCGTCTTTTTTAGTAAGTGAACCCAATGAAAAGAAAGTGAATAGTATACGATTTACACCTCCGGGGCTGCAGCCATTGCGATACAACGTTTATATCTATTTACCAAAAATTTCAGGGGCAACAGAATTTATGACGGCAAAAATTTCTGACGGGATCAAAATCTGTGAGCGTGTATTGAAGCCAGCAAACCTGGTTACTGAAGACCAGGCCCCCGGGGAGTGGGTATCTCTCGGTCAGTATGAAATAAAACCAGGAACACAACCCTTTGTTGAACTAACTACATTAGGTACCTCAGGTAAAATTGTAGCGGATGCGGTGCTCTGGGCACCGGTTACGCAAGAGGAAGCATTGATCATGGCCCGCTAAATAAAATAGACACCCAGACGATCGCGGGCTACTCACAATGAAGTGAGAAAATTGTTATTATTGCCTCTGATGAAAGCATCCTCTGTAAATGAGATTAAAAAAGAACTCCGTGAGCTGGAGCCTGGCGCGTTGCAAGAAATTTGCATGCGGCTTGCGAAGTATAAAAAAGAGAACAAGGAATTGATAACATACCTCCTTTTTGAGGCACACAATGAACAGCAATATATCGCAAGTGTAAAAGAGGAGATTGATGAACAATTTAAAACTTTGCCGGGTGGAAATGTTTATTTCATTAAAAAAACGCTACGTAAAATACTTCGAATTGTAAATCGACAGGTAAAGTATTCGTCAATTAAACAAACAGAATTGGAGCTGCGCATTTACTTTTGTACGAAAGTGAAGGCAGCTAAAGTTCCAATGCCAGGGGGTACCGTGCTGTTTAATCTTTACCAGCAACAACTAAAAAAAATCCGCAGTATCTTCGACAGCCTCCCCGAAGATCTGCAATCTGATTATGAACGTGAGATCAAATACCTGTCAATTTAATAACTATGAGCGAAAATCAGCCTAACAATCCCCTGCATGGTAAAACGCTCGAAATGGTTTTGGTGTTCCTTGTAGATAATTTGGGATGGGAAGAATTGGGAGAACGCATTCCGGTAAATTGTTTTTTAAATGATCCGGGCATCAAATCAAGCTTAAATTTTTTCCGAAAAACACCATGGGCAAGGAAAAAACTGGAAGACCTCTATCTTGATACTATTTCTAAAAAGTAATTAATCACTTTATTCTAACGCGGTGGAGTTACAAAAATCGTGAGGCAAACGTCCGCTATAACATTGGGGTATTGGATATCAACAATCTTTCGGATGGTGAAGAAGCACGAAGCAGGGTATTCCTTCTTTCACTGGCTGGAACTTTCTTCGATGAGTATAGAAGAGTCATTAAGGGTGGTGTTTCCTTTTTTACCGGTATTATGGAGCGAACTGTATTTTCCCAAATAATTTAAAGTCGTGGAAATCTCTTTCGATCGGCTGCCATGTCCAGGTCGCCATTCCATTATCATAGTCGATTCGGTAAAGATTGATATTCCATTTTGCGCCAGGCTGTGGCGGTACATTGCGCAATGGATGAAGCAGAAAGTACGGAATGAAAATTTCAGCAGTCCATTGACTAACTTTTTTATCTTTTCCCTGTTTAATTTTTACTTCATGGCGAGTCTTCTTTGCCTTATCATTGCTCCAGGGTTTCCAACCTGAAAAGCGATCATCAATATTAGGTATTAGCGCAGCAACTTCGAAATTGAGTGGCGAAAGCTCGTACTCTAAGTAGAGGGGTAAACTTTCATCTGGCCAGATAAAGAATTCAACTACATCTTCTTTGTAAAGGGGCGCATAGTCTTCGCGCATGGTAGCAGTAATCTTTTCATCTTCACAGGAGAACAAACAATAAATACCTGTTGATGAATATAAAAGTTTTGCCTCTGTCGAATAAGATGAATCACCGCTTCTTTTTTTCAACGTTATCCAGGGTGCTGCATTCCATTCTTTTTGTTCCCCATCTCCACGTAAAGCAAAGTCCGCTGTTCGATGTATGACCATTATTTTTTCATCATCTTTCGATTGTGAAAACAGGGTGCAGGAGAGTATTGTTAATAAAAAGAAAAGAACGACACGAATTGCAATCATAGGTTTCAGCAATTCCGAAATGTAAGCATTTATCCTGAAGTGACTATTTCCTGAGATGATCAGTAGTCATGTGTGTCGCACACCGTATCAATAAATTCTTTTGAAAAAGTCACCGGTAACTTTTTCAGGTGTGGATTAAACATTTTATGGTGGCAGTACAAGATATTCTCTTCATGGCTAAGCAACCTTGTTTTGGCAATAGGAAACCATCAGGGTACTAAAACGGCCCTGATGGTGAGTTGGTGGTTTATGAGATTATTCCGAACGCATCGCATTCACAGGGTTTTCCCTTGCAGCCTTTATCGATTGAAAACTTATGGTGAACAAAGCAATCAGTACAGCGAGAGCCCCCGACAGTATCACGAATGTTGCGTCAATGTGAATTCTATTTGCAAATCCCTGAAGCCAGCTATCGGCAAAATACCACGCCAGCGGGCTGGCAATAACGAAGGCAATCAATACCAATATTGTAAAATCCTTAGACATCAAAATCATTAATTGTGAAACCGAAGCGCCCATCACCTTTCTTATGCTGATCTCCTTCGCACGCTGTTCGGCAGTATAGGCGGCAAGTCCGAAGAGGCCTAAACAGGCGATACCTATAGCAAGAATTGTAAAGATTAAAATGATCCTGCCCATTCGCTGTTCTGCCCTGAATTGAGCATCGAAATTCTGATCGAGAAATGAATATTCAAATGGAGATCCTGGAGCATATTTTTTGTAGATCGACTCCAGCGTGGCAATCTGCTCTTGGGTGTTACCTTTCGATAGCCTGATGGCCATTTCAAAATTTGGCTCGTTGCCCAATAGGATCGCCATCGGCTTAACTTCATCTTTCAGACTTCTGAAATTAAAATCCTTTAAGACACCAATTACCTTCAGCGGAGTGGGTTGCGGCCCATTATAGGTAAGAACTTCAGCCTCATCCAGATTCGTGAATCCCATTTGTTTATAGGCAGCCTCGTTTAAAATAATTGCAGCGGTGTCGCTTTTAAACTCGCGCGAATAGAATCGACCTTCCGCCATTTGATATCCCATGGTGGTAAGGTGATCATGATCTACCTGATAAACGTAAAGAATAAAATCCTGATCAGAGCCCCCTTTTCGGAATGCGCTATTCCAATTTATATTAGGGGGAAGGTTGTTTGAAAAACTTGCACCCTTGAAAGACGGGTGTGACGCAATCTCATTTTTAAATGCACTGGCGTTCTTATCAAGGGCGAAGGTATGAAGAAGGCTGACGATATTTTCTTTGTCAAACCCGAGATTCTTTTCCTGCATGTATTCCAATTGACGATAAACGACCAGACTTCCGAAGATCAACGCAATTGAAATAATAAACTGGAACACAACTAATGAATTTCTGAGTGCTGAGTTTTTGAATCCCGATCTGACTTTTCCTTTCAATACATCTGTTGGTTTGAATGAAGTGAGGTAGAATGCCGGGTAGCTTCCAGCAACAAATCCGATAATGATGGTAAAGATGAGGAGTCCACCAATCACCAGAGGATTAAAAAATATGGAGAAGTTAAGTTCTTTTCCGGAAAGCAGGTTAAACGAATCTAACGTCAGGGCAATGATCACCAGTGCCATTACGGTGGAAATCAAACTGTACAAAAGTGACTCTGACAGAAACTGAAAGATCAAACGTTCTCTAAATGCACCGATTGTTTTTCTAACGCCTACTTCCTTTGCGCGGTTGGCTGACCGTGCAGTAGACAGATTCATAAAATTGATGCAGGCAATGAGAATAATAAAAGCTGCAATTGCTCCAAAAATATACAAGTACTGAAAATTTCCGTTTGGAATAATTTCTTCCTGTAAGATTGATTTGAGGTGAATGTCAAGCAGGGGTTGTATAAACAGGCCAACGTTGTTGCCTTGTTCTTTAAATTGTTTGAATGTCATGCCGAGAAATTGTTCCAGTTCGCCACCCATATTTTTCTCGACCATTGCATTTAACTGAGTCCCGATTTTTTCGAGATTTGCATTCGGATGAACTTTGAAATAGGTATAAAGGTTGTTCGATGTCCATTGCGTACTCTGCATGTAATCCCATGATTGTCCTGAAAGTACAACATCGAATAAAATGTGTGAATTTGCCGGACAATCTTTGACAACGCCTACGACTTCGGCCGCGGTTTTTTCGGCTCCACGCATCATCATTTTTCCAATAGGATTTTCGTTCCCGAAATATCGTTTGGCAACGCTCTCGGTGATCACAAGTTTATTCGGTCCTTTTAAAAACGAATTCACGTCACCCTGTACAATTGGGAATGAAAAGAATTTGAAAAAGTTGGAGTCGGCCACCAGCACGTGTTTTTCAGTGAAGCTTTTATCACCAACGCTCATTGGCATTGTGCGCCATAATCCGAACCGTACTACTTCAGCTACTTCTGGAATTTCTTTTTGCACGGCTTCGGCCACAGGCGATGCCGATACCGCCATATTGAATTCGCTTCCCTGTAATCGCCCGGTGAAACCAATGCGGTAGATATTCTGCGCGTCTTTATGAAATTTATCAAAGCTCAGTTCATCAACTACATAGATAATGATCATCAATGTGGATGCAATTCCAACACTCAAACCTATTACGTTAATTGCTGAATAGCCTTTCTGCCGCAGCATAATCCGGAAAGCAGTTTTTAGATAATTTTTGATCATAATATTATAGTAGAATTAATGAGGTACTAACGTGTCTCCGTTGCATTATGAGACGCATAACGGTTGAGGTGAGTTGCAAGAAAATAATAACTTCGGTTTTGATAGAATTTGATGGGTTTTTATACATTGATGACCATTTGAGTTTGCTGCGAAAGTTCATTTTTGTAAGAAAACGTCCGGAAACGGTCAGTGTGTGGTGGGAGTGATGCAAGTGAATTAGAGGGCATGGACAGATGTGCATGGTTCAATAATTGAACATCATCAGGCCTTTCCCCAAAAGGTGAAACTTTGTGGGGGGAGCGCGGGTAGAACAGGTTTTGAAATTTGTATCTTGCGCAAAATAAACCCACCATGAAACTCCCCGTTAAACTCCTGTCTTTAGTCGCGGCTATTATATTTTTTTGCGCTACCTGTGGTGTGCTAAAAAAAGAAGATCATGATAAGGAAGTAAGAGATTTCATTTCGCTCCTCCAGAACGCGATGGATGAGCCAGCAGATTCCATTATTAATAAATTTTTCCATACTAATGAGGCGAGAACGATAAAGCAAGCAATTGTTGTTTTGCAAAACATGGATAGCAGTGGAATTAAATGTCGTACAGATTTTCAACTGGCCAATGTTATTTTTTATGAGGCACGAACAGAAGTCATCATTCCGGTAACGTTTGATTCAATCGATGAAAACACTGTCAATAGAGCAACCTTTGTGCGCCTGTGGGTTGAGTCTAGGAGCAATACATTGGTAATTGTCGGATTTGAAGCAGAAGAATTCTATCAGACTTACACGGCCATAAAAAATGCCAGGCATTGGGCCGAAGAATATGCAGAAGAGCTTTTAAGTCGTGCGCCTATCTATACAGTTGCTGATTCACTGGAAACAATTCTTGATTCGGTAATCTGGTATGTGAATTACAACGACACACAATATTATTACGCGGTTACCGGAACATGGGAAAATTATTTTATTGATAAAAATGACCCCATTGAAAGCGGTTACACCATGGGGTTGGTTAGTGCTTCGGGAGATACCCTAATCCCGTTTGAATACGATCTCATCGGTACAATCGGATTTGTCGAGCAAGGATTAGTAGAAATAAAGAAAGATGGCAGGTATGGCTATTTTAATCTTGATAGCGGAAATGTTGTTGTTGAGCCTGCGTATAGCATGATCGTTCCCTATAAACAGGAAGAACAAGGCGATGATGTATGGGCGTTGGTTTTGCAGGACTCCGTTTACGGATGGCTTGACGAGAACTATCAATATTTTGACGGATACCCTTCAGAACAGGCACAACTCTTTGTTGAAGAATACAAATACCTTTTGGATAAGATAGTATTGAAGGCAGGAAATCAACTGTTTTGTGAAATCCCATCAGCCGACCATATCGGTTATGGAATCATAATTCCGCCTTCTTACTATGTCAAGAATAATTTATTCGATCAAATTGTAGGTGGCATT
>WUUC01167292.1_pt1 | contig 10788 bp, 9 predicted proteins | sample 6278441 | NCBI WGS metagenome assembly WUUC01 (sample SAMN13675441, study PRJNA597444) | soil metagenome | isolation source: soil | place: USA: Washington | collected 2017-10 | reverse complement strand
GTCCTCGTCGAGCGCCTCGAAGGCCTTCAGCGTCGGGCCGTAGTGGACCCGGAAGTAGTCGGCGAACTCCCCCGGGGAACGGAACCGGAAGACGAACTCGCGCGGGGTGACCCGCAGGTCGCGAACCCGGTCGCCGAAGAGCTCCCGCAGCCGCGGCTCGCTGCCCCACTCGACGGGCGCGCGCACCCCGGGTGGCGGCGGGACCCGGCGGCCGATGGTGCGGAACAGGTCGCCGAGGAAGCCGTCGGGCGTCCAGTTGGCCAGCGCGATGGTGCCGCCCGGCCGGCAGACCCGGGTCAGCTCGGCAGCGGTCTGCTCCTGGTTCGGGGCGAACATGACGCCGACGACGGAGAAGACCGCGTCCCACTCGCCGTCGCCGGACGGCAGTGCCTCGGCGTCGCCCTCGACGAAGTCGATCGGCAGATGCTCGGCGGCGGCCCGGGCCCGGGCCCGCTCGAGCAGCTCGGGGACGTAGTCGATGCCGGTGACCGTGCACAGGCACCGGGCCGCCGCGATCGCCGCGTTGCCCGTGCCGGTGGCCACGTCGAGGACCCGTGAGCCGGCGGACAGGTCGGCCGCCCGGGCCAGATCCTCGGACATGGGGTGGATGAGGGCCGCCACAGCGCCGTAGTCGCCGCTGGCCCAGGTCTTCTGCTGGCGTGCCTTGATGCCCTCGAGCGGGAGTGAACTGGTCATGCGCCAGACGGTAGGTCCGGCGGCCGGGGCCGCGCGTGGGGAGATCTCCCCATCTTGGCTCAACCGGGGGTCAGCAGGCCGAGGCGGCGGGCGGCCGCGGCGGCCTGACCCCGCGACGGTACGCCGAGCTTGCCGAGCACCGCCGACACGTGATGATCGACGGTCTTCGCCGACACCGTCAGCCGCGCCGCGATGTCGGCGTTGCTCAGCCCCTCCGCCAGCAGCGTCAGCACCTCACGCTGCCGGACCGTCAAGCCGGTCGGATCGGCCGCCGTGGACGGACGCGGCCCCCGCGGCACCCGCGCACCCCGCTCCCGCAACTCGGCCCGCAGCCGCCGCGCCGTCCCCGCCGCACCCAGCCCGTCCACGATGCGCAACGCCTCCCCGGCCGCCTCCGCGTCGCCGTTGCTGAGCGCCTCGGCCCGGGCGTAGTCGCACCGCCGGCCGGCCCACTCAGCCGCCGCCCCGCGCCAGTCCCCCTCGATCAGCAACCGGTACGGCTGGCCGATCCACTCGGGGACCGGCACCGGCTCACCGGCCCGCCACTGCCAGTAGGCGAGCTGACCGGCGAACCAGGGATGCCGGACGCGCAGAGCCAGCGCGTACCCGCGGCGGGCCTCGGCGGCCGACCGGGCCAGGTCACCCGTGATCCAGTGGTGCTCGGCCAGCCCGGCCGCGGCCGGCCCGACGAACTGCAGCTCGTTCGCCTCGTAGGCCGACATCGCGGCTTCCTGGAGGATGTCCGCCGCATCTGCTTCGCCGCGCCGGGACCGCAGCCGGCCGAGCGTCACCTGAGCCGTGCAACGGTACGGACCCGGACGGGCCGGACCGGACATGGCCGCCTCCGCGTCGGCCCGGGCATCGGCCCAGTTGCCGACGGCCAGCAGCATCGCGGCGCGATATCCCAGCAGGTGCCGCAGGTAGCCGTCCAGGTCCCGGGCCGCGGCGAAGTCCAGCACCCGGGCCAGCACGTCGGCGGCGACGGCGAAGTCGCACCACTCGACCGCCTGACATGCCTTGTTGGCCAGGGACCGGGTGGCATGGTCGGAGAACCCGGCCGCGGCGGCCGCCGCGTGGACGTGTTCCAGTTCCGCGCCACCCCGCTCGAAGTCGTGCTCCATCCGCTTGGAAGCCACGTTGACCCGGGCGTGCAGCTCGGTGTCGAGGTCACCGAAGCGCCGGGCCAGCGCGATGGCCCGTTCGCCCCACTCGATCGCGGTGTCCTCGCCGGCCAGCATGTGCAGCTGCGACAGGTTGCTGTAGGCCATCGCGAGCTGTGGGCCGGGCGGAACCGCCTCGAGCACCTCGACCGCTCGGTCGCCGGCCACCCGGGCCTGCGCGGTGTCGCCCCGCCACCAGCTGAGCCGGGAGATCCACCGCAGGTTCTCGCCGATCTGGACCGGGTCACCCGCCCGTTCCCGCAGGGTCAGCGCCTCCCGCCGGGCCGCCAGCGCCTCCACGATCTGCCCGGCCAGATAACCGACCGTGGCGTACGCCTCCAGCAGCAGGGCCCGCTCGTCGGCGGAAGCCCCGGCGACGTGCCGCAACGCCAGCTCGTAGTGGGCCGCGGCCTGCTTGTTCGCGCCCACCTCGGCGGCCCGCCGGGCGGCCACCGGCGCCCAACACAGCACGGCGGCGGCATCCCCGGCGTGATGGGCGTGGTGCACGAGCCGGGCCGGGTCGACCCCGGCCCGCCCGGCGAGCAGGGTGAGGACGGCGGCGTGCAGAGCGGCCCGGCGCACCGGCGACAACGACTCCTCCACGGCCCGGCGCAACAGCTCGTGCCGGAACGCCACCCCGTCGGCGGTGGCGCTGAGCAGCCCGCCGGCCAGGCATTCCTCGACACCGGCGGCGCGCGAGGCAAGCAACGCGGGCTCGGCCTGCGAGGGCACGACGGAGACGAACCCGGCGGCCTCCCGGGCGGCCGGCGACAGCCCGGCGAGCCGGGACAACACCAGATCACGAACGGTCGCGGGCACCCCCGGCTCGGCCGCGGCGAGAACCTCGGTGACCAGCAGCGGATTACCGCCCGTCACCGCGTACACGGAAGCGGAAGCCCGGCCCGCACGGCGGGCAAGCTCGTCGACCGCCGCAACCGACAGCGAAGCGAGGGGGAAACGCCGGACCAGCGGCCGCGGCAATCCGGCCAGGACGGTCCGGAGCTGGTGGTCGGGCCCGACCTCGTCATCACGGTACGTGAGAACGAGCAGCACCCGGCACAACGCCAGCCGCCGCCCGAGAAACGCGACCAGATCGAGTGTCGCCTCATCGGCCCAGTGCAGATCCTCCATGATCACCACCGGCCGCCGCCGCTGCCGAGGCCCGTCCAGGGCGTCGAGCAGGGCGTCGAAGACGGCACCCCGCTCCCCGGCGGCGATCCGCTCCCGCAACGCACCACCGACCTGCCGCGCGATGTCGTGCAACGGCCCGAGCGCCCGCGGGGTGAGCAGCGGATCACAGGCGCCCCAGAGCACCCACGCCCGGTCCCCGACCGCACCGGCGAAAGCAGCGGCCAAACTGGACTTCCCGGCCCCGGCCTCCCCGGACACGACCGCGATCCGGCCGCCCCCGGCGGTGTCGGCCAGCAGCGTTTCGAGGTCGGCCAGGGCGCTGCCCCGCTCCAAGAGCTCCATCAAGGGCGAGCCTACTGACCAGCCACGGGCGTGCGCTGCCGTCAACCGGACAGTTTCCGCAGCTCAAACAGGTGAGCGCGGCCGGGTGGTCAGCCGGTTCATTCAGCATCGGCGGTGAGCCGAACCGGGAGCAATGAGCTAGCCGGCCGGGCCATGTCCCGGAGCGAGGTCAACGCGTACTGAGTCCGGATCGTCTTGGATAACGATCACAGTGGCGCCGTTGTCGTGGTGCCAGCCCGCCGGTAGAAGGAACCAGCGCCCGTTGGCGTACACCAGCGGGCGCAGCCCGTTGTAACGGAACCGGTAGGCGGTGTGCGGTCCGGTCAGCGGCGTGGCTTGCACGTAGGGGCCTGAAAGTTGAAGATTCTTCTCGCTGTAAACGACCGCCTGCGGCAGGGACAGCAGTGCGCCCTCGACGAGCCGGGCCCTCCGCTCGCCGCGCTGGTGCGCCGTGACGGTGACCGCCCAGAAGACGGCAACAAGCACGACGGCGGTCATCAGCCCGTAGCGGAGCAGCGCCGCCGACGCTTGGATCGTCGCGACTCGCGAGTCGTCCGGCGGTGCGGTCCAGACTCCGTACTCGAAGAGCAGGACCGCGGCGACGAGAGCCAGCGCAGCCACGACCGCGGGAAAGCTTGCGTACAGGCCGAGCAGGCTGACGCAGGTGAGCAGGACGCTCGTCACGAACAGTCCGGCCGTGACGCGCCGGCGCCACAGGTGCGGCTGCGCGCGGATGCGGTGGCGCAGCAAGAGGTTGAGCAGCAGGGCCGCCACGGCTAAGAGCAGAACCGTCGCCAGGGGACGGAACACTGTGTCGGCGGTGCCGGTGAGATAGGTGGCGGTTGGCAGATTCAGCACGGACACCGACACACCGAAGTAGTCGTAGAAGCTCTCGGTACTTGCACGACCAAAGTAGTAGAACAAACCTGTAATGACGGTGACCGGTCCGAGAACGGCGAGGAGGTCCTGCGCTGCCTGCCACAGCCGTCCGCCGTGCCCGGCCTCTGCAGTCGTCATGACGGGTCGTCATCCGGCATCTCGGGATCCGGCGGTTCGGCCGTCGGATCAGGCTCGATGGTCGTCTCCCGGGTGGGACCCTCGTCGGAGGCCTGAGCCGATGGGGTCGGGTCGGAGACTTTCGGTTCCACTTCTGCCTGCTGATTGGCGACGGCGGCGGCCTGCTCCCGCGTCATCGTCACACCCGCGCAGAGCGAACTGGTGCGGTCAGCGCAGAAGGACTTATCCGCCCGGTTGTCAGTGAACGCGATCTTCGCCTGATCGCCTTGTGCCGGCGCGGCGAAAATACTCACACACAGGCGCCGGACGGGGCATCGGCCGGGAAGCCAACCGCGCTTCGGAGTCGAGCAATTGCCGCCGGGCCGTAGCGGCCCATTGTCTTTGATGCACCTTTCGAGATCCTTGGCTTGTTTCGAAGTGATCTGAACGTAAAGATTGTCGGTCACCGGCACGAATGACGCCGTCGGCTCAGCCCCGCCCTGATGCTCAGATCTCCCGGACGAGCCGCCGGGCCCGTTCCCCATGTCGGTCGCGTCCCCGTCCGTACCGCAGCCCGCAGCCGCCATCACGGTGAGGAGGACGATGGCGGCGATCCGCCGCGTCAGCGTGGACATACCGCCATAGGACAGCAGGGCGCCAGCCGGTGCAGGCGAATCACCGACAGTCCGGCTGTCCGGTTTCACTCTCGATATAGCCGCACCCGAAACCGGTCGAGGCAATGCCTCAGCGACACCTCAGCCGAAGCCTGCTACAACCCGATGATGCGCATCCTGTTTGTTGCCGCCCCGCTCCAAGGTCATCTGCTGCCGCTGGTGCCGCTGGCCGCGGCCTGCCGGGACGCCGGCCACGAGGTGATCCTGGCCGGCGGCGGCTTCCCGCCCGACGTGCTCGGCCTGCGGACCGCCGACATCGGCGCCCGTTTCAGCCTGCCCCGGAGCGCGATCCGGACGGCCCTGCGGCATCCGCGCATCGCCCGTGCCGAGATGCGCGGCACCGCCGGCCACGGCATGGTCGGCGAACTCTTCGGCCACGCCAACCTGGCCCTGGTCCAACCGCTGCTGGCGCTGGCTCGACGGGAGCGCCCCGACCTGATCGTCTTCGAGCCGCTGAGCGAGGCGGGGGCGATCGTGGCCGGGCGCCTGTCCATCCCGTCGGTCCTGCAGGAGAACACCCTGTGGCCCGCCGCCGAGCTCTTCCACGCGGTCACCACCAGCACCGTCCTGGCCGAGCAGGACATCCCCGCCCCCGAACTGACCATCGCCGTCACCCCGCCGAGCCTGCGCGGCGGTCCCACGCCAGGGGCGATCCCGATGCGACCCGTCCCCTTCTCGGGCGGCGGTTCGATCCCGGACTGGCTGCTCACCCCGGGCGACCGGCCCCGCGTCCTGGTCAGCCGCAGCACCCTGAAAGGACCGAACGACGGCGATCCGGGGCCGGCGATCATCGCCGCGGCCGCGCGGGTGGACGCCGAGTTCGTCCTGGTACGCCCGGCGAGCACCCGCGGCCTCCCACCGAACGTGCGCACCGTCGACCGCGTACCGCTGAACGAGGTGTTGCCGCACGCCGCGGCGTTCATCCATCACTCGGGGGCGGGGAGTGTGCTGGGTGGCCTGGCGGCGGGGGTGCCGCAGCTGACCACGCCCGGAGCAGGCGACCGCCGCCACAACGCCGAGCTGCTGGCGAAGCGGGGCGCCGGCCTGGCCGTCGAGGCCAAGGCCATAACAGCAGCCGACCTGATCCGCCTGCTGACCGACGACTCGTTGCGGACGGCGGCGCAGGAGGTGGCGGCGGAGATCGCGGCGCTGCCGGAACCGGCCACAGTGGTGCCGGCGCTGGAAAAGCTGGTCGGCGACTGACGTCCCGCCGGCGGCCGCCGGGACCCTTTGTTCGGCGCCGCCCGGGCGGTAGGCGGCGGGCCCGCACTGTCGTACCGTCGGGGTGGAGAGCATGGGGAGGTGTCGTGGCGGAAGATTTCGCGGGCGCTCGCGTCCGGTACTGGCGGCTCAAGCGTGGCCTGAGCCAGAAAGCCTTCGCTGAACTGGCCGGCATGACCCAGGGCTACATCTCCCAGATCGAGTCGGGGCTGAAGGAGGTCGACAAGCGATCGACTCTGGTCCGGCTGGCTGACGCCCTCCAGGTCTCCGTGGCCGATCTCACCGGTCAGCCGTACGCGCCGGCCGATGCGCCGCATGCCCGCGCGCTCGCCGCCGTCCCCCAGATCCGCGCGGCGTTGATCGGGCTTACCTACCTTGATCTACCGTCGCACTCCGCCCTGCCGCCCGAACTGCTCCGAGCTGAGGTCGAGCAGCTTCAGCAGCGCCGCCGCACCTGCGACTATGCGGCAGCCGCCCCGATGATCGCGCCGTTGCTACGGAATCTCGGCGCCGCCGCGCACGATCCGCAAGCCGCCGACCGGCTGGAAGCACTCCGCCTGCTCGCGCTCACCGCGCACAACGCAGCATTCGTGTTGAAGTATCTGGGATTCATCGACCTCTCGCTGTCCGCCTCGGAGCGCTGTCACCTGGCCGCGGCGGAGCTGGGCGAGCCGGAGTGGATCGGGCTGGCGGAATACACCCGGCTGCACATGCTTCCGGCCGAGAGCCGGGCGGTGGGCCAACGGCTCGCGGAGGTCACGGCCGACCGGCTTCAACCACATCTGGCGAATTCCGCCGTCCGGCAGACCTACGGAATGCTTCAGCTCACGACCGCGTGGGCGGCGACCATCTCCGGCCGGGCGGAGGCGGCGCGCGACCGGCTGGCCGAGGCCCAGGACGCTGCCGACTCGCTCGGCGCGGACCCGGCTGACGGCGGCTTCGCGCAGATGAACTTCGGACCGACGAATGTGGCTCAGTGGCGCGCCTCGATGGCGTTCGAGGGCGGCGAGTCGGGCAAGGCCGTGGAGCTGGCACGCGCCATCGACCCTGGGCAGATCCTGTCGGTGTCCCGTCGAGCCCAGTTCCACATCGAATACGGCACCGCCCTTGCCTCCACTCGCCGGGCGGACGGCGAGGCGTTGGCCCAATTCGTCAATGCGGAACGGCTTGCGCCACAGCGCGTCCGGCTCTCGCCGACCGTCCGGGACACGGTCGGGGCGATGCTCCGGCGAGCCCAAGCGGACGCCGGCGGCGTCCACCTCCGAGACCTGGCCTCACGCATCGGAATCGCGTAACTACCGAGGATTACCGCCGGTAATCGCCGGTCACGGTATTGGACCTAACGTCACCCCAGTCGAATCTGCGACTGGGGGTCATCGTGCATCACAAGCGACCATGGCGACCGTTCCACCGCATCCGCTGCACCTGCGGATTGCCATGGCCTTGCCTGGAGCTCCGATTGCAGGTGCGCCTGCGTGGCCCCCGACTGGCCGCACCGGGCACCCCACCCAAGCGCAGACCTACCGGGAGAACGCCGGACGGCGGACTGCGGTGACTTCGGCGCACCGTCCGAAGCGGCCTCAATGGGATTGTGAAGCCTGCGGTAAGGACTGGCCGTGTGACCCGGCTCGAGAAGAATTGGCCCAGGAGACCGGCGGTGGAACCACGCTGGCGATCCTGATGTGGACGCATCTGGAGGATTTTGCCCTGGACACGGGTTCCGGCTCGCTCGCCGGCGCCTTCGACCGCTTCATCGCCTGGACGCGCTCGGTGCAGCGTTGATGCCCGCGCATCACGGGCGTCGCGCCCCGCGGGAGCGCCCCGGTCTACGCTCGGTCGCTTCCGCGTCTGCGCAACGTGTACGGCAGGGCGACCACCCCCGATGGGCCTTGGCCCCGGTGTTCGCCCGGTTCCGGCGTACGGTCCCAATAGAGGGTCTTGCCGCCGAGGATCGGCGACGGGCCCGAGCCCATCCAGCGGAGCACGATGGCGCCGGTGCGGTGCCGGCCGTTGAGGTCCCGGAACGTGCAGCAGAGCTGGTCGGCGTGCCATGTGCCGGTGGCTTCGAACTCGCGCCACATCTGGTCGCCCTTGCGGTTGGTGTGCCGGACGATCCGGACCTTCACCCGGTCGCCGTTCTGCCTGATGGTCCACGTTCCGGACGGGGTGCCGGTGGGGCCGGTCGCGTCGAAGACGTCCCACACCCCGCTGATGTCGTGGCCGCCGCGGTTCCGATAGCGGCGCCAGCGCGGGAGCATCCGCGAGGTGATCACGCCGATCACCACCGCGACGATGAGGCCGCCGGTGATGTTGACGAACCAGTCGTTCCGGAGAAGGTCGTTCACCTAGGCCTCGTCGACGAGGTAGTTCAGACCGTCGTTCGCGACCCGGTCGGCGGGCGATCCGTGGATCATGATCACGAAGTGGTGCTCCGTCCGGGGCGGGGTGAAAGCATGCCGACTGTACGTGAGGCTGCCGTCCGCGCGATACGAATGCGCCGTCACCAGGGGCACGAGCAGTGGGCCGAGAAGCCCGCACGCGTGCTGCCAGCTGCTCACCGACCCGAACCCGGCCCGGCGGTATCGTCGCTCGTGGACGGTGTCGCCGGCACCGATCTCGACCCACTGGTCGGGCAGGTCGGCCAGACTCCGACGGATCAGGGCCCGGGCGACGCCCTGCCCGCGAAAGTCCGGCAGCACCGCCATCGCCGCCCGCTTGCCGCTGCGCTGCACATAGGAGCAGGCGATCATCCGACCGGCGGTAACCAGCGACGCGATGATGATCCAAGGCTTGGTCGTGTGCAGACGGTCGTGGTGGACGGCGTCACCGCGGTTGGCCGCGCCGTAGCCCTGGGCCAGCACGGCGAGCAGTTCGGACTCGCGGTCGTCGAGCAGCTCATGCCAGGGCGCGGACCGCGGCGCGAACGACTCGACCAGGAGCATGCGCAACCTCCTCGTCCGCGAGGCCGCTGTCACCTGAGCCCGGACCCACCCTACCGGCCTGATCCGCCGGCAACCGGGACAGCGCCGGCCGCTGACGGCGCCTCTTCACGGGACTCGTCGGAGAGGGGGGTCAGAGATCCCGGCTTCCCCCTGCTTCTCCATGGCCGGCCGGGACGTGCGCAAAGTGGTCAGGTTCTCCTCCACCCAGCCCTCGCCCAGCGATTCCGTGCCGCGGATCGCCGGTTTCGCGTACAGGTGGAAGTGCAGGTAGTCGATCCGGAGCAGGATGTCGAGCCAGGGCAGGGCCGCCTCGTCCGCTGCCCGGAACGGGCGCACCGTGCGGTAGCCCGCCAGGAACGCGGGCCATTGTGGTGTCGCCGCCACCGGCGACAGGTCCGCCGCGCGGTATCCGACCGCCGCGCGGTCCAGGTCGAAGAAGGTGATCCGGTCGCCGTCCACGTGGATGTTGTCCAGGGTCACGTCGCCGTGGCAGATGCCGCGTTCCAGGTCGGCCGCGCGCACCCGGCGGTGCGCTTCCGCCGCCAGTTCGGCGATCAGCGATCGGTCGGCCGGGGCCGGAACGCGGGCCAGGACCTCGTCGACCAGGGTGCTCACGTCGAAGGCCGGTGGGCCCGGGAAGCCCGTGCTGGCCTCGTGGAAAGCGGCCGTCGCCACGCCGAAGCGGTGGTACAGCTCGTCGGTGCGCGGCTTCGGCGGCCGGCTGCCGGGCACCCATTCCCACAGGGTGAAGGCGCGGGGGCCCTCGGCCGCGGGCAGGTGGCCGGCCGGGCGGCCGTCTTTCAGCGGTACGCCCTGAGCAACCCCGGCCCCCACGTGCGCAGCCAGCTCCACCTCCCAGCCGGCGGACTCGTGGCCGGTCCGGTAGAGCTTGAGCGCTCGAGGGCCGGACGGTGTGTCGAGCCGGTAGACGTCGTTCACGAGTGAGCGCAGCAGGACACAGCCGGTGACTTCCAGGCCGTACTCCTGGGCGGCCAGGGCGGCCAGCGGGGCCGGGTCCACGATCGACCGCAGCGTGGGGAACATCAGGTAGCTCTTCGCTGGCGGGCGGCCTCGTACAGGGCGACGCTGGCCGCCGAGGCCGCGTTCAGGGAGCTGGCCGCGCCGGTGATCGGGATCCGGACCACCTGGTCGCAGGCATCCCGCCAGCCGGCGCTCAGGCCGTGCGTCTCGTTGCCGACCGCCAGCACCGTCGGGCCGGTGAGGTCGTGCTCGGCGATCTCCACCGGGCCGCGCTCGTCGGTGCCGACGACCTGGGCGGTCACCCCGCCGGCGCGCAGGTCGCCGACCCAGTCGAGGACCTCGCGGTGGCTCGGCACCCGCACCACCGGCAGGGCGAAGAGCGAGCCCGTGCTGGCCCGCACCGCCTTGGGGTCGTACGGGTCCGCGGCGTGCCCGGTGACGATGACGCCGGCGGCCCCGAAGGCGTCCGCCGAGCGCACCAGCGTGCCGATGTTGCCCGGTGTGGTGGGCCGGTCGAAGACCACCGCCAGCAGGTTCCCCCCGGGGGTGAGCCGGCTCAGGTCGTCGGGCGGCATCGCCACCACGGCCAGCAGCTCGGGCGCGTCCTCGTCCTTGCCGCCCAGCTCGCGCATCAGCTCGGCGGCG
>WUUC01150595.1_pt1 | contig 10788 bp, 8 predicted proteins | sample 6278441 | NCBI WGS metagenome assembly WUUC01 (sample SAMN13675441, study PRJNA597444) | soil metagenome | isolation source: soil | place: USA: Washington | collected 2017-10 | reverse complement strand
ACGTGACGATCTAGGTTCCCGATCCGGTGAGCACGGCGTCAGAAGCCGTTCGATTGGACGTCTGGCTCGACGTCGCGTGTCTGTTCAAGACGCGGTCTGAAGCCAAGCGCGCGTGCGAGGGCGGCAAAGTCGAGATCAATGGCGAGCACGCCAAGCCCCATCGGGTCGTCCGCGAAGGGGATCAGATCAAGATCAGCCGGGGCTTCGGCCATCACCAGACGGTCGTCGTCCGCGCGGTAATGGATGCGCATGTGAAGAAGTCCGATGCGCGGACCCTTTACGAAGACCTCACACCCAAACCCACCCCCGAAGAAGTGGAGATGCGGCGGATGGAGCGCGTCTACCGCGCCGCCGCCGCGGCCGCTGGAACCGACAAGCGGCGCCGGAGGGAAATCCGGCGCCACAAGCAAGACACGTCATCGTGACGTAATCGTGGGTGCGGGCTTCTTCAGCGCGTCAGCAACAAACGCGCTCACGTCCTTTTTCAGCTTCGCGAGTTCCCGCAGGTCGATGTACATCATGTGGCCCGCCTCGTAGTACGCCTCGGTAATGTTCCTCTTGAGGCTCGGGTCGAGGTTCATGTGGGACAGCGTGTACCGTGCCGCGAAGTACGGCGTCGCGAGGTCGTAGTAACCATAGGCGACGAACAGTTTCATCCACGGGTTCTTGGCGAATGCCGCGCGTAGCGGTTCGGCGGTGTCCGCATACCGGTTGTCGCGGTCCCAGTCCCACGGACCGATGCCGCCCCCCAAAATGTAGTACTCGTTCTCGTTCCGGTACCCGAGCTCGCGGCGGACGTAGTCGTTGAGCGCGGCGGTGTACGGCGGACGGATCGCGGCCATGCTCGGGTCGAAGTCCGGCCGCTCACTGCGGGCGTATTCGTCGATGCCCTTGAATCGACCATCGAGCCGACCGACGGTCTTCCTCTCGGATCGCAGCAGTTCCTTCGTGAAGCGCATGATCTCAACGCGCAGGTCCGTGTTGTCCAGATACTCCTTGCTGAGACCTGTGTAACGGGCGAGCTTCTCGAGTGTCGCCTGCCGCTCCGCAGCGGTCAGGGTATCGCCCTTGGCGAGCGCCACCTGGTACTCGGTGGTCACCCACTGCTCCGCTTCGGCCAGCGTCTTACGCAAGTCCTTCTGCAAGTCTGCGGGGAGTTTCTTGTGGTACCAGGCGATCGCCGTGTACGTCGGCAGGTGCACCGCGTACGGCAGGTCGTTGCCATCATCGAACCCGACGGTCTGGAAGTTCATGATTGCCGAGACCAGCAGGATGCCGTTGAACGCGATGCCGCGGTCCACGAGGTAGCCCGAGAGAGCAGATGCGCGCGTCGTTCCGTAGCTCTCGCCGACCAGAAAGAGCGGAGACGCCCAGCGCTCGAACTTGGTCAGGTACAGGCGAATGAATTCACCGACCGATTGGACGTCGCCCTGCAGTCCAAAGAACTTCTTCGCGAGGTCGGGCTTCGTCGCCCGGCTATACCCCGTACCGACGGGATCGATAAAAACCAGATCGGTTTGATCGAGCCACGTGTACTCGTTGTCGACCAGTTCATAGGGCGCGGGCGGCAACCCGCCGTCGTCGAGCATCTTGACGCGGCGAGGACCGAGCGCTCCGAGGTGCAGCCACACTGACGAGGAGCCCGGGCCGCCGTTGAACGAGAACATCAGCGGCCGCTTTCCCGGATCGCCCGGGTTGTCGAGCGTGTACGCCATGAAGAACATGCGCGCCTCGACCTCGCCGGTATTGCTCCGGATCGGCATGGTGCCGGTCGTCACGGTGTAGCTCAGGGTTCGGCCACCCGCGCGAATGGAATGCTTGGTGACGACCGGCCTTTCGCCGTCCCAGTCCTTGTCGGCGGATGGTGGAGCGGCCGTCTTGTCGTCGACGGCCGTCTTTGGGGCAGGTGTGGTCGCCGGCGCCTGGGCGCCAAGCGACACCGAGGCGGACGCGAGCAGCGCCGCCAGGATCAAGGCTCTACAACTCATGATGCGCTATGGTAACGCACCGCATCCGTGCCTGGTGTCGCCGGCGGTCACTCCCTCGCGCGTTCGAGATCACGAACACGGTCGTGCGCGTCTTTCACCTGCCGGTACTGGCGGTTTACCACCGACTCGATGGCCGTGGGCAGTGGTTCCTTGAGCGCGTTCTGGTAGGTGGACACGGCAATGTCCTCGCCGCGCTCGGCCTCTGCGATGATCTGCTTGTCGTCGCGTCCGGTAATTGCGCCCTTCACGTCCATCCACCCGCGATGCACCGCGCCGGCCATGCTGCCGCCCTCTTCGGGATTTCCGCCGAGCCGCTGCACCTCGGACTTGAGTTCCTCCGCGAAGCGCCCACGCTCGTGGGACATCTCGTTGAACAGGGTCTTGACGGCTGGATCCTTGAGGTTCTGCGCGGCCTCGCGAAAGCCCTGTTCTCCGTCGCGGCAGGTTTCGATGAGCGTGTTCAAGGTGGAGATCACTTCTTTCTCGGCCATGCGTCACTCCTTCTGGCTCAGGGCTCTCTCGCCCGCGGCCCCTCAGGATTGGATGCATCTCTCGGGCCTTTGGCCTTTGGCCCTGAGCCGTCGAGCATTAGGATGAGGTGTGCCCCGGAACCAGGAAGTGATTCGGCAGTGGAGAGTGCTGCACGCTCTTGAATCATCGCGCCACGGTGTTCAGATCGACGCTCTTGCTGACGAGTTGGATGTCACGACGCGCACGATACGACGAGACCTGGCGGCACTGCAGGAGGCGGGCTTCGCGTTATACGACACGCACGACGAGAATGGACGCGTGCGCTGGCGGCTCGACGGCCAGGTCCTGAAAGGCCTCGACACGGGGTTCACGCTGGCCGAGCTGTGCGCGCTGTATCTGAGCCGGAACCTGCTGGAGTCTGTCGCCGGCACGCCATTTCAACGGGACCTGAAACATGCCTTCGAACGCCTCCAGCGGGCGCTATCGCCACGCATGCGCCAGTTCCTGGATCGCCTCCCCGCCGTGCTCGCCATTAAACCAGGACCCCGCGCCCGCGGCGGAGACGCCGCATCGGATATTGTCGACAAGCTCCTCGAAGGCACGCTGCACTTCCGCGTGGCGACGATGCGGTACCACTCGGTGTCGAGTGGAAAGGTGAAGGATTACGTGATCCACCCGTACCGCCTGGCGTTTGCCCAGGGCGGTCATTACCTGATCGCCCACGTGCCCGCCTACGGCGACGTGCGGACGTTCGCCGTCGATCGGATCAAATCCGTGTCGCTCGAGAAACAGACGTTCCCACCGCCGCGCGACATGCCAGAGGACATCTTTGCGAACTCGTTGGGCGTCAACACCGGGCCGGCCGAACAGGTCGAGATCGCATTTGACCCCCGGATCGCCCCCTACGTCCGCGCCCGGGTCTGGCATGCGTCACAGGAAATCCGGGACCGGGACGACGGATCGCTCGTCTTAACGATGCAGGTCTGCCATGACTGGGCGCTCCGCAGCTGGATCCTGAGCTGGGGCGCATTTGCGCGCGTCGTCTCGCCCGAGAAACTCGCGGCAGAGGTCCGGACGGATCTCCAGACCGCTCAGCGACAGTATTCCTGATGCCTAACCGCCCTTTCCGCCTCGTCATCATCCTCGCCGCGGCCCTGTTCTTCCTCGGACCGTCGCTCGTCGGCTACTACAGCGACTGGCTCTGGTTCGGCGAAGCGGGTTACCGCCGCGTGTTCACAACCATGCTCGCGGCGCAAACGTCGCTCTTCACGATCGTCTTCGCGGTGGCGGCGCTGTGGCTCGCGGGCAACCTGACGCTTGCGATGCGCGCGCTCGGCGACGTGCGGCCGATTTTCACCACGCGCGAGGGCATGGACATCGTGCTGCCGGGTCGCCGGCAGTTGAGGACCATCGCGCTCGGCATCGCGATCGTGGTGTCGGTCCTCATCGGTCTGTACGCGTCGAGCCGATGGGTGACGTGGGCCACCTGGCGCCATGCCGTGCCGTTCGGGCAGGCGGACCCGGTGCTTGGCCACGATGTGTCCTTCTACGTATTCACGCTGCCTTTCGTGCAGTTCGTTCGCGGCCTGGCACAGACGCTGGTGTTCCTTGCCGCGCTCGCCGCGGGTGCGATCTACTTGATTGCCGGCTCCGTGGGGCCAGGTTTTCCGGCGCAGGTACGGATGACGCCGGCGGCGCGGCGGCACCTGTCACTGCTCGCCGCCGCCTTCTTCCTGCTGCTCGCGCTCGGTGCCTGGCTCGGACGGCCGGAGCTGCTCACGCGCCCCTCGGGCATCATCTTCGGGGCAAGCTACGCCGACGTCCACGCGCGCATGCCCGCGGCGTGGTTCGCCGTGGCCGCCGGGATCGTCGGAGCGGCGCTGGCGATTTACCACGCCACCTCATATCGCAACTGGCCGATTCCCGCGGCCGTGGCGTTGTTCGTCGTCGCGACTGCGGCCGGTGAGGTGTACAGCAACCTGCTGCAGCGATTCATCGTCACGCCGAACGAGCAGGTACGCGAGTCGCCCTTCATCCAGCACAACATCGAAGCGACGCGCCGAGCCTTTGCCCTCGATAAAGTGGAAGAGCGTGAGCTGTCAGGTGACGTGCTGCTCACGCGCGAGGACATCGAGCGTAACGGCGAAACGCTCGAAAACGTGCGGCTCTGGGACCACCAGCCGCTCCTCGACACCTTCGGGCAGATCCAGGAGATCCGCACCTATTACGACTTCGTGTCGGTGGACAACGACCGGTACCAGATCAACGGCCGCCTGCGGCAGGTGATGCTCTCGGCACGTGAGCTGAACTCGACGAGCCTCCCGAACCGCACGTGGGTGAACGAGCGGCTGACGTTCACGCATGGGTACGGCCTGACGCTCGGCCCCGTGAACCAGGTCACCGACGAGGGGCTCCCGGTGCTGTTCGTGCGGAATATCCCTCCCGAGACGGAGGCCGGCATCAGCATCGATGAGCCGAGTATTTACTTCGGCGAGTTGTCGAACGACTACGTGATCGTCCACACCGACACGCGGGAGTTCCACTACCCGAAGGGCGACGAGAACGTCTTCACGCAGTACGGCGGACGAGGGGGGCTGTCGCTCGACTCGCTGTGGCGCAAGTTGGTCTTCGCGATGCGATTCGGCGCGTACCAGATCGTCTTGAGTGACGACATCACCGCGGAGAGCAGGATTCTGTACAACCGCAACATCGGCACCCGCGTGCGAACGCTCGCGCCGTTCCTGTCGTTCGACGCGGATCCGTACATGGTGATTGCCGATGGACGCCTCTATTGGATGTACGACGCGTACACGGTGAGCGGACGCTATCCGTATTCGTCGCCGGCCGCCGGTGGGATCAATTACATCCGCAATGCGGTCAAGGTGGTCATCGACGCATACCACGGCGACACGACGTTCTACCTGGCGGACGGGACCGACCCCCTCGCCGCCACGTTTGCGCGGATCTTCCCAGACCTCTTCAAGCCGATTGCCGAGATGCCGGCGGCGATCCGCGCGCACGTTCGCTATCCCGAGGACATCTTCGCGCTCCAGGCGACCGTCTACGCGACGTACCACATGACGCAGCCCGCCGTGTTCTACAACCGGGAGGACCAGTGGGAGGTGCCCACAATCGAGACCGGCCGCGAGCCGCAGGCGATGCAGCCGTATTACACGATCATGCGGCTGCCCGGCGAGCAGGAGTCAGAGTTCATCCAGATGCTGCCGTTTACGCCTCGGCGGAAAGACAACCTGGCCGCCTGGCTCGTGGCGCGAAGCGACGGCGACCACTACGGCAAGCTGCGCGTGTTCCAGTTCCCGAAGCAGAAAGTGATCTTTGGTCCGCGCCAGGTCGTGGCGCGCATCAACCAGGACCAGGTGATTGCGCCTCAGGTGAACCTCTGGAATCAGCAGGGATCGGAAGTGATCTGGGGCACGCTGATGGTGATCCCCGTCGAGGAGTCGCTGATCTACGTCCGCCCGCTGTACCTGCGATCATCGGGCGGGCGCATTCCCGAGTTGACGCGGGTGATCGTGGCGCACCAGAACCAGATCGTGATGGAGGAGACGCTCGACGCCGGACTCGCGCGCTTGTTCGGCGGACCTGGCTCGCGGGCGAAACCTGCCGTCGCCACGGCATCGAACGAGCAGGGACAAGCCGGCGACCCGCCGCCGCGACCGCCGGATTCCGTGCCGGCCGGCGGCGATGCAGAGTTCACGGCACTGGCGACGCAGGCGCGAACGCATTACGACCGCGCGATTGCTGCCCAGCGCGCGGGTGACTGGGCGACGTATGGCGACGAGATCAAGCGCCTCGGCGATGTTCTCGCCAGGATGCGACAGCCGTGAACGAGTGCCGGAATTCAGCGCTCAGGCTTCAGGGTTCGGTCTTGAGCCACGCCCTGAGCACTTCTGCGACGCTCCACGCCTGGGCGATGCATCCGCGCTGGGTGTACGGGGGCTCCGCATCGAAGATCTCGCTGAGCGTGCCAATGCCGCCGTCGGTGAGATGCGCCTCGAACCCGGCAAGCGTCTGGCGCGCGCCTTCCTTGTCGTTCGGGTGCACCTTCAGCCACGCGTCCACGAATGGACCGATGAGCCATCCCCACACCGTTCCCTGGTGATAGGCCGCATCGCGCGCACGTAGGTCGCCGTAGTATTGCGCCTTGTAGTCGCGATGCCCGGGTGCGAGTGACCGCAGGCCGACTGGCGTCAGCAGCCGTTCGCGGACAACGTTGAACACCGGCATCCACCGCGCTTCTTCGAGCACGGGATGATCGAGCGAGATCGCGAAGATCTGGTTCGGGCGGCATGCGGTATCGTCGCCGAACTCGCCGTCCACCACGTCGTACAGGTATCCGCCCTCGCCGTACCAGAAGCGCTTGTTGAACGACTCGCGCGCCCGCTCCGCATGCTCGTCCATCAGCGGCGCGTCCGGGTCACCCTCCTCGCGCAGCCATCCGGCCATGAGCCGCAGGGCGTTGTACCAGAGCGCGTTGATCTCCACAGCCTTGCCACGCCGCGGCGTGACCACCCAATCGTCGACTTTGGCGTCCATCCAGGTGAGCTGGTACCCCTCCTGTCCCTGCCGAAGGAGGCCGTCGCGGGGGTCTACGCCGATGCCGAACCGCGTGCCGCGCACGTGATGCTCGACGATCGACTTGAACTTCGGGATGAGCTGTCGCAGCGTGGAGCGGTCCTGCGTCGCCCGCAGGTACCGATCGACGGCATGGAAAAACCAGAGCGTCGCGTCGGCGGTGTGGTAGAGGCCGTCCTTCGTCCCCTCCGGAAACATGTTCGGGATGAGACCGTCGCGGACGTAGTGCCCGAACGTTCGCAGGATGTAGCCCGCCTCACGCTGCCGACCCGTGCAGAGTGCCAGCCCCTCGAGACTGATCATCGTGTCGCGGCCCCAGTCGGTGAACCAGTGATAGCCGGCAATCACCGTACGGACCTCGTCTCCGGCGGCACGCGCGCGCGCCTCTTCCTCGGCGCGCCCCGCAGGCGTGATGATGAACTGGTCGGCCGCGAGGACGAGCTCCGCCGCCATCCCGGTCTTCGGCACGCGCTTGGCCGCCTCCAGCAGGCGGTGCCGACGATGATGCTCGGCGCGGGGGGCATCGGCGGGAGCGAGCGCGCCGATCGTCTCCCAGGATTCGGTCGACGCGACGAGCGTTCCGGGGTGCTCCGGCGCGAGCTGCAGCCGGAAGTATCCGGGGTTCCACAGCTCCCCGCAGCATTCGTAACCCCGCCGCTGTTCAAGTGCGTACAGCACGTCCTTGAACACGGCAGGTTGAACCGTGAACGCCTTCTCGCCCTCGTGATCCAGGTACAGCCGCAGCGGGACGAGCTCGTCACCGGGCACAACCTCGAACCGGTCTCCGAGCGCTTGCAACGCGTACGGCGCCCGCACCGGGTGGTTCACCGGTGCCTCGTGGAGCCGGAACGCAATGAGCGGACGCAGTTCGAGGCGCACGGGCTCGCGCGACAGGAGCCGATAGCTGACGTGCGTCGTGTTCTGGTGATGCAGCATGCGCACACGTTTCTCGATCTGCACGCCCTCGATGTCGTACGTCCAGACCGGGAGCCCTTCCTCGAGCCAGAAGCCCGCGAGAAACTTGGAGCCGTCGAACTCGTACCCGATGCCGGTGTGCGTGTTGGTCGCGAACGGCACCAGCCGACCGTCCGGGTACCGCAACTGCTCCAGCACATAGTTGAGCATCACGACGCGACCGAACGGCGTGGGCAGCGCGGCCACCAGCATGCCGTGGTACCGACGTGTGAGTGCGCCCGCAACGGTGCCGGTGGCGTAGCCGCCAAGCCCGTTCGTCACGATCCACTCGTTCCACATCAGCTCCCGACGGCCCTCGTCGGTCGGCTGCCACTGCAGCCTCCGGGCGAGATCGCTCTGTTTGCGCTCCATCACCGCCATTACATGTCCTCTCGAACCGGTTGCAACACCAGGGCGGCGTGACTCGGGAGCCGCCACCCGGATGGCCCGACGATCTCCGGCGTTCCTGTCCCGCCGTACTTCGGGTGCTCACTCGACCACTGCACCCGCCACGTGGAACCTTCCGGCGGCGCGACGAGCGGTTCCGCGAATGAGGCTGCCATCACATCGCCATCCAGGTTGATCACGAGGAGACGCTCGTCCTCGAGACGTTCTGTGAAGTAGCGCAGTACGAAGGCAGCGGACGCCAGCACCGCGCCATCAACGCCCCCAGCCGCTTGTGCCCTGAATGCCTCCTGAGTCCGCCGCAGCCGCAGCAGGTCGCGATGCAGCGCATACCACGCCGCGTGCGTCTCACGCTCGCCCCAATCGAGCTTGCACCGCTCGAACGTAGTCCGATCGTGCGGTACGGGCAGGGCGGCCTGCATCTCAGGCGACGCGAGCGACGGGAACTGCGTCACGAACTCCGAACGCCCCTTGTGCACCGCCTTGGCGAGCTCGGGGTTGTGGTCCGCGAAATACAGGAACGGCGCGGACGCCGCCATCTCCTGCCCCTGGAAGAGCATCGGCGTGCCGGGCATCAACAGGAAGAGTGCCGTCATCGCGCGCAGGCGCCCCGGCGATGTTCGCTGATGCAGCCGCGATCCGTCTCCCGAATTGGCCAACTGATCGTGGTTCTCGATGAAGTTGACGAACGCCGCCGGCGCGGCGCCTCGGGTAGACGTGCCACGCGGCTGCTTCTGCCATGCGTAGCGTTGTCCCTGGAAGAGATAACCGTATTTCGCGGCCGAGATGAACTCCTGCGGCGCACCGCGATGGTCGGTGTAGTACGCCTCGGACCGACCCGTCATTGCGACCACGGCGCTATGGTGAAAGTCGTCGTTCCAGAGCGCGTCGAGGCCGTAGCCGCCGTCGGTGACGGGACGTACCATGCGCATCTCCTGCGGCTCGTTCTCCGAGATGAGCAGCGTGGACCGGCCGCGCGCCGCTCCCCGTACTTGCTTTGCGATCGCGGCAATCACGTGCTCCCCGGAGCTGTCGTGAATGCTCTGGGTCGCATCGAGCCGGAGGCCATCGAGGTGGTATTCGTCTATCCAGTAGCCGGCATTGCAGACGAAGAACTCGCGCACCGGCCGCGAGGCCGGGCCGTCGAAATTCAGCGCCTCGCCCCATTCGTTCTGGTACTTTTGCGTGAAGTAGTCGTCGGTGTACCGGCTGAAGACGCAACCATCCGGTCCGAGGTGGTTGTAGACGACGTCGAGGATCACCGCCAGGCCGAGGCCGTGCGCGTGGTTGATGAACGCCCGGAATTCGTCCGGACGTCCATACAAGCGCGTGGGTGCGTACGGAAACACGCCGTCGTAACCCCAGCCGAACTCGCCGGGGAACTCGGAGACAGGCATGACCTCGATGACCGTGATCCCGAGCGCCGCAAGACACGGAAGCTGCTCCATCGCGGCCCGCCACGTACCTTCGGTCGTGAAGGTGCCGCAGTGCATCTCGTAGATGACGGCGCCTCGCAGCTCACACCCACGCCACGCCTCGTCAGTCCACGTGAACGCGTCGGGATCGACGACCTCGGATGGGCCGAATGGTCCTTCGGGCTGGGCACGGGCAGCCGGATCGGCCAGCAGCTCCCCCCGCATACGAAACCGGTATCGATCGCCGGCGCGCACGCCGGCTACGAAAGCGCTGGCGTAACCATCGGCTTCGGGCTGAAGCCCCACCTCGGTCGGAGCGCCGCCGCACGCGCGCTCGACAACCACCGAGGGGTCGGGGTGGCCGGGGCACCACACGCGGAAATGCACACCTCCGTCGGGCTGGAGCTCTGCCCCGATGGGGAGCCGCCGTTGAGCTCTACGCATCGGATCCTGAGGCGAATGCTGCAGACTTGGTGCCGAGTCAGGGGACGTAGGCAACGGCATCGATCTCGACGCGCAGGCCCTCGCCTGGAAGCCCCGCCGCCTGGATGGTCGTGCGGGCCGGCCGGTGCGCGCCGAACGCGCGCTGGTAGACGCCATTCATTTTCGTGAACTCGCGCATGTCCAGCAGGAACACGCCGCATCGCAAGACGTGCTGCAGGCTCGATCCTGCCGCCTCGAGAATGGCGGCTACGTTCTTGAGGCATTGCTCCGTCTGCGCCTCGACCTCGGGGCCCGCGAGCTGCCCGGTCACGGGATCGGTCGCACCTTGGCCCGAGACGAAAATCAGTCGGTCGAAGATCATTCCTGGCGAGTAGGGGCCCACAGGCTTTGGCAGTCGCTCGGTTGTCACCGGTCGCGCGTTCATGCAACTCCTTTCGGTGGCGATAGCATAATCGCGATGCGGTTCAAGCTCACCATCGAGTACGCGGGCACGCGATATAGCGGCTGGCAGATCC
>WUUC01228774.1_pt1 | contig 10789 bp, 10 predicted proteins | sample 6278441 | NCBI WGS metagenome assembly WUUC01 (sample SAMN13675441, study PRJNA597444) | soil metagenome | isolation source: soil | place: USA: Washington | collected 2017-10 | reverse complement strand
GATCCTTCCCGAGGAGCTCACCACCACCGCGTCCGGCCGTAAGAAGGCCGGGGCGCCCAAGCCGCGCACCGGTTCGCTGTTCAAGGACATGTCCCTGGACACGATCACGCTGGAGCAGGCGCTGCAGCTCATGTCGCTGCCACGGGTGATCGGTGAGATCGACGGCGTCGAGGTGACCGCGCAGAACGGCCGCTTCGGCCCGTACCTCAAGAAGGGCACCGACAGCCGGTCGCTCGCGTCCGAGGACGAGATCTTCACGGTCACGATCGACAAGGCCAAGGAGCTGTACGCCCAGCCCAAGCAGCGGGGCAGGGCCGCGGCCAAGCCGCCACTGCGCGAACTGGGCAACGACCCGGTGTCGGGCAAGCCGATGGTGATCAAGGAGGGCCGGTTCGGCCCGTACGTCACCGACGGCGAGACCAACGCGAGCCTCCGCAAGGGTGACGAGATCGATCAGATCACCGATTCGCGGGCGGCGGAGCTCCTGGTGGAACGCCGGGAGAAGGTCGCGACGGCGCCTCCGAAACCGGCACGTAAGCGTTCGGTGAAGGCGAAGTCCTGAGGGTCGAACCGCCGATAGCCTGACGGGCATGAATACGGCTAAACCAGGCGTGCTGCAGATTCCGGCGTTCCGCAGGTTGTGGATCGCGCTGTCGCTGTCGAGCCTGGGCGACTGGTTGAGCGTGCTGGCGCTGACGGCGCTGGCGCGCTCGATCGCCTCCGAGGGCTACACCGCGCAGTCGTACGCGATCGGCGGGGTGTTCGTCGCCAAGCTCCTGCCCTCGGTGCTGCTCGCACCGCTGGCAGGGGCGATCGCCGACCGGCTCGACCGGCGGCTCACGATGGTCGTCGCGGACGTGCTCCGCTGGGGTCTGCTCCTGTCGGTTCCGATCGTCGGCAGCCTCTACTGGCTGCTCGCGGCGGCGTTCCTGGCCGAGTTCGTCTCGCTGTTCTGGCGGCCCGCCAGGACCGCGATGATCCCCGGCACGGTCCCCGCCGACCGGCTGGCCCACGCCCGGCGGTTCGCCCAGCTCACGGTGTACGGGACCGCTCCGGTCGCGGGGCTGCTGTTCGCCGCGCTGGCCCTGCTCTCGCGGGCCTTCCGGCTCGAGGACAACCTCGCCCTGTACGTCAACGCGGCGATCTTCGTGGTCTCGGCCGCCTTCGCCTTCACCCTGCGTTCCGTGCCCCGCGAGAAGATCTCCGTTCCGTCGTTCATCGGCCAGATCCTGGCCGGCCGGTCGACCGCGGACCCGGGTTTGATCGCCGGTGTCGTCGGCACGGTCTCGGCGCTCGGTGTCGTCATCGGCGTCGGCCGGATGTACGTCGGGGCGCTGGGCGGCGGCGACGCGGGCTACGGCGCACTGTTCACAGCCGTTTTCGTCGGCCTGATGTTCGGCCTGTTCGTCGGCCCTCGCATGCTCCAGGGCTTCAGCCGGGCCCGGCTCTTCGGCCTTGCCATCGTCTCCGGCTCCTTCACGCTGGTCCTCATCGCGCTGATCCACAATCTGGTCGCGGTGGTCGTGCTGGTCGCCGTGCTGGGTACCGGCGCGGGCGTGGCCTGGGCCTCCGGGCTGGTCAAGGAGAACCCCTTCTTCGAGGCGCTCGTCCGCGTCGTGCTCCTGGTCGTTCTGGCCGTCGCGCCACCGGCCGCCGGGGCCCTCGGGCAGCACCTGCTGAAGATCGGCGACGCGTCGTACAGCTTCGACGGCACCAACGCCGTCCTGTTGATCGGTGCGCTGATCTGCCTGCTCGCGGGCATCGCCGCCTATCGTCAGGTCGATGACCGGCGCGGCATTCCGCTGTTCCGTGATCTCTATGGTGCGCTGCGTGGTGTGCCGTACGTCCCCGTGGAGCCCGTCCGTGATCGTGGCCTGTTCATCGCCTTCGAAGGCGGTGAGGGCGCGGGCAAGACCACCCAGTCGCGGCTGCTCGCGATCTGGCTGCGTGACCTCGGCTTCGACGTGGTCACCACCCGGGAGCCCGGCGCGACCAAGGTCGGGATGCGGCTGCGCGCGATCCTGCTCGACAAGGAGACCGTCGGGCTGTCGTTCCGAGCCGAGGCCCTGCTGTACGCCGCCGACCGGGCCCAGCACGTCGACTCCGTGATCAGGCCGGCCCTGATGCACGGCACGATCGTGGTCACCGACCGGTTCATCGACTCGACCCTGGCCTACCAGGGATTCGGCCGGGACCTTCCCGTCGGAGAGATCGCGGAGGTCAACTCGTGGGCGACCGGGCAGCTGATGCCCGACCTGACGATCCTGCTGGACGTGCCGCCGTCGGTGGGCCTCAACCGGTTCGCCTCGCCCGCCGACCGGATCGAGTCCGAACCCGCGGAATTCCACGACCGGGTCCGTCAGGGCTTCCGGGAACTGGCCGCCGCCGAGCCGCACCGCTACCTGGTGGTGGACGCCTCACAGGCCCCTTCGGAGATCACCCGGCAGATCCAGGATCGGGTGCTGCGCATCCTGCCCGATCCGGTGCCGGCCGCCGCCGAGGACATCACCTCGACCTTCCCCGCGATCACTGACGCCTAACTTCCTAATAAACACGGCGTCAGGTTGTTACCCGCGGGGAACGTTCAAAGGATCACTGCGTCCGTACGATCACTGGTTGGAGGAGCCCGATCCGGGGACTCCTCGTCCCCCACCAGGAGGTGCAATGCGTCGTGCGCTCATTGCCGTATCGGCCGTAGCGGCCGTCACGGCGGCTCTCATGCAGGCTCCCGCTCAGGCGGCGCCGGTCCAGGAGCAGGAGTTCGTAGTCCTCTACACCACCGGGGCCAGCCTCAGCGACGCTCACGCGGCAGTGAAGGCGGCCGGTGGCACGATCCTCAACGAGAACACTGAAGTCGGGGCCGCCACGGTCCGGACGACCGACGGTGCCTTCCTGACCAAGGTCCGCGGCTACGCCTCCCTCGCGGGAGCGGTGGCCAACAAGGTCGTCGGTTCGGTTCCCAAGGACAAGCCCGCCGAGGCGAAGGAGGTCGAGAAGGTCTCGGGCACCGAGGCGGTGAAGTACAAGGTGCGCGAGGAGCCGCTCGCCGACCTCCAGTGGGACATGAAGCAGATCCACGCCGCCGAGGCCCACAAGATCGAGCAGGGTGACCGGCGGGTGCTGGTCGGGATCATGGACACCGGCGTCGACGGCAGCCACCCCGACATCAAGGCCAACTTCGACCGCAACCTGAGCCGCAACTTCACCACCGACCTGCCGGCCGACGCCAACGGCACCGAGATCGACGGTCCGTGCGCCGATGACCCCGACGGGTCCTGCGAGGACCCCAACGACGTCGACGAGAACGAGCACGGCACGCACGTGGCCTCGACGATCGCCTCGCCCGCCAACCACGACGGCATCGCGGGCGTCGCGCCCAAGGTCACCCTGGTGAACCTGCGGACCGGCCAGGACTCCGGCTACTTCTTCCTCAAGCCGACCCTCGACGCGCTGACCTACGCCGGCGACAACGGCATCGACGTCGTCAACATGTCGTACTACATCGACCCGTGGCTCTGGAACTGCACGAACAACCCGGCGGACTCGGCCGACCAGCAGCTCCAGCAGCGCACGATCATCGAGGCCGTCAACCGGGCGCTGAACTACGCCTGGAGCAGGGGCGTGACGCTGATCGCCGCGGCCGGCAACGACCTCGTCGACTACACCAAGACCAACACCGACGACTCCTCGCCCGACTACGCGACGGTTCCCGGCGAGGAACCGCACCCGCGGACCGTCCCGGCCAGCTGCGTCTCGCAGCCGTCCGAGGGCGACCACGTGATCCCGGTCTCCTCGACCGGCATCAGCAAGCGCAAGGCCTACTACTCCAGCTTCGGCAAGGGTTATGTGGCCGTCGCGGCCCCCGGCGGCGACAAGGTCGACACCCCTGACGGCCGCCCGACCGACCAGATCGGCATCTGGGCCGCCTACCCCAAGAACGTCGGCGTCGCGGCCGGCACCATCGACGCGGCCGGCAACCCGACGGTCCCGTCCGTGATCAAGGAAGGCGGCGCGTACTACCAGTCGCTGCAGGGCACCTCGATGGCCGCCCCGCACGCAGCCGGTGTCGCCGCGCTGATCGTCAGCAAGTACGGCGTCAGGGACAAGGCGCACGGCGGCCTGACCCTCGCGCCGAGCACCGTCGAGTCCAAGCTCCTCGGCTCGGCCACCCCGACGGCCTGCCCGACCCCCGCCACCTTCACCTACAAGTGGTTCAGCCGCTCCGGCGCCCCGCAGTCGTCCACCCAGACGTGTGAGGGCGGTCTCGAGAACAACGGCTTCTTCGGCCACGGCATCATCGACGCCCTCGCGGCCGTCAGCTAGTGACCCAGTCGAAACCCCCGTGATCTCCTGATCACGGGGGTTTCGCGTTTGCGGGTCGGTAGCCTGTTCCCATGACGGTGTACGACGATCTGGTAGGTCAAGGGCCGGTCGTCGCGCAGCTTAAGACGGCGGTCGAGGCAGCCCGGCAGGGCGTGAGCGGCATGACGCACGCCTGGCTGTTCACGGGACCGCCCGGAGCGGGGCTGGCCACCGCCGCGACCGCGTTCGCCGCGGCCCTGCAGTGCCGGGAGAACCAGGCGGGCTGCGGGTACTGCGCCGACTGCCACCAGGTCCTTGCGGGGACCCACGCCGACCTCGAGGTCGTACGGCCGCAGGGCCTTTCCTACTCCGTCAAGGAGACCCGGGAGCTCGTGCTCAGGGCGGCTTCGCGGCCCAGCGGCGGGCGCTGGCAGATCGTCCTGTTCGAGGACGCGGACCGGGCCACGGAAGCGGCCGCCAACGCACTGCTCAAGGCGATCGAAGAACCTCCGCCGCGTACGGTCTGGCTGCTCTGCGCCAACTCACCGGACGATCTCGTGATGACGATCAGGTCGCGCTGCCGCCTGGTGACCCTGCGGACTCCCGCAGCCGGGGCGCTGGCGCAGGCCCTTGTTCAGCGGGACGGGATCGACGCTCAGGTCGCGGAGGAGGTCGCGCGGGCCGCCCAGGGGCACATCGCGCGGGCCCGGCGGCTCGCGACCGACCCCGAGGCCCGCAGGCGGCGTTCCGAGGTTCTGGCTATCCCAGCGCGGCTGACTGGGGTCGGGCCTGCCGTGATGGCCGCCGAGGCGCTGGTCAAGGCGGCCGAGGCCGAGGCCAAGGCGTTGTCGGAGGAACTGAACGAGTCCGAGACCGGCGCGATGCGGCAGGCACTGGGCGAGAGCGCCAAGGGCCGGATGCCGCGGGGCACCGCGGGTGCGATGAAGGAGCTCGAGGACCGGCAGAAGTCCCGGGCGACCCGGCTCAAGCGCGACTCCCTCGACCGGACCCTGCTCGACCTTGCCACCTATTACCGCGACCTGCTGACCCTCCAGCTCGGCGCCTCGGTTCCGCTGGTGAACATGGACAAGGACCATGAGCTGCGGACCAGGGCCCGCCAGTCCCGGCCGGAGATCACGATCCGTCGACTCGACGCGATCATGGAGTGCCGGGAGCGGCTGGATGCCAACGTCAACCCGCTGCTCGCCGTCGAGGCGCTCACCGTGGCACTCATGGGTTCCTGAAGTTCTCGGTGTACCCGAGCAACCCTGGGTGCATTTCTGCGTCTCTGGGACATGAACGCAGAAGCGGTGCTTTTGCACCCCCCGAATGAGAGCACGTTCTCGGAGATCTACCGGGGACACGCCCTCGGGCTGACCCGGCTCGCCTTCCTCATGGTCGGCGACCGGCAGACCGCAGAAGACGTCGTCCAGGAGGCGTTCCTCGGGCTCTACCGGCGGTGGTCCTCGCTGCGCGAACGGGACAAGGCCCTGGTGTACGTACGGTCCGCCGTTCTCAACGGCGCCCGTTCCGCGCTGCGCCGCAGGCGGCTGCCGTTCCTGTCCGGTCCGGCGCACGTCTGGTCGGCCGAGGCCGAGGTCATGGTCGGTGAGGACCGGCGGGAGGTGCTCGAAGCGCTCCGGCGGCTGCCGTTGCGGCAGAAGGAGGCGCTGATCCTGCGCTATTTCCTCGACCTGTCGGAAGAAGAGATCGCCGCCGCGATGCGGATCAGCAAGGGCACCGTCAAGTCCACCACCTCCCGGGGCGTCGCCGCACTCGGCCGGATGATCGAGGAGAACCAGTGAACACCACAGAAGAACGCCTCCACGACGCCCTCCGCGCGGCAGGCGAGACCATCGAGTCCGTTCCCGCCTTCGTCGTTCCCGCCAGCCGGTTCACCCTCCGCCGCATCGCCGCCTTCGTCTCCGTCGCCGTGGTCATCATCGGAGGAGTGGCCTTCTGGTCGGGCAGCGGTGGGAGGCAGCCCCTGTCCTCACCCGTGCAGGCCTCACCGGTGAACGGGATCGGTGACGTCGTAGTCTTCCTCTGCGGCACAAAGTCCAGCAACCCGGACTGCGCACACCGCAAGGCCACGGCCGGAGAGCGGGGCCGGATCATGACGATGCTACGCAGGCTTCCCCAGGTCAAAAGCGTCGATTACGAGAACCACGAGATGGCGTACGCCAAGTTCCGGCAGAACTTCGCCAACAATCCGGAGTTCGTCGCAACGGTCAAGGAGGATGACATGCCGGAATCGCTCACGGTCAGGCTGACGGAGTCGCACAACAGCAGACCAGTCGTGCAGGCCATCAGCGGGTTGCCCGGGATCGACCAGATCATGGACGAGCCTGCCGGTTTCCGAAACGCACCCTGACCCTGATCCTCAGGCTTCTTTGAGATCCTGCCGGATCTTCGAGATCAGCCCAGGAACGGCGGCCTCGACCTGGTCGAGGACGAGCTGGAACCCGGCCTTCCCGCCGTAGTACGGATCCGGAACGTCCAGCCCGTCGGCCCCCGGATCGAACTCCCTCAGCAGCCGGATCTTGGCGCGCTCCTCGTCCGAGCCCGCCAGGTCCCGCAGCTCCCGCACATGCCCCTGGTCCAGCGCGATGATCAGGTCGTACCTGTCGAACCACGCCGCCTCGAACTGCTGCGCACTGTGCGCGCTCGTATATCCGTTCTCCCGCAGCATCGCCACCGTGCGGTGGTCCGCCTTGTTGCCCACATGCCAGCTCCCTATGCCGGAGCTGTCGACCTGCACCTCCAGCCCCTCCGCCTCCAGGTGCCGGCGGAGCACATGCTCCGCCAGCGGCGACCTGCAGATGTTCCCGGTACACACGAACGTCACCCGATACGTCATGGCCGCCAGTCTGCCCGACGGCCGATCTCGCCTTCTTACCGGTCTCAAGATCGTCAATTGGGTGCAGATACAACATATGGTGTCCCAATGGGGATGGTCATGGCAGTGAGCTTCACCCGGTACGGACGGCTTTACTACCTCGATCCAGGGTCGTACAGTCCGAAGATCGGTGACCGCGTGCTGGTGCCCACTGAGGCCGGCGCCGAGGTGGCCGAATGCGTGTGGGCCCCGCAGTGGGTGTCAGAGGACATCGGCGGCCTGCCGGTCTGCGAAGGCCTGGCGACCGACGAGCACCTCGCCCGCGACGAGGCCAACCGGGTCCGGCGGGCCGAGGGCAAGACGATCGCCAAGCAGCTGATCCGCAAGCACAAGCTGCCGATGAAGGTGATCGGCATCGACTACCTGGCCGAGGACAACTCCTACAAGCTCTACTTCTCCGCACCCGGCCGCGTCGACTTCCGGGCCCTGGTCAGAGATCTGGCCCGAGGCATGCAGGCCAGGGTCGAACTCCGCCAGATCGGCCCCCGCGACGAGGCCCGCCTCCAGGGCGGCATCGGCCCCTGCGGCCGCGACCTCTGCTGCGCGACCTTCCTCAAGGACTTCGAACCGGTCTCCGTCCGCATGGCCAAGGAGCAAGACCTCCCCGTCAACCCCCTGCGCATCTCGGGAGCCTGCGGCCGCCTCATGTGCTGCCTGAAATACGAACACCCCCTCTACGTCAAAGCGCACGACACGATGCCCAGACTCGGCTCCAAGGTCGACACGCCCGAAGGCCGCGGCCAGGTCGTCGGCCGCAACGTCCCCTCGGACAAGGTCATCGTCCGCCTGGAGGACTCGGGCCGCCGCTGCGCGTGCCCGTCAGCCTCCGTCTGCTCGCCGAGGAAACAACACGACGAGCAGTACGGCGACGGCGAGCCGGCGCCGTCGGATCCGTCGCTCAGCTAGGTGGCCTTGAGTTTGCGCCAGCCGCCGGCCCGGTTGTTGGCGATGATCTGCTTGATCATGGCGGTGAGTGCGGGTTTGTTGATCGGGTCGTCCCGGCGGAAGGCGACGGTACGGGCGGTCTTGTTGTCGTGGCCGCCGGTGATGATGCCTTCGGGGTCGGGGACGATCGCGCCGTCGTAAAGGAACACGTTGACGTGGTCCTTGGCCGCCAGCAGGGCACAGATGTTGCCCTGCAGCACGAAGTACGGCCGGTCGGTGCGCTTGATCGTCTCGACGACCTCCGCGTCGGCGGCGTGGACGAGATCGCGGATCTCGCGGCAGATCGCCTGCTGCCAGTCGGGCAGCGCCTCGATATAGGCATCAACACGCGGGTCGGTGGGATACGCCTTTCGACTCATACTTCATGGTCGCACTGGTGGTCTTCCTGATCACGGCTGCGGGTGCGCTGTCATGAAGCGGCGAGCTCCCGTACGACCTGGGCGAATCCCTCGACCAGCGAGCCGCCGTCCAGCCAGGCGAGTGCCACCCGCAGGGGCTCGGCGTCGGTGAGCGGAATCCAGACCAGGTCGGGGCGGGCGTAGTAGAGGGACATGCTGCACGGCGCGAAACAGATGGCCGAACCCTCTGCGACCTGCTCCAGCATCTCTTCGACGTTGTCGTTGGTCGGTCCCCACCGGGGACTCGAACCATCGGGCCGGGGGTTGACCGCCCACCAGTCGACCCAGTCGCGTGGCGCCTGCTCGGTCCACATCAACGGCTCGTCGTTGACCTCCATGACCGACAGGCCGTCACGGTCGGCGAGCCGGTGCCCGACGGGGAGCCCGACGACCCGCGTCTCGGTGTGCACGAGTTCGGAATGGAGCCCGGCCAGGTCGGCGGGCAGCCAGACGAAGGCCACGTCGACCAGGCCGTCGCGGAGCGCCGCCACCTCCTGGCCCCAGTCGAACCGCTTCGGGACCACTCGTACACCTGGGTGACGCCGGACGAACTCGGCGCGGGCCAGCGTGGTCAGCTCGCCTGCGCCACTCGCCTCGAAACCGACCCGCAGCATCCCGGTCTCGCCGCGCCGGTGCCGGGCTGCGACGCCTGTCACCCGGTCGGCCTGCTGCAGGGTGCGGCGGGCCTCGGCCACGATGTCGCGTCCTGCGGCGGTCGCGGTGACCCCGCCCGCGTGCCGCTCGAAGAGCCGGACTCCGAACTCGTTCTCCAGGTTCTTGAGCGCATACGAGAGAGCCGGCTGGCTGACGAACAGGAGGTCCGCCGCCCGTCCCAGATTGCCCGCCTCGTCGATGGCCACGAGGTAACGCAACTGGCGGAGCTCCATGCAGCGATCATAAATCCTCTTTATGGAGCAACAAGTGATCTGTCTTGGACGGCGCCACGGGCCCGCTGGCATAACAGGATGCATGACTACTCATGAAGCAACCGGCCGGGTGTGGTTCATCACCGGTGCGTCCTCAGGGTTCGGCCAGGCGATCGCGGAGGCGGCCGTCGCCGCAGGTGACACCGTCGTGGCGACCGCCCGCAGGCTCGAATCCCTTGATGCTCTGGTCGCCGCGCACCCCGGCAGGGTCGTCGCGCTGCAGCTCGACGTCACCGACACGGCGCGGATCGCCGCCGTGGTCGCCGAGGCCGTGCTCTGGTACGGCAGGATCGACGTCCTGGTCAACAACGCCGGGCAGGCTCTGGTCGGCGCGGTCGAGGAGGCCACCGACCGTGAACTGCGCGACCTGATGGACCTGCACTTCTTCGGGCCTGCGGCGCTGATCCGGGCCGTACTCCCGCACATGCGCCGCCGGAAGTCGGGCGCGATCGTCCAGTTGAGCAGTATGGGCGGACGGCTGTCGTTCCCAGGGGTGGGGGCCTACTCGGCGACCAAGTTCGCCCTGGAAGGGCTGTCGGAAGCACTCGCCGGCGAGGTCGCGCCGTACGGCATCAAGGTGCTGATCGTCGAACCGGGATCGTTCCGTACGGGCCTCGCCGGCAGTGCGTTGAAGCAGTCAGCGGAGATCCCCGGCTATGAGGACACGGTCGGCCCCGTCAGAACCAACCTGCCGGGCTCCGACGGCAAGCAGCCGGGCGACCCCGTCAGGGCTGCCGCAGCGATCATCGCCGCGCTCGACTCGGACAAGACCCCGCTCAGGCTCCCGCTGGGCACTGACGCGGCAGACGCGATCTCCGCCAGCCTCGACGCCGCGCGTACCGAATTCCTGGAGTGGGAGGCGGTCGCCCGGGACATGGACGTCAGAGCTTGATGAACTCCAGGCCCTTGTCCTTGAGCCGGGGGAGCACGTACTTGAGCGACGCCACGGTCTGCGACCGGTCGCCGCCGCCGTCGTGGCAGAGCAGGATGTCGCCGGGCCTGGCACGCATCATCTTGTGCTTGATGTGGTGGACGCCGGGCCTCGCCCAGTCGCGCGGGTCGATGTCCCAGTCGATCGGGTGGAGGCCGTGGTGGGCGATGGCCTTGAAGACCCGCGGTGACCAGTTGCCGCCGGGTGCGCGGAACAGGTGGGGGACCGCCCCCGTCGTCTCGTGGATCCGGCGGTAGGCCCCGTTGATCTCGTACTCGAGCTGCTTGCGGGTCAGTCCCGGCATGTACATCGGGTGCGTCAGGGTGTGGTTGGCGATCCCATGGCCGGCCTCGACGACCTCCCTGACCAGCTTGGCGTTCTCCGGCAC
>WUUC01038584.1_pt1 | contig 10789 bp, 11 predicted proteins | sample 6278441 | NCBI WGS metagenome assembly WUUC01 (sample SAMN13675441, study PRJNA597444) | soil metagenome | isolation source: soil | place: USA: Washington | collected 2017-10 | reverse complement strand
GCTCGTACAAGCGGCGCGCGCGATCCAGGTGGAAGCGCGCCAGTTCGCGCTGGTCACGTTGTCCGGAGGTAGCGAGCGTATCTTCAACGCGAAGCTGCGGCAGCTCGACGTCGATCCGGAGCCGCTCGAGGTCCTTCGGAACTTGATCCGGGCCCGGCCGTTTTTCCCATTCCTCGTAGGTGGACGAAAGGCGGCGGGCAAGCTCTTTCTCCCGGTTGGCCTCGGAGGTGTCGCCGGCGGCCGCGAGCGCTGCGCCGAGCACGAAATGCGCGTCTCCATCGGCCGGATCGCGCCTCACCGCTTCCCGCAGCCAGTAGATCGCAGCCTGCGTGTCGCGCTCGGCCCAGTACGCGTACCCGAGATTGAAGAAATAATCGGACTCGGTCGGATCCGCATTCGCCGCCTGCGTGAAGTAGTAGGTGGCCACGCCAGCCTGCGGCGTACCGCCGCGCCGCAGCTGCACCACGCCGAGGTTGTTCAGCACCGGCGCAGTCGAACGCGCGTCGGCCAGCGCCTTGAACGTGGCAAACGCGTCGTCGTGCTTCTTCAGATGAATCTGCGACAAGCCCGCGCGGAAGCGCGCGCGGCGGTAGTAAGGCGAATCCGGCGCCACCGGATCGACCGCGGCAAGTGCGCGCTGGTGATCGTCCTGCTCCGCGTACACGTCCCAGAGAGCGAGGCGCGCGCGGGCGAACGGCGGGTGCACCTTCAACGCGGCATTCAGGTAGTTGACAGCGGTGACCGGCGTTTCCGCGAGGAGCCCCTTGATGTAATTCTCGAATGCGGACAACGGCGGCAGCCCTCGCCCGATGTCATCGGACGAACGCGGCGAGTCGGGCGCGAGCTGGCGCGCGACGCGCTCGAATACCGCATAGAGCTGTGGCAGCGTCCCCCGTTCGGTGACATTCGCGACGACGCGTGCCGCTTCGAGCGCGATGGTCCTGGCCTGGACGATGAGGGTGTCGCCCTCGAGCCGGAGCGTGCCGACGATCACCTGCGACGCCCCCACGAGCTGCCCGATGCGGATCACGGTCGCGTCCGTGAGCGTCGCGCTCGACGGGACCTGGAGGCGCTGGAACGCCTCTTTCCGCTCTTCCCGCGTGATGGCGCTCGCAGCGAGGGCGTTCAGATGGTCGGCCAGCAGGACCGCGGAAGCCTCGCTCAGCCAGAAGATGCGATTCTCGCGCGCGGCATTCTCGAAAGGCATCACGAGAATCCGGGGAGCAGCCGACTGGGCGGCGATCTCGGCAGGCGGCAGCGCGAGGGCGAACAGCGCGGCGGCCGCCACCAGGCGGGTCATGCCGCCGCCTCCGCGTCGGACGGCGGACGGCGCCCGTTCATCAGCACGTGCAGCACGCAGGACGGCTCGCCAGTGCCGCGGCAAGCGACGACCTCGGCGCTGCCGGGGACGTTGAAGAGCGACAGCAGGCGGCCGTAGGCTGCCGCATAAAATCCGCATAGAGGATGATCGACCGGTTCGCGCACGCTGCAGAAGATGGACGCGCGGACGTCCACGCGCGCCGTCCCGCGGCGCAGCCTCGACACGGCCCGGCTCCCCTGGTAGCAGCTGCGCACCAGCTGCCGCGCCAAGCGCAGCGACAACCGGCCGCGCAGCCACGCCGGTGCGGCCTTGATTGCACCACGCTGGAGCGGGGTCATCGATGCGACCGTCCACTCGGCGGCGTACCGGCCGGCGCGCGTCGTGATCATGTCGTAGGCGGCCCCTTCCTGCCTCAGGAAACTGAGCACCGCGTAGAGCGGCGCGAGCCCGATCGTGCCCTCGCGGAGGCCCTCGGAGTTCAACCAGCTCTCGTAAAACGCCAGGCGCGTGGGAAGAATGTCGGCAATTCCCTGGTGCAGGCTGGCGACAAGCACGCGACCAATACCGGCTTCGCGCATGTGTCAGGCTGGAGGTAAGATCGTCGCCAGATGCCCGGCGCCACCATCGCGATTCTGGCCGGAGGCCGCGCCGCCCGCTTCGGCGGCCGCGACAAGGGCGCGCTGCTCGTCGGCGGCCGCTCGATTCGCGAGCGTCAGCTCATCGAGCTGTCGGCTCTCTCCACGGACGTGCTGATCGTCGGCGCGCCGCCGGAGGGCGAAGACTTCGGGATGCCGGAATTTCCCGTGCGGCTCGTTGCCGACCGTGTCGCGGCGAGCGGACCGCTCGGCGGCCTCGACGCGGCACTCGACGCCGCGAGCGGCGACATCGTGGCGCTCGTCGCATGCGACATGCCGTTTGTGACCGCCCGGTTGTTCCGCTTTCTGCTTTCGCTCGCCGGCGAGGCCGATGCGGTCGTTCCGCGCACCGCGCGCGGCTATCATCCGCTCTGCGCCGTCTACACGCGCGCGTGCCACCCTGCGGTACAGCGGCGCCTCGTCGAAGGGCGGCTCGCGATGGCGGGGCTGTTCCACGACGTCCGTGTCCGCGATGTGACGGAGACCGAAATCGGCGCTTTCGGCGATTGTGCCCGTCTCCTCGCCAACGTGAACACGCCGTCGGAATACGAGCAGATCGGGGCGCTGACGGGTCACAAACTGTAATCTACCACGAGCTTACCGCCACTTCCCTCTTCATGATCCTGAGCGTCCTTCGCCTCGTGCACGATGCGGTTGCCGACGCGGTCCGCAAGCAGTACGGGCTCGCCGAGGTGCCTCCGTTCGCGGTGGAGGTTCCACCCAACCGCGCGCTCGGCGATCTCGCGGTCACCGCCGCCTTTCAGCTCGCCCGCACGCTGCGGAAGCCGCCGCGCGCCATCGGCCAGGAGATCGCGGGCGCGCTCGGCCGGATACCGGGCGTCGCGCGAATCTCTGCAGCGCCGAATGGCTATCTGAACCTGTACCTCGATCGTCCGAGCTTTCTCCTGTCGCGGTTGCGAGGAGACGTCTCAGCCTTACGCATCACGGGCGAAAAAACGATCGTCGAGCACACCGCGATCAATCCGAACAAGGCGGCGCATGTCGGACACCTGCGCAACGCGGCGCTTGGCGACACGCTCGTCCGGGTGCTTCGTTTTCGCGATACGCCGGTCGAGGTGCAGAACTACATCGACGACACCGGTGTGCAGGTGGCCGACGTCGTCGTCGGATTCCGCACGCTGGAAGGGCTGTCTCTCACCGATGTCCAGCGGATCGCCGACAGCACGCGCTTCGATTACTACTGCTGGGATCTGTATTCTCGTGTGACCGAATGGTACGAAGCCGACAAGACGCGCCTGCAGGTGCGGGCCGCAACGCTCCACGACCTCGAGCACGGCGGCACCGATGCCGCGGAAATGGGCGCCGTCATCGTCGATCGCATTGTCCGCGCCCACCTCCGCACGATGGCGCGGCTGAACATTTGGTACGACCTGCTTACATATGAGGGCGACATCCTGCGCCTCCATTTTTGGGCGCGGGCTTTCGAGATTCTCAAGGCGCAGGGAGCGGTGTTCCTTCAAACTGAAGGACGGCTCGCCGGATGCTGGGTGATGCGGATCGAGGAGGATGGCGCGGCAGACGGATCGAGCGACGCTGTCGTCGACTCAGGCAACGAGTCAATCGAGGCAGGCGGCGAGTCAATCGAGGCAGGCGGCGAGTCAATCGAGCCGGTCAAGGAAGACACGGGCAGGGAAAAGGTCATCGTTCGGTCCAACGGTGTCGTGACCTACGTCGGCAAGGACATCGCCAACCAGTTTTGGAAATTCGGCCTTCTCGGACGCGACTTCCACTACCGCCGTTTCCTCGAGCAGTCCAACGGCCGGGCGCTCTGGTCCACGACGTCGCGCGACGGCGACGGGTCGCCTCCGGCCTTCGGGCGCGCGCGCCGCATATACAACGTCATCGATTCGCGGCAGATGTACCTGCAGGCGCTCCTGAGCCAGGCGCTGCGGACGCTCGGACACCCCCGGGAGGCGGAAAATTCGGTGCATTTTTCATACGAGATGGTGGCCTTGTCGCACGCGACGGCGCGCGAGCTCGGGTACCCGACGCAAGGGGAAGAGGCCGCGAAGCCGTTCGTGGAGGTCTCGGGCCGCAAAGGCCTGGGCGTCAAGATCGACGATCTGCTCGATCTGCTGATCCAGAAAGCGTCGGCCGAAGTCGCGAAGCGCAATCCGGATTTCGGGACGGAAGAGACCGCGCGAGTCGCCTCGCAGATTGCGGTGGCGGCGATCCGGTACTTCATGCTGAAATTTTCGCGCGGCAAACTCATCGTGTTCGACATGGAGGAGGCGCTCAGCTTCGAAGGCGAAACCGGGCCGTATCTGCAGTACGCCGTCGTGCGGGCCAACAACATCTTTCAGAAGCTGAAGGAGCGAGAAGGCACGACGGAAGCCGACGTGATCGCTGCGCTCGCGTCAACCGCCGCGGACGAATTGAGCGGACCCTCTGGCGGCGAGGCCGGGCAGGACCACGGATTGTGGGGGATGGTGCTGGAGGCGTCGCGCCTGGACGACATCGTCGAGCAGGTGGTGCGATCGCTGGAATTCTCGATTCTCGCGAAATACACGTTCGGCGTGGCGCAATTGTTCAACGCGTTTTACCATCGGTATCCGATCCTGAACGAGGAGCGGGCGGACGTGAAACGCTGGCGCGCGGCGGGTGTCGCCTACGCCCGCGCGCAGATGGCGCGCGCGCTCGACCTGATGGGGATTGAAGTTCCCACGCGGATGTAGCACGATGCTGCCGCGCTCGCTTACCCTGACTTATCTACCGCCGCTCGTTAGAGCCGCGCCCTGTGATCTATGGCTGTAATCGGCATCACCGCGTGTCGCAAGCTGGAGGACTATCGGCAGGCGATCCTGCACGTCGGCGGCGAAGTCCGCATTCTCGAGCACGGCGAGGATCCAGCGCAGGCGCTGCGCGAGGTGGACGGGCTGCTGCTGACGGGCGGGTCTGACATCGCGCCGCAGCGGTACGGCGAGGAGCCGCACCCCAGCGTAATCGACGTGGACCTGCAGCGCGACGCCTTCGAGCTCTCGATCGTGGGCGAAGCGCGGCGCCGGGACCTGCCGATCTTCGCGATCTGCCGCGGCATTCAGGTGCTGAACGTGGCGGCGGACGGTACGCTCGTGCAGGACATTCCCTCACAGGTGACGGGCGGGCTCGAGCACATGCTGAAATCGCCGCCGCATCAGCCGTACGAGCTGGCGCACGAGGTCTGGTTCGAGAAGGAATCGCTGCTCGGCCGTCTCATGCGCGAGAGGCTGACCGACAGCACCGACACGTGCGAGGTCAACAGCCGGCATCATCAGGCCGTGAAACAGGTCGCGGCCGGGTTCAAGGTGTCGGCCACCGCTCCCGACGGCGTCGTCGAAGCGATCGAGGACCCCGCGGCGCGCTTCTGCCTCGGCGTGCAATGGCACCCGGAGAACTTCTGGCGCACCGGGGAGTTCAGGCCGCTGTTCGAGGGGTTTCTCGAGGCCGCGTCGAAGAAGTGACATTGGTCACCTCTTGCCACCTCCGTGGCATGTCCCCACGCCTCCCAGGGCACCTCGAGACGTTCGACTACATCGGACTTTATCGATATTTTCTGACGTTCTGCACCGAACAGCGCCGCACCGTCTTCAAAGAAGCGAGCAGCGTTCAGATTGTGTTGATGCAGATTCGGCGCGCGGCCCGCGACGAAGGGTTTGCAATAAATGCGTACTGCTTCATGCCCGATCATCTGCATCTGGTCCCTAAGGTGGACACAGATGCTCGGCCGCCCAAAGGCCGCACACTACGCACGCCGGAACACGGCGACGCTCTCGACGTGCGGCGTGTTCGGGAACAGGTCGAAGCAGTCGACCTTCTCCAGCTCGTAGCCGGCATCCACCAGCCGCCGGGCGTCGCGGGCGAGCGTCGCGACGTCGCACGATACGTAGATCATCGTCCGGCCCCCCACCGCGATCGCGGCGTCGAGCGCCTCGCGCGACATGCCAGTGCGCGGTGGATCGACGATCACCGCGGACGGCCGCTCGCGCGGCGCGACGACGGCTTCAATCGGCAGGCGCAGCGGCACGACGCGACCCTCGGCGCTCTTCGCGTTCTCTGCGAGATCCTGCGCCGCGACGCGATCGCCTTCGACGGCCGTCACACGGACGCCCCGCACCAGGGCGGCGCTCACCGCGAAAAGCCCCACACCGGCATACAAGTCCATCACCGCGCCGCCCGGTTCGAGCTGCTGCAGCACGTGCAGCACGAGGCTGCGCAGCAGATATCGATTGCCTTGAAAAAACGCGAGCACGTGCCGCCGCAGCCGCACCTCGCATCCTTCGATCTCCAGCGCGTCGACGACGTGAGGGTCGCCCGCCGTCACGATCCGCGCGGGCGCGGCCGCGCTTGGTGAGCGGGCGGATGTCCAGGCGCTCAGCCCCGTGACCCCGTCGAGACGCGGAAAGAGCTCGCCCGGATCGATCCGGCTGCCCGGCATGTCCAGGTGAATTGCGCGTCCGCTTGCGTCCAGGTTTTCAGAAAACTCGATGTCGCCGGCATCCGCCTTGCCGAGGGCAGCCACGAGAGCCGCCAGTTGCTCGAGAACGCCACACGTGTCGGGCAGCAGCTGCCGCGTCGCCCGCGCGTCGCACACCTCGTGCGTGCCTTCACGAAAAAATCCGGCACGGCCGCCGCGTACGTGCAGCCGCGCGCGCATGCGGTACCCCTCGTCCGGCGACCGGGCGACGCTCGGCGGTCCGGCGAGCGGCATCCGCCCGATGCGGGCGAACGCGTCTCCGACCACGCGAGCCTTGATTTCGAGCTGGCGCGAGTACGCGATGTGCGCGTAAAGGCAGCCACCGCACTGCGGATCTGTGAATGGATCGCGCCGATCCTCGGACCTCGCCTCGATGTCGACGGTGCGCGCGTACGCCACGCCTTTTCCCGTCCGCTCCACGCGCGCAACGACCCGTTCGCCCGGGATGGCGCCGGCGACGAGAATCACCTGTCCCTCGACGCGTCCGATCATCCGTCCGCCCGCGGCGGGCTTGTCGATGGTGACGGTGACGAGCTGACCCGGCGAAATCACGCGCGTTACAGCTTATACTGCCGTGCCTCGGACGACGGACCTGCGAATTTTCAGAAGCGTCTGGCGAACGCCCGGGACGCCGAGCGCGATATTTGTTGCTTCCTCTGCGTCCTTGGTGTCCTCTGCGTTGGCTACGCAGATCTGAAACCGGTGTAGGGCGCGCACACGAACTGATCGTTTCAGGTGAGGACTCATGGACACCCATCTCAAAGTTGTCGCCGTACTGCACCTCGTACTGGGCGCCATCGGCCTGGTGTGTGCGCTGATTGTGATGATTGTCTTTGGCGGCGCGGCCGGCATCGTCGGCGCGTCGGGGGATGCCGACGCCGTCGCGGCGGTGCCAATCATCGGGATCGCCGGCACTGCCGTTGTGTCCCTCCTCACGATTATGGCGCTGCCGTCGCTGGTCGTTGGAATCGGCTTGTGGAACCACTACGGATGGGCGCGTATCGCGGGGATCGTGCTGTCGATCCTCATGCTGTTCGGCTTCCCGTTCGCCACAATCCTCGGCGTGTATGGGTTATGGGTGCTCTTCTCGAGAGAGACGCAGCGTCTGTTCAACCAGACGCTCAGGTTGGACGCGACAAGTATTGGCCCGACCGAAGGCGGGTCGCAGAGCGTCTAGGCGCGCTTCGCTGAGGGTTCGGCTCGCTTCGCTGAGAGTTCGGGGACTGACCGCTTGATCAATTGATCGCGACGTAGCGTTCGAGCCGCGCAACCTCGGCCTTGCTCACGTATTTCCCGATCTCGCGCCGGAACTGCTCGATCGCCTTGTACGGCCGATACTCCTTGAATTCGTGCAGCATCCGCTGGCCGACGCCGGGAATGGTGAGGATGTCGGCGTCGCTCGCCGTGTTCAGATCGATCGGCACGAACACATATTGTTCGAGCCGCGCGAGCTCCGCGTCGTCCACGTACTTGTCGATCTCGCGGTGAAATTGCGCGAGCGCCTTGTAGGGCCGGTACTCGAGAAATTCACCGAGCATCCGCTGCCCGACGCCGGGAATCAGCAGAATCTCCTCGCGCGTCGCCGTGTTCAGGTTCAGGTGGACGAACAGCCGGCGGTACAGCTCGGTCAGCTGCTCCCGGCTGAGTGTCTGACTGAGGAATGCGTCGAGCGCGGTGATGCTCGCGAATGGCCTCCGCTCGAGGATTCCCTGCGCGAGCGCCGGCGTGAGATGTGGCAGCGCGGCGAGCTCCTTTTCCGCGATGGTGTTCGCATCCGCAATCGTCACTGGCTTGCCGACCTGCGCAGCAAGGCGTGGCGCGCCGGCGCCGCACGCCAGCGCGATCGCGATCGTCATCGTCGCCGCCCGAAGACATGACCTCATGATGATTCCTCTTGATGCGGCCGCAGGCTCGGGTGTCTGTGCGCGTGCGCCAGTCCCACCAGGCCGAGCAGCGTCATCGAGCCAGGCGCCAGCACCGGCGTCGCGCCGGTGAGCGTGCGGCCCATGAGCTCGAACCCGGCGAGCGACGGCTGCATCTCGAGCTCGAACTCCTCGTTCCCAAGATAATGCAGACCGACGCCAATCGCACCACCGATTACGCACACGAACATGATCCCCTGCAGCAGGCGCACCGTGACGGGGCGCGGCGCCGCCGCGTGCCACACGAGCACGACCAACCCTCCCGCGAGCAACAGCACCGGGAGCAACTGCAGCGCGCCTTCCACATGACCGATCAGCAGCAGCTCGGTTGCCATCCCCGCGAAGCCGACGATCAGCGCCGCCAGCAGCAGGGCACGAATCGCCTCAACGGGCTGCGACTCGCCCGTTCCCATCCAGACCGGCAGTCTCATGAGTAAGTGAGCGTCGGCAGGCCGGAACGCTCGCGCAACGCGCGTTCGATCGCAAGCGCCCGGGCGCGCCGAAACGCCTCCTCGCTCATCGTGGCGCCATAGGGCGCGAGATCGCGTTCGGCCTCCTTCTCGACACTGCGGCGTTCGGCTTCGCCGCGGGCGGCGGCGACGATGAGCAGCAGCTCCGCATCCAGGCGCGCGAGCCGTTCGATCAGCGCTCGGCGGGCCTCCCCGCGTACTCCGTGCGCACGTGACCGCGCCGTGTCCAGCTCGGCGACGACTTGATCGAGTAACGCGTCAGCCTCGCCGCCGAGCACGCCACTTGCCCGGGCGCTCGTCAGCTTCAGGACGCAGCGCTCGAGATGCTCCGGCAGCGAAGGCCCGCGACGTCCCGATCCCGGGCCGCTCACCTCCTCTGCCTCGCCACTCGGCCCATTGCCGGCGGCCTTGACTCCTGACGGAGTGTCGAATGGCGCACCGCTCGTCCGGTCGCGCTCCGGCGGCATCGGCAACCCCAGGGCGCGCCGCCACTCCTCGAACGTGTCGAGCACGTCGGCTTCGCAGAAGTCGATGCGAACCGGCCGGCGCCGCCGGCCGGCACGGTAATACCTCTCGAAGTACCGGTCGATCCCGCGAAATGCAACCTTGAGCGGCACGCCGCGCGACGCCCATCCCGACACGATCTCGAAGGACGGTCCCGCCACGCGTATCAGGTGGCCGTCGTTCTTCCGGCACAGGTATGTTTCGATTTCGCGGCAGTAGGCGGCGACCTCCGCTCGTCCTTCACCGCTCGCCGCGATTTCGTTCCCAGACAATCCGGAGCCCCTTCAGCGTCAGGTCGATATCCACATGGTCGATCAACGATGTTTCGGGCGCGATCATGGCAGCGAGGCCTCCCGTCGCCACGCAGAGTGCGTTTCCGCCGAGCTCGGCGCTCATACGGCGCACGAGGCCTTCGACCATTCCGACGTATCCGTAAAACAGACCTGATTCGAGCGCGCCCACCGTCGTCCTGCCCACCACGGTCGCCGGTTTCCGCACTTCGATTCGCGGCAGGCGCGCGGCGCGCTGAAACAGCGCATCCGCCGAGATGGTGACGCCCGGGCAGATGGCGCCTCCCAGATATTCGCCCTTCGCCGACACGGCGTCGAGGGTCGTCGCGGTGCCAAAGTCACACACGACCATCGGACGTCCATCGCTGCCGAACTGCTCCACGGCGGCGATCGCGCTCACGATTCTGTCGGCGCCGACCTCCGCGGGGTTCTCGTACAGGATCGTCATCCCGGTGTTCGTCGCGGGATCGACGATGAGCGCCTGACGACCGAAATAGCGCTCGGCCATCGCGCTCATCGTGCCGGTGAGCGGAGGCACGACCGATCCGAGGATGATGCCGCCGACGCGCGAACGCTCGATGCTGCTCTGCGCGAACAGGCCATCGATGAGCAGCCCGAGCTCGTCCGAGGTCCGCTCCCGCAGCGTCTGCAGGCGCCAGCTTCGCACGAGCGCCGCGCCCTCGAACACGCCGAGAACGATGTTGGTGTTGCCGATATCGATCGCTAAGAGCATTCGCCGTTTTACGCCCAGACGACTTCGCCCGACGCGATGCGCTCGATCCCCGCGCCGGTGTCGACGAGCAGCGCTCCGCGCTCGTCGATTCCGGCCGTCGTGCCGAATCGCGGGCCCGACGCCGCGTTCCACGAGACGCGCGCGCCGATTGCGCCGGGCGCGCGCCGCCGCCAGGCATCGAGGATAACATCGAAGCGTCCGTGCAGCAGGTCGTCGTAGCGCAGCGCGAGCGCCGCAAGCGACTCGACGAACAGTTGCGCGCGGTCCACCGCGCGGCCAAGCTCCGATTCGAGCGAGGTCGCGCGGGTCGCCACCTCGGGCGGATAGGCGGCCGTACCGACATTGATGCCGTAACCGAGGACCACCGAACCGACCCGCGCACCGGCGACCGGAGGCGCCACGCCCTCCGCGAGAATGCCCGCCAGCTTCCGCCGGCCGAT
>WUUC01137852.1_pt1 | contig 10791 bp, 5 predicted proteins | sample 6278441 | NCBI WGS metagenome assembly WUUC01 (sample SAMN13675441, study PRJNA597444) | soil metagenome | isolation source: soil | place: USA: Washington | collected 2017-10 | reverse complement strand
TCCGCGCCACCCTCCCCCACCTGCTCGAGCGCGGCGACGGCCACTTCCTGATCACCAGCTCGGTCGCCGGTCGGCGCGCCCTGCCCGGCTCGCTCTACTCGGCGACCAAGTGGGCGGCGACGGCGATTGGCGAGTCGCTGCGCGCCGAGCTGCGCCAGATGCACGACAACACCAAGATCAAGGTGACGCTGATCGAGCCCGGGATGGTCGACACGCCGTTCTTCGACAACCGCCCGGCGACGCCGCCCTGCGGGACACCGACATCGCCAAAGCGGTGATTTACGCGCTGGAGCAGGGCCCCGGCGTCGACGTCAACGAGATCCTCATCCGCCCCACCACCCAGCCGACCTAGGCCGAGCGTCGGATCGACCACACCAGGGTGTGGAGAATCCGTCAGTCGCGCAGGAGTAGGCGGACCAGGCGCCAGTAGGTGCGTAGAAGCAGGCGGGCCGGGCCGGACTGGGCAGCGGCGCTGATGAAAGGTGAGTCCAGGTCGGGCGTCAGCCAGGAGGCGAACTCGGCGGCGTTGACGGTCCGGGCGGCTTGGATCTCCCGACGCTCTCGCAGCAGGCGGGGGAGCCAGCGGAGGGCTTCCCAGTTGGCGGCCAGCTTCTGTTTTCCCCAGCCGCCTCGGGCGGCGACGGCGAGGAGGGCGAGCTCCGTCGCTATCAGCGCCGGAGCCAAAAGCACGAGCAGGGATGCCGGGTAGGCGCGGACGAGGAAGGCGAGGCGGTTGCGCTCGAGCCAGCGCCACTTGTGCTCACGAGCGCCGAACTCGTAGTCGTGGTCGACCACCGCCGCCGGTTCGATCCCGAGGGTGCCGCCGCGCAGCCGCACCCGCAGCGAGAGGTCGACGTCCTCGTGGTAGAGGAAAAAGCGCTCGGGGAAGCCGCCGAGCTGCTCCCAGGTGCGGCGCGGGATCGCCAGGCAGGCGCCGGAGAGCGCCTGCACCTCGGCGGGGCCCGTCGGCGCCGCGGCGATCGGCTCGCCGTGGCCGCCGGCCCAGACGATGCCGGTGAAGTGGACCGGGTTGCCGGCGGAGTTGATCTTGGTCGCGCCCTCGTCGGCGACCAGGGCCTGCCACGCCGCCCAGCCGCGGCTCTGCAGCCAGGGCCGGCGGATCGCCTCGCCCCAGCCCGGCAGCGGCGCGGCGTCCGGGTTGAGGATCACCAGCAGCTCCCCTTTGGCCTCTGCCACGCCGAAGTTGCAGCCGCCGGCGAAACCGAGATTGCGGCCGGTGCGGACGATCCGCGCCGCCGGGGCCAGCTCCCGCGCCGCCTCGGCGGTGCCGTCGTCGCAGTCGTTGTCGACGACGATCAGCTCATCGCCCTCACCAAGCTCCGGCAGCAGCATCGGCAGCGTCCGCGCCAGCTCCTCGCGGCTGTTCCAGGCAACGATGACTACGGAAAGTGAAGGGCGCACCGGGACGAGAGGCTATTAGGCCTCCCACCCCGATGCGCCCCGTCACCGCCTCGGTGGACGGCCGGCGCTTACTTCTTCTTGCCGCCCTTCTTCCCCCCGCAGGAGGCGATGTTCAACTTGTACTTGTTGTTCTTGACCTGCTTGCCATTCTGACCCTTGATGTTGAGGATCGCCATCTGCTTCTTCGAGCAGAGGTTGGTCGAGTTCACCAGCAGGCTCTTCTTGCCACCCTTCATGTTGAGGATGAACTTCTTTACGGGCACGTCAGGCACCGAGTTGAAGACGGTCTTGAGGCCGCCGTTCTTGGAGCTGATCACGCCGTAGAGCTGGATGTTGACCTGGCCGCGCAGGTCGGCGACCAGGTCCGGCAACTTGTTGTTGGAGGACACCAAGTAAACCGGGCCCTTGAGTGGGTCGGCGAGCAGCGGCGAGACCGCTTTCGCCTGGCCATAGACAGCCCCGGCGGGGCAGGTCTGCGAGGCAAGCTGCACCCGGGTGCAGACCGTGTTGATGTGGCTCTGATCCAGGAACAGCGCGTGCGGGAGCGTCAACGCCGTGCGGGTGATGTTGGCGTCGCCATTGCGTGATTCCAGAACCGCCCGGATCTTCGGATTCTTCGCCCGCTTCACCGGACCGCTGATCTTCGTGAACAGCTTCGGCTTGAAGCCGAGGCTGCCGCAGCCGCTGGCCGCGTAGAGGTCGCTGACCGTGGCCGAGCTGAACGCGGCCGGGTTGGCCGGGTTCGAGCCGCCGCCGCTGATGGTGCCGCCGGCCGTCTGTCCTTCACACCGGGTCGGGTTGACCATGAACTGGTTGCGATCGACGTCGACGGCAATCGAGCGGATGTCCAGCTTGACCCCGCCGAACACGTGTGGAATCACGTCGGAGACCGCGTTGATCCGGGCCGTCTTCGGATCGACGTTGAGCGCCACCCGGACCACCACGGTGCCGACGTCGTACGGACCGGCGATACCGGGGGTGATCACGACCATCGAGAGCGGAGCTCCCTTGTAAGGACCGGCCAGGAATGCCTTGCCGGCGATTTTGATCGGACCGCTGCCGCTGCCGGCCGCGGTCGTCGTGGTCCCGATCTGACTTGCCGACGGGCAGCTGTAGTTCGCCGCCTGGGCGGCACCGCTGCTCGCCGCTGCCGCCGCGATCTCAGCCGCGGAGCAGTAGGGGATCCCGGCAAGTTTGCCCGAGAGGCCCGTCGGCAGGGTGACGTTGACCGCCTTCAGCTCCTGCTGTCCGTCAGTGCGGGCGATGTTGACCCTGAGCGGGCTGTACGCGCCGCCCTGAGAGTTGTTCGATTTCACCGAGTAGCTCGGTGAGAACGGCCGCTCGCCCAGCGTCGCCGGGCAGGCACCGCCGCCCGGGAGGCTGGTCAGCGTGAACGAGGACGTCGGTTTATTCTGGTCCGGGTTGCCGGACCACGGCGTCATTTCGGTCACGGTCCTGTTCGGCCCGCAGGTCGGCGGACTCGTCAGCGTCCCTTTGGCGCCACCGTTGAGGTGGAGCGTGAAGGACTTGAACGTCGCCTGGGGGTTTTCGTCGACCACAGCCGTGAGCTGGCCGGTGGCCAGGCTCGGGAACACCTTGCCGATCAGCCGCACGTTGACGCCATAGCGCTGCGAGCCCACGTGGATAAAGACGCGGAACTGTTCACCCGTGGTGGGGTCGGAGCTCTTCGGCTCCCCGACGTAGACGTTGCCGGTCAGCGAGTCCGCCGGCAACGAGGGCGTCTGCACCTCAGCGGTGCCGATCTTCGAGGCCGCCGGGCAGGTGATCGGGGTGTTGGTTCCCTTGGCGAACTGTGCGTCGGTGCAGGCAACCAGGCCGTTGGCGGAAGCGGGGTTCAGGCCCGTTCCTTCCGGAAGCACGACTTTTGCGGTTTTCAGGTACGAGTTGGCGATCGCTTCGGTCGGCTCGAACGGGATCCCGACCGTGATATTGGCCGCCTCCGGCGAGTCAACCGCGCCGCCCTGGGGCGTCACATCGATCGTCGGTTTGAATGGGACCAGCCCGCAACCGCTGGCGCCCACTGCGGTGGTGAACGTTTTTTCGACGAAGACACCGGGCGCGGCGTGCTGGTCGACGTTGAGGACCGAGGTCTGCCCTGGTCCGCAGTTACTCGGCATCGTCAGGTAGGTGCCATCACCGGCGGTGCCGTTGAAGACCAGTCGCGAGCCGATGATCGGCGGGCTGGTGGGCGACGGCGGATCGATGTCGCTGATCGTGAAGGTGACGTGCTGGTCGACCGGATCGAGCGATCCGACGATGAAGACCTCATGCAGGAAGGAGGTCTGGAAGCCGACCATCGACGGCACTTCGTTGAAGGGAACGAGGTTGTAGACCGGCAGCGCGACCCGCGCCTGGGCGCATTTGCCCGGCGGTTTGGGGACACAGTTGGGGGCCGGCGGCGAGGCCGCCGAGACGGTCAGGTAGTTGACTCCGACCTGCGAGGCGGGTGGGCATTTCGTTTCTTCAAGCTGTTTGACCGTGCACTGGGGCACTGCCTCGGGGTTGACACTCAGCCCTTCTGGGGTGTCGACAATGATGTCCCGGACGAACCCTTCGGGGAAACCAATGGAGCCTTCCGCCGGGGCAACGTTGGGAACGGTGTTGAGGGTGAAGTCGGTGAAGGCAAACGGAGGGTGGCCCGCCGCCTGGGTGAACCATTTCGATTCGCTCGCTGGTTCGCCAGTGCACTGGCCCGCTGCTTTGGGTAGCGGTGGCAGACCGACAACGGGCGGTTCGCCCACTTTCGGCGTGTCTTCGTTTTCTTTGCAGGTCACGGCCTGCCATTTTTCGATTCCAAATGCGGCATTTGCCGCAGGCGCGACCAGCATGGCTCCCACAGCCATGACCATCGCTGCAATCAATAAGCGCCTAAACATCTCTTCCTCCTCGTTGTACACATGGCGAACCGCCGCTCCCTGCGTACATGGCGCTTACCTCTCCCGCGCCACACAGTAGCGGGTCGGACGGCCCTTAACAAGCAATCAGCAGGTTTAACTGCAAGGGGTTTTGAGCGTGGGCCGCGAGTTCTGCTTGCGGCCGTTGTGGGCCTTGAGCCGAACCAGGGCCTTGACCGGGCCCTGGCAGAGATCGCGGGAAGCCACCAGGAGGCCATGTTTGCCACCGGGCAGAACCATCGTGAACTTCTTCACCGGCACGTCGGGGACGTGGCCGAAGGTGGTGCGGATGCCGCCCTTGTAGCTGTCGATTTTGCCGACCAGGTCGATCGTCACCTGACCTTTGAGGTGGGCGACCATGTCGGGCAGCAGGTTTTTCGAGGAGCGCAGGTAGACCGGGCCTTTGAGCGGTTTGCCGAGCAGCGGCGAGGTCGCCTTCGCGTAGCCGTAGATCGATTTCTTCGGGCACTTGTTGGCCCGGAACTGAACCCTGGTGCAAACCGAGCCGAGACTGGCCTGGTCGAGGAAGAGCGCGTGCGGCAGCGCCACCGTGGCGTGGCGGATGTTGGCATCCTTGCCCCGCGCCCTCAGGACAGCGCGCAGTTTCGGGTGCTTGGCGCGTTGGGTCTGGCCGAACAGGGTGAGTCGCAGCCGCGGGCGGAACTTCAGCGGCTTGCACTTCTTGCCCTTGAAGGGGGTCTTGACGGCAAATTTCGAGAACGCCGCTGGGTCGGTCGGGTTGGCGCCGCCGCCGAGCAGATTGCCCGCCGTCGCCAACTTGCGACAGCTGGTCCCAGTCCGGGCGAACTTCTTGCGGTTCACGTTGACGAAGACCGAGCGGATACTGAGCTTGGCGCCGCCGAAGACGTCGGGAATTTCGGCGACCGGGTTGATCCTCGCGGTCTCCGGCTTGACGAACAGCGCCACCCTGACCACGACCACGCCGAGATCGAACGGCCCGGCGGCGGCGGGAGTGAGCACTGCCAGGGAGAGAGGAGCCCCGCGGTAGGGGCCCGAGAGGAAGACCTTGCCGCTGATCTGAAGGGGGTTGCTACCGCTGCCGGCGCGCACTTGAGCGGTGCCGATCAGGCTCTTCTTCGGGCAGCTCGAGTTTTTCTCCTCGGCCGCCGCTGACCTGTCGGCGGCTTTCGCGAGGTCGCCCGGCTTGCAGTAGGGCACGCCCTTCAGCTTGGCGGTGGCGCCTGGCGGCAGGGTGATGTCGACGCCCTTCAGCTCCTGCTCGCCGTCGTCGCGGGTGAAGCGCGCCTGGAACTTGGTGTAGGCCCGTGCCTTCCTCGTCGCCGGCTTCGCCTCGAAGCCGGGCGCGAAGGGTCGGGCACCGAGAGTTTTCGCGCAGGGCCCGCCGCCGGGAGCATTGGTGAGGAGGAAGCCCCCATCCGCGGGGGTCGCGTCGGCGGTGCCGGACCATGGCGTCATCACGCCGCGGGTCACATTCGGTCCGCAGGTCGGCGGGCTGGTGAGCACACCCTTCGCGCCGTCGAACTTCACCCTCACCGAGGTGAAGGGAAGCTGCGGCGCTTCGTTGACACGGGTCGTCAGCTGGCCGGTCTTCGGATCGGCAAAGACTTCACCGGTCAGTCGCACCGACTGGCCGAAGCGGGGTGACTCGGCGTCGATGAAGATTCGGTACTCCTTGCCCGAGCTTGGGTCGCGGCTGAGTTGCTCGCCGACGAAGACGTCGCCGTTGAGTGAGTTGGGGGGAAGCACCGGAGTCTGGATCGAGACGGTGCCGACTTTCGAGGCAGGCGGGCACGCGACCGGGTTCCTCGTCCCCTGGCCGAACTGTTTGTCGGTGCAGGCCTGGAGCCCGGTCGCCGCCGAGGGGTTGAGACCCAGCCCCTTCGGGGCGATGACCCGGGCGACGCGCACGTTTGAATGGGCGATCGGTGCCGTCGGTTCGAAGGGGACGCCGACCTCCACCGTCGGCCCCGAGGGCGAGTCGGTCTTGGCGGTGCCGGCTTCAGAGCGGACCGATGGTTTGAACGGCACGTTCTCGCACCCGGTCGGCTTGATCCCTTTCGGTAGCGGCGACTCGTTGACCTCGCTACCGGCCGGGAACTGCGGCGCCGGTTCCTGGTAGGAGTCGGCGTGCAGGTAGGTCGAGTAGATGTGTTCGAAGCCTTTGGCCGCCGGGTCGAAACAGGTGCTGGGAGTGGTGAGGAAGGGGCCGCCGCCCGTGCCCAGTCCTTTGAGCCCTTCGAAGACCAGGCGGTTTTTCAGCAGCGCCGCTTCGACCGAACCACCGAGCACGGGGACTTCCAGTTTCGGCGCGTGGATCGTGAAGTACTCGTGGTAGTCGCTGTCCCAGGCGACGCCGGCTTCGAGGAAGACATCGCTGCCGGCGAGGCTGAAGCCGAACCGGGCGGGCTCGCCGTTCCGCGGCTCGATGTTGAATACGGGGACCGGCGGCAGCGGAATCGGCGTGCCCAGTTCGATCAGGCCGAAGACTTTTTTCGCCGAGGCGGTGATCGCGCTGTAGCCGACCTGGGACAGGGGCGCCGAGGTGGTGCAGGTCTGCGGGCTCTCACCGGGCGCGAGTTTGCACTGGGGCGTCGCCTGCGGGTTGACGCTGAGGCCAGCCGGGAGGTCGACGAGGATCGTCTTCAGCTCGCCGACCGGCGATTCCAGCGGCGGCCCGTGTTTGGTGATGATCTGGGTGAAACCGAAGGGCGGATGGCCGGCGGCCTGGGTGAAGAAGAAGCCCGACCCCGGAGACTCCGGTGAGCATGGTTCGACCTGGCAGGTGCCGGCCTGCCAGCCGTCGGTGGCTTTTTCTTCCTGTTTTTCGATGATGTCGACCGCGCCGGCGGGAGCTGCCGCCAAGGCGAGCACGAACACGGCGACGACAGCCGTCGTCAGCGCCGCGGTCCTCCCCGCCCAGTCGATCATCCTCATCGGGCCATTCCTACCCTCTCCCCCTGATCCCAACCCTTAACTGCCTCAGCCGCGCTTCTTCCTGGCTTTGCCCGCGCACGCCGGCACGCGGAGCTTCAATTTCTTCTTCTTCAGACGCTTGCCGTTCTGCGCTTTGAAGTTCATGTACGAGAACGAGGAATGAGCGCAAAGGTTGCGCGAGTTGGTCAGCAGGCCCTTCTTCCCGCCCCGCATGTTCAGCGTGAACCGGCTCACCGGCACGTCGGGGACGGGGTAGAAGACGTTCTTGATCCGACCCGTCTTCATCGAGCTGATGACGCCGTGCAGGCGGACGTTGACCTGGCCGTGGAGGTCCGCAAGCAGATCGGGCAGCGGGTTGTTGGAGGAGACCAGGTAGACAGGACCCCGGAGCGGCTCGTCGAGCAGCGGCGTCTCCGCCTTGGCGTGGCCGTAGACGGCGCCGGCCGGGCAGTCGCGGGCGGCGAGCTGGACCCGGGTGCAGATCGTGTTGATGTGGCCCTGGTCGAGGAACAGCGAGTGCGGCAGGGTCACCGCGGCGCGGCCGACGTTGGCGTCGCCGGGCCGAGCGGTGAGGACCGCCCGGAACCGCGGGTGCTGGGCCCGCTTCATCGCCCTGCGGCCGCCGAGCAGCTTCGTCACCAGCTTCGGCTTGAAGCCGAGCTTCCCGCACTCGCTCGGCTGGAAGGGCGAGGAGACAGCCAGGGCGCTGAACGCCGCCGGGTTGGTCGGGTCGGCCCCGCCGCCGGCGAGCGTGCCGGTGGTGGCCAGCGGTCCGCAACTGGTCGGGTTGAGGGTGAATTTGGGCCGGTCCATCGTCACGTCCACCGAGCGGATGCTGAGCTGAGCGCCGCCGAATACGTCCGGCACCGGGTCGGAGACGGCGTGGATCTGGGCCGTCTCCGGTTCAACGAACAGCGCCACCCTCACCACGACCGTGCCGAGATCAAACGGCCCGGCCGTGGCGGGGGTGAGCACTGCCAGGGAGAGAGGAGCCCCGTGGTAGGGGCCTGAGAGGAAGACCTTGCCACCGATTTTGAAGGGGGCGGGACCGGTGCCGGCGAGAACGGTGGCGCTGCCGAGGAGGCTGGCGGCGGGGCAGCTGGAGCTTTTCGCCTCATCCGCCCCAGCCCTGGTCGCCGCCGCGGCAATCGCGGCCTCAGAGCAGTAGGGGATGCCCTTGATCCGGCCGCTGAATCCGGGCGGCAGGGTGACGTCGACGCCTTTCAACTCCTGCTGGCCGTCGGTCCGCACGACGTTCATCGTCAGCGGGCTGAAGGCTCCGGCCTTGCTGCTGGCCGGTTTCAGCGCGAAGCTCGGCGTGAAGGGACGGGCCGCCATCGTTTTCGCGCAGGGACCGCCGCCGGGGGCGCCGGTCAGCGAGAAGCTGTCGCGGGGGTTCCTCGGAGGGTTCCCGGACCACGGGGTCATCGCCGTGGTCGTCTGGTTGGGGCCGCAGGTCGGCGGGCTGCTGAGAACGGCGCGGGCGCCGCCATTGAACGTCAGGAGGAAGGAGGTGAACGGGACCTGCGGCGCTTCGGAGATCGTCGTCGAGAGTTGCCCCGTCGCCGGGTTGGCTTTGACGTTGCCGATCAGGCGGACCGAGATCCCGTAGCGGTCCGATTTGGCTTCGACGAAGATCCGGTACTCGTTGCCTGAGAGCGGGTCGTGGCTGAGCTGCTTGCCGGCGTACACGTTGCCTTCGAGGTCTTCTTCGGGCTGCGGAACCGTTTTGTTCCCAAGCGGTGGCGATTCGATCTTGGCCCTGCCGATGATCGACTCCGGCGGACAGGTGATCGGGGCTTCCGTCCCCTTGCCGAACTGACTGTCGTCGCAGGTTTTGAGGCCGGTGGCAGCCGAGGGGTTGAGACCCATTCCGGCCGGCAGGGTGACCGTCGCGCTGCGCGTGTTCGAGCTGTCCTGTTCGTCTTCGTTGGCGACGTTCGGCAGCAGGTGCGGAACCGCGATCTCCACGGCAGGGCCAGCGGGAGAGTTGGTCGTCCCGGTATTTGGCTCGACGTCGATGCTCGGGTCATACGGAATCGTGCCGCATTTCTTCGGGCTGGTCCCCTGGGGAATGGGCGACTCGAAGGGGGGTTCGGCGCTCCGCGGAAAAGCATAGGGCCCCCCCGCTTCTTCCTCTTCTTTCTCGTCCCATGACTGGGCCAACAACCAGGTCGAGTAAACGTGGCCCGCGGGGCCCCAGGGGAACGCTTCGCCGAGGCAGGTGCTGGGGGTGGTGAGGAAGGTGCCATCCCCGGAGATGCCTTTGAAGACGAGACGGTTCTTCAGGACCAGACCGGTGCCGAGGACGGTCGGCAGGGTTTTTGGCACGTCGATCGTGAAGCCCTCGTGGTAGTCGCTGGCCCAGGCGACGTCACCTTGGAGAAAGACTTCGTTATCGGCGAGTTCGAGGCCGAAGCGGGCCGCCTCGCCGAACACCGGTTCGACGTTGAAGACCGGCACCTGGGTCAGCGGTTTGGTCGGTGGGGTGACAATGCCCGTGACCGGCAGGGCAGTGGTGACGAAGCTTTCACCCACCTTGGACTCCGGGTAGAGGCTTTCGCAGTTTGCCGCCCCGCTTTTGAAGGTGGCCAGCGGGCAGACTTCGGTGGCCCCGGGGTTGACGCTGAGGCCGACCGGAAGGTCGACCCGGATCGTGGCGACTTCCTTTTCCGGTTTTTCGAGTTTCTGGCCGGGCAGCGGCTCTTCGGTTTTGTGCTTGACGATGAACTGGGTGAAGCCCCATTTCGGGTGGCCGGCCGCGGTTTCATAGAACTGGTGGGTGGTGGCGACCGAGCAGATGCCTTCGGCCTGGACTTCCGGGGGTTCGTACTTGCAGGTTCCAGCCTGCCAGCCCGAATCGACCGTGGGAGCAAGGGGATCGCTGGGAGCGATCACGTCCGCGGTTCGGGCCGACGCCGCAACCGGCGCCACCAAACCCGCCGCCAAGACGACGATCCCAACGAACCGCCCAAACCGCTTGCTCATCGAACGCTCCTCCCGTCGATTTCCCGAGATTCCCATTCCCGTTGAACTCAATTTCCAATCTAATCGATTTTATGCCCATGCGTCAATAATTTTTGGTAATCTGGCCCTATGGCACTCAGCAGCGGTACCTCCAACGGCACGGCCACCCACAACGGCAACGGCAACTCCGCGACGGCCGACATCCCAGTCGACTGGGAGCATCTGGCCCGGGCGACCGCCCACCCCTTGCGCGTCGCGATCCTCGAAATCCTCGGCATCGACGGCGGCCGCGTCCTCTCCCCCAGCGACCTCGGCCAAGAGCTGCAGATCCCGCTCAGCAACACCAACTACCACGTCACGGAGCTGGCCAAAGCCGGCCTGATCGAACTTGTCCGCACCCGCCAGGTACGCGGCGCCACCGAGCACTTCTACCGCCTGCCCGGCACCGGCAACGGCAACGGCCACGGCCACGGAGCCCGCCGCGGTCGTAGAATCGCCGCTGCGCGGACGTAGCTCAGCTGGTAGAGCGCGAGCTTCCCAAGCTCGAGGTCGCGGGTTCGAGACCCGTCGT
>WUUC01224704.1_pt1 | contig 10792 bp, 7 predicted proteins | sample 6278441 | NCBI WGS metagenome assembly WUUC01 (sample SAMN13675441, study PRJNA597444) | soil metagenome | isolation source: soil | place: USA: Washington | collected 2017-10 | reverse complement strand
TGCCGTTCGCGATCTGGTTTTACCTGGCCATCGAAGGCGTCGCGAATGCAGCCGAAGAGGCCGAGCATCCTCAGCGCGATGTCGCCTTCGGCTTCGGTGCGGCGCTGGCTACCTTGATCGCGCTCGCATTGTTGGTGTTCTTTGCAGCCGTCGGCGTGGCTGGCTGGGAGGCCGTAGTGTATGCGCCCGGTTCGCGCGAACCGAGCGATGCTCCTTTGCCGCTGGCCCTCGCGCGCGTGGTGGGCGAAGGCTCCGCCCTCTACGCGCTGCTGCTCTCGGTGGGCGTGTTTGGCCTGGTCGCTTCCTTTCACGGCATTCTGCTGGCCGCGGGCAGAGCGACGTTGGAGCTGGGCCGTGCTGGGTTTTTGCCGCGCGCCCTGGGCAAGATTCACGCGGCTTCCGGCACACCGCGCGTGGCGCTGACCGTCAACATGCTGGTGGGGATCTCGGCGATCCTCACGGGGTCCACGGCCCAGATCATCACGCTCTCGTGTTTCGGTGCACTCTCGTTGTATCTGCTCTCCATGGCGGCACTGTTTCGATTGCGACGTGTCGAACCGGAGCTGGCGCGTCCCTATCGAGCCCCTCTCTACCCTTGGTCGGCCGCCACCGCTCTGCTGATCTCAGGGCTGTGTTTCGCCGCGCTGACGGCGAGCAATCCATGGATTGCGGGATTGTTTCTCGGATTGAATCTGCTGGCGGCTCTGCACTATGTCGTAAACATTCGCCCAGAGAAGAATCACATGGTTAAGTAAGCTCCATGACGAGCCAGACGCTAGCTTTCGTGCCGGGCGTGCAGGTCGCGCGGGCTCGTCATGCCGAGGGTCCGCTGTCGGGTTTCTCGTTTGCCGTCAAAGATGTGTTTGCTGTGCGCGGTCATGCGTCGGGCGCTGGCCATCCGGACTACGCGCATACGCATGCCCGGGCGGACTCCGATGCGGATGTCGTGGCGGCGCTGCTGGACGCCGGTGCCGACTTGGTTGGCGTGACGGTGCTGGACGAGTTGGCCTTCAGCCTGGTCGGGCAAAATCCGCACTATGGAACTCCCGTCAATCCACGCGCCCCGGGCCGTGTGTGCGGCGGTTCGTCGTGCGGATCTGCGGCGGCCGTCGCGGCTTGTCTGTGCGACTTCGCGCTGGGCACGGACACCGCGGGCTCGGTGCGCGTACCCGCTTCGTTTTGCGGCCTTTTCGGTCTGCGTCCCACCCATGGCGCCATCGCCATGCGCGGCGTTGTCCCGCTTGCGCCCAGCTTCGACACGGTCGGCTTTTTGGCGCGCGATCCGCGCACCTTCGAGAGCGTGTCGAGCGTACTGTTCGGCGGCGCGGAAAAGGTGGGCATCGAACGCGTGCTGATCGCGGATGATGCACTCGAGCTGTGCGACGCTGGCGTCGCCGAGCTCCTCGATCATTTTCTGTTGCGTGCTTGTGGCGCGCTGGGCGTGAAGGTGGTGGAACGCATCAAGCTCGCGCCCGAAGGCTTCGGGCCGCTGCGCGCCGCGTTTCGACGGCTGCAGGCGCGTGAGGCCTTTCAGCAACATGGGTCGTGGCTGGACGAGGTGAAGCCAAGCTTGAGCCCAGCGGTGGCGCGGCGCTTCGAATACGGCCGCGAAATCTTCTCGTCTGGAGAAGGGCTCGTGGAAGACAGCCGTACGCGCAGTGCCGTGCGCGCGCGGCTAGAGGCTCTGCTCCAGCCGCACACGGTGCTGTTCTTGCCCGCGACGGCTGGGGTCGCCCCCCGCCTCGATGCGACGGACGACGTACTCGACAAGTTTCGCATGCGCGCCCTGGAGCTCACGTCGGTGGCGTCTCTGTCCGGGGTACCTCAGCTGGTGGTGCCAGCGCGGGAGCTGCAGGGTGCACCTCTGGGGCTGTCGTTTTTGGCGGCAGCTGGGAGCGACGCTTGGCTGAGTGGTCTGGCCGTTGCGCTCGATCACGTGCTGCGCGTGTAGGGTGCTGGCAGGACGCAGCGTGCGGCGCGATCGAGCGCGCGCGCGCTAGTGGGACTCGTGTCGAGTTGGCCCGCGCCGGACGGGCACGGCCCGCACTTTGACGCGCGGCGTAGAAGCGCAATCGCCACGCAGATGTTGGCCATGCGTCGCACTCCTGTCACAGCTTCGGGCGACCCTTGGTTCCATGCTCGACGCACTCGTCCGACCCGTGATCTCTCCGTTCGCTTTTGCGCGCACCGGGTCTCGCGCCGCTCGTGTGGGCACGTTTGCCCTCGAGACCTGGTCGCGCCTGCTGGTGGACCGCGGCAAGGCCAGCGCGGAGGACCGCGCCCGCGAACTCTCCTGGGTTGCGGAGAACACGTGCGCGATCCATGGCGTACGTACGCTCTCGCGCGGCGCGCCGCCGCAGGGTCCATGCGTGTTGGTGGCCAACCACATCAGTTACTTCGATCCGCTGATCGTGGCCAGCTACTTGCCTTTGACGGCGATCGCGAAGCGCGAGGTCGCCAGCTGGCCGATTGTCGGCGAGTTCGTCAAGCGCCTCGGTACCCTGTTCGTGGACCGCGACAATGCCTGCAGCGGCGCGCGGGTTCTGCGCGAGGCCATCAGCCTGCTGAACCGCGGGGTGTCCGTGTTGGTGTTTCCCGAGGGCACGACCACGCGCGGCGACCAGGTACTGCCATTCAAGCGTGGCATCTTCGGCGCGGCGCTGCGTGCGGGCGTACCCATCGTTCCCATAGCGCTGAGCTACGAGCGCGAGGACGCGGCGTGGGTTGGCAACACGATCTTCCTTTCGCACTACATGCGCACCATGTCTCATCCATGCACGCGCGTCAGCGTGGAGTTCCTGCGGCCGCTGGCCATGAGCCTTCCCAGCGGCCGCGCGCGTACGCCGGAGCAGCTTGCCGAAGCCGCGCGCCGGGCGATTGCCCGCGCCGCAACACGGAGCGACGGGCGCGCGCGCGCTTTCCCTGCACACTTGCCGGATGCCGAGTTCTCCGTGGCCACTGCCTGAGCTGGTCGAGCTCGAGAATCTGCTCCCAAGTCTCGAGGCTCACGCAGAAGCGCGGGTCCTCGCGCGGGTGCAAGTTGCCGAGCACGCCTTCCCAATCTGGTCGCTTTCGCTCGGCACACGTGAGCCCAGCGCGCCTGCGCTGGCGTTCGTGGGCGGCGTGCATGGTCTGGAGCGCATTGGCACGCATGTGGTGCTCGCCTATCTGCGCACCTTGAGCGTGCGGCTGTCGTGGGATCAGGTGCTGCACGACACCTTGTCGCGGGTACGTTTGCTGTTCGTGCCGTTGGTCAATCCCGGTGGCATGTGGCTGGGCAAGCGCGGCAATTCGCGCGGCGTGGACCTGATGCGCAATGGTCCGCGCGCGCTCGGCGGCCGCGGCACCTTTCTACTGGGTGGACAGCGACTCACGCCGCGGCTGCCCTGGTACGCCGGCGATCCCGAGCGCGGCTTGGAGATTGAGAGTCAGGCCCTGACGGATGTCATCGAGCGCGAGCTGTTCAGCTCGCAAAGCTCGCTGGCCATCGATTGCCACTCGGGTTTCGGCATGATCGACCGTCTGTGGTTCCCCTACGCGCGCACGCGTAAACCGTTTCCGCACCTGGCAGAGGTGGTGGGCATCAAACATTTGCTCGACGCGACCTTGCCGCATCACGTCTACCGTGTGGAGCCGCAGGCACAGGCGTACACCATTCAGGGCGACCTCTGGGACTATCTGTATGATCGCCAGCGTGCGCTCTACCCGGAGCGTGTGTTCGTGCCGCTGACCTTGGAGATGGGCTCCTGGGCCTGGGTGCGCAAAAATCCGCGCCAGCTTTGGTCGTTGGGAGGTTCGTTCAATCCGGTATTGCCGCACCGGCTGAAGCGCACCTTGCGCCGGCATCTGCCGCTGTTCGACCTGCTGCTTCACGCCATCCGCAGTCACGAGGCCTGGGTGGCGCGCGACGAGCGCGAGCGCGTCTCGCGCGAGCACGAAGCTTTCACGACTTGGCCGCGCACGTGAGGGGTCGGGGCTGCATTCCCGCGCGCATCGCGTCGGAACAGGCATGAGCAAGTGACACGGGAGTTTGCGGGTTTGTCACCAAAGGTTACCGGACCTTTGCGTTCGTGTGTCTTTTCGCAGGCAAAAAGACAGGAGTGTCCAGCAAGGCGAGAGGACCATGACACTCAACACATTCTCCACTCAGCACTCGGTTCGCCCGCTTCCGATGCCGCTCTATCGGGGCGAGCGGCCCGTGCACGAATCCATTGCATCCGAATCAACTCAATACCCGCGCCACGAGCTCTCGGTGCCGCCCGGAGTGCACCGCGCGGGCCGCTACGCGGCGCGCTTTGCCCGCACGCAAGACGACCTGCGCGCGGTGCAGCGCCTGCGCTTCGAGGTCTTCAATCTCGAGCTGCGCGAAGGTCTGTGTGAGTCCTATCAGACCGGCCTCGACGTGGATGCGTTCGACCTGCGTTGCCATCATTTGATGGTGCTAGACAGCGAAAGCGGTGACGTGGTCGGCACCTACCGACTGATGACCGCGGAGCTCGCGCAGCGCGAGGAGCTCTACACCGCCACCGAGTTCGACCTCTCGACCCTGCCCGATCAAGTGTTCCGCCACGGAGCCGAGGTGGGCCGCGCGTGTGTGGCCAAGGACCATCGCAATGGCCGGGTGCTGCAGCTGCTGTGGCGCGGCATCGCGCGCTACCTCGACTGGAACGACAAGCGCTACGTGTTTGGCTGTTGCTCCATTCCCAGCCTCGATGTCGCTGAAATTGCCGGCGTGTCCTTGAAGCTGGCCAAAGCCGGACACATGCATGCGCGTTATTGGGCAAAGGTGGCGCCGGCCTTGAGCCTCGAGCTCGGCGACACCGTGGTCGCTCAGGAAGGCGGCGCACTGCCACCCCTGTTCACCAGCTACCTGCGTCTCGGCGCGAAGGTGTGCGGAGGACCCGCGCTGGATCGCGAGTTCGGTGTGACGGACTACCTTGTGGTGCTCGACTTGCGCGATGTCGAACCGCGCGTACTCGCGGGGCTTTCCGCACCCGGTTTGTGGCGCGCCGCGGCCTGACTCGACGCAGCATCCGCGCGCGCTCACGCGCTGGCAGCCGGCGCTGTGTGATCGTGTCATGCTGTTTGCATGCGAGCGCATGGTAAAACGCGAGGCTGGTGGTTGACGGCAAGCGCTCTGGCGCTCGCCGCGGGCTGTGCCGGGAGGGTGCCGCCGCAGGTCGCGCGCGTTGCCTCTCACGACCTCAATTGCGAACACGTCGAGATTGCAGAGTTGGCCGACGATCGTTTTGCTGCCTCGGGCTGCGGACGCGGCGCTGTGTATGCCGAGCTCTGCCTGGAGTCGGGCTGCCGCTGGGGCCGGCTGCGTCACGGACACGAGCAGAACATCGCGTATGGACAGCCGCAGCCGCAGGGCGAGCGCCAGGTGCTGCCCGCGCCCCCGCCCGCGCAACGGGAAGTGCTGCCGGCCCCGCAGCCGCAGCCGCGTGAGGTGATTCCGGCTCCTCCACCGTCATCCTCCAGCAGTACGTCGGGCGGAGCGAGCAGTCCCTCCGATGCAGCGGGCCAGCCCGGTGCGCAAGCGCCGACGAACGTTACGCCCGCGCCTGCTTCTGCGATGCCCGCCGACTCGCCCTTGCAACCGGGTGCAGCCGCGGCGACGTTGCCGCAGGGTGAGCTCAGTGCCCCGTACGAAACGCAGGTGCCGCTGCAGCCGGTGGCGCAACAGGTCACCGAGGCGCCACCAGCACCGCTGGTCGAGACGCGGCCGCCGCCGCCCGCGCGCAACTACGTATGGATCTCGGGCTGGTGGTGGTGGGGCCCCGGCGCCAGCTGGGTGTGGGCGCCGGGCTACTGGGGCCCGTCCTACTACGGATACAGCTACGTTCCCGGCAGCTGGTACTGGTCGAGCGGCTACTGGTGGTACGGGCCAGGAGGCTGGGCGCGTCCCGGCACCACCATCATCATCAATCGTCAGCTTCCTCCGCGGGCCAGCCACACAGCCGTCGTGCGCTCTTTCAGGCCGTACCGTGTGGGGCCATCCGTGCAGAGTGGCGGCGTGCATCGCGTGGTCCAGGCACCCCGCGGTGGCTTTGCTCCACGCGGCTCGCCGCTGAATACGACTCCGAGCACGCGCGTGGTGCGTCCCGCGCCTTCGACTGGTGGGCGCTATTACAGCCCTTCCTATTCGGGCGGAGCCCCCAGCACGTCGCGCTACGGCGCGCCCGGAGTGGGCCGGGTGGTCTCGCCCGATAGCGCTGTGCGTCCGCGCTCCAGTTACGGCTCGGGCGGCGTCGCGCCGCGCTCGTATTCTGGCGGCAGCTCGTATTCTGGCGGCGGTGGCGGTTCGTATTCGGCGCCGCGTAGCGGCGGTGGCGGTTCGTATTCGGCACCGCGTAGCGGCGGTGGCGGTTCGTATTCGGCACCGCGAGGCGGCGGTGGCGGTTCGTACTCAGCACCGCGTGGCGGCGGGGGTGGTTCGTACTCAGCACCGCGTGGCGGCGGTGGCGGCGGGGCCCGCGTGTCGCCCGGCGGCGGTGGCGGAGGTGGGCGGCGACGCTAGGGTGCGATCGAACATCGCACTCAGGCGCGTTTGCGCCAGAGCGTCGCCAGCCATGGCTGCTCTGCCCTGGGCTTGCCTGTGGGCCGGTAGTAATGATCGAGCTCGCTGAAGCCGGCAGCCGTCACGTAGGTGCGCCAGCGTTCCAGGCTGTGAAACGCGCCGTAGCGCTCGCCGGAGAAGCCCTCTTCGTCGTTCCCGTGCGGATTCGAGCAGAACAACACGCCGCGCGGCCGGAGCGCGTGGTGCAGCGCCGAGAGCACGCGTGGCAGCTGCGAGGTGGGCACGTGAAACAGAGCGGCGTTGGCGAACACGCCATGGAAGGACGCGGCCGGGAGCGAAAGGCTCAGAAAGTCTTGGTGCAGCACGCGGCAGCCGGTCTTCTGTGCCAGCGCTACGAAGCGGGCCGAACCGTCCAGCCCGATGGCTTCGTGCCCCAGAGAGCGAAAGTAAGCGAGATCGCGACCAGGGCCGCAGCCCAGGTCGAGCAAAACGAAGGGGGCGGGCGCCTCGATCGCACCGAGCAGCGCCGCATGGTTCTGTGAGACGTCGTGGTCGCGCGTGCCTCGCTCGAATGCGTCGGCGACGGCGTCGTAATATGCGAGCGTGCGCGCCGTACATACGTCGGGCTGAAGCTCGGGATGGGAAGTCGCGCGTGGGTCCACGTGGTGAGCATGAATCGCGGCGCGCCACTAGGCACTGCGAGCGAAGATCGTCCGGATCGAGGTGACAGGGGTTTGCTCAGGCGCGCGGACTCGCGCGGCTCTCGCGTACTCTCACGTAGCGCGCGCCGGCGTCATCGTAGCGGTAGACGGCCAGCGCCCGCTCCTCGTGCTGCGTGGCTCGCAGGCTCGCCTTGAGGGGCCGATTGCCGTCGCTCATCGGAACCGTCTCGACGCAGCGCACGCGCTGGGGTCGTTCATTGGGGGCGAGGTGCAGCACCACGAGACGGTTGATCACATCGAGCGAGGGCTCGCGCTTCTTGAGCATGACCAACGTTGCCTCCGGCCGCTGCTGCCCACGCGCGTCACGCGAGGCGTAGACCACGGCCACGCGCACGTCCGATAGCTCGTACAGCACGTCTTCGATGGGCCGCGTGAACGCCGGACCGAGGTTCGTGTGGATCACGTCGCCCACACGGTCGAGCGACCAGTAGTCGCGCTGCGGGTCACGACGCATCACGTCCCCGGTGAAGAACCAACGATCGCCGACTTGACGCACGTTGCGCACCAGCGTCGGTTCGGCGTGCACCGCCTCGCCGTAGCCGTCGAAGGTGGTGCGCGCGTGCGCCTGGTCGATGCGTGTCAGCAGCACGCCGGGCTCGTCGTCGCCAGCTTCGATGCACATGCCGCTTTCGTCGCGCACCAGCGCATCGGTTTCGAAGTCATACGCGGCGACCAGCAGGTGGTCGGCGCCGGATAGAGGTCTGCCCAGCGCCCCAATCTTCTTGGCGGTGACGTTGGCCAACATGCCCGGTCCCGCCGCCGAGGCGTAATACTCCAGTACCTTGGCATCACCGAAACGTGCGAGCAGCCGGCGTTCGCTGTCTGCGCGCATGCCACTGCCGGCAAACAGCCGGATGGGATTGTATTGCTCGCCGCGGTAGCTGGGGGCATGGATCAACTCGCGCAGCATGTCTCCGCTGTAGAACACCACACTCACACCGTAGCGGCGCACCTCTGGCCAAAACCGTTCGGGCAAGAAACACGTGGCGAGCGCCAGGCGGGCGCCGCCCAAGAGCGCGCCGGAGACGGCCACCAGCATCGACGACGGGTGATGAAGAGGCGTGCAGGCGTAGACGGTGTCTCTGGGCGTCAGAGACGCAAAGGCCGCGACACTGTAGCCGGCGACTGCCCACTTGCGGTTGGTGATGCGGGTTGCGTGCGTGGTATCGTCGGCGGCGCTGGTGAACATGATCATGGCCAGCTCGTCAGCGAGCCCGGGGTTGGGTCGATACCACTCCGGCAGCGCGAGGCGCTGTGTATCGATGCTCTCCATGTCGACCACTTGGGGCAGGTCGGGACGGGGTGTTTTGGGTGCACCCAACATCAGCAGCTTGCCCGCATAGCTTTCGCGTGCGCGCGAAACGTTCTCGGGGTCGGCGACCAGGGCGTCGATGGGAGAGAGCTCGAGCGCACGCGACAGTGAGGCGCGCTGGCTGTGCGGGCTGACCAGCACCGCCACCGCTCCCAGACGGCTCAGCGCGGTCACCAGCGAAAGGTAGCTGGGGCGGTTGTTCATCAGCACGCCGACGTGTTGCGCCGGACGTACGCCGCAGGCGATCAAAGCACGCACCACGTCTTCCACGCGGCGGTTGGCCTCCTGATAGCTCTGTCCCCGACCATCGTAGATGAACCAGGCGCCGTCCGGATTCTGCCGGGCTTTTTCGGCCAGCTCCAGGCCAAAGCTGACGCGCGTCGCGCCGGTGAGCTGCTCCAGCTTGGCCAGGCGTGCCACCTGAAAACGTAGGTTCTCGCCCAGCTTCAGGCTCTCCTTGGTCGCCTGCGCCACGCCGCGCGTGACCGAGTGCGCGACGCCGCTGCCAGCGTCGCGTAGCAGGCCGATGCCATCCGACAGTTCGCTCAGCGCGTGGCCCACCCCGGCTTTGCGATCCTGACCGAACAGCAGCGCGGGCTTGGGACCTGCGCCTTCGCGCCAGCGCAGCCAGGCGACAACGCTGGGCCAGGTGACCTCGAACGCGCGCTTGCCGACCAACAGGCCGACGTGTCCCGTGGAGACCGCGATCTCGTACAGTTCATTGAGTTGGGGCGCTGCGCGGCGAATTGCGCGCACGGCGCGCGGGCGAGCGACGTCGTCGCGCTCGGCGACGAAGTAGAGCACGGGCAGCGCCAGATCCGACAGCGAGCACACCTTGCCCGTGAGCAAGAAGCCGCCTTGCAGCAGGCGATTGCTGAGCACGAGCTCGTCCGTGAACCTGCGCAGCGCCGGCCCCGGCCAGGCCAGGAACGTATCCAGTCCCAAAAGGCGCTTGCGCATCTCGATGTCGTCCCGGGTGTCGTCATCGTGGCCGCGCTTACCGCGCAGGCGTGAGCGCAGGCTGATCACGCGCAGCGCCAGATCGACCGTCATGGATGGCAGCGCGTCGAGCTTGCGCAAGCTGCTCAAGGTACCGTCGCGCAGAAACTCCATGCTCCTCGCGAACAGATCCGGGTCGAGAACGGAGTTCTGATGCAGATCGACGGGTGCGCACAGTGTGATCAACGACTTCAGACCCTCGCCGCGGCGCAGCGCGGCCAGCTGATACGCGACCATCCCACCCTGCGAGTAGCCGGCGAGGTGCACCTCTTTGCCGGTGGTCTCGCGGATCACCTCGATGCAGTCGTCCAGCGCACGCACGTAGTCGTCCTGCGTGCGCGAGAGGCCCAGTCCGGCACGCTCGGGGCGTCCGAAATCGCACAGCCAGGTGTCGATGCCTTGGCGCGTGAGGAACTGGACTGCGCTCGAGTCCGGGGACAGATCGTAGAGCTCGGCGCTGACCATCAGCGAAGGCACCAAGAGCAGGGGATGTTCGACGCGCGGCTTGCCGGGCTGCGCGGCATAGCGGCGCAGGCTGTAGACGCGTTCGCTGCGCAGCACGGTGTACGGCGTGCGGGCCTGATCCGAAATGCGGCCGAGGCGCGCCATCTCCAGGGCACTCTGCAGTGCGCGTCCCAATTCCTGCACGCGCATGCGCAAGAGTCGCGCGACTCGCCCGCTGTCGGCCATCGTTTCCCCCATCGACCGGGCGCGGCGCCGAACGTCGTCGGTCCTGCCCCCAGCAACCTCGCCTGCGCCCGCTACTTTGCGCTACCGGAGCCGGCTCGGCCACACGAACCAACGCCGGATGCTTTACTTGGTGTATGTCGCTACCAGACAAGCATCGCGTGCGGGACGCCGTGTTGGAAAAGCTTGCGGAAAACCTGGCGCACGCGCTGCAAGTGGCCGAGGGTACGCGCAAAGATGCAACCCACGCCGAGGCCAAGCCGGAGAACGACAAAGACACGCGCGCCCTGGAGCAGAGCTACTTGGCGCGCGGCCAGGCGATGCGCGCGGAGCAGCTGACCGAAGAGCGCGAGGTACTACGCTTCATGCCGCTGCCGAGCCTTTCGCGCGATGCCATGGTGGCGTCCGGCGCCCTGGTCGAGCTCGAAGCCGAGGATGGCACGACCCGTGTGCTGTTTCTGGCGCCCCACGCAGGCGGCACCGAGGTGGTCGTCGACGGCACGCCAGTGCAGGTGGTCACTCCTGCATCGCCGCTGGGAGCTGCCGTGC
>WUUC01154185.1_pt1 | contig 10792 bp, 8 predicted proteins | sample 6278441 | NCBI WGS metagenome assembly WUUC01 (sample SAMN13675441, study PRJNA597444) | soil metagenome | isolation source: soil | place: USA: Washington | collected 2017-10 | reverse complement strand
GCAGCGCTCTTGTTGGTTCAGCTCGTAGCCGAGGCCGATGCCGCCGGCGATGGTGAAGAAGCCGAAGCGGGAGTGGGAGCCGATGTAGACGACGAAGCGGCGCTCGGTGAAGGTGACGCGGTCGAAGACGCCGTCGCCGTCGCTGGCTTCGTAGTTGATGCCGATGTTGGTGAGCACGGCGCGCAAGACGTAGCCGTTGAAGGCGCGATCCTGAAACCACCAGCCGATGCCGAGGCTCGCGCCGGCGATCGGGCCAAGGCCGTTGGAGTGTTGCGAGATGGGGTCTTCGCGGCCCTCGAAGTTGAACGAAGGCGGCTCGTCGTCGGCGATGAAGACGGGGACGAGCTCGAGCGTGAGAGGTAGCTCGCCGAGTCCGACTTCGAGCTCTAAGCCCAAGCGTCCTTTGATGAGCCAGTTGAAAGGGTCGAGGCGGATCGAAAACGCAGGGAAGGTGAAGCCGGAGTCGCGACCTTGGCTGTCGGGATCTTCTTCCGGCTCGGGATACGAGGGGTCTTCGTACTCCTGCCAGTCGTCCTCTTCGTCGCCGTAGTGCGCGCGCCCGTTTTCATCGAGCTGGCCGTCGTAGCGGGGCTCGGTCGCCTGCGCGGAGTCGGCGGGCGGCGGGGCAGGCGGGAGCGGATCGGCCGGGGGCGGCAGCGGTGCGTCGGTAGGAGCGACGGGCGGCGGCGCAGCGGTGGGGGCGACTGCGGGCGGCGCTTCCGCGGGAGCGGCCGTCGGTGCGGCGCTCGGCGGCGCGGCGCTCGGCGGTGGCGGCGTCGGCGCGGGCGCTACAGGCGCGGGCGCGGCCGTCTGCGCGGCCGCGTGCGAAGCGAGAGTAAGCGTCGCGATCAGCGTGAACAGCGATCGCAGCGAAAGAAGTTTGCGCGACATGGCGCGAAGGATAGCGCGGCCGCGCGCGACGGCCGCAGAACAGTGCGGCGCGTAGGGGGCCCGTGGACCGCTCCGGCCTTCGCCGTTACAACCAGCGCGCATGAGCACGCTGCACGTCATTCGGCATGGGAAGGCTTCGCCCGAGAGCAAGGTCTACGATCAGCTGCACACCATCGGGCAGGCGCAAGCGCGCAAGCTCGGCGAGCATTACGCGGCACGCGGCATGCGCTTCGATGCGCTGTACACAGGGCCGCTCCAGCGCCAGCGGCAGACGCTGCGCTTGATGCGCGAAGCGGCGGGCGCTGCGGCGAGCGCTTGGCCGGAGGAAATTGTCATCGACGGGCTCGCGGAAGCGCAGATCGAAAAGCTCGTGCGGCACTGCTTGACCAGCGCGTTGCCGCACGACGCGGAGCTGCAAGCCATCGTGCAAGCGGCAGGCGATGGCAAAGACGCGATGAAGATGCGCGTGATGGTCGAGCAGGTCCTGATGCGCACGATCCATCTCTGGGTCGACGAGAAGATCGAGATGGAGGATGTCGAGAGCGCGCGTGCCTTTCGCGCGCGCGTCGATGGCGCGTTCGAGCAGATCAAAAAGGACGCAGGCCGCGGTCGACACATCGCCGTCGTCACTTCGAACGGCGTGATCGGCTATCTCTTGGCGACGCTCGCGGGCAACACCGATCCGATGCGCACGGGCTTCGTGACGCGCATTTGGAACAGCTCGGTGACACAGCTCGCGGTGGCGGACACGGGGCTCAGCGTGCTCGCGCAAAACGCGATCGATCACTTGCTCGATCCGGACATGCACACGCTGCTTTGAACGCACGAGCGCATCGAGGACCGAGATTGACCGCAATGCGGTTCCGCGGCTCTCGAGTGTGTGTACTCTCGGCGCTGCTCGAGGAGGCAACGACATGATCGATCACAGTGGATTCAACGTGAGCGACCCCGCAAAGAGCCGTGCGTTCTACGACGCGGCGCTCAAGCCGCTCGGCTACGCCGTGTTGATGGAGATCCCGAAGGAGCACACGGGCGGCATCGTCGTGCTCGGCTACGGCGTCGCGCCCAAGCCGGACTTCTGGGTTGCAGAAGGCAAGCCTCAGACGCCGCCGATTCACATCGCGTTCCGCGCGGAGAGCCGCGCGCAAGTCGATGCGTTCTACAAAGCCGCGATCGCCGCGGGCGGCCGCGACAACGGCCCGCCCGGCCCGCGCCCGCAGTACCACGAGAAGTACTACGGCGCGTTCGTGCTGGACCCGGACGGACACAACGTCGAAGCGGTCTGCCACGAGTGAGAACGCTGCTCGCAAAGCTTCGCTGGGCGCCGCACGCGCTGCTGGTCAGTAGCTGGCTGGTCGCGTGTGCGAGCGCTGGCGCTCCGCGTGCGGAAGAGCCGTTGGCCTCAATCGATTCGACGCCGCCGCCACGACCGACGCCGGAGTCGACGGGCGGGCCGCGACTCTTGCCCGGGCGCCAGGAGACCGTGTGGCTGCTCGGGCCGATCGCGCCTCAAGTAAAGGCCTGCGCGGCACGCACGCCGAAGCATCCGGAGCCGTTCATCACCTTCCGCTTCACCTTCCAAGGCAAGACCGGCGGCGTAGCTGAGTATGAGATCATCCAAGGCTCCGCCGAGCTGCGGGCGTGCCTCGATCCGCTCATTCGCCAGCTGGCCTTCGAATCGTTCGAGAGGCCAACGTACAAGGTGCAGTTTCCGTACCGCTACTGAGCGCGCTCCACGCGCGGCACCGCGTCATAAAACGCCTTCACCTCTTGCAGCGAGTAGCACCGCGACGCAGGCGGCAAGCTGTTCAAGAACACTCGCCCGTAACCTTTTTTCGTGATGCGCGTGTCGAGGATCGCGACGATGCCGCGGTCTTGAGTGCTGCGGATCAAGCGGCCGAAGCCTTGCTTCAAGGTGAGCGCTGCGGCCGGCACCAAGTACTTCATGAAGGGTTGCTCGCCGGCGGCTTCGAGCTGCTCGCAGCGCGCGGCGACGAGCGGGTCGCTCGGGACGTCGAAGGGGAGCTTGTCGATGATCACGAGGCGCAGCGCGTTGCCCGGGACGTCGACGCCTTGCCAGAAGCTTGCAGTCGCGACGAGCACCGCGTTGCCGTGCTCGCGGAAGCGCTCGAGCAGCGTCACGTGCGGGGCGCTGTTTTGAATGAGCACGGGCTGCGCGAGCAGCACCGCCAGGCGCTCGCCGAGCGCGCGCATCATGCGCAGCGAAGTGCAAAGCACGAACGCGCCGCCGCCGGTGATCTCGATCAACGAGGTGATCTGTTTTTCGGCTGCATCCAAGTATGAGGCGTCGCGCGGGTCGGGCATGCGCTCGGGCACGTAGAGCGCGGCTTGCATCGGAAAGTCGAACGGCGAGGGCAGGATGCGTTCCTCGGGCGTGAAGTCGATGCCGAGGCGCGCGCGCACGTAGTCGAAGTTGCCGGTGGTGGTGAGCGTGGCGCTGGTGAGCACGACGCCCTGCGCGCGGTGAAAGAGCTGGTCGCGCAGGATGTCGGCGACCGCGATCGGGCTGGCGCCGAAGCTGACGCTCTTGCCGCGCGCGATCACCCACGTGACGCGCGCTGAGCCGAGGCCCCCGCTCGCGCTGGGGCTGCGACCGCCGCCCTCGGCGATCACGGCGATGTCGTCGCGGAGCTGATCGGCGCGGCGCGCGATCTGCATGATGGCTTCGCCGTGCTGGAGGTTTTGTTTGCAGAACGAGGCGAGGCCGTCGAGCGCGGTGTCGAGCGCGTGCATCGGCGCTTCCAGGCGGTCTGTGAAGACGTTGCGCGCGAGCGGCACGCGGCTCGCTTCGGCGCTCGCGCCTTGCGGCAGCGTGGCGAAAAGTGTCGATGCCGTGCTCACGATGTTGGTGAGCAGCTGCACCGACTGCGCGGTGAGGCCGCAGGCGCCGAGCGTGCGGCCTGCGTCGCGGATCAACACCGACACGCGCGTCGTCGAGACGCTGACGCCGAAGAAGTCGGTCGCGATGTCCTCGATTAAGTGCGCTTCATCGAAGACGACGGCGTCGTGATCGGGGATGACACCGCCGCCGTGGCCCGCCCGGCTGGCGCGCAGCGCGAGGTCCGCGAAGTACAGGTGGTGGTTCACGACGATGATGTCTGCATCGTCGGCGCGCTTGCGCATGGTGGTGACGTAACACTGGTCGTGGTGCACGCACTTGGGGCCGATGCGCGTGTCGGCGCCGCTCTGCACTTCGCTCCACAGCCGCGAGTTTTCGCCGAGCATCGCGAGCTCGGAGCGGTCGCCGTGCTCGGTGACCTCCGCCCAGCCTTTCAACAAGGGCAGCTCGCGGCGATGCGTGGTCATCGCTTCCATGCTCGTGAGCAGCTCGCCGTAGCGGCGCAAGCACAGGTAGTTCGAAAGGCCCTTCATGCACGCGATGCCGATCGGCCGGCCGAGCACCGGCTCGAGCACGCGCGTCAAGAGCGGCACGTCGTGCTCCATGATTTGGTCTTGCAGCGCCTTGGTGCCTGTCGAGATCACGATCTTCTTGCCGGAGAGGATCGCGGGCACGAGGTAAGCGAGCGTCTTGCCGGTGCCGGTGCCGGCTTCGACGAGCAACGTCTCGTGGCGCAAGAAGGCGCGCGCGACGGCGTCGGCCATCTCGAGCTGGCTTGCGCGGTGCTCGTAGTGCGGCAGCGCGTCGGCGAGCAAACCGCTCGGGCCGAGCACGCCGAGTGGAGTCAGCAGCGCGCTCAGCGGAGCCGGCGCCTGGTAGCCGTCCTCGAACATGCGCGCTGCCCTACGCGTTCCAGTGCCGCGCTTCGCGGCGATCGCGGAAGTCGCGCGAGCGGCCCCAACCGCTGTTGCGCTTGCCACCGCTGCCGCCGCCCTTGCGACGGCCGAGGATCATGATCAGCAAGACGCCCGCGACGAAGCCGCCGATGTGCGCGAAGAACGCGACGCCACCGCTCTGCGTGTGCACGCCGAGCGAGCCGACGCCTTGGAACAGCTGCAAGCCGAACCACACGAACAGGAAGATGAACGCGGGGATCTCGCGCATGATCATCACGATGAAGATCGGGATCAGCGTGACGATGCGCGCGTGCGGGAAGAGCCGTAAGTAGCCGCCGAGCACGCCGGCGATCGCGCCGCTCGCGCCGACCATCGGCAGCGCGCTCTCGGGGCCTGCGAGGTACTGCGCGACGACCGCGGCCAGGCCCGTGCCCAAGTAGAACAAGACGAACTTGGGCGTGCCGAGCGCGTCTTCGACGTTGTCGCCGAACACGTGCAGAAACCACATGTTCGAGATGATGTGCATGAAGCCGCCGTGCATGAACATGCTGGTGAAGGCATCGATCACGGCTTCGAGATCTTTGCCGACGCTGAATTCGAGCGGGATGAAGCCGTGCTCCATCACGAACGCGCGCTCGCCGCTCGCGTCGAGCGAGAGCTGGTAGGCGAACACCGCGAGGTTGATCGCGAGCAGCGTCCAAGTCGCGATCGGTCGCGTCTCGGCGTGATTGATGTCGCGCAGCGGGATCACGGCGCGACGCTAGCACCGAAAATGCGACGCGCTCTTACGGAAGCTCGGGCAGCTCGGGCAGCGGTGGGGGCAGTGGCGGCGCCTTCGGCGTGGCGGGTTTTTCCGGCTCGATGTCGTCGCCCGGCTCGGGCTCTTTTGCGACGGGCTTGGACGCGGGCGCGAGATCGTCGCCGGGCTCGGGCTCCTTCGCGACGGCTTCGGGCTCGGGCGGCGCGGGCGCAGCTTCGGTGCTGTTGCCGCGGCGCGAGCTGCTCGAGCGGCGCGACGTTGCAGGGGGCGCTGCAGCGGGCGCGGCCTTCGGTGCGACCGTGCCGGGCATCGGGCTGAGCGTCACTTCGATCTCGGCGCGCAACACCGAGTCGCGCTCTTCGAACGCATCGAGCCGCACCGGACGCGTCATCTTGCGATAACCATCTTTGGCTATAGAGACTTCGACGTCGCCGGTCAGGTGTCCGAGCTCGAGCGGCGCAGGGGATACGCCCGTCTTGCCGCCGTACGAGATCTCGGCTTGCGGCGGGCTGGTGATCACGACCAGCACGTACGGCAAGGGATCGAGCTTGAAGCGCAGCGGCTCCATGCCCTCGCTCGCTTTGATTTGCTTGTTGATCGAAGCGTGGCCTTGCGCGCTCACGCTGACGGTGACCTCGCGGCCGATCGGCAGGTCGATGTTGGTGGGCGCGACGCCGGCGGTGACGCCGTCGACCTTCACGTCCGCGCCGCGCGGCAAGGCGGTGACGTTGACGCGCGTGCTCGGGCCGTCGGCGGCTGCGGGCGGCGCGGCGGCCTGCGCTGCGGCGCTCGGTTCAGCGGTCGCGCTGGTCGGGTCGGGCGCGACCGGTGTCGTGGGCACGGCAGGCGCTTCCGTCGGCGCGTTCGGCTGCGCGGGGGTGCTCGTCGTCGGCGCGGCGTCGGGCTTGCTCGCAAAGAACGCGACGCCGATTCCGATCACGACCAGCACCGCCAGCACGATCGCGATCAGCTTGCTGTTGCTGCCGCGCGCGCTCGCTTCGGGTTGAACCTCGGGGCGTTGCGATTCGCCAAGGCGCGGGATCTGGCTGGTCCGCGGCTCGCCCTCGTCGCTGAGCATCGGGCGAATGCTCGCGCTGCCGACGAGGTCCGCTTCGCCGAAGTCGTCGTCGTTGTCGCTGCCGAGCAGCTCGTCGAGCTCGGGCGCAGCGCTCGGGTGCGTCGAGCCCGGCGAGAAGATCGCGCCCGCGGGCGGCGGACGCTCCATGTCACCTGTGGGCGCTTCTTCTTCGTCATCGAACGGCGGTGGCTCGCCCGCGAGGTCCGCGAACAGCGCGTCGACTTCGGCTTCAGGCGAGGCGTTCGGCTGGGAGACGCGCGCGGAGGGCCGCGAGCTGCGCAGCAGGGGCGAGGGCTGCGCGAACGAGCCCGAGCCTTCGCTGTCGGCGCCGAGCGGCTCGAGCGTCGCGAACATTCCGTCCTCGGGCGTGCGCGGCTCGGGCGTGCGGGGCTGGGGCGGCAGCTCAGCAGGCGGCGGCGCTTCCATCGGCGGCGGGCGCGTCGTCGGCTTCTCATCCATCGGCAGCGGCGTGCTCGGCGGCCGACGCGACCCACGGCTGATGGGCGCGGTCGTCGCGCTCTCGTCATCGCGGCTCGAGAAGAGCGCGTTCGTGGAGAGCCCGGAGATTTCCTTTGCGGGGCGCAACGTGCCCGAGGCGCTGCTCGCGAGCGGCGAAGGCGCGGCCGGCGAGCCGAACACGCCCTTGGGACCCGGCGCGCTCGTGCGCGCTGAGCTCGTGCGGTTGAGCGGTGAGCTCACCGAGCCGGCAGAAGAGCGCGGCACTTGCGTTGCGGCCGAGGTCGAGCCCGTCGTGCGCCCCGAGCTCGAAGGCGCCGCCGGCGCGGGCGCCGGGGCGGGCGGGAAGAACGAAGTGCGTTGCTGCTCTTCGATCGGCGCAGCGTCCTTCTTGGCGATCGGCGTCTGCGCGAAGAGCCCGCTCGGGATCGTGGCCTTGGTCGGACCGATGCGCGTGCTTTGCGAAGCGGCCGTCGCGGGCATCGACGTCTTGACCGGTGCGCTCGGCACGGAGGCAAATGGGATCGATGCTGATAGCGGCGAGACGGCGCGCGGTGTGGCGGGAGGAGTTGCGGGAGGAGCCGTCGGTGCGGCCGGCTTTGCAGTGACAGGCGCGGCCGGCTGCTGCGAAGGCACGGGGGTCGGCGCGCGCGGAGGCGACGGCAGGCTCGGCGCGGGCGGCTCGAGCGAAGGCCGCGCCAGCTCCGCGCCCTCGTTTTGATCGAAGCGCGACGGCGTCTCGCCGCGCTCACTCACGATGCGCTCGACGATCGCCTGGCTGGCGGCTTCGAGCTTGATGAACTTGATACCCATGCCGGCGGGCCGGCTGGCATCGGTGCTGCTCGCGCGGCGCCACGCCACACGCCCGACGCCCGCGATCACCGCCGAAGAGTCGGCCAGCTGCAGCTCGAGCTTGAGCAGCTCGCCCGCCTCGAGCGGGCTCTTGGTCTTGATGAAGACGCCGGTGCGCGAAACATCCGTGCCTTGCTGCTGCACGAAGTCATCCACGCTGGCGCTCTTGTACTTAACCTTGAGCGGCCTGGCCGTTCGACTTTCCTTGCGCTGCTCGACCATGACCAGGCTCGTTAGGATAGCGAATGTAGCGACGAATCCCCAAGCATGCTGATCATCAGGCTCGCGCTTGCGCACACCTGGGACGAGCCCTCGCCTGTGATCTCTACTGCTGTGACCTCGATCGCTTGACGCGCAAGGCGCGACGTGGGCTCCGCACGCGCGCCGGTGTTCGCGCCGATCCAGCGTGCGCTGAGCAGCTGCGTCGCGACGCTCGCGAGGCCAAAACACAGGCCCGCTTGCGCGCGCGCGGCCGCATCGCCGACGAGCGCGTGAAGGCGCGCTGTGGATGCGAGCTCCGTAAAATTCTCGTCGCCGGCCACATGCGCGCTGAGCTGCGTACACGCTGCGGGCAGCGCGAGCACTTGCGCCAAGCGCGCGCCGAGCGCGCCGAGCAGGGCCGCCGCGGCTTCTTCGAGCGGCCCGCGGGCACAGAGCTCGACGCGCAGCGCACCGTCCACGAGCTCTTCGTGCGCTTCGAGCTGCAGTGAGGGCTCGCTGAACGCAGCGCTGTAGAGCGAAGGCGTCGCGCGCAGCGCCGCGAGCACAGGCGCGTAGCGCGCGTGCAGCTGCGCTGCGTGCGGTGCACAGAGCGCGCTCGCGACGTCGAGCAGCGGCGCGAGCGCGAAGCTGCGCTGCTCGAGCTCCGGATGCGGCAACGTGAGCTCTGCGCTCGCGACCGTGCTGCTACCCCACAAGCAATCCAAGTCGATCGCGCGCGGCCCCCAACGCTCGCGCCGCACGCGCCCGAGCGCCGCCTCGAGCTCGAGCAATACATGCAAGAACGCGTGCGGCGGCAGCGTGCTGTGCACGGCGAGCGCGGCGTTCAAGAAGTCGGGCTGCGCGCCTTGCCAGCTGCCCGCTTGTTGCGGCGGCGCGCGCAAAGCGGTGCTCGTGTAGATCGGCGAGCGCGCGAGCACGCTGCAATCGTCGCGCGCATCGAGCAAGCGCGCTGCGGCTTCGAAGGTCGCGACGCGCGAGCCGAGGTTGCTGCCGAGCCCGACGATATACGCCTGCGACGTTGTCACGCGCCTTTGTACAAGCGTTTGCAGAGAGACGCGCTCACCGAATCACTCTCGGCTTCACACTGCGAATCGCGCGCGTTATGAAGGGCCATGCCTTCGTCCGGCGAGCGCTTCGGTGAGCCTTCCTCACCACCGCCGCCGCCCGCGCCGCCCGCGCCGGGCGAGCAGCGCTTGCTGCGCGTCTCGCAGCTCAACCGGCTCGTGCGCTTGACGCTCGAAGAGCGCTGGAGCGACGTCTGGGTGGTCGGCGAGCTGCGCGACGTGCAGCACGCAAGCTCCGGCCACGTGTACTTCACGCTCAGCGACGAAGAAGAGCCGGCGCAGGTGCGGGGCGTGATGTTTCGTACCGACGCGCGCCGCAGCCGCGCCAAGCTCGAGAACGGCGCGCGCGTGAAGCTGCGCGGCAGCCTCTCGCTGTTCGAGCCGCGCGGCAGCTACCAGCTGATCGCGCGCATCGCGCTGCCTCACGGCTTGGGTGAGCGCGAGCTGATGCTGGAGGCGCTGCGCAAGAAGCTCGAGGCCGAGGGCCTGATGAGCGTCGAGCGCAAGCGGCCTTTGCCGGTGCTGCCGCGTTGCTTGGGCGTCGTCACCAGCCTTCAAGGCGCGGCGCTCCACGACATCGTGCGCGTCGCGCAGGCGCGCTGTCCTGTGCGTATCGTGGTCTCGCCGTGCGTCGTGCAGGGGCCGGAGGCGGCCGCGTCGATCGTGTTCGCGCTCGAGCGGCTGCAGCGGCTGCGCGCGCTGGACGTGGTGATCGTCGGGCGCGGCGGCGGCTCGGTCGATGACTTGATCGCGTTCAGCGACGAGCGCGTCGCGCGCGCGATTGTCGCCTGCCGTGTGCCGGTGGTCAGCGCGGTCGGGCACGAGGTGGACGTGAGCATCGCGGACCTCGTCGCCGACGTGCGCGCCGCGACGCCGAGCAACGCGGCCGAGCTGTGCGTGCCGGATAGGGCGGCGGTTGCGCACAAGTTGGGCGCCGAGCTGCGCGCGCTGCAACGCGCGTTCGACGTGCGCATCTCGCGTGCGCGCTTGCGCCTTTCGCGCTTGCGGCACCGCGTGCACGACCCGCGCGCTGCGCTCTCGGAGAGCGAGCGCCGCCTGCTCGCCGCGCGCATGCGCCTTGCGGGCGCGATGGCCGCGCGCACCCGCAGCGCGCACGAGCGACTCAACGAGCTGACCGAGCGCTTGTCTCGGCGCGATCCGCGCATCGCGCAGAGCAAGCGCAGATCGCGGCTGCAGGCGCTCGAGAGCCGGCTGCGTGCGACGGGGGTGAAGCTCGCGAGCTCGCGCAAGAGCGCGCTCGGTGCGCACGCCGCGCGCTTGCATGCGCTCTCGCCGCTCGCGGTGCTCGGGCGCGGCTACGCGATCGCGCTGCACGCGAGCACGGGCAAGGCGGTGCTCGCGGCGAGCGAGTGCGCGCCGGGCGATCGCTTGCGCATCCGCGTACACGACGGAGTCGTGCAAACAGTGGTCACGGGCGACGACGCCCCGGATGCGGTGGGCGCTTGAGCGCGGCCCAAGAGGTGGCGCTGTACGCCGTGCTCGGTTGGCCGGTGGCGCACTCGCGATCACCGGCGATGCATGGCGCCGCGTTCGCCGCGCTCGGGCTCGATGCGCTGTATGTACCGCTCGCGGTACCGCCAGAGCGCTTGCCCGAGCTGGTGCTGGCGCTGCGCGCGCGGGGCGTGCGCGGCTTCAACGTCACGCTGCCGCACAAGGCGGCGATCATCCCGCTGCTCGATGGCATCACGCCGG
>WUUC01185175.1_pt1 | contig 10793 bp, 7 predicted proteins | sample 6278441 | NCBI WGS metagenome assembly WUUC01 (sample SAMN13675441, study PRJNA597444) | soil metagenome | isolation source: soil | place: USA: Washington | collected 2017-10 | reverse complement strand
CAGGTCAGGTCAGGTCGGCCAGGATGTCGCTGAGCTGGCGGCGGGAGCTGATGCCCAGCTTGCGGTAGGCCGAGGCCAGGTGGCTCTCGACCGTGCGGACCGACACGACCAGCGTGTCGGCGATGGCCTTGTCGGTCATGCCGCGGGCGGCCAGGCGGGCGGTCTCGAGCTCGCGGCGGGTCAGGCCCACCACCGGCTCGAAGCCGGGGACGTCGATCTGCAGGCGCTGGCGGGCCTCGTCGGCGACCAGCGCCGCCCGGGCCCGGGCGCCGGTGGTGTCGCGGCGGAGCGCGGCGCCGGCGAGTTGGGCCAACTCGACGGCTTCGACGTCGATGCCGCAGGCGGCGTTGTGCTCGGCCGCCATCAGTAGGATCATGCCGTCGCCGTCGGCCCGGGCCCTGATCGACGCCGCCCGGGCCACGGTGACGGGCGGGTCGGCGCTGCGGTCGCCGTCGAGGGCGTCGAGCCGGGCGGCGGCCCGGGCGGCGGCTCCGTAGCGGGCGGCCAGGTTGAGGTAGGCGACCGTCGAGACCAGTCCGCCGGCCGCCCACGCCGCGTCGGCGGCCTCGAAGCACAGGTCGGCGGCCTCGGGGCGCCCCCTCGCTCCGGCGATCGTGGCCTTCAGCCACGGCAGCAGGCCCGGGTACAGGGCGACCTCGTCGGGCGGTTCCTCTTCGAGGAGCTGCTCGGCCTCGTCCACCTCGCCCATCGCCGCGAGGCCCACGCCCAGCATCGCCACCGCCTCGGACCGGTAGAGCCCCTGGCCGACGCGCTGGTAGGCCAGCCCTTCCCGCAGGTGGGCGACGCCGACGGCCAGGTTCCCCTCGAAGATCCGGCGGGCGCCCACGGCCAGCGGCCAGGGCATCAGCCCCGGTTCGAGGTTCCGGCCCGCCACCGCCAGCACCGGCCAGCGACCCGACCCCGGATAGGTCCCCGGCACCGGCGCGTGCACGTCCAGCAGGTGGTTCAGCGCCACCATCGAGTGCGCCAACCCCCGGTCGTAGGCCGCCACGCCCGGCTCCGCCGTCAGGGCCAGCAACTCGTCGAGGACGGCCAGGTTCCGCCGCCCCACCATGCTCGTCGCCCCGGCCCTCGTGCTCGCCGCCCGCAGCCGAGCGCTCCGGCCCGGCACCGGCTCGGTCGACGAGAGCACCGCCTCCGCGAGCTCCAACGCCTCCACCGGCCTCCCCGAGAACAGCGTCACCAGCGCGACGGCCGCGTCGATCTCGAGGATCAGCGCGGGATCGGCCAACGCCGAGCGGAACGCGCCGAGGCGGACCAGCGCGTCGGAGGGACGGCGGTCCATCCAGGTGGTGAGCCAGGCTTCACCCAACGCCACCTGGACCCGGTCGGCATCGCTGTGCGTTCTGACCACGGCTTCGCGGTGGGCGGCCCATGCGGCTTCGGTGCGGCCGAGCTCGGCGTGGGCTTCCGCCAGCGCCAGGGCGGCGGCGGGGCCGGAATCGGCCGACAGGGCGCGTTCGGCGAAGCGGGCAGCCAGCGAAGGGTTGTGGAGGAGGACCCCCTCGGCCGCGGCCAACAGGTCGCCGACCGGTGGCACCTGGCTGGCGTCGAGCATCCACGCCGCCTCGCTGGGCCGCGAGCCTTCGGCGCGGCTGGCGACGGCGAGGGCGTCGGCCAGGCGGCGGCGCCGCATCGGGGTGAGCAGCCGACCGGCGGCGGCCGTCAGCAGGGGATGGACGACGCGCAGCCAGACGATGCCGTCCCGCTCCTCGGCGGCGACCAGCCCCGACCGCTCGATCTCGTCCACGGCCTCGTGCGGCACCACGGCCGCCAGGGTCCCGAGCGAGAGTGGCTGGGCCATGGCCAGCGAGCACAGCGCGTCGACCCCGACGGGCGACAACCCGTCGAACCGGTGCTCCAGCAGATCGGCCAACCGCGGCGGGACGCCCAGCTCGCCCCGCCAGAGCCACAGACCACCCACGTCGACCAGGCGCCCGTCGGCCCGACCGAAGTGCACCAGCTCGCTCAGGTAGAGCGGGTTGCCCTGCGTCACCTGCCACAGCTGCTCAGCGGTGGACTCGGCGACCTCGCCACCCACGCAGCGCGCCACGAACGATCGGGTCGCGGCCCGGTCCAGGGAGGCCAGTTGCAGCGGCGACAGGAACCCGTCCTTCCACAGCGCGGTGACGGCGTCGGGCACCCGCTCCCCCGCCCGCACCGTGACCAGCGCCCGAGCCGCCCCCGTGCTGGCCAGTCCCAGCAAGGTCACGGCCGACTGGTCGTCGAGCAGGTGGGCGTCGTCGACCACGACCAGAGCCGGCCGGCGGCCGCCCATCGATGCGAGCCGGCGGCGGATCTGTCCCACCGCCAGCGCCGGATGGAACGACGACACGTCGTCGGGGATCAGCACCCCGAGCGCCCCGAACGGCATGCGGCTGCTGGCCTCGGTGGCGACGGTCCACAACACGCGGTCGCCGTCCGAGCGCACCCGATCGGCCACCGCCCCGGCCAGCGCCGTCTTGCCGACGCCGGCGACCCCGGTGACGACCGCTCCCGAGGTCGACCGGACGGCGGACAGGGCCGCAGCCAGGTCCGCCTCTCGACCGATCAACTCGACGCTCACGCCCGACCCCTGCGCGCACCCATGTCCGCCTGAGGATCGCACACCCCGGCGGCTCCGGGGAGTGGCCGGATGCGTCGTTCAGAGCGGCCGGTAGCGCCAGAAACCCCCGTCCGGGTCGGGCACGACATGCCCACCGGGACGGGTGCCGAAGTGGGTCCCCAGGAACAGCACCTCTTCGTCCGCCGCCCGCTCCAGCATCGCGTGCCGCGTGGCCCGGGCCGCCGCCACGTCGTCGTCGCCCACCTCGGCCAGGTCGGGCACCGCGCACTGCACCGGATGGTGGAGGAAATCGCCGCTCAGCAACGCCACCGTGCCCTCGGACTCCACCCACACCGACACGTGCCCGGGCGTGTGCCCGACGGTCGGCTCGAGCCGGACGCCACCACCCAGGTCGGCGTCGGGCTCGACGATGTCGGCCAGCCCGGCGTCGAAGATCGGGGCGATCGAGTCGTCGTGGACGTCGCCCCCACCGGGGTCGTCGCTCGGCAGCCCCTGCAACCAGTCGAGCTCGGCCTGCACGTAGAGGTGGCGGGCGTTGGGGAACGTCGGCACCCAACGGCCGTCGGCCAGGTGCGTGTCCCAACCCACGTGGTCGGCGTGCAGGTGGGTGTGCACCACCAGGTCGACAGCCGAACGATCGAGCCCGGCGGCGACGAACCGCTCCATGAACGGCCACTCCTGCTGGTTCCAGAACGGCAGGGACCGGGTCTTGCCGTTGCCCACGCAGGGGTCGACCACGGCGGTCCGCCCGGCCTGCTCGACCACGAACGCCTGGACCCGCAGGTTGATGCGCCCCTCGTCGTCGGCGAAGTGCGGCGCCAGCCAGGAGCGATGCCGCAGGATCAGCGCCTCGTCGGCGTCGGGGAAGAAGAACACCGGCGGGATGTGGTCGGTCTGGGCCTCCACCACTGCCGTGATCCGGGCCGACCCCACCGTCCAGCTCTGCGTCGTCTCGTCCGCCATCGTCGCGCTCCTCCTCCACCTGAACCGATCGGCCGCCCGTGCGTCCTCAGGACTGGTGGGAGTCTGCCCGGTTCCCTGAGGCGAAGGACGCGAATGGACGCGACCGGCACGTGGCTCGGCCTACGACCACGACGGCCCCGTCGACCTGGTCTTCTTCGGCAGGTCCGGCACCTGACCCCGCCGACCCGCGCTAGTCAGCCTCGCCAGCACGTACACCTCACCGTGCCTGCCTCGTCAGGTCTCGTCGGCCCAGCTGTACTCGCGGCCGACGGTCGCCACTCGGACCGTGTAGCTCGAGTACCAACGGTCGCGGCCGGCCTTCTGCACGGCCAGGTGGTCGGTCACCTGCTTCCAGGCGACGGCGTCGGCCTCGGTCCGCCAGTAGGACACCGTGATGCCGAACCCGGACTCGTCACGGGCCGACTCGATGCCGACGTAGCCGGGCTGCTGCGCGGCCAGCCGGTCCATCTCGACGGCGGCGGCGGCGTAGCCGTCGTCGGACGCGCCGTCGGCGACTCGTTGGCTGGTGAAGATCACGGCCACGTACGGAGGCGGTGGCGCAGGGTCGGGCGCAGGCATGGGGTCATCGTGGTCCCGCCGGACGGGCGAGACCACCGCGTATCGCCGATCAGCCCATGCGGGCGCGGGCGCGGCGGCGCGCCTGGCCGGCCAGGGCCGGGCGGACGTCGCCCACGGTGGCGAGCCCGGCTGCGACCAGCCCGTTCACCGTGCGCAGGGCGTGGAGCTCGGTGAGCCCCAGGGTGCCGGCCAGCTCGGCGACGGTGCAGCCCTGGCCGACGGCCACGAGCGCGTGCCACTGGTTGGCGGTGACGACGACCTGCTCGCCGTCGGGCAGGTGCTCGACCATGCCCACCCGGTGGTCGAGCGAGGGGACGACCTCTTCGAGCTCGTGCCACTCGGCCAGCAGGGTCTCGGCCCGGTCGAGCAGCTCGTGGGCCGGCTCGGGCTGGTCGACCACGGGCGACCGCTCGTCGACCTCGAACGTGTAGGTGCCGCTGCGCTGGCGCAGCAGGTCACAGACGATCTCGTCGAGGGGCGCCTCGGGCACCCGGTCGGTGCTGGCCGTGGTGACCAGGCCGTCCCGGACCCACACCGCCCCCTGGCCGCCGTCGCCTTCCACGCGCAGGCAGCCAGTCTTGGACGTGGCAGACAACAGCTGCAACACGTCTGCCAGTCCGAAGGTGTCGAGGTCTCCGTGCAACGCCAATTGCCCATCCTCCGAGGTCTCGCCGCCCCTTTGGTAGGCGCACCACCGGGGGGACAGGTTAGCCACCGCTGGTGGCCGTCAGGCCACCGGCCATGGCCGGACCTTCACCCCCCGGGGTCAACCAGGGCCCTCATGCGACAACCGGTGGCCGCCTGCCACCGGGGCCGCTCACACTACGGGTGCCTAGGACGTGAAGTCAGGTCGGTTGCCCCGCGCCGACTCTGTGCGGCCGGCCGGCTTCTCCCAGTCCTCCTGGCGGCCGAGAGCGGTGAGGTCGAGGAAGTAGTACGACCCGCCGGTCGATTCCAGGCCCCGGGCGTACTGCGAGTACGTGTGGAAGGTCCGCCCGTCGACGTGGAGGAAGCAGCTGCGCCCGGGCATCTCCTGCGACTCGTCGGGCGCGGGCGCCCACTCGCCCAGCGACTCGGCCTCGGCCCGGTCCCGGTAGTTGTAGGAGAAGGGCGCGACCCGCTCGTCGAGGGTGACGCCGAAGTCGTAGTTGAAGTCGCTGCCGTACGACGAGTACCAGGGCACGTCCCAGCCCCGCTTCTCCCGGTACCGCAGGAGCTTGTCGATCGGCGCCCGCGACACCATGGCGAAGGTGGTGTCCCGGGTGTGGAGGTGCTCGACGAAGCCGGGCGACAGCTCGTCGATGCCGGCGGTGCAGCTCGAGCAGCCGTCCTCCCACTCCGGGTCGAACATGAAGTGGTAGACGATCAGCTGGGGTCGGTCCTCGAACAGGTCCGCCAAGCCGACCTCACCGTCGGCGCTCGCGAAGCGGTAGTCCTTGCCGACCTCGACCATCGGCAGCTCGCGGCGCTCGGTGTTGAGGGCGTCGCGCCGGCGGGTCAGCTCCTTCTCCTTGGCCAGCAGCTCCTTGCGGGCGACCAGCCATTCGTCCCGGTCGACGATCCTGGGAAGGCTCATGGGGCATCTCCTCGTGGTCGGGATGGGAGCGGGCGCGGTGGGCGGCACCGGGCCCATTGGAAGTGTCGACCGCCCAGAGCGCGCGAAGTCATCGGTCCCGGAACCCGTGCGGAATGCTGGTTTTCGCGTCGGCGGCTCGGGGCATGGCTGTGACCGCACCATGACGATCCGCGGCGATCCATCGCCGCGGACGGGCGCGAGGGGGCTCCATGAGGGCGGAACGAGGACGCAAGGTCCGGTTCGCGGCGCTGGTCGCCGTCTTCCTGGTGGGAGGTCTGACGCCGTCGGTGGCGTCCTCCCAGGAGGGATCCCCGCCGCCCGACCTCTCCGCCGTCGGTGGGCTCATCCGGGGCCGGACCGTCGACGGTGACAAGGCCCCCACGAGCCAGCTGGCCCAGACCGACCCCGAGCTGCTCGCCCGCGACGATGCCCGCAACGCCCGCGTCATGATCAAGCTCGACTACGACTCGGTGGCCACCTACCAGGGCGGCATCGACGACCTGGCCGCCACCAGCCCGTCGGTCACGGGGCGTGACCTGACCGGGCGCACCTCGGCCGAGACGGCCTACCAGGCCCACATCGGCGACGAGCGCGCCGCGATCGTGGCCGAGATCGAGCGCCAGGTGCCCACGGCCCGCATCGGCCGGGCCTACGACACGGTCTACGGCGGCATCTCGGCGGTCATCCCGGCCGACCAGGTCGAGAAGGTGCTGGCCGTCGACGGCGTGGTGGCCGTGCAGGAGAACAAGCTCGAGCAGCTGCTGACCGACGCCAGCGGCGAGTTCATCGGGGCGCCCACGCTCTACCGGGCGCTGGGCCAGACCAACCGCGACGCCGGCAAGGGTGTGATCCTGGGCAACCTCGACAGCGGCGTGTGGCCCGAGCACCCGTCGTTCGCCGACCAGGGCAACCTGTCGGCCCCGCCGGCCCGCCCCGGGGGCGGCGCCCGCGAGTGCAACTACGGCGACAACCCCCTGACCCCGGCCGTCGACGTGTTCGCCTGCCAGAAGAAGCTGATCGGCGGTGCCCACTTCACCGACGACTACGACCGGGTCCACGGCGACGACCCGCTGGCGGGGACGGCCCGCGACGGCAACGGCCATGGCACCCACACGGCGTCGACCTCGGCCGGCAACCGGGTCGCCAGCGCCCCGATCTTCGGCACCGACCGCGGCCCGATCGCCGGGATCGCGCCCGGCGCCTGGGTCATGGAGTACAAGGTCTGTGGCCCGCAGGGCTGCCTGGTGTCCGACTCGGCCCGGGCGGTCGAGCAGGCGATCCTCGACGGCGTCGACGTGATCAACTTCTCGATCTCGGGCGGCGAGCAGCCCTACACCGACCCGGTCGAGCTGGCCTTCCTCGACGCCTACGCGGCGGGTGTGTTCGTGTCGACCTCGGCGGGCAACGAGGGCCCGGGGGCGGGCACGGTCAACCACCTCGGCCCGTGGACCACCACCGTGGGCGCCTCGACCCAGACCCGCGAGTTCTTCACCGAGCTCGAGATGACGGCCGCCGACGGCGACGCCTTCACCTCCGACGGGGCCTCGATCACCCAGGGCATCGACGATCCCCTGCCCGTGGTGCTGGCGTCGGCCCCGCCCTACGCCGACGAGCTGTGCGCCAACCCGGCACCGGCCGGCACCTTCGACGGCCGGATCGTGGCCTGCGAGCGGGGCGGTGACGTGGCCCGGGCGCTCAAGGGCTTCAACGTGGCCGCCGGTGGGGCCGAGGGCATGATCCTCTACAACCCCACGCTGGCCGACATCGAGACCGACAACCACTGGCTGCCCACGGTCCACCTGGCCGACGGCACCGACTTCCTGGCCTTCATGGCCGGCCACAGCGGGGTGACGGCCTCGTGGCCCGATGCCGCCAAGCGCGACGGCCAGGCCGACGTGATGGCGGCCTTCTCCTCGAGGGGACCCGGCGGCGAGACGATCAAGCCCGACGTGACCGCGCCCGGCGTCCAGATCCTGGCCGGCAACACGCCCTACCCGGGCAACCCGGCCGACGGCGCCGGCCCTCCGGGTGAGACGTTCCAGGCCATCGCCGGCACGTCCATGTCGTCACCCGAGGTGGCCGGGTCGGGCCTGCTGCTCAGCGCCCTGCACCCGGGGTGGACGCCGGGCCAGATCAAGTCGTCGCTCATGACGACGTCGATCACCGACGTGGTGAAGGAGGACCTGACCACCCCGGCCGATCCGTTCGACATGGGCGCCGGGCGCATCGACCTCACCAAGGCGGGCACGGCGCCGCTGACCTTCGACGAGACCGCCGACCGGTTCGCGGCGCTCGGGGCCGACGCGTCGACCGCCGTGCACCTGAACGTCCCGTCGATCAACGCCCCGGTGATGCCCGGCCGGGTCGACACCACCCGGGTGGCCACCAACACCAGCGGCCGCCGCCAGCGGTTCACGGTGTCGACCGAGGCCCCCGACGGGGCCACCATCGAGGTGACGCCCCGCAGCTTCACGCTGCCGGCGGGCGGGTCGGTCACCCTCAACGTCAGCATCGAGGCCCCGGTGCCCGGCGACCAGCAGTTCGGGCGCATCGACATCGACGCCGCCCGCGGTCCCGACATGCACCTGCCCGTCGCCTTTCAGCCCACCCAGTCCGAGGTGACGCTCACCCAGAGCTGCTCGCCGCTCTCGATCGAGCGGGGCGGCACGTCGGCCTGCACGGTCTCGGCGGCCAACACCTCGGCCGAGGACACCACCGCCGACCTGTTCACCGAGGTGTCCGGGGGTCTGCGGGTGGCCGGTGCCGACGGCGCCGACTGGACCAGCAACCGCTCGGCCGAGCTCCTCGACGTCCCCCTGGCCGGCAAGAGCCCGGGAGTGCCCGCGGTGGGCAGCGGTGAGCTGTTCGGCTACCTCCCGCTCGACGAGTTCGGCGTCACGCCGATACCGGTGGGCGACGAGCAGATCCTGAACTTCACCACGCCGGCCTTCGAGTACGCCGGCCAGACGTGGGACCGGTTCGGCATCGACTCCAACGGCTACATCGTCGTGGGGCCGACCACCGCCGCCGACAACAACTGCTGCAACCTGCCCGACGGCCCCGATCCGGCCCGGCCCAACAACATGCTGGCCCCGTTCTGGACCGACCTCGACGGCACGGGGGCACCCGGCATCTACATCGACGTGCTCTCCGACGGCGTCGACTCGTGGATCGTGGTCGAGTACCGGGTCAACACCTTCGGCACCAGCGACCGCCAGACCTTCCAAGTGTGGATCGGCATCAACGGCACCGAGGACATCACCTACGCCTACGACCCCGGCGACGCCCCCGACGCCCACGGCCAGGACTTCCTGGTCGGGGCCGAGAACATCGAGGGCGACGGCGACGCCGAGGCCGTGGTGCCCGCCGGCGACCTGCGAGTGACCAGCACCGACCCGGTCGAGGGCGACACCGTCTCGTACATCGTGTTCGTGCGGGGCCAGTCGCTGGGCACCTTCCCCGTCACCTCGTCGATGGTGGCCACCGGGGTGCCGGGCACGACCATCGTCACCGACGACGTCGAGGTGGTCCGCCGGCGATGACGGCGATGCGGTGATCTAGCCAACGCAGTCGGGCCCGCATCGAGCGGTCAGACCTGGTGGGAGGGACAGCTCCACGAGGTCCGGCCGCCGATGCGGCGCCTGACCAGCGGTGTCCCGTCGAGGGGGCACAGGCCGTCGCGGGCCACGGCCGCCCGCATCTCGCCCATGTGGCTGCCGCCCTTGTCCATCAGATCGCCCAGGGTGGCGACGGTGGCCTGTTGCAGCCGCGCGATCTCCTCGGGTTCGAGGCCCGAGGCCGGGCGTGCGGGATCGAGCCCGGCCCGCCACAGCAGGTCGTCGGCCAGCAGGTTGCCGATGCCGGCGATGCGGCTCTGGTCGAGCAGCCGGGCCTTGAGCGGCGCCGTGCTCCTGCCCAGCGCCGTGGTCAGCTCGTCGACGGTGAGCGTGAGCCCGTCGGGCCCGAGCCGGCTCTCGTCGGGCTCGAGGTCGACGCCACCCAGCCGCCGGGGATCGTGCATGCGCAGGTCGCCGCCGTCGGTGAAGCGCAGCCTGAACCGCTCCCAGGCCGGCTCGTGGCGGGTCGAGGAGTACTCCAGCCGGTCGATCGAGGCGTCGCCGTCGACGATGAGCCGCCCGGTCATCCCGAAGCGCAGCCCCAGGCGCCCACCGTCGTCGAGGTCGAGGACCAGCAGCTTGCCGATGCGCCGGGCCGCCTCGATCGTCCGTCCCACCAGGGAGGGGGCCAGGGCCGACGGATCGCCGTTCTTCACGTACCAGGCATCGGGTGCGTCGACCGCCTCGATCTCCCGGCCGACGACCTTCTCGGCCTGCCGGCGGTACGTCTCCACCTCCAACAGCTCGGGCACGACCTCCGAGCCTAAGTCGCGCCGCTGCGGGGTAGAGGAAGGCACCGGCATGGGGCCGGCAAGCTGTCGCGCTCTGTCGCGGGGGCGCGCGGCGCGTGGCGCCCCCTAACCTTCCCCGGCATGCGCACTGACATCGCCGACCCGTCGCACGCCTCCTCCGAGCGTGACGACCGGGTCGCCCAGCGCGCCCGGCAGCTCTGGCAGCTTCTCGAGCCCGTCCACGGGGTCGTGTACTTCGCGCCCGACGCCACCGCCGCCTACGAGGAGCTGGGCCTCAAGGGATTCTGGATGGGGTACTTCGCCTCGCGCTCCGCCGCGCTAGGGCCGGTGGGGCCCGACCTGGTGGTGGCCACCTTCTACGTCTTCAACCCCGACATGGTGTCCCGGGCCCTTCCCGACGCCTGGTCGCTGGCCTCGCCCGAGGCCGTGCTCGAGGCCCGCCAGAAGCTGGCGGTGACCACGCTGCGCGAGGCCCTCGGCGACGAGGCCGAGGGCGCCGACGTCGAGGCCGCGGCCGACCTGGCCGTCAGCATCGCCCGCACCGCACCCCGAGCCGGTCATCCGCTCGGAGCAGCCCACGGTGCCCTGCCCACGCCCGACGATCCGCTCGCCCAGCTGTGGTGGGCGGCCACCGTCCTGCGTGAGCACCGGGGTGACGGCCACATCGCGGGCCTGCTCACCGCCGACCTCGATCCTTGCGCGGCGCTGGTCCTGGCCTC